>Ga0075106_1000785_pt1 | contig 15533 bp, 20 predicted proteins | sample AntDeeMetag02WF4_FD_69796 | JGI IMG/M metagenome (GOLD analysis project Ga0075106, IMG submission 69796) | Saline lake microbial communities from Deep Lake, Antarctica - Antarctic Deep Lake Metagenome 02WF4 | ecosystem: Environmental > Aquatic > Non-marine Saline and Alkaline > Saline | place... | reverse complement strand
CATCCCCGGGTGCGCGCGCATTCGACCCGCAACGATATTTTCATTCTCGTGCTGCTTTATATCCAGTTGATCCTCGGTATGCTGACGATCCCGATTTCTATGGGCCATCTGGACGGCGGTACCATGCTCAAGCTGTCCGACTGGGCCCAGCATGTACTGACGTTCCGTGGCGGCTCGGAATACATCGTCGACGTGCACTGGATCTTCAAGCTGCATCTGTTCCTCGGTGTAACGACGTTCCTGGTGTTTCCGTTCACGCGCCTGGTCCATATCTGGAGCCTGCCGGCAAGCTACATAGTCCGGCAGTATCAGATCGTCCGGCAGCGCTCGTCATGACGGGAGGTGCGGCGATGTCGCTGGTCACCGTCAATCGGGTGGTGATTCCCGACGAGGATATCCACTACGAATCCGCTCGGGTGGAGGAACGCGGTGTGGACGAACGGCGCGGTGCGGCCGCGCGCCAGCTCGTGGTCCGCGAACTGCTGCGGCAGCGGGCGGACGAAGTGGGTCTCGATACCGAGAGCGATGTGGATGCCGCGGTCGAAGCATTGCTCGAACGAGAGATCCCGAAGCCCGAGGTCGACGATGCGGCGTGCCGGCGCTACTACGAATCGAACCCGGAGCGCTTCTGCACGCCGGTCATGGCTGAGGTCCGGCATATCCTGCTCGCCGCGCCGCCGGATGACGTCAACGCCCGCGCCGAGGCCGAACAGCGGGCGGAAGCCCTGATCGAGGAGGCCATCAACGGCAACGAATCGGTCAGTGCGCTCGCCGCCCGTCATTCCGACTGTCCGTCTGCGACGGATGGCGGTCACCTGGGCGCGGTCGGCCGCGGCCAGACCGTGCCCGAGTTCGAGGATGTGGTCCTGCGCCTCGAACCGGGCCTCGCCCGCCGGCCCGTTGAGACCCGTTACGGTTTCCATGTCGTGGAAGTGGTCGCGCGCGAAGGAGGCGAGCCGTTATCCTACGAACAGGTCAACCACCTGATCGCCGACTACATCCGCGAACGCTCCTGGCGGCGCGCCGTGAGCCAGTACATCGGCCAACTCGCGGCCGACGCCGAGATCGAGGGCGTTGAACTGGACGTGCCCGATTCGCCGCTGGTGCAGTAACCTGGTGGGCCATGCGGGTATTTCGGTAACGCTCTGAGCGGACATGGCGCTCCATCACGGCGTTGCGCCTCGCTCACGTAAGACTCGCTGCGCTCGTTCGGCGCGCCTTGTGCTGAAGCGCCATGTCCGCTGAGAGCGTTACCCAAATACCCGCATGGCCCACTGGATCTGAATCGCGAATGGATGCAGAAGATCCGCCCGGAAGCAATCTTCCGGAACCATCCGCGGTTCAACAACCCATTCCTGGATGACCCCATGAGCGAGATCGTCGATTTTGATTCTTTTCTGGAAATCGCCCAGGCCAGCGATGAGCCGCAGCGGCTGTTGTTTATCTTCCTGAAGGTCGCGCTGCCCGAGGACGCGACCGAGGAGGAGCGCCAGCGTTACGAACAGGGCAATGGCGGTGGGCTGATGCCGGTGATGTACGTCGACAAGACGCCCGGGGAGCTCACGGACTTCTCGGGGCTGGTCGAGGAATCGCGCGCGATGGGTGAAGACTGGCAGATGGTGCTGGCCGCGGCGCTGGTCGGGGAGGGCGCTCCGCCATCCGATTCGGCGGTCGAGGACGCGTTCTCCGGGCTCATCAAGACCGTCCACGCCGGCGGCGATCTGTCATCGATGCTCGCCTTCGATCGCGAGGGTGACCCCGTTATATTCAATTGATGGCATGAATGGGACCCCGGGGCCGTGCGATCCATTTGGCGCGTCTATCCCGGGCCTCCGCGGTCGCGTCATCCCGAGCGCGCCAGCCAGGGGCGGCCAGAGGGTTTCCGGTGGCGTTCGACGGCGCTGCGGAATCGCCACAGCCCCGCCATGACGCCAATCCGACAGCCCAACTCCACGCGGATCAAGACGCAGGGGACCGACCAATGGTAACGTATCGTCGCCGCGCCAGGCCTTGTCGGGCCGCGTCGGCAGTCGATCCAACGGGCATTGATGGAGCCGGGCATGGCGGTGACGGGCACGCAGGACGGGGATTCCGTGGACGAACGATTCAATCGGTCGAGTTTCTCGCACCAGGATCTGGTGGATTGCGGCTATGGTCGCCTGTTCGCGCCGGAGAATGCGCGGCTGCCGGTCGACAATATGCTGATGTTCGACCAGATCGATCACATCGATTCCACCGGCGGCGCCTACGGCAAGGGGCGCGTCGAGGCGACGCTGGCGATCCGGCCCGATCTGTGGTTTTTCGAGTGCCATTTTCCGGATGACCCCGTCATGCCGGGCTGTCTGGGGCTCGACGCCCTCTGGCAACTGGTCGGTTTTTATCTCGGCTGGACGGGCGCCCCCGGCAAGGGACGGGCGCTGGGCGCCGGCGAGGTGAAATTCACCGGCCAGGTCCTGCCCTCCCACCAGGAGGTGCGCTACTACCTCGATATCAAACGGCTCGTACGGCGCGGCCTCACCATGGGGATCGCCGACGGCACGGTGACCGTGGATGGTGACACCATCTACCGTGCCCGCGATCTCAAGGTGGCGCTGTTCGTCGATCCCGCGGCCGCACTCTGAGGCGATTACGATGAGCGATGGTCGGAATAATGGTGTGCGTCGGGTCGTGGTGACCGGGGCGGGAATCGTCTCCTGTCTGGGCAATGACCGCGCGACGGTGACGGAAGCCCTGCGCAATGGCCGCTCGGGTATCCGGTTCAACGAGGAATACGCCGCGATGGGGCTGCGCAGCCAGGTCGCGGCCCGGCCCGAGATCGATCTTGACGCGCGCGTGCCGCGCAAACCCCGGCGCTTCATGGCCGACGCGGCGGCTTACGCCTATGTGGCGATGGCGGACGCGGCTGAAGAGGCCGGGCTCGATCCGGACAACCTGTCGGATCCGCGCATCGGCCTGATCGCCGGCTCGGGAGGCGGCTCCACGGCGACGATCGTGGATGCCGCGGATACGCTCCGCGAGAGAGGCGTGAAACGCATCGGCGCGTTCGCCGTGCCGAAGTCGATGAGCAGCACCATTTCGGCCTGTCTGGCGACGCCGTTCGGTATCCGCGGCGTGAACTATTCGATTTCCTCGGCATGCGCGACCAGTGCCCACTGCATCGGTGCGGCGGCGGATCAGATCCTCGCGGGCCGCCAGGACATCGTCTTCGCCGGCGGCGCCGAGGAAGAGCACTGGTCGCTCTCGATGCTGTTCGACGCCATGGGCGCGCTGTCGTCGAAATACAACGATACGCCGGAGCGTGCGTCGCGCCCCTACGACACCGATCGCGATGGTTTCGTGATCGCCGGTGGCGCCGGCATGCTCGTGGTCGAGGAGCTTGAGCACGCCCAGGCGCGCGGCGCCCCGATCCTGGCGGAACTCGTCGGTGTCGGTTCCACCTCGGACGGTTACGACATGGTGGCCCCGAGCGGCGAGGGTGCCGTGCGCTGCATGCAACAGGCGATCGAAGGTGTCGACACGCCAATCGATTATGTCAATGCCCACGGGACCAGCACGCGCGCCGGTGACATCACTGAGCTCAACGCCATCCACGAGGTGTTCGGGGATGCCATGCCGCCTGTGGCCTCGACCAAGTCTATGACGGGGCATTCGCTTGGTGGCGCGGGTGTGCAGGAGGCGATCTACTCGCTGTACATGATGGCCGGCGGCTTCATAGCACCCTCGATCAACATCGAGAATGTCGATCCGGAGGCCGCGGGACGCCCCATCGTGACGGAGTTGCGCGAGCCTGCGAGCATGGACACGATTATGTCGAACAGTTTCGGCTTTGGTGGCACCAACGCATCGCTGGTCTTCCGGAAATGGGCCTCATGAAAAGACAGGGGACGCGTCTCGCGGCGTTCCGATCGGTCATATTTTACGTGGGGTTCGGAGTGGTGACCCCGGTCTTCGCCCTGCTGGTCCTGCTCTTCTGGCCGCTTCCTTACGGTCTGCGTGAAAGCACGGCGCGCGTCTGGTGTCGCTGTGTACTTGCGTGGCTGCGCCTGACCTGCGGCGTGCGCCATCGCGTCGTCGGGCGCGAGAATCTCCCGGAAAAACCGGCGGTGATCCTGTCGAATCATCAGTCGACCTGGGAGACGATCGCGTTCAGGACGATTTTTCCTGCACGGCTGTCGTGGATCATCAAGCGGTCATTGTTCCGGATTCCGTTCTACGGCTGGTCCCTGAAGGCGCTGGAGGAGATCGGCATCGACCGCGACGCCGGCCGCGAGGCGCTGCGGCAGATCGAGCAGGCGGGCTCGCGCCACCTGGCCGCCGGGCGTTGGGTCGTCGTCTTCCCCGAGGGAACGCGGCTGGCGCCGGATGAGTCCGGCCGTTACGGACAGGGCGGTGCGCGGCTCGCGAACGCCGCCGGCGTCCCGGTCGTGCCGGTAGCGCTGGACTCGGGGCGGTGCTGGCCGAACGATGACTGGCGCAAGTATCCCGGCACGATCACGATGGAGATCGGCCCGGTGATCGAAACTGACGGGCGCAGCACCGCCGAGGTGAACCGGATGACGCGTGACTGGATCGAGTCCACCAGGGGCGCGATCGCGCAGGCCGGGGATCAGCCGCGGGGCGTCGATGCAGTGGCCTGATCGATCAGGCAGGGAGAACGTGCCTCAGAGAACACTGGACTCCGCTTTGCGGTGACTGACCGCCGACTCCAGTTCGGCCGCGATGGCGGCCAGTTCGGGGCCGGTGAGGATACGTTCGAGCAACGGGAACGCCTCTCTCTCTTCGACGCGGACGTGGTGCTCCAGCACATCCCCGAGCACGCGTAGCCGTGTTGCATCCAGTGAGTCCGAACGCGTCACGGTCCGACGGATCGCATCATGCTCGCGCTGCAGACTGGCAGCCAGCTCAGCCTGGCCATGCTCGCGTAAACGCGGGAACAGGAGCCTCTCCTCGGCAGCGAAATGGCCGGCCAGGTCCGACTCCCACGCGCTGCGCAGCGCGTGCCAGCACTCCGCAATCTCTTTCTCCGACGCACGGCCGGCCGCCTGACGCGCGCGCCGTGCCAGCAGCAGTGCGTGATTGTGATCCCGGGACAGGGGAGCCAGCTCCGGGCTGCGTTGCATCGCCAACCTCCGACAGGGACGGTCGTGTCGTTGGACAGATGATGTCCGTACTGCTCGCAGCTTGGCCTTAACGGACTGGCGCGTCGTTGACGGCGGTCAAATTTCGGGTATGTCCGCAGGCGTTCCGGGCCGATTGCATGCCGGATGCTCGACGAGCTGTCGTCTGTCCACACTCCTGGCTGGCGCCAGGGCAATGTTTCAATCGGTTTCTCCCCCGAGCACCTCGCACAGCAGGGGCATCAGCCTGCGAACCCGGGGATCCGCGATGCGGTAATGGATTGTCTGCGCTTCACGCCGGGTCTCGACGAGGCCGTGGTTGCGGAGTACGGCCAGGTGCTGGGACAGCGCCGACTGGGAAAGCGGCACCCGCTCGTGGAGTGCCGAGACGGACAGCTCGCCCGGAACCAGACTGCAGAGCACCATAAGGCGATTCCGGTTGGCGATCGCCCGCAGGAAGCGCTCGGCCGCCTCCGCATTGTCGGCGATCAGATTTCCTGACGAAGCGGCTGCGGTCACGGAGTCATTCATCGTGCTGTGTCCAGGGTCCGCGGTTCATTCGGCAACGCATATTGTATACCGCTAAATTAGTATTGACTAAAATAACAAAGGAATCTAGCCTTATAACCAAGTTATCGGAGATGCCCTGAATGCAACCGCAAGTCCGCCACGTACTGCACGACGACAGTTCGACCTTTTCGTATGTCGTCTGGGATCCGGAAAGCCTGCATGGCGTGATCATTGATCCGGCGCTCGATTACGACGGCAAGTCCGGGCGCACCGGTACCGATACACCGGCGCAGCTTCTGGAGATCGTTGATCGCGAGGGACTGACGATCGACTGGATCCTCGAGACGCACGCCCACGCCGATCATATTTCGGCGGCGCCGTTCCTGCGCGAACGCCTGGACCGGCCGCCCGTAGGGATCGGGGAGGGTATTCGCGTCGTGCAGGAGCGCTTCAAACGGCTCTTCAATCTGGAGCGCGGTTTTCTGCCGGATGGCAGTCAGTTCGATCACCTGTTCGTCGATGACGAGCAGTTCCGGGTTGGCGGCCTCGATGCCCGGGTGATCCCGACACCGGGGCACACGAGCGACCATCTGACCTACGTGATCGGCGATGCGGTGTTCGTTGGCGACACGCTGTTCATGCCCGATGCGGGCACGGCCCGCTGCGACTTCCCGGGCGGCGATGCCGGGCTGCTGTACCGGTCGACGCGGCGGCTGTTCGACGCGCTCCCTGACGAGGCGCGTATGTTCATCCTGCACGACTATGGGCCGAACGGACGCGAGCGCCAGAATGAGACCACGGTGGGCGCGCAGCGGCGCGAAAATATCCATGTGAAAGAGGGCGTGGGCGAAGCGGAATACGTGGAGATGCGCGAGGCCCGGGATGCCACGCTGCCCATGCCGACGCTGATCCTGCCGTCAGTGCAGGTGAACATCCGGGCGGGCGAATTCCCGCCGCCGGAGGACAACGGGACCATCTATCTCAAGGTGCCGATCGACGCGTTCTGAGCGTGATCGTGTGCAGGCGGCGGCGTCATCCGGCGCGAGGAGCGTTGCGTTGACCTCACGGGTTCGCAGAGGCGGGAATAATGGTTGAATTCGATTGGCTGTCGGCCTCGGCCGGCGGCGTTCTTATTGGACTGGCGGCCACGCTGCTGTTGGCCGGCAGCGGCCGGATCGCCGGGATCAGCGGCATCCTCGGCGGGCTACTGGAACGTCCGCGTGGCGACACGCTATGGCGCTGGATTTTCCTCGCGGGCCTGCTCATGGGGGCCGCGGTGCACCAGTGGATGGATCCGGCAGCCGTTGAGGCGCGAACCGGATTCCCGGTCTGGGCACTGCTCGCCGCCGGTGCGTTGGTGGGCGTCGGGACCCGCATGGGCAGCGGCTGTACCAGTGGTCACGGCGTCTGCGGCCTTGCCCGGTTGTCTCCGCGCTCGGGCGTGGCGACCGCGGTTTTCGTGGCCGTTGCGATGATCGTCGCGTGGATGCTGCGCCACGGGCCGTTCGCGGGGTTGCTGACATGAATGGCCTGATCGCGCTGGTAGCGGGCGTCCTGTTCGGGTTTGGACTGGACCTTGCGCGCATGACCGATCCCGAACGGGTGCTCGGATTCCTGGATATCGCCGGTAGCTGGGATCCGACGCTCGTTTTCGTGCTCGCGGGCGCCGTCGTGACGGCGACGGTCGGCTTCCGGCTGATCGGGCGCGGCGATTCCTGGTTCGGCGGACCCATACGGCTGCCGCAGCGCAGCGATATCGATCGACCCCTTGTTCTCGGGGCGGCACTGTTCGGTGCTGGCTGGGGGCTTGCGGGCTACTGTCCAGGACCCGGGCTGGCCGCGCTGGTGCAGGGATCCGCCGATCCCGCGTGGTTCGTTGTCGGTCTTGTCGCCGGAATGGCCGCATTCGCCGTCGCCCGTCGATCATGAGTCTGCGCGCCGCCTATACGCTGTGGGCGCCGCTCTACGATCCGTTGGTGGCGGCGGCGACCCGGTCGATGCGCCGCCGCAGTCTGGACGCGCTCGATGCGGGTGCCGGGGACACCGTTCTGCTGGTGGGGGTCGGCACCGGGCTGGATCTGCCTCTGCTGCCGGAGGGCCCTGTCTACACGGGTATCGATATCACGCCAGCCATGCTCGAGCGCGCGCGCAGGCGCGCCGCGGGCTCCGGGCGCGCGGTCGATCTGCAGGCGGGTGACGCGCAGGCGCTGCCGTTTGCGGATGGGGTATTCGATCGGGTCGTCATGCATCTGATTCTCGCGGTTGTACCGGATCCGGGCAGAGCCCTTGCCGAGGCAGCACGGGTCGTGAAGCCCGGCGGACGTATCGTCATCCTCGACAAGTTCCTGCGTCCGGGGCAACGCGCCCCACTGCGCCGGCTGATGGCGCCGATCATCCGGCGTTTGGCGACGGCGACGGATCTGGTTTTCGAGGACTGCCTGCGGCAGGTGCCCGAGCTGGAGCGCGAGCGCGATGAACCGGCAATGGCCGGTGGGTGGTTTCGGCATATCCAGCTCCGGCGCCCGGGCTGAGGATCGTAGGCGCGTCTTCGAACGGCGCTACTGCACCGGTCGAATGCGCGCGGTGCGCCCGAAGCGCCGGATTCCGTGGCACCGCCGGACGCGCGCGTTCGCCTTCGGCGAAAACGTGCCTACGTGCCGGACTGCCATGGCGGGACACGGAACAGCGCCGGATAGAGTGCCATGGGCACGGTGCTCTCGATACGCCGTCGTGTGCCTTCAGCGGTTGCGGTTGCGGCCTCCGCGGCGGCGCGGCTGGTTTTCCTCGAGTGGGTGGCCAAGCAGCCGGACCGCGACGGCGGGATGAGCGTTGGGCAGGTTGCGGCGGTTCGACGCGTCGCGCTGTTCCGGCGTCATCGTTCCCACGCGGCGATCTCGGCGCGGCTCCGGGCGCAGCCGATGCAGCGGTCGTGGGCGTCGAGCTGACAGACCCCGACGCACGGACTCAGGTCGAGAAGTTCGTCGGGCAGATCAATAGCCGGATTGGCGGTGTTCGGATCGGTCATCGGCTCAGCTCAGTCGGGCGCGGTCGAACCAGCGCAGGGCAATCGAGTCGGTCGTGCGCGCGGCCGGCTCGTCCATGTTCGTCGCATCCGGGGTCTCGGCTTCGAGTCCGGCGAAGTCGAAAAGGTCACGGTCTGCCAGCTGCGAGGGGGCCACGTTCTGGAGTGCTGCGAACATGGTATCGGTGCGCCCGGGATGTTCGCGTTCCCACTCCGCCAGCATGCGCTTGATATTCTGGCGCTGCAGGTTTTCCTGCGAGCCGCACAGGTTACACGGGATGATCGGGAAATCGCGCAACTGCGCGTATTTCGCCAGGTCACGCTCGCTTGCGTGCGCCAGCGGGCGGATCAGGACGTTGCGGCCGTCGTCGGAGCGTAGTTTCGGCGGCATGGCCTTGAGCCGCCCGCCGTGGAACAGGTTCAGGAAGAACGTCTCGACGATGTCGTCCCGGTGGTGCCCGAGCGCGATCTTGTCGATCCCGTTCTCTGCGGCCCAGGCATAGAGCGCGCCCCGGCGCATGCGCGAGCACAGACCGCACATCGTCTTGCCTTCCGGCACGACGCGCGTGACGACGGAATACGTATCCTGCTCGATGATGTGCCAGTCCACGCCCCGTTCACGGAAATAATCCGGCAGGATGTGCTCCGGGAAGTCCGGCTGTTTCTGGTCCATGTTGACGGCGACCAGTTCGAAATGGATCGGCGCGCGCCGCTGGAGTTCGATCAGGATGTCCAGCAGCGCGTGCGAGTCCTTCCCGCCGGACATGCAGACCATGACGCGCTCGCCGTCACGGATCATGTCGTAGTCGGCGATCGCCTGCCCCACCTGGCGTTTCAGGCGGCGGTGCAGTTTGCGGGCGTTGACCGAATCGGGGAGCGGGGCGAGCGGCATCGTTTTTCCGGCTGGGTCGCGTACAACCGTTCAATTATAGCGGCCATGGGCTCCGGGGCGAAGCGGCATCGTCGGTCGCGATCGCTGGGGCCGGCCGCGGTGGCAATAGGGCGCGCGTCGGCGCGTTCGGGAGATTGGCGATGAAAGTGATGGTGGAGCTGTGTCTGGTACCGCTGGGCGTCGGTGTGTCCGTGTCGAGCTACGTGCGCGCCTGTCAGGAGGTGTTGCGGGAAGCGGGTTTTGAACCGGAGATGCACGCCTACGGGACCAACTTCGAAGGCGAGTGGGAGAACGCCATGGCCGCGGTACGCCGTTGTCACGAGGTCGTGCACGAAATGGGCGCACCCCGAATCCATTCGACACTCAAACTCGGCACGCGCACCGATCGCGATCAATCCCTCGCGGACAAGGTGAGCAGTGTGTCACGGCAAAGCCCGGCTGAGTGACGTCTTACCCGAGTCCAGGTCAGTCAAGCCGGCAATCATTGCTTTTCCGGTCTTTCTTGCCAGACTCAAAGGGAGACGAGGTCGCGGATGCGACAGGGAGATGGCGATGGCAATTCGGATTCTGCACGCGATGGTGCTGGCAACACTGTTTTACGGCGGCCTGGCGGTCGCGGCCGAGCGGACGTCGGCACCGGCCGATGCCAGGCTGTATTTCATTTCACCGGCCAACGGTGAAACGGTTCATTCACCGGTAAAAATCCGATTCGGGGCGCAGGGAATCGGTGTGGCCCCGGCCGGGGTGGATATGGAGGCAACCGGGCATCACCATCTGATTATCGACGGCAAGCTGCCGGCCATGGATCAACCGATTCCCTCGAATGAGACCTACCGCCACTTCGGGGGTGGGCAGACCGAGGCCGTGATCGAGCTGGAGCCGGGTGAGCATACGCTGCAGTTGCTGATGGGGGATCGCAACCACGTTCCCCATCGACCGGTCGTGGCATCGCCACGGATCACCATCAACGTAGAATAGCGGATCGTGATGGCTCCCACCGGGCGCGGGCGGAGCAGGTTCACACGTGGTGGAAGTTCCGGCCCGCCGTTGTCGCGTGGATATATCCCGCGCGGATCACGAAATCGCCGAACGGTTCGCCTGCCTCGCGTTCCTGCGCGTAGTGATCGATCATCGGTTTCAGTTCCGCGAGAATCTCCTGCTCGCCGATATTCTCGCGGTGCAGTTTGTTCAGACGTTCGCCGCGGAAGCCGGCGCCCAGATACAGGTTGTATTTCCCCGGCGCCTTGCCAACGAAACCGATCTCCCCGAGATAGGGCCGGGCACACCCGTTCGGGCAGCCGGTCATGCGCACGACAATGGCATCGTCGTGCAGGCCGTTGGCGGCCATCATGTGGTCGATCCGATCGATGAGTGATGGCAGGTAGCGCTCCGATTCGGCCATCGCGAGCCCGCAGGTCGGAAAGGCGACACAGGCCATCGAGCTTCGGCGCACGGCCGAGCGGTCGGCGTCGGGATCGATCCCGTGCTCCCGGAGCATCTCTTCGATCCGCCCGCGATCCGCGTCAGCCACCCCGGCGATGATCACGTTCTGATTCGGCGTCATCCGGAATTCGCCGTCATGCATCCGCGCGATCTCGCGCAGAGCGCTCAGCATGCGACGTTCCCCCTCGTCCTTGATGCGCCCATTCTCGACAAACAGCGTGAAGTGACCGCGCCCGTCCGCGCCGTCCACCCAGCCATAGCGATCGGCGTTCGATTCGAACTCGAAATCGCGCGGATCCTCGAGGGACCAGCCCAGGCGCCGTTCGATCTCGCTCCGGATCCATTCCGGGCCGTGATCATCCACTGTGTATTTGAAGCGGGCGTGCTTGCGATTCACTCGATCGCCATAGTCGCGCTGCAGGGCGACGACCTGTTCGGCGACAGCCAGGGTCTGTTCGGGACGGCAGAAGGCGATCACGTCGGCGAGACGCGGATACGTCGCCGTATCGCCGTGGGTCATGCCCATGCCGCCGCCGACCGCGATATTGAAGCCCGCGAGCTCGCCATCGTCGTCGGTGATGGCGATGAAACCGAGGCAGTTGGCATAGACGTCCACGTCGTTCATCGGCGGTACCGCGACCGCGATCTTGAACTTGCGCGGCAGGTAACGGTCGCCATACAGCGGTTCGTTGTCCGGCTCGCCACCGGCGACTTTCTCGCCGTCGAGCCAGATCTCATGGTAGGCGCGGGTGGCCGGCAGCAGGTGATCGCTGATCCGTTTTGACCATTCGAATACCTCGCCGTGCACATCCGAGGCATACGGATTCGGGCTGCACATCACGTTGCGATTGACGTCGCCGCAGGCCGCGATGGTGTCGAGCAGCGTGTCGTTGATGGCGCGCATGGTCGCCTTCAGTTCCCGCTTGATCACGCCGTGGTACTGGAACGTCTGCCGGGTCGTTAGACGGAGCGTGCCGTTGGCATAGCGGGTCGCGATCTCATCGAGCGCCAGCCACTGCTGCGGCGTGCAAACACCGGCCGGCATACGCAGACGGATCATGAACGAGTACGCCGGCTCCAGCTTCTTCTTCTGGCGGGCGGCGCGAACGTCGCGGTCATCCTGCATGTAGCTGCCATGGAACTTGAGCAGCTTGGTGTCGGATTCTGCGATCGCGCCCGTCACTTCGTCGGCAAGGCCTTCCTCGATCGTGCCGCGCAGGAAGTTGCTGTCATGCTTGATGCGCTCGGTCGGATCGAGCGCGTCGAGATCGATGTCCTCGTTACTCATTCAAACCTCGTAAAGGGAGCCGGGATCAGTGCGAGATTATCGCATTCCAATGGAATTCGGTTTCTCGCCAAGACGCCAAGCGCGCCAAGGACGACAATGAAAATGCCGAATACCGCCTCTGCGGATATGCACGAGCCACCGACATTGGGTTGTTGCCCGTAAGCCACAATTATGCCCGAGCCGCCACCCGGCAGTCCGTCGAGCAATGGCGCAGCATCGCTTCCCGCCCTTTTTCGCCTTCCTTGGCGCGCTTGGCGTCTTGGCGAGAGATCGCTTTTTATCGATCCCGGTGCGGGAGCTATCTGCGCTTCCCCTCGGTGCGCCCTGGTCAGTACACGTCGCGCTGGTAGCGCTTGTCCTTCTGCAGCTGGCCAAGCCACGCGGCGGCGTCTTCCTGCGAGCGGTCGCCGTGTTCGGCAATGATATCGATCAGTGCCTGATGGACATCCGGCGCCATGTACTCGGCATCGCCGCAGACGTAAACGTACGCGCCCTGTTCAAGCCAGGCGAAGACGTCCGCGCCGCGTTCGCGCAGCTTGTCCTGGACGTAGACCTTCTCGGCCTGATCGCGCGAAAAGGCCACGTCGATGCGATCAAGCACGCCCTGCTCACGCCAGCGAAGCCACTCGCGCTGGTAGAGGAAGTCGGTGTGGAAATGCTGCTCGCCGAAGAAGAGCCAGTTGGCGCCATCGGCGTCGCGGTGTTCACGCTCCTCGACGAATGCCCGGAACGGAGCGACCCCGGTGCCGGGACCGACCATGATGATCGGCGCACTGTCGTCATCGGGCAGCCGGAAGTTCTTGTTGTGGTCGATATAGACCGGCAATGGGCTGTCATCATCGATGCGGTCGGCAAGCCACGTGGAGGCCACGCCCTCGCGCTTACGGCCATGGGTCTCGTAGCGCACAGTCGCAACCGTGAGATGGACTTCGTCCGGGTTGGCGTTATGGCTCGAGGCGATCGAGTAGAGCCGCGCGGGCAGCTTGCGCAGGCGATCGATGAATGACTGGGGGGGCAGTGAATCGACCGGCCATGCATGTAGTACGTCGATCAGCTGACGCCCGTGCATCCACTCGCGCAGGCCGTCGCGATTGTCATCGGCGAGCACGGCCTGCAGGTCATCCGCGGCGCTGAGCTCGGCCCATCCCTGCAGGAATGGCCGGGTCAGCGTGGTGATCTCGTAGTCGTGGGTGAGCGCCTCGGCGAGCGTGACATCCCCACGGGGTCCGGTCACGGTATCTTCACCGGCGAACCCGAGCGCGGCGAGGATGTCCTGAACGTCGCGTTCGCTGTTCCGTGGCAGCACACCGAGCGAATCGCCGGGCTGCCATTCAAGGCCGCTGTCTTCGACCGAGACCTCGATATGGCGCGTCTCTTTGCTCGACTCATCGGCGTTCAGCACGATGTTGTCCAGCAGCGAGGCCTCGAACGGGTTCTTCTTCGACCAGGCGCTGCCCGTGCCGTGGCCGGCGACCGGGCCGAAGGCGACGACATTCGACGGGGGCGTATCGAGGTCGGCGGCGAGTGCCTCGATCGCGCCCTCGATCCAGGCCTCGGCGGCCTCTTCAAAATCGACATCGCAGTCGGTGCGTGGATGGGCGCGTGTGCCGCCCAGTGCCTCCAGCCGCGTGTCGAAGTCCCTGCCGGTCTGGCAGAAGTGTTCGTAGCTCGTGTCGCCGAGCGCGAGCACGGAGAACTTCGTGTCCTTGAGCGGCGGCCCCTTTTTCGAACCGACAAGTTCGTGGAGTTCGGCCGCCGTATCGGGCGGATCGCCTTCGCCATGGGTCGAAACGACCACCAGCAGGCGCTCCGTCGCTTTGAGCTGGGGTTTCTTGATGTCGGCCATGTCGACGAGATGCGGGCGGAAACCGCGCGCTTCGGCTTTTTGCGCGGCCTGTTGGGCGACTTCTTCGGAATTGCCCGTCTGCGATCCAAACAGGATCGTGATCTCGGGCGCCTCGGCCGGGGCTGGTGCCTGCTGGGCATCCGCAGGTGCGCTGACGGAGCCCGCGGCGGTCAGTCCGGCAAGGTAGCCGCTGAGCCAGGTGATCTGGTCACTGCGCAGATCGGCGACGACGTCACTGAGGCGCTGCGCCTGATCCTGGTTCAGCGGACTGTTGGATTCGGTCAGTAGCGGGTTGGACATGCTGCGCTCCGCAGTGGGTCCGCCGATCGGGCGGCATTGCGGAGCAAAGATATATCGACGCCGTTAGAATGAAAAAGTATCGATTTTTATATTGTTATTCTATCGAGGCCTATAGGGCAGCCAATAACCACGCAACGAAACCACGGTCGTCGCCGTGGAGGGCTCATGCCCGAGCCCGGCTCACACCGTGCTGGCGACGAGCCGGTGGATCGTTTCGCGCGATATCGATTCGCGATCGGCGCCGGCGTGCATGTCGTACAGGGCACTGATAAGGCGTGCCTTGCGACCGGATGCGAGCCTGCTCCCGGCATCTTCCAGCACCTGCTCCGCGATCTCGATGATCGATTCAAGCAGATCCCGGTCGACGGCGGGACGCTCGCCGATGCCCGGCTGGTCGGATGTTTCGCCGCGCCCGGTGGCGATCCACTCCACGGTGGTGCCGCCGGCCTCGGCGATGGCGAGGAGCTTGGTCCGGGTCGGTTCCGTCCGTCCGGCGAGGCATTGGCGCAGAAAGGTATCCGAGACACCGGCTTTGCGCGCGAAAGCGCGCACGCTCATCCCGCCGATCAAGGCCTCGAGGCGGGCCGGGAATGCGGCCGGATCGTTCAGCCCGGGGCTGCCCGGGTACACGATATCCTGGTCTTCAATTGTCACGGCAGTATCCTGAAGCCTCCTGTCGAGGCGTAGTTATATTGTTTGAATTATGACTCACGCGCCAGTCACTGGGGTAGGGCAGTCGTGTAACAACCTGATACATTGACATGCGACATATAGCGCGCTACTGTCCTTGCATGACTACAGTACCAGATCCCCAAACTATCCCCGCAGATCCCACGCAGCGCAACGAATGGATCAAGTTCCAGTTGCGCATACGCGGCAGCTCCCTGTCACAGCTTGCCCGCGATCTGGGTGTCACGCGTCAGGCAGTGCGCAACGCGCTGCCGTCGCGTTACCCGCGCATGGAGCGGGTCATCGCTGCCGAAATCGGTCTTGATCCCCAGACGATCTGGCCGGAACGATATCGCAAGGGCGACACGAGTCAAAACGACTGATCCATGTTCGCCGCCCCCGGTCTTCCGGTTCCCCTTCAGGTATTTCGCCTGTTGGTGCCCCTC
>Ga0075106_1000782_pt1 | contig 15549 bp, 13 predicted proteins | sample AntDeeMetag02WF4_FD_69796 | JGI IMG/M metagenome (GOLD analysis project Ga0075106, IMG submission 69796) | Saline lake microbial communities from Deep Lake, Antarctica - Antarctic Deep Lake Metagenome 02WF4 | ecosystem: Environmental > Aquatic > Non-marine Saline and Alkaline > Saline | place... | reverse complement strand
GGCGTCTGAGGGGGGGATCATGGACTATTCCTGGCTCACGGACCCGGTCTACCTCGAGTACCTGTGGGAAGGCTTCATCAACACGATGATCCTCGTGGTGGTCTCCGGCGTGCTCGGCTTCGCGCTGGCGATCACGCTGGCGCTGTCGCAGATCAACGGGCCACGCCCGCTGGCCTGGCTGGCGCGCGGCATCACCACGGTCGTGCGCGGCACGCCGCTGCTGCTGCAGCTGTTCTTCTTCTACGACGGCGTCGGCCGACTGCTGCCGCAGATCGAGGGCATCCGCGAGATGTGGATCTGGCCGATCCTGCGCGACCCGTTCTTCTACGGCATCCTCACGTTCACCGTGAGCGTCGGCGCCTACGCGGGCGAGGTCATCCGGGGCGCAATGTTGAGCGTCCCGCGCGGCGAACTCGAGGCCGCGCGCGCGTTCGGCATGTCACGCTTCAAGATCCTCTACCGCATCTGGCTGCCGCACGCGATCCAGATCTGCCTGCCCACGCTGACGGGGGAGATCATCCTGTTGCTGAAGTCGGTGCCGCTCGTCTCCACCATCGCCGTGATGGACCTGCTTCAGGCAGCCAACATCGTTCGCGACGAGACCTTCCTGGTCTACGAACCCCTGCTGCTGATCGCCGGCATCTACATCGCGATGACCATGGTACTCACGCTCGGAATGCGCGCGGTCGAACGGAATTTCCCCGGTGTTCGGCCAGCGGGTGAAACCGCCCGATAGCGACAGGGACCGGGGCTACGCGCCCCATGGGGAAATCCGCTCGGATGCCTGACAGGCTGGCGCCGCGGAATCCAGTGGCAGCCTCAATCGCGCACGAGCAGACTGCAGCAGGTCAGGCCGCCTTCCGCCTTCGCCAGTTCGTCCGCGTCGACCGGGATCACACGCAGGCCGGCCTGCTCGACGCGCTCGCGCGTCCGCGGCGCCGCGGCGGGCAAGAGTACCTTGTCGTCGATCCACAGCGCATTGGCCGCGAATGGCTCCTGAGGATCCACCTCGATGCAGCGGTAGTCAGCGAACGCAGTGCGATCGATCCATTCGGGGTTGAGCAATAGCGTGGCGGCGTCCAGTGCCGTGACGGCGGACTTGAGATGCAGGCAGCCGCTGACGGGCACGCTGTACACGGCGTAGCCCAGCGGCTCGACGATCGCTCGGAACTGCTCAATGCCTTCGACATTGGTGCGCCGAGTCCGGCCAATGTAGATCCGTTGCCCCAGGCACAAGACATCACCGCCGTCAATAATCCCCGGCGCTTCGATGAACGCGAGCGAGCGTAATGGGCCGAGGGCCTCGGCCACGGACGCGGTCTCCGGGCGACGGGATTCGGCACCCGGGCGTGTGATGATGGCGATCTCGTCGAGCACGACCGCGGTATCCTCAACGAACACCGAGTCCGCCAACTCCGGCGTGGCAGGCAGTTCGCGCAGACTGCAACCGATCGACTCAATCACGCTCCGGTATTGATCGTGCTGCTGCTGGGCGCGAACCGGATCAATCGGCGTTCGCTCCAGATGCGTCAACTCCGCCTGCGCGAGCGACTGCGGCACGCTGCGTGTGAATGCAATGCAGGTCATTGAATCCGATACTCCCGTCGGTGGGTTTCGCTGGGAAAGCGCATTCAGTGCGGCCGCGGACGGCGCCCGGCATCCTTGAGGATCTCGCGCGCCGCATTGCGCCCCGGCAGACCGGTCACACCGCCGCCCGGGTGCGCGCCGGCGCCGCAGAGGTACAAGCCGCTCAGCGGCATGCGGTAATCGCCGTGGCCGAGTACCGGGCGCGCCGAGAACAACTGATCGAGGCTGAGGCGCCCGTGGAAGATATCGCCGCGGGTGAGGCCGAAGCGCCGCTCCAGATCCAGTGGCGTGAACACCTGTTCGCCCACTATGCTCGCGCGGAAACCGGGCGCCTGGCGCTCGACGGCGTCGATCGCGGTTTGCGCGGCCTGCGTGCGCAGCTCGTCCCAGCTCTCTCCGCCCGGCGGCTCCGGGCTGAAGTGCTGGCAGAACAGGCTGGCGACATGCCGGCCGGGGGGCGCCAGGCTGTCGTCGAGGGTCGAGGGGATGAGCATCTCGACCACCGGCTCGCGCGAGATCCCGTGTTCGCGTGCATCCAACCAGGCGCGATCCATGTAATCGAGCGAGGGCGCGATCACGATCCCGGAGGACAAGTGCGGCCCGGGGTCCGGTCGCGCGGTGAAGCGGGGCAGTTCGGACAACGCGACGTTCATGCGCAGCGTCGCCGAGCCGTACTGACTGCGCTGGACCCGCGTGCGGAAATCCTCCGGCAGTTCCACTTCGTCGACCAGATCGTGGAATAGATGATGCGGCGTGACGTTGGCGACCACGCGCCGGGCGGTGACGGTCTCGCCGTTCGCGAGCTCGACCCCGCTGGCGGTGCCATCGCGCGCGAGGATCCGGGTCACGCGGGCCTCGGTCGTGATCTCGACGCCGAGCGATTCGGCCTCGCGCGCCAGCGCCTGCGTGATCGCGCCCATGCCGCCGACCGCATGGCCCCAGGCCCCGGGCTTGCCGTTCACCTCGCCGAAGACATGGTGCAGCAGCACATACGCCGAGCCGGGGGCATAGGGCGAGGCGAAATTGCCGATCACGGCATCGAAGCCGAACAACGCCTTGACCGGCTCCGACTCGAACCACTGATCGAGGATCTCCGCGGCCGAGCGTGTGAACAGGTCTACCACATCGCGCTGCGCGGCGAGGTCGAGCTTGTTCAGACGCCGCGCGAGGCGCAGCGCCTGCCACAGGTCGGCCAGCCCGCCCCCGGCGTTGGGCGGCGTCATGGTCGTAATCTCGCGCAGCACGCGCGCCACGCGATTAAGCATGGCCTCGTAGCCGGCGAGATTGCGCGCATCGCGTTCGGAGAACCGCGCAAATTGCGCCTCGGTATCGGCCTCGCCACCCGCCAAGAGACAGTCGCCGTCCGCCAGTGGCAGGAAATTGCCTACGGGCCGCTCAAGGATCCGTAGCCCGTGCTCGTGCAGATGCAGCTCCTCGATCACGCGCGGGCTGAGCAGGCTGACCGTGTAGCTGGCGGTGGAATTGCGAAAGCCAGGATGGAATTCCTCGGTCACGGCCGCACCGCCGACGATATCGTGACTCTCGAGCACGCGGACATGCAGCCCGGCCCGGGCCAGATAGCAAGCGCAGGTCAGGCCGTTGTGGCCGCCACCGATCACCACTGCATCATAGTCCATCGGAGTCTTCGCTCTCTTGCTCGGGTAGCCTCGGTTGCATGCGAGCCACGGCCGATCGCCGCGGCAATGCCGCAGCGCGCCACTTACGTTGCGCCCTCTGGCAAGTACTGTCCGAAAATCGCAAGATATTGCGGATTGAACACTCGTTCAAGCGTGGCCATCTTGCCCTCGGCATCGAACGCCTCCGGTGGTCAGAGCCCACTGAACATTTGACACAGTCAATTGTAGAGAGATCAGGGGTGTACCTTGAATGGCACTTATTTAATCGTAAGTGCCATTCTACTCGGAGAGTAAGCCGGTTCCTTGCCGCCGGTCAGGCCGAAGTTCGTGTTCTCCGTTGCCGCCTGGTCTCCCGGCGGTGCCACAATATCTCGGCCATGCGGCGGTTCGTCCCGGGCTCCTCGCAGAACCGGACCTGGAGCGTTACACCATCCGGCTCCCAGCCAGAGAGTCTTCCACCAAGGGGGCGGAATCTGCACGCAATCCTTTGCAAAGCCTATCGACTCCGATCGCCTTCCTCCCATCCCGACGATCAAAGCTCGCGTGCAGGCCCTCGGGCTCGGCACGCGCCCTGTTGTGAATCGCGCGAGTCCCATGGTCACGGACATTAACCCTCTCTGTGCAGGACCGTGTCGCCCCCGCGCGATGTCTCCGGCCGGCACCCCTTCGCTCGGCCCGCGTTACCGGGACTCTTCACTACTATGGGTGCCTCCGACTTCCCGTTACCACCGCCCGCTTCCTCGCTTGTTCGGGCCCGCGGCTCACCGTTACCCGGGCGGGATTCCCACCCGCTCGAATGCACGGCCTTGCCAGGCCCCTGCTGACCCCGGATCAGCGCACGCCGCCTATGCGCGCGAGGAACTCGACGATACCGGCGTGCGGATCAAGATCCATGATGAACAGGAACAGGCCAATCGTGACCTGATGGCAGGCCGCCTCGACGTGATCATGGCCGATCAGATCGCCACTCCCGACCCTGACCGGCGAACTGATCCTGCTGCTGAAATCGGTACCGCTGGTGTCGACGATCGCCGTCATGGATCTGCTCAAGGCGGCCAACATCGTCCGTGACGACACCTTCCTCGTGTACGAACCGCTGCTGCTGATTGCGGGGATCTATATCGCCCTGACGCTCTTGCTCACGGTCGGCATGCGCGGCGTGGAACGGAACTTCCCGGGCGTGCGCCCCGCGACCGGCGTACAGACGAGCGCGGGTACCTGACCACTGGCATGCGAGATGGGCAACGCGCCGGAATGTCATTTCCAACGCTTCCGCCCGGCACGACCGATCAAATGACCACGGCACCGCCGCCTGAAATCCAGTGGCCATACACCGCGGCCAACAACGCCAGACTCCGCGACATTCGCAGCATCCGATTACTGACGCGCATCGGCAGTCGAGCCAGCCATTTCAATGCTCGTTCGATCCGGTGCGGCGTGCGCACCGGGATGTGACGATAGCGGGGGAAGCTGCCCGGATAGACCATCGAGCGGGTCCCGAAACAGAACACCGGCTTCCCCGCGCGCTCGGCGACGGCCGCGGCCTCGGCCGGGTCCCCCTCGATGAACAGTTCGGCGCCAGTGACGCGATACACCCTTGCCTTGAATGCAGCCGCTGACCGGACCTTTTCGGTCGATTGCGGCATGATCAGTTCGGCGCAATCAATCCCGTGGCGCGTCAGCCAGCGTTGAGTCTGCTCGCGCAGGCTTTCCGGCCGGGTGGTGACTGCCCAGCCGACCCGGTGACGCGGCACGAATAACGGCGAGCAGGAATCCAGCGCTGTGTAGTCAGGTGCGTCTCGGCCCGGCGACTCACAGAGCACGCCATCCAGATCGATACAGAACCGGCCGAGCTGCGGCGTATAAAGGATATTCCACTCGAATGCCCGCGGCATGGGCACCGCCTCGGCGAACAGATCCACCTCACCTTCCCGGACCGCCTCCGGCGTGACGAAAACCGCGCCGTAATAAATCCGGTGCGGAAGGCCAGCCGCCGCCACCCGGGCCCGGGCCCGGTTCATGGAAGCGCCAGAACAGACGCTGTCATCGACGACCAGCACATTGAGCCGGCGATCCGGATCCGCATCCGGCACACCGCGCTGGCCCGATGCCATGATCCGGCCTTCACAGAGTCCCTCGAGATCGGTAAACGGGAGATGCAGGTGGAGTGCGAGCAGGTTCGCCGGCAGCATGCCGCTGCGTGGAACGCCGACGATCAGGTCGAGATCCCTCGGCAGGGCATCGATCCAGTCGACCACCCGATCATTGAGCTCCGAAATGCTGCGATATTCCATGGCACACCGCCGATAAAAGGCCCACGAGAAGGAAAAATCCGACACGGGCTCTGGCTGGTTATCCGATCGTGCGCCCCATTTCCCGGATCGAGGCTAACCGCACGACACCTGGCGGATCGGGCGCGGCGTTACATCCGTCGCGAGTCGATCACCATCGATGAGCATAGTCGAGGCCCCCGGGGTTTTCAGGATAAGCGGAACATCGGTTCCACCGAAATCGACGGAAACCTGCGACAGCGCAATTCCGTACCGATTCGTATTGCCTCTGGCAAGAATCGGACTTCACTCAAGGATCGGGTTTCCGGTTCACGGCGACACGCGTAGCACCGTGATCAACGGTGGTCTACATTCCGGTAAGTCCCTCGTGCACCAGGCCCGCCGGAATGCACTGTGGCGGCATTGGAGAACTCCCTTCTATGTGCGGCATCGTCGGTATTCTCGAGCCCGCGACCGGCCTCACGCCGGCGCGTGCGGATCTGCAGCGCATGAACGACGCACTCGTGCATCGCGGGCCGGACGGGGAAGGACTTTTTCTCGAGCAGGGTATCGGTCTGGGTCACCGACGGCTGGCGATCATCGACGTGGCCGCTGGCCATCAGCCTTTGTTCAACGAGGACGAATCGGTCGCCGTCGTGTTCAACGGTGAGATCTACAACTTCCGTGAACTGACGCGCGAGCTGACCGCGCGCGGACACGTCTTTGCAACGCACTGCGATACCGAAGTCCTGGTGCATGGCTGGGAGGAGTGGGGTCCGGAGCTGGTGGACCATCTGCAGGGGATGTTCGCCTTCGCCCTCTGGGACCGACGCGAGCATACCCTTTTCCTCGCCCGCGACCGGATCGGGATCAAGCCGCTGTACTACGCGCGCCTGGCGTCGGGTACCCTGCTGTTCGGCTCCGAGCTCAAGGCGCTGCTCGCGCATCCGGCCATGGCGCGCGATCTCGATCCCTTGGCGGTCGAGGATTATTTCGCCTTCGGCTTCATCCCTGATCCGCGTACGCTGCTGCGCGACGCGCGCAAGCTTCCGCCGGGCCATACCCTGCTGCTCACCCCGGACGGCAGGGGCGAACCGCAGCGTTACTGGGACCTGCGCTTCAGTGATGAGGGGCCACGCGACGAGGCCACGGCCATCGACGTTCTCACTGAACGGCTGGACACGACGGTGGGCGCCCACATGATCTCGGACGTGCCGCTGGGCGCCTTTCTCTCCGGCGGCGTCGACTCATCGAGCGTCGTGGCGTCGATGACCCGGCACAGTGCGCGGCCGGTGCACACCTGCTCGATCCGTTTCGGTGACCCGGCCTTTGATGAATCGGCCCATGCACAAAAGGTCGCCCACCTGGTCGGCGCCCATCACCGGGTCGAGTCGGTGGATATCGACGATTTCAGTCTGATCGGCCGGCTGCCTGCTCTGTACGACGAGCCGTTCGCGGATTCCTCGGCGCTGCCGACATACAGGCTGTGCGAGATCGCGCGCGGATCGGTGACGGTCGCGCTTTCCGGTGACGGTGGTGACGAGGGGTTCGCCGGCTACGGCTGGTATGCCGGTCATGTTGCCCGCGAGCGGCTCCACAACTGTCTACCGGCCCCACTGCGCGGCCCCGTGTTCGGCGCCGTTGCGAAGGCCCTCGGCGGAGAAGATGCACCGGGACGGCGGGGCCGCTGGGCGCGTAGCTGGAACCGGGTCAGGGCCGGAGGCTGGGCGGGGTATGCCGCCAGCACGATGATCACCTCGACCGCGCAGCGCAACACGCTGTTCTCACCAGCCCTGAAACGAGCGCTCGGCGGCTATCGGGCCGATATGGTCGTGGCCGCTCATGCGGAGCGCGCCGATACCGACGACCCACTCGCACTGGCCCAGTTCATCGACTGCCAGCTCTATCTCCCGGGGGATATCCTGACCAAAGTCGATCGCGCGAGCATGGCGCATTCGCTCGAGGTCCGGGTGCCGCTGCTGGACCACAAGCTGCTCGAGTGGGCGGCCACGCTACCCGCCTCGCTCAAGCTGCATGGGGGCGAAGGCAAGTACCTGCTGAAGAAAGCGGCCGAGCGGCGTCTGCCGAAGGAAATCCTGTACCGACGCAAGATGGGCTTCTCGATCCCGCTCGCCGCCTGGTTCAGGGGGCCGTTGAGGGAGCATGCCGAAGCGCTGGAACACAGCGAGGCACTGCTGGGCTCTGGCTTCATCCGCCCCGAGGCGGTTTCCGAGCTGGTCCGTGCACATGCCTCCGGCCGGGCCGATCATTCGACACTGCTGTGGGCGCTGATCATGTTCGAGGGCAGCCTGAAAAGGTTTTACGAGCACGTGAACGCGGACACGCCAGCATCGATCGCAGCGTTTGGACATTAAATTGTCCGAAACAACCGCTGTCGAAGACAACCCGGCCTCGATGATCGCCCGCACCGGCGATCCACCCGATCGATTTTCGCGAAATGAGGCGAGCGTCAGGCGACCGCCTTGATGTCGGACGTGGCAGATGCCGATCCATTACCGCGCAGACGCACGAGTCGCGCGGGATTGCCGACGTACACGCCAAGCGACTGACAGGGCCGGACCACGACGGCGCCCGCACCGACCACCGTACCCGGACCCACCGAGGCCATGACGATGGATCCATTCGCCAGCCACGATCCGCTGCCGATCATCGTTTTCTCGAGCACGCCGCCCTGCTTTCGAATCGGGACATCGAGGCGATCGATATGATGGACATCGGGGCCACTGATTACATCGACGTGACTACCGATCAATACGTCATCACCGATCTCGGAGAGCCCGATGTTGCAGTGGCTACCGATATAGACATCACGCCCGATTTTCATGTCGCGCTGGGCGAATGTGGTCCCGAACCCGGTATACAGGTTCGGCGCACCGCCTGGCAGGACCGTGTCGTAAAAGGCCCGGCGAAGATATACACCGGGTAACCCCGGGAAGATCGCGAAGAACTGGGATCCAAAGCAGAACAGTTCATCCCGCTTATCAAGCATCGCCAGCAACCGTACCGGTATGCTCACCGGTGTGGCGACGACCCACGCGACGGCGTACATGGCATGACGTAAAATCCACCGCATCTGGCACTCCCCCCAATCGGACCGGTCATTTCCGCCCGTGCACATTCCCAATCGCGCAGGGACGGTCATCATTCGAGACCGAAGCGACTGCGCTTTTGTCTGACCACGATTCGCCGGGGCCATGACATCCTGATAGCAGATAACCGGTGCTTCGCAAGCCGATCACCCCGGGGCGATCGCCACGGCGGGACCATCTCGACCGGTGCCCCCGCGAATCGTGACGCGCGCCCCGCATAATTCGACGCTCGGCTTGATTGGGGAGCGGATACGATCTATCGACCAATCACCGCCAGCGTACCCGCGCCGTCAAAGCCTGGCGGCATCAGTTCTTCCATATAGGCTTCAACCATGTCCGCCTGGCGGTATCCCGCAAGCACGCACTCCCGGGCGGCGTTACCGAGTTGTCGACGTCGCGTCGGATCGCGGCATAAGCCACCAAGCGCAACGGTGAAACCGGCTACATCGCCCGGATCGACAAGTTCCCCGCCACCGCCCTGCAGAAGGTCTGGTATGCCGCCTATGGCCGTCGCAACACAGGGCAGACCACAGGCCATCGCCTCCAGCAGTACCATCGGAAGGCCTTCGGTGCGAGAGGTCAATGCAAATACGTCTAATTGCGGCATCAGTCGATCGATGTCGGATCGATCGCCCAGCAGCGTAACCCGTCCTTCCAGAGCTGCTTCGCGGACGAGCGATTCGATCGCCGGGCGTGTTTCACCTTCTCCGATAATGACAAGATGCGCATGAATTTCCTGATCGCTTGCACACATATCGGAAAATGCCCGCACCAGCGTCGCGTGGTCCTTGTCCGGATGCAGGCGTGCTACACACCCGATCACGACCCGATCATCTTCTACACCCAGCGTACGACGCACGACCATGTCCCGCGCTGCCGGAGCGAACCGGTCGCTGTCGACGCCGTTCACGATCACGCGCACACGCTCTTCGGGTATTCCGACCTCTTCCACGAGATAGCGGGATAATCCGGGGTGGATGACCGTAATTCGCGCGATACGTTGTGCATATCGCCGCAGCCTTCTCCGCAGAACGGGCCGGAGACGCAACTGGTGATCGGTATGCTCGGTCACCACGAAACGTCGTACGCCCGCCAGCCAGGCGGGCCAGAAACAGAGCAGGAGCATGGGAATATGCTGCGCATGCAGTACGTCGGGCTTCAGTCGACTGCACAGCCGGAATATGGCCCACCTGCGGCCAAAGCGCCCGCGGTGCTCGATATCGAGGCCATGACAGTCCAGGCCCGCGGCAACCAGCGCCGCGCGCATCGGACCATCGGAGGAATGGGTCGCGGCGACGGCTACGTGCCAGTTCCGTGCAGCCAGACCCTCGGCGAGAACCGAGCCGACACGCTCGGAGCCGCCGGTTTCATAGCTGTAGAGCACTTCGAGCAGGCGCGGGAAGCGGCTCACCTGGAGTTCTCCCGCGCGCATTCCGCCGCTGCGAGCGTTGCCGCCAGGCGCCCGGTCAACCGCTCCCGGGAATAATCTCGGGCAAAAGCCGGGTCGACGGTCGGCTCACGCAGGCCGCGTTCCGCCCAGAGTTCCCTGATGGCAGCACGGATGGCGTCCGTATCCGGCTCATTCACGACCCGCGCGCCAAGGGAATGCCGGGCCACGATATCGGCATTGTCTCCCGGCGGACACTCCGCCAGCACGGGCAGTCCCGTTGCCAGATACTCATAGGTCTTGGCGGCGACGGCGACGTAATCACTTACACCCGCCTCGAAACCCTGCCGGAGATACAGCACGGACGCCGAGCGCATGCGCTCCAGCGCCTGCACCGGGTCGAGTTGCCCCGTCACCTCGATCTCGATCCGATCGCTCCAGGCCTCCAGTGCGGGATGTGTCGGTCCGACCTGGACGAAGCGCGCGCCGGGCAGATCGAGTTCCGCCAGCGCCTGCAGCACCCGCTCCGGACTGCGCGCGCCGTAAAGCGTACCTACGTGCATGATCGTAAACGGCTCTTCACGGCCGCGCGGCCGGGCCGGATGAAGCGCGTCATAACCATTGGGTATACAGACGAAACGATGCGCATGATCCGGGTACCGTTGCTGATAGAGCCGCAGTGCGCCTGGTGTGTTGAGAATGACCCGCTCCGCCCGTTGGATGGCACGTCGCTCAAGCCGCTCGATCCGCCACCGATACAGCGACGACGACCAGGCTGCATGGGGATTCAGGGTCCAGGCGTCGCGGAAATCGATCACCAGCGGCCGGCCGCTGCGACGCTGGACATCCAGCGCGATCGACACCCCGGAAAAGGGGGAACAACTGACGTAGATACAATCGCTGGCGCGGGCCAGTTCGATCCCTCGCCGACGCGCGCGCCAACCGATCTGCGGATCCGGCACCGTCAGCAATTCGCGGCACCAGTGCCCCGCCACGGGGCGCCGCCGTATCCAGCCGGCCAGCCGGGACAGTACGCCGTCCGCGAGCGCGATCGGGCGGTCGAGGTTGAACTCGGCACAACGCTCGATAGCGACATCGTCCGGCACCGGTGCGCTTCGCCCCGCCACGCCCCAGGAGTCGTGCGCGTGATCTACGGTCAATACCGTCGGCCGCCAGCCGTGGGCGGGCAGATGACGCGCGAACCCGACGCTGCGCGCCACCGCGGCGGTCTGCAGAGGCGGGAAGTAATAACAGAGCATCAGAACGCGTTGCTCCGGCGTCTCAATTCCCGTGACACCTGCCACGACCGGCGGAGAACGTTTGATTACGGGTGCTTCCATTTCGGCATAGACGCTCATGTCAGTCTAGGATCGCCGCGCGGTGGTGGTACGGCGCGGGCGCTCACCGGATATCGGGCGCCAACCGCCGATGGGCACCGGTGTGCCCGCGCGGCGTCGACCCGCTGCACTTGCGCGTGCCGAAGGCGTCCCCTCATCCTCAGGAGCGTCATCGATCACCGGCTCCGGCGCCCTGACCACATTGTGCAGACCAGCGAACACGCCGAGCACGGCAAAAAGCACGCTCGCATAGGCCGCGGACAGAAAGAAACCGGTGACGAGATAGCCGATCAATGCACCGCGCAACCCGAGTGCCACCGGCAAGACCCAGTGATGGGGTGGCCCCCGCGGGGGCTGGAGACGGACGTGGCGGGCAATACCGAATGCGGTTCCCAGTACGAGGGCGAGCAGCACGATTCCCTGCACACCCAGTTCGACCCCGATCTCGATCCATATATTGTGGGCGGCCTTGTAACGCCCACCCTGACGACCTTCCACGGCCTCGAACGCCTTGACCCCATATCCCCAGGGTCGAGCGATCATCGCCTCGAGACCGCGCTCCCAGATCGCGATGCGCCCGGTTGAATCGGTGAGGTTGTAGTCCTGCTCGAGTGAGCCCATTGAACCGATACGTTCCCAGACGCTCGCTGGTGTCGCCGCCAGCAGTACGATGACCGCCAGTGCCGCCGCGGCGAACTTGCCCGGAGTAAAGCGCGCACCCAGTTCCCCATCGGATCTGGGCAGACGCGCACAGCAGAGATAGGCGCCCACGGCCACGAGCCCTAAAAATCCCCCGCGCGACCCGGTTAGAAGGGTGCCAACGAGCATGACCCCACAGAGCAGCAGCATGACGGCGCGGCCCATACCCCGGAGCGCGAACAACCAGGCCACCGCAAGCGGCAGCAGCATGACGAGCACCATAGCGAGGTCGTTCGGATCGTACGCACCACTGACCGCAATTCTCCCCTCCGCGCTGGTGAGCGCGACCCGCGCCGCGGTGACACTCAACAGCCCCGCCGCAAGCAGCAGCGTCCCCGCGTAAAAACGCAAGGTGCGGATATTCGTGGTCGTGCGCGCAAGCACGAAAAACAGAATCATGTTGATCAGCAGGCCACCAAACAGGAAACCCAGGCTGTAACTGCGCCAGACTGACCACAGCACGCTCACCACCGCGAATCCGAACCACACCACCAGCAGACGCGCCAGGCGTTGGTCGAAAACCGGCGCGTTACCGATGTCGCGGGGACCGGCGATGATCGCCGCCACGGCCCAGAGCACCGCGATCTTGCCGACGTGCAGCGGCGCGAGGAACGTCAACAATTCCGGCAACCGGCCAACGCTGATCAGGATCAGCAGCGCACCCGGCCACACGGCTGGATGCATACGTTCATTAGCGGACGTCTTCACAGGCCCAGCTCCGAGATCGCCGCCAGAGCACGTTCACGCTCGCGCGGACCGGCACCCGCGTGGGTTGGCAGGGTAACCAGATGACGCGCGATCCGCTCAGCACCCGGCATCGATCCACAGCCGTCGACGCGACGTATCCGCACGCGGTCGAGTTCCGACAGTGCGCGTGGGTAGAGTCCGGTCACACCGGCTCGGCCCGCCCGCGCGCGGGCGGGCATTGACGCCTCGCTCCAGGGCCGGCGCAACAGGACCGGATAGCGGTGCGGGGCGTAATCGGGGACATCGCAACGTCCGGGCTGAGGACCTGACGCCGAGGCCAGTGCATCGCTGTATGCCAGGGCGGCGATGCGTCGCCCGGCGAGCAGGCGATCCACGCCGGGGGCCAGCGCCGCGTACAACCGCTGCTGCTGCCGCGACGCGGCCCGGATATCGATACGCTCGGGCCATGACGTGCGCCCGATCCCGAGGAACGGCAGCCTGGCCGGCAACCAGAACGCGCGTGGATGCAGCAGCCCATCGATGAACAGCATCATCAACGCGCGTACCCCGTCCGCGCCTGCTCCAGTCCGCGGCACCTTCGGCCACGCGCGCGCGAAGGCGCCGAGCGGTCCGAGTGAACCGACCTGCAGCCAGCCACCGCCGGCAGTACTCAGCGGTTTGCCGCGGGCCGTGCTGGTCATTCTCACGGCGACCCCGGGGGCCGGCGGGCTCCTCGGATCCTGTGCCTGAGCGGCATCCTCCACCAGCCAGGCGCCGGCCGCCGCCGCAAGCCGGGCATGCACGGCCAGATCGGGGCGCCGGCCCAGCAGATGGGTCGATACGATCGCGAGCGTGTCGTCCCCGACCCGTTTCGCCAGTGCGTCGGGCTCGAAATCGAGCGTGGCCGGATCGAGGTCGACCAGCGCGATGCGCAGACCGGCCTGTTCGACGGCAGCGGCGACCGACCAGCATGTCCAGGCCGGCAGGATCACGGTGTGACGTTCCGGAGCCGCCCCGGCGAGCACCTCCAGCGTCCATCGCAGCGCCGCCTGGCCACTGACGAAAGCATAAGCGCCGTCACTCCGGACGGGGCCGGCAACCGAGCGCACCAGCGCCGACCAACCGACGGGGCAGGCGACGGGCGGCATCCGGTAGAAAGTCCGGAGCAGCGGATCCCGCACGGACACGGCCTCGCCCCTCATGTCACCACCGGTGTGCGCCGCCGAAGCCAATCCCGGAACGCGGCGAGATCGTCGCCAGGAACGGCGCGGATGGCGAGCAGCAGCAGCGGATAGGCCGCGAACAGCGCCAGTTTGAAGGCGATACCCGCCACCAGGCCGTCGAAATCGATTCCCCGCCCGATCAGAACGATGACCAGCCCGAGCGCCAACGGTGCGACCGCGCGGCGATAGTCCCAGCGCATCGGCGATGCGCGGACGGCCAGGTACTGCGTGACCGCGACCAGTGAAGCGAACGCAATGAGCGTTGCCAGTGCGGCCCCGAAGCTGCCGAACAACGGAATCAGGAGGAAATTCATCGCCACATTGACGCCGGCGGCGCAACCGGTCGCGAGCGCCACCCAGCCGGTCCGGCCCTCCGCGTACAGCGGCCCCATCGACAACTGGTTCATGGCCGCCAGCACATAGCCGAATGCGATGAACGGCACCAGTCCGGAAGCTGCGTGGTAGACCTCCGGGGATATCACGGCCAGCACTTCGTCGATGAACAGCGACAGACCGATGCCCGCCCCGACCAGCACCACCGCATACCCGGACAGGACCTGGTTGTACATGCGGTCGCGTCCCGCCTCACGATAGATCACGTGCATCCGGTTGCCCCATATCAGGGAAAACGGATGGGCGATCACGGCACTGATCAGGAAGCCGAATTTGTAGGCGAGTGCATAGATGCCGACAGCATCAAGCGTACTGAACAGATTGAGGATATAGCGATCGGCAAAATGCAGAACGAACAGGAACAGTGCCGCCGGAATCAGCGGCAGACTGTAAACGACCATCCGACGCAACAGCGCCGGATGCAGACCCATACCGGTACGCCGAACGGCCGAAAAGATCACGACGGGCGCCACCAGTCCGGCCGCAATCGCGCCGGCCAGCAGGACGCCGAAGACGCCCCAGCCGAACACGACCAGGAACACGACACTGAGACTCAACATCAGGACCAGATGAATCAGCGTGATCGCGACGAACAGCCGGCTGCGTTCATGAATACGCAGCTCGCTCATCGCGAGTTCCTGCGCCAGATGCAGCGCGGTCGTTACGAACACGATTCGCAGCAGCAGCGCATGTTCAGACGACCCGAACAGCATGCGGGCGATTTCCCCCGCAAGTATCGACGCCACGATCAGGAATATGACACCAACCACCAGCATCGTGGTCAGTGCCGTGGCCAGCACCTGCCGACGGCCTTCATCGTCCTCCGCCAGATGATAGAAGCGGAACATGGCCGCGCTCAGACGCGCGCCGACGACCAGGGCGATCACGTCCGTGGTCAGCGCGATCAGTTCCAGTGTGCCGTAGTCCGCGGGGGTCAGGTGATGCGTGTAGATCGGGATCATCAGAAACCCGATCATCTTCGACATCATCACGCCGCCCCAGTACACGGCGGAATGCCCCAGCATCCCGGTGAGTCCGGTCGGTGTTGCGTTGCCTGACGCTTTCGGCGTCGCGTCGCGTTCACTCATGCCGCGACCACCAGGGCCTCGAACTCACGGGCCCGTTCGGACCAGTCATCAGCGGCGACCGAACGCGAGACGGCTTCCCGGTCCGGTGGATCGCCCAATACGCGCCGGATCGCCGCGGCGAACTCCAGGGC
>Ga0075106_1000778_pt1 | contig 15581 bp, 10 predicted proteins | sample AntDeeMetag02WF4_FD_69796 | JGI IMG/M metagenome (GOLD analysis project Ga0075106, IMG submission 69796) | Saline lake microbial communities from Deep Lake, Antarctica - Antarctic Deep Lake Metagenome 02WF4 | ecosystem: Environmental > Aquatic > Non-marine Saline and Alkaline > Saline | place... | reverse complement strand
CGTCTTCCCGGAGGTCGACATCCAGACCGTCGCCGACGTCACCATCGAGATGGTCGAGGCGGCGATGGAGGGCTACGCGAACCAGGACGCCGACACCTGTTACCAGATCTCCGAGACCGACGACGAGGTCGACGCGCTCTGCGAGAAGGCCTCCGAGGCCGTCGTCCGGGACCTCATCGAACGGGAGGTTACCGACGAGGCTACCGAGGCGGAGGTCGAACGGCTGATGGGCGACGTCTCGCGGCTGCTCCTGACGATCCGCGACCTCGAACGCGTCGGCGACCACGCCGTCAACATCGCTGCCCGGACGCTCTACATGGTCGAGAACGACGCGGACCTCATCTACTGACCGGCGCCGTTTTCGGCGAGCAACGCTCTCGACGGTCACCACTTTTGCCAATCACCTCGCCGACGTACCGCCCTGCTCCAGGTCGCGCTCGTCCGGGGGCCATTTTATTAGGGCCCGGCGCGAGTACGTGGTATTAGATGGACGACGACCCGGTCGTGGAGACGGGATTCACCAGCCGGACGCCGGTGGAACCGCCCGAGTCCTTCATCGAGCAGGCCAACGTCGACGCGTCGGACGTCGCCGCGTTCAATTCGTCGTGGCCCGAGTGCTGGCGGCGCGCGGCCGACCTGCTCGACTGGGAGACGCCCGCCGACGAGGTACTCGACCGGACGGGTGAGCGCGTCAGCTGGTTCCCCGACGGACGGATCAACGCCGCGTACAACTGCGTCGACCGCCACCTCGACGAGCGCAAGAACCAGGCGGCGATCAAGTGGGTCGGCAAGCGCGGCGAGACGCGGACCTACACCTACCTCGACCTCTACCACGAGGTCAACGAGTTCGCCGCGGCGCTCCGATCGCTCGATATCGAGGAGGACGACGTCGTCACGCTGTACATGCCAGCCATCCCGGAGCTTCCGGTCGCGATGCTGGCCTGTGCACGCATCGGTGCGCCGCACAACGTCGTGTTCGCCGGCTTCTCCGCCGAAGCGCTGGCCGAGCGGATGGACCGCGCCGGCTCCGAGCTACTCGTCACCTGCGATGGTTACTACCGGCGAGGCAACGCCGTCCACCAGAAGAACAAAGCCGACAACGCCCGCATCATGGCGTCCCAGGAGGTGCGCGACATCGTCGTCGTCGACCGCCTCGGCGACGAGGAGGTCCACCTCGGCGACGGCTACCACGACTACGACGAACTCGTCGCCGACCACCACGGCGCGGAAATCGAACCGGTCACCCGCGAGGCGGACGACGAGTTATTCGTCATCTACACCTCCGGGACGACGGGCCAGCCCTCCGGGATCAGACACACCACGGGCGGCTACCTGGCCCACGCGGCCTGGACCAGCCACGCCGTCCTCGACCTGAAACCCGACGACACCTACTGGTGTTCGGCCGACATCGGCTGGATCACGGGCCACACCTACCTCGTCTACGGGCCGCTCGCCCTCGGGACGACCACCATGCTGTACGAGGGCGTCCCGGACCACCCCGAGAAGGACCGCGTCTGGGAACTGATCGAGCGCAACGCCGTCGACGTCTTCTACACCGCGCCGACGGCCATCCGCGCGTTCATCAAGTGGGGGGCCGACCACCCCGACTCTCACGACCTGTCCTCGCTTCGCCTGCTCGGGACCGTCGGCGAACCGATCAACGCCGACGCCTGGTGGTGGTACTACGAACACGTCGGGAACGGGGAGTGCCCCATCGTCGACACCTGGTGGCAGACCGAGACGGGGTCGATCCTCGTTTCGACGGTCCCCGGCGTCGACGAGATGAAACCCGGCTCCGCCGGCCCGCCGCTGCCCGGCATCGACGCTACCGTGGTCGACGAGACCGGTGCGCCCGTCGCGCCGGAGACCGGCGGCTACCTGACCGTCACGAAGCCCTGGCCAGGGATGCCGCTGGACCTCCCCGCAGACGGCGCGCCCGACGACGAAGACTGGCGGTACGTCACGGAGGACGCGGCGCGCATCGACGACGACGGCTACGTGACTGTCCTGGGCCGCATCGACGACACGGTCACCGTCGAGGGTCACCGACTCGGAACGATGGAACTCGAAAGTGCCATCGCCGACGTCGAGGGCGTGGCCGAGGCGGCCATCGTCGACGTCCAGTCCCCGGGAGGGGGAAGCACCGTCCACGCCTTCGTCAGCACCGACGAAGGTCACCAGGGCGTCGAGGGCCTGCGCGAGCGGATCACCGAGAACGTCGAGCGGACCATCGGCTCCTTCGCCACGCCGGGCGTCGTCGTGTTCACGCCCGAGCTCCCGAAGACCCGCTCGGGGAAACTCCTCCGCCGGCTCCTGAAGGACATCGCCAGCGACCAGGAACTGGGAGACACGAGCGCGCTGCGGAACCCGGAGATCGTCGGCGAGATCGAATCTGCCCTCGACGGCGAGTGAGCACTGACCCGCGTCGGCTGCGGGAACTGTCGGCCAGGACCGTTTCGCGGAACGATATTCTAGCGAAACAGAAGACCCACCCCAGCGCCACGTATCGCCCGCACCCCGCCCAGGATGGCCTCGTGCAGCCGCCAATCGCCGAATGACTTATTTCGGTGCATCGTGTTTCTGCGAAACACACTCATGGGGACCGCCAGAACGGACGCCGCCGGCCGGGACGGCGTCGCACTACGTGAAAACGACTATCGCGCCATCCGTCGGTGTGCGGAGACGTATCGCGAGTCCCTGTTCGTCCGCCTCTGCGGGGAAGTCGGGCTCCGGCCGGCCGAGATCTGTCGGATCACGCCGGCGTCGTTCTCGCGCCAATCCACGCGTAACGCGCGTCATCACCTCCTCGCGCTGTCGGGCGGGGACGGAGACGGGGACGAGCGGACCGCGTACGTCCCCGCCGACGTCCGCTCGGCGGTGGAGCGGTACGTCAACGAACAGGCCGTCGGCGACGACGAACCCGTCTTCGACCTGACGCCGCGGCGCGTCCAGATGATCGTCTCCGAAGTGTCCGACCGGGCCGCCGAAGCCGCCGGCGACTCTCGACTCGATGACGTCTCCTCGCGCGATCTCCGGCGCTATTACGGCCGCCGCCTCCTCCACGGCGAAGGCGTCGACCCGTGCGTGGTGATGGCGGTCGGCGGCTGGGACCACCTGGACGGGCTCCTCCGGGACACCGGAACCGTCGACGCGGGCGCAGTCATCGGGGCGCTGGAGGAGACCAGTCTCGCGAACGGCCCCGGAAGGGTGTCGGGGTGTGACGTCGAACGCGCCGTCGACCAGGCCGGGTCGGGGGTCCTGGTCACGGACCCCGAGGGTAGGATAGAGTACGCCAACGACGGCTTCGCGGCGCTCACCGGCCGGACGCTCGACGACCTGGTCGGACGGGACGCGGCCGTCACGTACGCCGCCGAGGACGACGCGCGAGCACACGCACGCGCGGGCCCCCACGACGATTCCTGGGTCCGCCTCGGCCGCGCCGACGGTGGGGAGGTTCGCGCCGTCCGGTCCGCAACTGCGGTCGTCGACGACCGCGGCGCGCCGGTCGGAACGGTCGCGGTGTTCGTTCGGCCCGACGGACGGGCCGCTGGAGCCGCCGAGGCGTCCACCGCGCGGTCGAGCGACCGGCTGGCGGACGCCATCGCCAGCCTCCGCTCGGTCAACGAGGTGCTTCCCGCAGCCGACGACAGGGGCGAGGCCGAGCGGCGCGTTTGCGAACGGCTGGCCGCGAACGACGCCTACCGATTCGCCCTCGTCACCGGCGCGAGCGGGGACCGCCACGTCGAGCCGCGGACCTGGGCCGGGGTGGACGACGACGCGGCGAAGGCGCTCGTCTCCGTGACGGCGCGGCTCGAGGAACCGCCGGGGCAGACCGCCATCGCCACGGACGAGGTCGAAGTGCGTACCGAGGTTCCCGACGACGCGGACGGACGGCTCGACCGGCTCCGGGAGACCGTCGGGAGCCTCGCGTTCGTCCCCCTCACGTACGGCGATACCACCCACGGACTGCTGGTACTCGGCAGCGAGGCGTCCGCGGCCTTCGACGGCGAGGAGCGGGAGGTGCTGGCCGGCCTCGGCTGGCAGGTCGGCCAGGCGGTGACGGACATCGAGCGCAAGAAGCTCCTGCTGGCCGACAGCGTGCTCGAACTGGAGTTCCGGGTCCGCGACGAAGACGCGTTCCTCATCGAGGCCTCCCGGCAGTTCGACGCCACCTTCGAACTCGAAGGGCTCGTCCCGGGCGAGGGCCAGTCACTCCTGTGCTTCGTGACGATGACGGGCGCTTCGCCGGACGAGGTGCTGACGTACGCCGCCGACGTCGACGACGTCGAGAACGCCCGGCTGATCCGCGACTACGGCGAGGGGTACCTGCTGGAGTTCAGCGTCGGCGGGGAGGAACCGGCGACGACGCTCACCGAACTGGGCGGGCACGTCAACGAGTTCGTCGTCGAGAACGGCGCCCAGCGGATCGAGGCGGAGTTCACGGCCAAGACCGACGTCAGGGCCGTCCTCAGCGGCCTGGAATCCTCCTATCGGACGGCCGAACTGCTGTCGAAACAGGAGGTCGAACGCTCCGTCCAGACGGCCGACGGGTTCCGCCGCTCGCTGGAGGACGACCTGACGGACAAACAGCAGTCGGTGCTCACCGCGGCCTACCACGCCGCCTACTTCGAGTGGCCACGGGGGAGCACGGCCGAGGAACTGGCCGACTCTATCGGCGTCTCGTCGCCGACGCTCCACAACCACCTCCGGAAGGCCCAACAGAAGCTGCTGACCGCGTACTTCGACGAGGCCGAGGGGTGACCGAGGCGCGCCCGGAGCGGTACTGTAACGATCTTTTTGCTATTTAGACGATCATCTTAAGAGCGTCCTTCGACATGTTTCGCACGTTCTATGCCAACAGGTTACGCGACACGGGCCGCAGCAGACGTGGAGGGTGATCATCGGGCGACCGACCGGGTGGCCGTAGCGGACGCTGACGCGGGGACGGGGGCGATCTGTTATGAGTGACGACGCAGACGTCGAGGCCGAGGCCGAACTCGAATCCCGACTGACCGAACAGGAGTACTTCCGACCCCCGACGTCGTTCGTCGGCCAGGCGAACGTCACCGACCCCGAGATCTACGAGCGGTTCGACGAGAACTATCCGGAGTGTTTCGAGGAGTACGCCGAGCTCCTGGAGTGGGACGAACACTGGGACGAGGTGCTCGACGACTCGAACCCGCCGTTTTACGAGTGGTTCACGGGCGGGAAGCTGAACGCCTCCTACAACTGCATCGACCGCCACCTCGACGAACGCAAGAACCAGGCCGCCTTCATCTGGGAGGGGACCGACGCCGACGAGCGCGAGCACATCACGTACCAGGACCTGTACAACCGGGTCAACGAGATGGCCGCGGTGCTCAAAGAAGTGGACGTCGAGGAGGACGACGTCGTCACCTGCCACCTCCCGATGTTGCCGTCCCTGCCGGTGACGATGCTCTCGTGTGCGCGCATCGGCGCGCCCCACTCCGAGGTGTTCGCGGGCTTCTCCGCGCAGGCGCTCGCGGACCGCATCGACAGCGCCGGGTCGGACGTCGTCGTCACCGTCGACGGCTACTACCGACGCGGCGAGTTCCTGAACCACAAGGAAAAGTGCGACGAGGCGCTCGAACTCGCGGAGTCCGACCCCGACACCGTCCTGCTGTGGACGCGCCACGACGAACTCGCAGACGACGTTGAGATCACCAGCGACGACCCGTACGTGCTGGTGGACGAACTGCTCGAACAGAACGAGCGCCGGCGCGTCGAACCGGTCTCCCGTGACGCCGAGGACCCGCTGTTCCTGATGTACACCTCCGGGACGACCGGCCAGCCCAAGGGCTGTCAGCACCGCACGGGCGGGTACATGTCCTACGTCACCGCGACGTCGAAGAACGTCCTCGACATCAAGCCCGAGGACACCTACTGGTGTGCGGCCGACATCGGCTGGATCACCGGTCACAGCTACATCGTCTACGGGCCCCTGTCGCTGGGGACCACGAGCGTCATGTACGAGGACACCCCGGACCACCCGCACAAGGGCCGGATCTGGGAGATAGCCGAGCGCTACGACGTGGACATCTTCCACACGTCGCCGACCGCAGTCCGGATGTTCATGAAGTGGGGCGAGCAACACATCCAGGACTACGACTTCGACTTCCGGCACATGACGACCGTCGGGGAGCCGATCCAGCCCGAAGCGTGGCTCTGGTACTACAAGTACATCGGCGACGAGGACGCCGTCATCGTCGACACCTGGTGGCAGACCGAGACGGGCGGGCACCTCATCACGAACCTGCCGGCCCTCGACGACATGAAACCCGGCAGCGCGGGCAAGGCCCTGCCAGGCATCAGCCCCGCTATCTACGACGACAACGGCGAGCCCATCGAACCCGCGTCCGGCCAGGCCGGCAACCTCGTCATCGAGGACCCGTGGCCCGGCATGCTCCAGACCGTGTACGGGAACGACGAGCGGTTCATCGAGGAGTACTGGCAGGACTTCTCCGACACCGACTCGGACGACCCGGACGACTGGGTGTACAAGGCCGGCGACGGCGCCGTCCACGGCCAGGACGACTACTTCCGCGTGCTCGGACGGCTCGACGACGTGATGAACGTCGCCGGCCACCGCCTCGGGACGATGGAACTCGAATCCGCCGTCGCCGAGGTCGAAGACGTCGCCGAAGCCGCCGTCGCCGCGCGCGAGGACGCAGAGAAGGGGGAAGTACCCGACGTCTACGTCGTCCTGCGTGACGGCATCGAGGAGAGCGACGCGGTCCGGAGCCGCATCGTCGAGGCCGTCGAGGACGAAATCGGGAAGTTCGCCCGCCCGGCCAACGTCATGTTCTGCGACGACCTGCCCAAGACCCGCTCGGGCAAGATCATGCGCCGTCTGCTGGAGAACATTTCCAACGACGAGGAACTCGGTAACACGACGACGCTCCGGGATCCGAGCGTCCCAGAGGAGATCCGCGACCGGATGCGCGGGGACTGATAGTAGTGGATGTAACTGTTTACCGACGTTCGACGTGACCGGTGCCGTCGAACGACGGTAAGGGCTTACAACCACCACTATGACCGACCCGCCCCGAGATAGTTTATTCCGGGATATCGGCCACCGTACGGCGTATTTTCGCGATCAGCTCGTGTCCGTTTGGAATAATTATACCCAACTATTATGAGGGTACTCGACAGGTGATATTGTGTATGTCAAGCGATGACAAGAGCGTTTCACGGCGCTCTATTCTGAAACAGGCCGGCGCGACTGGTGCACTCGGACTGGCTGGGCTAGCTGGTTGTTCCGGTGACGGTGGCGGTGGCGACGGTGACGACGAATACCCCGCGCTCGGGAACTACCCTATCGATGGCGACACGGCGACGTTCGGCTTCAACGTCCCGCTGTCGGGGCCCTACTCCTCGGAGGGGGAGGACGAACTCCGGGCGTACGAACTGGCCGTCAAACACCTCAACAACGGTGGTGGCTGGGTCGACAACTGGGACGACCTCTCGGGCGAGGGCGTCCTCGACTACGAGATAGACTACGTGGAAGGCGACACCGCGACAGACGCCTCGACCGCGGACGAGTCCGCCTCGCGGATGGTCCAGCGTGACGACGTGATCATGTTCGCCGGCGGCTCCTCGAGCGCGGTCGCCATCGCCCAGCAGGGCGTGGCCCAGCGCGAGAAGGTGATGTTCACGTGCTGTCTGACCCACTCGAACGACACGACGGGGAAGGACTGTGTCCGGTACAGCTTCCGCGAGATGTTCAACGCGTACATGACGGGCCAGGCGCTGACACCCGTCGTCACCGAGGAGTACGGCGACGACCTGGATTTCTACCAGCTGTACGCCGACTACTCCTGGGGCCAGACCCAGCAGGAGTCGATGAAGATGTTCTTCGAGGAGGCGGGCTGGAGTCAGATCGACAGCGTCGCGACGCCGCTGGATACGGACGACTTCTCCTCGTACCTCTCGGAGGCCCAGAGCTCGGGCGCCGACGTCCTGTTCCTGAACCACTACGGGCTGGACGGCGCAAATTCGCTGAACCAGGCCGTCGACGCCGGCATCGACCAGGACATGGAGATCGTCATGCCGCTGTACAACCGCCCGATGGCGGAGGCGGCGAGCTCGGCGATCGAAGGCATCTACGGGACTATCGCCTGGGACTCCCAGATCGACAACGAACCCTCGAACCAGTTCACCGAGGTGTTCGGCGAGGAGTACGACGGTCGCGTGCCGTCCGGTCCGGCCCAGCTCGCGTACTCGGGAACGCTCCAGTACGCCGCCGCGGTCGAACGCGCGGGGACGTTCTACCCGCCGGAGGTTATCCGGCAACTCGAGGGCTTCGAGTACGACAACATCGGAATGGGCGAGGAGACGATGCGCGCCTGCGACCACCAGTCCCAGCGCGCCATCCCCGTCGTCCAGGGGCGACCCGAGTCCGAACAGGGCGACGGCCAGTTCTTCAACATCGTCAACGTCACGGACCGCTCCCAGGTCGGCTACGCCTGCGACGAGGGGCCGGCCGCCGAGTGCGAACTCGGAGACTACGGAGACGAGTAAACTGTCGGCGGTCTGCCGGACACCTACATTGACATACCTATTCGACGGATGCCTACACAGCATGTTTGTTACTGACAACCGAACTGGACGGAGACGGTGCGACCGTTTCGGTCTCTCAGGGGTGACTACTCCATGAACATCCTCGGGGAGATCATCGTACTGCTGGTCAACGGACTGCAGACGGGCGCGATTTACGTTCTGCTAGCCATCGGGCTGTCGATCATTCTCGGCACGCTACGATTCGTCAACTTCGCCCACGGCGCGCTGTACGTCGTCGGCGCCTACGCCGGTCTGCTGATCACACAGAAGATATCGGTATCGAACGGCATGCTCGCCGAATGGGGGATGTCGACAGTCGGGCTCGGGTGGGGGTTCCTGCCCGCGCTCGTCATCGTCCCCGCGTTCGTCTTCGTCCTGGGGATGGCGATGGAACGCTACGTCGCCCGTCCGTTCTACGACCGACCGGACACCGACCAGATCCTGGTCACCTTCGGGCTCGCCATCGTCGTCCAGGAGCTGATACACGCCCTCGTCGGCGGGCGGAGCTACAAGCTCGCCATCCCGCCTGAGGCGTTCGGCACGATTCCGCTCTCGGGTCCGGTCGACATCCCACTGACGTCGGTGAGTCTCGGCCTCTGGCGGCTGTGGGTCATCATGATCACGGCCGCCCTCGTGTTGCTGGTGTACGCGATCGTCGAGTACACCGACTTCGGACTCATCGTCAAGGCCGGGACGCAGGACCCCGAGATGGTCCGACTCCTCGGCATCAAGATCACGCGACCGTACATCGTCATGTTCGGTATCGGCGCTGCGCTCGCCGGCATCGCGGGCGTCGTCGGCGGACCGCTCTCGAACATCAACCCGGAGATCGGGATGACCATTCTCGTGCCCGCCTTCCTCACCGTCGTCATCGGCGGCGTCGGCTCGATACGGGGCGCTGTCCTCGGCGGCACGCTCATCGGCATGGTCCAGGTCACGCTCATCACGATCGGTGAGGTGACGATGCTCGGATTCACGGTCAACTGGACCCCGTGGGCACAGGTCGGCATCTACCTGCTGGCCGTTGTCGTCCTGCTCACGCGACCACAGGGACTGCTCGGCAAGGAGGAGGTGGCCGCATGAGCGACGAGGTCGAACCGGCGACCGAAACGCCAGCGGCACAGGAACGTGACTCGTCGCTGTACGAGCGCTGGACCGACGTCAGGGGCGAGGAGCGAACCGTCGCGGTGCTCGCGATACTGGGCGTCCTCCTCGCGCCCTTCCTGCTCGTGACGCTGCCGAGCATGCTCGGCCTCCCGAGCAGTTACGCGTGGTACCACAGCCTGCTCACGCTGACGCTCATCTGGGCCATCTTCGCCATCGGCTACGACCTGTTGCTCGGGTACACCGGACTGCTGTCGTTCGGGCACGCGATATTCTGGGGGACCGCGGCGTACTCGGCGGGTATCTTCAGCGCGGAGGTACTCAACAGCCCCATCGCCATGATCCTGACCGGCACCGCGGTAGCCGTGCTGATGGCGTGGATCATCGGCTGGATATCGCTCCGTCGGGGCGGAATCTACTTCGCCATCCTGACGCTTGCGTTCGGTCAGATGGTCTACTACGTCTTCCTGTCGCCACTGGGCAACTACACCGGTGGCGAGAACGGGTTCACCGGCGTCGACGTCGGGTCCCTGTTCGGCGTGATCGAACTGGGATCCTCAGTGCCGTTCGTTCCCGGCGGGATCGTCAATAGCTGGATGTACCTGTTCGTCGGCACGGCGACGGTGCTGGCCATCGTCGTCGGCTACCGGATACTGAACTCGCCGTACGGCGCCGTTCTCCGGGCGGTCCGGGAGAACGAACAGCGCGCGGAGTTCGTCGGTCTCAACGTCTGGCGGTACAAGCTCATGTCCTTTATCATCTCGGGGGCCTTCGCCGGCGTCGCCGGGAGCCTCTACACGGTCCACCAGTCGTACGTCCCCATCGAGAACACGCTGTCGTGGACGGTCAGCGGCGACATCGTCGTCATCACCGTCCTCGGCGGCATCGGGTCGCTATTCGGACCGATATTCGGCGCGGGACTGTACATGTACGTCAAGAATATCGTCAGCGGGATGCCGGTGGTCGGCCCCTTCTGGCACCTGATCCTCGGTCTCGTCTTCGTCATCGTGGTCGTGGGCCTCCCGGACGGCGTCTGGGGCGGTATCGCGTGGACGCGCGAGAAGGTCGCCGACGCGCTCGGAGGTGAGGACCGATGAGCACGATCCTCGAGACGCGCGACCTGGTCAAGCAGTTCGGCGGCCTCACCGCCACTGACCACGTGAACCTCTCGCTCGAAGAGGGAGAACTGATGTCGCTCATCGGGCCGAACGGCGCCGGGAAGTCGACGCTGATCAACCTGATCACGAGAAAGCTTCAGGAGACCAGCGGCGACATCCTGTTCGAGGGCGACTCGATCGTCGGTCTCGAACCGCACGAAGTGGTCCAGCGGGGGGTCGGCAAATCGTTCCAGACGGCTTCGATCTTCCCGGAACTCACTGTGGAGGAGAACGCGAACATCGCGTCGTTCGGCGCCGAACACGGCGCCTTCCGGTTCAACTTCCTGCGACACCGGGACAGCTACCCCGAAGTCGCCGAGCGGACCCGCGACGTGCTCGACGCGGTCGAGTTGCTCCCGCAGAAGGACGTCACCGCGACCGACCTGCCCTACGGTGACAAGCGCCGCCTGGAGATCGGTATCGCCCTCGCGAGCGAGCCGTCGCTCCTCCTGATGGACGAACCGACCGCCGGCATGTCGCCGGAGGAGACCCAGGAGACGGTCGAACTGATCGAGCGGGTCCAGGAGGAGATGGGGCTGACCATCCTGCTGGTCGAACACGACATGGAGATCGTCTTCAGCATCTCAGACCGCATCGCGGTGTTACACCAGGGCGAGATCATCGCCAGAGGGACGCCCGATGAAGTACAGGGCGACCCGGACGTCCAGGAGGCGTACCTCGGAGGTGTCGAACTGTGAGCCTGCTCGAACTCGACGCCGTCGACAGCTACTACGGCGAGAGTCACATCCTCCGCGACGTGTCGATGCACGTCGAGGAAGGGGAGATATGCGCGTTGCTGGGCCGTAACGGCGCGGGCAAGACCACGACGCTCAGGAGCGTCGCGGGCGCGCGCCCGCCGACAGTTCAGGACGGGACGATCACCTACAAGGGACGGAACATCACGGACCTGCCGACCGAGGACATCTCGGCGCTGGGCATCTCGCACGTCCCCGAGGAGCGGCGCGTGTTCGCCAACCTCACCGTCGAGGAAAACCTCCACCTCGCAGAGGTCGTCTCGAACCCCTCGAACACCTGGGGCCGGGACATCGACTTCGAACACACCGGCATGACGACCGAGGAGGTGTACGACGACTTCCCGCGGCTCGGTGAGCGCGCCAGTCAGCAGGCCGGCACGCTCTCTGGCGGCGAACAGCAGATGCTCGCCATCGCCCGGGCGCTCAAGCAGAGCACCGACCTGTTGATGCTCGACGAGCCCTACGAGGGGCTGGCGCCCCAGATCATCGCGACCGTCGAGAACGCTATCGAGCGTATCCGCGACGACGGGACCACGGTGTTGCTGGTCGAGCAGAACGCCGCCGCAGCGATGAAGATCGCCGACCGATGTTACGTCGTCGACCAGGGTGCGGTCGTGTTCAGCGGGTCCGCCGAGGAGTTGCGCGAGGACAACGAGACGCGCCAGCGGTACCTGGGGGTCTAACACAGTGAACGAAGCCCAGGTCGACAGCTACGTCGACGTGCTCGTCGCGAAAGGCGTCCTCGTCGAGGACGACGCGACGGGAGCGCTGGCGACGACGGACGACTTCGAACAGGACCGCCACGTCTACTACGACACCTACCTCGACGTCACCGAGGCGGAGTTCCACCAGGCCGTCGCCGACACGTACGGCCTCGACTCGGCCGAGGCGGCCGCCGACCACGTCGAACGTCACGAGGTGACACGCGAAGAGTACGCGACGTACCTCACGCTCTACGCGAGTCTGGAGGACTGCTCGGTCGCGGAACTCGCCGAGATGGCGAGCATCGTCACCGAAGTCGGCCCACAGTCGCCGGTACCGGACGATGTGGTCGAACTCGACGACGAATGTTACGGTGACTTCCTCACCACGCACAACCGCGCCGTCGTGACGGTGTGGAAGCGGGGCTGTGCCCCCTGCGACGCGATGAAGGAGGAACTCGACGAGGTCCTGGCCGCGTTCCCGGGAGACGCCAGCGTGGCCGGGATAGACGGCGAACAGTGCCCCGGGTTCTGCAGGGAGTACGAGGTCAACGCGGCCCCCGCCGTGGTGCTGTTCGAGGACTGCGAGGCCCTCGACGTACGGACCGGCCGGACAAAACCCGAGACGCTCGCGGAGTGGGCCGGCGACGTCTACGACGTCGAGTAAGGCCGATCCCCGGGTCGCCTCGCGATCAGCCGGCCGCGCGGTTCAATTTTCAGAGAAACACTGAGTCGAGCTACTGGAGAGCGGTGAGCGAAGCGCGATGGGAGTGTGCCCGGGCGACCCGAGGAGAACGCTCAGTTGTCGGTGGACAGTTCCTCGACGCTGTCGACGAGTTCCCCCACGGACTGTGACTGCGAACCGGTCGCGTCGACGATCTGGGCGGCGGCGGCCTCCGCGTCCTCGGCGTGGCTCCGGGCTTCCTCGATCGTGGTCGTGATACCCTCCACCGCGCTGGCCTGGCCGTCGTTCGCGTCGGCGACCTCGTTGATACCCGAGGCCGCCTCCTCGACGGCCTCGGAGATGTCGTCGAGCGCGTCCAGGGCGTCGGTAATCTTCGTCTCCGCCCGGAGGATCTGCTCGTTCGACTCCGCGACCGTATCGACGGTGTCCGTCGCCTGCTGCTGGATCTCAGCGATGTTACCGGATATCTCCTCGGTGTACTCGCTGGTCTCGTTGGCGAGCGTCTTGACCTCCTCGGCGACGACGGCGAAGCCGCTGCCGCTCTCACCCGCGCGGGCGGCCTCGATGTTGGCGTTGAGCGCGAGCATGTTGGTCTGCTCGGCCACGTCCGCGATGATGTCGATTATCTCGTTGACCTGGTCCATCCGGTCCGCCAGTTCGCCGACGCTGTCGACCAGGTCGTCGCTCGTCGCCGTCAGGTCGTCGGTCACTGCCTGGGCTTGCTCGCTGGCGGTGGCGCCGTCGTCGACCGCGTCCAGCGCCCGGGTCGCCGCGGAGGCGACCTCGCTCGACGTCGCCGCGATCTCCTCCATGCTCGCGCTGACGTCCTGGACGTCGTTCGCGGCCTCCGAGAGGATCTCGTTCTGGGCGGTGACGTACGCCTCGACGTCGTGGGCGGCGTCGGCCGACTGGTCGGTCGCCGAGGCCAGTGAGTTCGCGCTCCGGTCGACGCCCTCGATGAGGCCTTCGAGCGCACTCGCCATCTCGTTGAGTTCGGTGACCACGGCGAGCAGCGACTCGTCGACGTGACCGCCGTCGTTGTCGAAGGAGGCCCGTGCAGACAGGTCCCCGTTCTGGATGTCGTGCATCGTCTCCTCGAGTTCGGTGACGAGTGCGGCGGTCTGCTCGTGGCGGAGCGCGTCGTCGGTCCGGTCCTGGACCATCTCCACGACGCCGAGCAACGCGCCGTCGTCGTCGTAGATGGGCGCCGCCGAGAAGGAGATGTGGACCTCCTCGCCGTCGGGGTCGACCATGACGCTCGTGTCCCGATACAGGGTGAAATCAGCGTCCTCGACTCTCGGCACGTCGTACTCCGTGTCGGTCGCCTCGGGCGCATCGAGCACCTTGTCCGCGAGGGTTTGCCCGCGCCGCCCGTCGGGATAGAAGGCCATGCTCGCCATCTCCATGGACTGGGCTTCCGCCTCGGAGACGCCGGTGAGGTCCTCCAGCTGTGAGTTCCAGGTGAGAATCTCGCCGTCCGGGCCGAGGACGAACAGCGGCGTCCCGACGTGGTGGAGCAGTCGGTGGTAGTCGAGTCCGTCGCCGCCTGGCGAGTGGCCTGTCGGGGCCGATCCGCCGGTGGCCATCGCCGACCCGCCGCCGTCGCCAGACGCGCCGTCGTAGGCCCCGACGCCGGCCGCGAACACGTCCGTCGACGCGCCGAGGCCGTCGACCAGCGTCGCCTCGCTCTCGTCGAGCGCGGCCCGCGCTTCGGGGTCGAGTCGCTCCCGTAGCTCGTCGAAGACGGCGCCGACGATCGCCTCGTTGGCGACGCGCTGGGAGGCGACGAACGACGACGCGTCGATGCCGGTCTCGCGGTAGTCGTCGACGAGCGCGGCCACGTCGGCCTCGGCCAGTTCGAAGAGTCCTGTCAGGTGGGCATCGCCGACGGCCGCCCCGTCGGCCGATCCGTAGAGCGACGCGAGCGAGTCGAGTGACGGGTCGTAGGCCGCCGCGATCGGGTCGAGCCGATTCTGTGTGGACGCGGCGACCACGGCTCCGCCGTCTGGTTCGAGCGACCGGTCCTCCCCGGCCCCCCATCGTTGCGCCAGCCACCTGCGTACGCGTGCAAAGCGTGAGTCTGCCATCAGTAGTGACACCTATTGGCACATCGATCATGATACTCCGGGATAAACCTACCTCGGCCATTATCGCTGGGGATAATTCGAACCTTCGAGACCTCCGCGAAGAGAAGGGAACGGCCTGGTCAGCGGCGGCGAACCGTCACTGGCGCCGGACCGTCACTGGCGGGGACCGTCTTCGACGCCCTCCAGGCCCGCGTCGGTGACGCGGAAGCGTGCGCTCTCGCCGGCCGGCTGTGCCCGGTGCTTCTCCAGGGTCGCCCTGCGGTTGCCACCGCGGAACCGTTCGAGTCGGACGATCGCTCCCGACCAGTGATTCAGCGTGTGACCCCCGAGCGCCCGGCTCCGGTCGCCGTCGGGGTCCGAGAACACCTGGTTCGTGAAACAGACCGCCAGGTCGTGTTTGCGGGCCAGCGAGAGGAGGTGGGTGATCTGGCGGGCCACGTCGCGGAGGGCCTCGCCCTCCTCCTGAGCGGTGCGTTCCAGCCGGTAGAATCCCGTCGCGCTGTCGAGGACGA
>Ga0075106_1000775_pt1 | contig 15604 bp, 17 predicted proteins | sample AntDeeMetag02WF4_FD_69796 | JGI IMG/M metagenome (GOLD analysis project Ga0075106, IMG submission 69796) | Saline lake microbial communities from Deep Lake, Antarctica - Antarctic Deep Lake Metagenome 02WF4 | ecosystem: Environmental > Aquatic > Non-marine Saline and Alkaline > Saline | place... | reverse complement strand
TTTTTAATAAAGAAGCCCGCCCATTATTTCGTCCACTTCGGGTAATAATCTGGCGGGCTTAAGACATCAACTTCGGGCAAATTTGATCAAGGGTTGAATATCACCTTTGTCGGCGTCCCTTAAAGCATCGATATAATTTTCCCTAACTTTATTAGCTTCCGTTAAATTTGAGTTGCCCCAACTAAAAACTTCCGCATTAAAATTTTTTTCACTGATCAAATCAGCCATCATTCTGGAATGCCGACCATTACCGTTGGGGAAACAATGAATGCTGACGAGGCGGTGTTTAAATCTTATGGCTATTTCGTCTTCGGCATAAGTTTTATTTTTTATCCACCATTGGGTATCGTCCAAAAGAAGTTTTAAATTGATACTGATTTTTATCCAATCGACCCTTATGTTTTTCTCTGTTTGCCGAAAACTGCCGGCCCATTTCCAAACTTCGCCGAACATTTTTTTGTGAAGGGATTTGATAAAATGTTCAATCAACAATTTATTTAGACTAAGCCTTTTGGAAATTGTCCATTCCAGCGCATTTTCGATATTTAATTGCTCATATTCATCTAACTCAGAATGTGTGGTAATGGTTTTAATTTTTAAACCATTTTTTTCATCCTCATCCAGTTTAGTTTGACCATTTTCGTAATTGAGGTCTAATCCCATAATGTTTTTCTCATTTCAGCTTTAATTTCTTGGGTGAGCTCTTTGACGGATTCATCAATTCTTTTCTGATTAACAGCCTGATCTTCGAGCTTCATATTTTGGTGCGTTCGCAGGACAATTTTTTTTGCCAAATGCTCAGCTTTTTTTTCCACCATTCCCTCAAAAGAATCTTGTTCTGGAATAAAACCATAAACTAATTTTAAGTCCATTGCTTGTCCAACTTCCTGCAAGCTTTTAAGCGATATTGAGCCTTCTGCTTCACGCCATTCAATTTCAAATACACTTTGTCTGCTAATATTTAATTTTTCCCCAAGTTGGCTTTGGGTCATATTAAGCGTATTTCTAATATTTTTGATCCAACCCGTTGATGGAATTTCTACGGAACCTGCTTTTAACAGTGGCTTGATTTTTCTATCGAGTTGTCTTAGAGAAAGTAATTTAGATTTTCTCATTGTATTTTTTTTATCAGGTTATAGCCTGACAAATATATATAAAAGTAAGGTTATAGCCTGACGTTTTCAAATATAAATCAGGTTATAACCTGATTTTAATCACGGAAAATTAAGGTATGGCCTTAGACTATTTAGGTGAAAATCGATTCTCTCAATTCGACTACAAAACGGTTAGGATGAAATTTTCGGTTTCCTTTGGTTTTATACCAAGTAAACCATGGAAACATATCAATAATTTGCTTATTTTTTTACTACTTGCGCGTTATCCATAGCTTTTTTTGGGATGGCATTTCTAAAATTTTCTACCTTGAAATAGGGAGAATTAAAACAAATCGCTTTACCGCAATTTTATAATATAATTGGTATTAATAAAAGAGCCCGCCGACTTTTTCACTTTTTTTGCAAAATAACCCGGCAGGCTTTAAGTATTAAATTTTTAGTTCTGTTATCCAATTAGCACCACTCACATCTGTAAAAATGAGCTGATAATCGCCTTTGGGTAAATCCTTGAAATCATTGTTTTCAAAACTCAACCTGGCTTTAGCACCGAGCGGAATTTCCAGACTGTGCTTTCCAGACTTGATTTTTGCGATATAGCGGTTATCAATTGTGTTTTGCGGCAATTCAGAAAGTTCCTTGCTGTTCAATTCCCACTGCTTGCCCTTTTCTGGATGAACGAGCTTTAAATTTATCAAAAAAGAACCATAAACATCTACACCTTCGACCCGAAATAAATCAAAAGAGAGCTTATCCTTGTCGAGGTTTACTTCTGAAATCTCGAGTTTGGGCTTTACTGATTTATTGTGCAATTCACCCCAGAGGCCACCGTGAAAAACTTGGTTTGTGAACAAGGTCATAAAAAAGATTGCAAAAGAACCAATCAAAACTGTTCTGGAAAGTTTCTTTTGAGAAATTGGAAGTTCACCCGACGCGAGCCATCGAAACCACTTTTTATCAGTGAATTTGGATTTTGACGCTAAATAATAATCGAGTGAAAATTTACCGCTGCCTGACAGGAAAACAGTGAAACCTGCTGCGAGGCCAAGAACACCGATTTGCCATTCGTCAAGGCAAGTTGTTCCCAACCATCCCGAGCCGAGCAGAATTCCCAGTGCCAGAAGGAAGACACCAATTGACGTAATGCGCGTGAACAGGCCAAATATAAAAAGCAGTCCCACAATGCCTTCAATGATTGTAAAGATGGTCATATTCCACCACAGGGCTTCTGGGTTTTCCACAAGGTATTGGATAATGGGTTTGATGCCAAGGGCATTGGGTAAAAAGTGATTGAATTTTATGCCGATGTAACCCGCACTTTCTGGGTCTAATTTATTGGCCAGGAAAAGCCTGCGCCAAAATGCAGAAAAATAGAGCCAACCGGCGACTAATCTTAAAGCCAGCATAAACATCCCAGCTGGGCTTTTTTGAATTGATTTAAATGTTGAAATTGAATTGGACATAAATGTAGTGTTTGAAAATATTTTTGCAAATGACACACCTTCTCTTTTACCTTAAGCAAAGAAGGATGTGATTTAGTCTGGAAAGTGTAGAAAATTAAAAGCTTAAGCGCAGATTTTCATTTTACCGAATAAAATGTAAAGGGCTTGTTTATTGGTAATTAAACTGGGTGAAAAGTTTAGGGGAAATACAGCTGCACAAGCTTTTGCAGTAAAATTAAAACCGATTTTTTCTGGGAATGGGACTTGTTGAAAATCACGGGGGTTTTCCGCATTGGATCGCTGTGTGACAAAAATATTTTCAACATCACATTTGAACTGGGCTTGTGTAAGACTTTTTAACGGATTCAGTTGCTTGGTGACGTCAATCTGAACTTCAGATTGAACTGCTTTTTTCATCGCGCAGGAGGAGAATGCAGTCAAAAAAGCCAGCCCAATTAAAATGGGCATTAAAAGTGCACGGCGAATATTAAAAATACTTGTCCTCATTAAAAGGGCTTTGGAACAGGTCTTACTTTTTCCTTGGTTTAATTTGAAGGAAAATAAAACTTCTGTTTTTAAAGTGAAATTAAAGTCAAAAATAATTTAAAAAGTAAAACTAAATACTGTTTGATCAGCTTTAGTTTTAGTTTAACAATTATAGGCTTTTTGGCCCGATATTATTTTGACTAATATTCTTGTTTGTTTTTCTAAAACCAAAGGAAACTGGACGTCTATCTGACATTTGAAATTTCAGAGTTTCAATTCGGATTTTATACCGAATGTGATTTTTAATGTCGCAAAAATGCTTCTTAAAATCTACCTCGGTATAAGAACTTAGAAAAAGTTATATTACGGCATTATAAAACTAAATTGGTATAACTTGAAATCTCTAATTTTACCATTACTACCTAAGCGGAATTTATGAGCGCGGAAAACAAGGATCAAAAAGAACATCAGAAGGAATTGGAGAAACAGTCCGATCAAGTGCGGGGTTCCAATGAATACAATGATATCCTTAAACGGGTCATTCACGAGGGGGAGGGCATCTTTAAAATAAAAAATCGAGCCATGTTCCTCAGTGGTATTATCGCCGGACTGGAAATCGGATTCAGCTACTTACTGATATGTATGTTGTACCATTTATTGGGCGGTAGCTTAAATGAAAATGCGGTCATAAAGCTGTTTAGTGTAGTTTATCCGGTTGGCTTTGTACTGGTTATCCTTGGAAAATCAGCATTGTTTACAGAGCAGACTTCAGTCCTGGCTTTACCGGTACTAAACGGTCAACGCTCGGTTTGGGAATTGTTGCGCATTTGGGCGGTAGTTATTTCAGGAAACCTCTTGGGCGGTATGCTTTTCGCATTCTTTATAGGCAGCATAGCGCCGCACATGAACCTGTTTTCGCACAAAACCATGATAGAAATTGGGACGCACGTGTTGAATTATGATTCTTGGGTGCTTTTGTTAAGTGGAATTACGGCAGGGTGGCTGATGGGTTTATTAACCTGGCTGATGAACAGCACCATTAATTCCATGACCAGGGTATTTCTTATATTTATGATCACTGGGGTAATTGGTTTTGGTGGATTTCACCACAGTATTGTGGGTAACCTTGAGGTTTTTGGCGCTCTTTTATATTCCGATGCTATGTCCTTATGGGATTATCTTTGGTTCCTGTTTTTAGTGTTGGTAGGCAACGGCATCGGCGGCAGTATAGTAGTTGGACTTTTTAAATACCGCATTTTTGCTTCCAATCAAGAGGGACGTTAAACTTTTCGGTCGTTTTTTAATGAATACTTACAAGTTCGGTTATAGTTATTTTTGAAGAGCAATATTTTTAAATAAAACATTCTAACGCGGTGTAATATCCGGTTTTTTCTTTTTTTCACGAATCAAATAAATACCGAGCAAAATCAGTAAACCGCCGAGAATATACCAGATTGTAAATTCTTCACCGTCGATAATGCCCCAAATCACTGCTACAACAGGCAACAAATAAGAAACCGTGCTCGCAAAAACCGCTGAGGTGTTTTGAATGAGTTTGTAAAAAATCACGATAGCTGCCGCGGTGCCCACTAAACTGAGGACACTCATATAGCCCAAGGCTTGAAGGGTTTCTGCATTAACCTGAAAATCCATGAAAAAGCCTGAAAAGATAAGGATCAATAGCGAAGGAATCATCCAAATGGTGAAAACCCCTGTTGAAATGTGCAGGGAACGCACGTGTTGTAATTTGGTCTTGATAATCAAGGCAGAAGCGGCATAGCACGCGGAAGCTAGCACCATCAAAAGCGTGAACCCGATTTGATTTCCACCAGATTCTGCTTCAGAAAAATACAATAAAGTAGCAGCGCCCAAAAATCCGAGGATTGCGCCAATAACTTGTACAATTTTACTGCGAATGCCAAGAAACAGAAACGCCAAAACCAACACAAAAATGGGTTCGAGCGAATTGATAATACCGGCCAACGAACTGTTCACGTGGGTTTGCGCAATGGGGAACAGGAACATCGGTAAAAAATTCCCGAAAAAACCCGCGGCGATGACCCATAAAAAATCACGGCTTGCCATTTTTCGCAATGCCGGAATGCCGATGAAGGCCAAAACCAATCCAGATAAACCTACTCGAAAAGCCCCGATTTGATAGGGCGAGAACGCTAATAAGGATTTTTTAATCAAAATAAAGGAACTGCCCCAAGTGAGCGCCATGATAATTAGCAGAACCCATTTATTAGTAAAAATTTTGCCCATTCAGTATTTGCTAAAAAAAGAGCAGTTGCCTTTCACAACAACTGCCTTTTATTACATTTTGATTTATTGATCCAAAGTCTGCACGCCACCACCATTCACAAAAATGGTCTGACCGCTGACCCATTCCGAAATTGGCGAAGCAAAATAAAGCATAGCGCCGGCAATATCATCGGCTTTTCCCAAACGTTTTATTGGCGTGTGCGCGAGCATTTTCTTTTCAATTTCTGGCGTCAAAACCGTTTCGAGTGCGGCTGTTTTGGTTGCACCTGGCCCCACAGCGTTGATCCGTACTTCCGGACCAAAATCGTGAGCGAGATTTGCTGCCATGTGATTGACTGCAGCTTTGGAAGCGGCATATCCACTCATCTTCGGGTCTTTATTGACGCTGGACATAGAAGTGGTAATTACAATAGAACCGTAGCCTTCTTTTTTCATATGCGGCACACAAAGTTGACACATACGCCAGGCACTAAAAACGTTTAAGTCAAAGTCACGTTTAAAGTCTTCAACTTCTATTTTAAAAGGATCTTCTTTTCCACCGCCGCCACCGCCGGCGTTGTTGATGAGAATATGAACACCGCCCAATTTCTCAACCGTGGTTTCCACCAAGTTTACCATTTCCTCGTCCTTGAGGATGTTGCAGGAAACTGCGATTGCTTTGACGCCTAAATCCTCGATTTCTTTAGCGGCTTTTTCGGCATCTTCCATTTTTAAATCTCCAATAGCAATATTGGCGCCTGCTTTGGCCAGCATCATAGCTGTTGCTTTGCCTATCCCGTTTGCACCGCCAGTGACGATGGCAGTTTTTCCCGATAAATCAAATAACTTTGTGAATTCCATAAAGTTTTTTTTTGCGGTTAATTTTTTATTTAAAATTCTTCTTCTCGCGGAGTTTCCCCTTCTTGGGAAGCATTGGTTAGATCCCGGTCCATTTCATAAAGACTGGCATTTCCTTCAACTTCGGTAGAAGCGAGGTTGTATTTATCGATAATCCCGTTGATCAAGGTTTCCTCTTCAATTTGTTCTTCCACGAAATATTGACCAAAATTAAAGGTAGCCCAGTCTTTTTCTTCGTGAGCCAAGCTTACGATTTTATCGATTTCTTTAGAGTTGTCTATTTCGTGCTGTAAGATGCTTTGAAGACATTCCTTAATATTTTTTGGATTCTTGGGAGCCGCATCTATCGCTTCAATTTTCGCTTCGCCTCCGCGATCATTGAGGTATTTTAAAAATTTGAACATGTGTTCCCGTTCCTCGTGCATGTGGCCATAAAGAAAGGAAGCTACCCCACTAAAACTGTTTACTTCCGCCCACGATGCATAAGAAAGATAGACCTGGGCTTGATAAGCCTCACGGGTCATTTGGGTGTTCATCAATTTTTCCATTTTGTCTGAAATTCGTTTGGTGTTCATAGTTTTTGTTTTTAGTTAATAATTTATTTTCTGTGAAATGTTGTTACTGGTTTAAAATAAGGATTTTCTATTGATTTCACTCAGGTTCTGGCACTTTAACCATTTGTTCACACTATTTTCATCTTCAAACAAACCGATAAAAGCCGAGGGGATTTTTTCTAGGTTTTCCAATAAACCTTATTTCTTCATCAAATAATCAGCGACAGCTTGATAGGCCGGCAATGAAGTAGCGTCGTTTGCCGCATTTGCCGCCACGGGATGCGAGGCAAAACGCACGATGACCATTTCGGCTTTGGGATCGATGTAGATGGTTTGACCGTGAACGCCTCGCGCGGCATAGGCTCCGTTTTTGTTTTCGGTGATCCACCACATATTGCGGTAAGACCAACCTTTGAGTCCGGGGTGATTTGATTTTTTAAAAGCTTTTTTACTGCCGCCTTTTTCGATGTCTTTTACCGCTTCTACGGGAAAGAGTTGCTCACCGTTAAATTTTCCGTGGTTGCGCAACAATTCGCCGAAACGGGCCAAATCGCGCAATCCGGCATTGAAGCCGCCTCCCGTAAACGCAATTCCTTTGGCGTCAACTTGGTAATAGGCATTTTGTTCCATCCCGATTTTACTCCATAAGCCGATTTTTTTAGTTTAGGACTGTAATAGCACACTACTTGTTTCTTTCAACTTGTCTTCAGTAATCAGAATGGAAGCTAACGTACCAATGAAGGGTTTTGCCAAAATCTGACGAATGGACATGGTTTTTTAATGAGTTCACTGAATTTTTTTCATAAACCATTTTTCCTTTGTGAAGGATGATCCCATGATCGGTATAATTTTTCTCAAGCGATTCTGACTCAGTTATTTCCTTTATAGAATGGCAAAGCGTAAATGAGATCCTATAAATCATCCTGGCAAAATTGAAAGTCAAAATAAGTTCAATATCTTTAGCCCGAGATGTTCCAAATTAAAAATTTTATAATGAAGAAAAACTTACGTACACTTTTCAGTTTATTTCTTGTCGCCACCACGATGCAGGTGCAGGCGCAAGATAAAATGGTTGACAAAATTGTAAAAGAAGCCAATGACAACTCCAAATTGGAAGAGCTTGCTCACGAGTTGATGGATGTGGTAGGCCCGAGATTGGTCGGGAGTCCGCAAATGAAAGAAGCGCAAGATTGGGTTGTTAAAAAATATGGTTCCTGGGAAATTTCCGCTGAAAACCAGAAATGGGGAACTTGGCGTGGCTGGGAGCGCGGCATCACGCACATCGATATGGTAGAACCACGGATAAGTACGCTTCATGGAACGCAATTGGCGTGGAGTCCTTCTACCAGTAAAAAGGGAGTCACTGCTGAGGTCATGCTTTTGCCCGAAGCCAAAGATTCCAGTGATTTCAATAATATGCTTTCTCAAGTGAAAGGTAAATTCGTGCTGGTTTCAGAAAATGAACCTACAGGACGACCAGCTGATAACTGGAAAGAATGGGCTACTGAAAAATCCTGGAAAGCTATGCAGGGAAAACAGAAAGAAACCGACTCCCTCTGGAAACAGCGCGTTAAAAAATCCGGTTATAGCTCCCGTGAATTACCAAAAGCTTTAGAAGAAGCCGGTGCTGCCGGAATCGTTTCGTCTTATTGGTCACATGGATTTGGTGCAAACAAAGTATTTGGCGCACATACGGATAAAATTCCCAGTGTAGATATTGCCCTTGAAGACTACGGATTGCTTTATCGCCTTGCCCAAAATGGAAATACTCCGAAACTAAAAGTGGTTGCTCAATCGAAAGATTTAGGTGAAGTGCCAACTTTTAATACCATAGCTCGAATAGAAGGAAGCGAAAAACCAGAAGAATACGTCATCCTTTCGGCACATCTCGACTCTTGGGATGGTGGCACGGGCGCTACCGATAACGGCACTGGAACCATACTCATGATGGAAACCATGCGCATCCTTAAAAAATTATATCCCAATCCTAAGCGAACCATTATTGCTGGACATTGGGGTAGTGAAGAGCAAGGACTCAACGGTTCACGAGCTTTTGTAAAAGATCACCCCGAAATTGTGGCAAACATTCAGACGGTTTTCAATCAAGATAATGGTACAGGAAGAGTGAAGAATATTGGCGGACAGGGCTTTTTATACGCCTACGACTATATCAGAAGATGGATGGAGCCGGTTCCTGAAGAAATCAAAGGAGAAATAAAAACTTCGTTTCCAGGGACGCCGGCAAGAGGAGGATCAGATTACGCTTCTTTTGTTGCAGCAGGCGCGCCGGCTTTTAGCTTGAGTTCATTAAGTTGGTCGTATTGGAATTATACTTGGCACACAAATTTGGACACTTACGACAAGATCGTGTTTGATGACGTTCGAAATAATGTGATTTTAACGGCCATCTTGGCTTATATGGCAAGTGAAGATCCAGAAAGCACCTCTAATAAAAAGGCCATTTTACCCACAGATAAAGAAACCGGTAAGCCAGGAACCTGGCCAGAAGCAAAAGATGCTCAGAGAAGGGGAGGACTGGATTAAGTCGTTGTTTTCAGAATAAATAAAAAAAGCTGTCTCATTAACTAAAATGGGACAGTTTTTTTATTGGTCTCAAAATTAGTTAAAACCCTGCCTGCCTGCCGGCAGGTATGCACGTTAGTGCATATCGCTTTCCCCGAGTACTCGGGGCTAAACACTTTAAACAGTGGTAATTTTTTTCAAATCCACTTCATATACAGTTTACAATATACGATATACAACCTGCTTTTTTATAAGAAATTTCATTTCTTGTTTCAAAAACCTGCCCGTCCGGCAGGCGGGCCTATGGTGCTTTAGTCCATAGTGGTTTAGTTTAACTGTAAATTCAGTTACAGATTGTATAGTCATGAGGTTGAAAATAACTGTACTTTTCTTAAGAATTCTTCAATTCTGCCAGCAATTCAAATGATCGCTTCCGCGCTTCTTTGTCATAGATAAATGAAGAAATAATCAACTCGTCAATTCCAGTTTGGTCGATGAAACCTTGCAATCCTTTTTTTACCGTTTCGGGACTTCCAATATAGGAGAAATGCGCCATTTTTTCAGCCTGGGCCTTTTCCATGGGATTCCAAATTTCATCCATATCTTCTACGGGTTTTTGCAATGGCTTTCGGGTATTGCGGAAAATACCTAATCTGAATAATTTTCCGCTACTCGCTAAATATTCGGCTTCTTCATCTGTGTTAGCTACCACCACGTTAACGGCGGCCATAGAATATGGTTGTTCCAATTGATCAGAAGGCTTGAATTTTTGGTTGTATATTTTTAAGGCATCAAATAAATGAGTCGGAGCAAAATGACTGGCGAAAACATAAGGTAAGCCTAAAGCAGCTGACAACTGCGCACTAAAGGTGCTCGATCCCAAAAGATAAATGGGAACATTGGTGCCTTCCCCGGGAATGGCGCGTACAGGACTTTTCTTTGATTTATCGGAAAGGAAAAACTGCAATTCTTGGACATCTTTTGGGAAATCATTGACGCTTTCGGTACGTTGTCGGCGCAATGCTTTTGCCGTCATTTGATCCGTTCCAGGCGCACGCCCCAAGCCCAAGTCAATCCGATCGGGATAAAGTGTTGCCAAAGTTCCAATTTGTTCAGCTACCACTAAAGGGGCGTGATTGGGTAACATAATTCCGCCGGAACCAATATGGATTTTTGAAGTGCCTTGAGCCAAATAACCGAGCAAAATAACCGTGGCTGAGCTTAACAGCCCCCCGGTGTTGTGATGTTCAGAAATCCACAGGCGTTTATAATTTAATTTGTCTAAATGTTGGGCAAAGTCCAATGCATTTTCTAGTGCGGTTTTATGACTTTCACCTTCTAATGCCGGCACCAAATCCAATACCGAAAATGGGATTTCCCCGAAACCTTTTTTTGTATTCATATTCATATTTTTAAAATTTTAAATCTTCTCTTCTTTTCCAGCGCCCAATCCAATATAGAGCTTATAAGCCGATAATAAAACAAGCAGGCCAATTGAATAATTCCATATCTCGGTCATGTCTTGAACAACACCAATGAAAAAAGGGCCTGTGGCAGCAATGAAATAGCCGATGGACTGCACTAGTCCTGATAACTCTGCCGCGGTTTCAGAATCAGATGAGCGTAAAACAATCAATAATAAAGCAAGTCCAAAGGTGCCACCAGTGGTGAAGCCTATGATTGAAACCCACAATCCAATTAAACCGGCATCGGGAAGCATCAAGCCGATCATTCCGAGTATTTCTATACTTATGAGTACCGCGATTACCAAACGTTGGTCTTTTCGGGAGCCGGCCCAAAGTGGAAGGAGTAAGGCGCCGAGAATACCTGTGGCTTGGGATAGCGAAAGCATCCAGCCGGAAAATGAGGAATCATAGCCGAGATCCATTAAAATTGCCGGAAGCCAGGCCAGAACAGCATAGAATGTCAAGGATTGCAGACCCATAAAAATAGCGACCTTCCACACTAGACGCGAACCGCTTAGGTTTTTTATGGCTTCCTTGAATCCTCGTCGCGGTTTGGACTTTTTGATTTTTTTAATTTGGGGAATCCAGATAAAAAAAGCGAGTATCGCTAAAATGGCCCAAATGCCCAACGAACCTTGCCAACCAGAATCTAAACTATTGGCAAGTGGCACACTTAAGCCTGCAGCAAGCGAAGCCCCGACCGCCATGGTGGCGGAATGCAAACTGGTGATCAATCCCGCTTTATTGGGGAAGTTTTGTTTGGTTAAGGCAGGGATTAAAACATTTCCAAAAGCAATGGCAATCCCCAAAAGCGTGGTGCCGAGATACAAGCCAAATACGCCGTTGGTCGAACGTATAACAATACCAAGTGTCAATAAGGCCATGGCGCCCAAAAGCGTTTTACCGACACCGAATTTTTTGGTAAAAATAGGGGTAATAGTCGATACAAATCCGAAAGCGAGAAGTGGCAGAGTGGTTAATAAACCTAAAAATGTTTCGGAAAGATTTAAGGATTTTCCAATTTCATCCATTAAAGGACCAATACTCGAGAGAGCCGGACGCAAATTTAAGGCGAGGAAAAGGATGCCAAAGAGCAACCAAAAACGCGAGCGTTTTGTTGAGGTGTTTTGATTTTTAGGACCCATAGAAAATGTGCAAAAGTAAGCTTCATTAGCCGCATTTATTGTGGCTGGACGTTTAGTGCATGACAAAAAATATAACCCGCTGAAAAACAGTAAAATAAGTGCAGAAATATTAGAATAAGACATTGATTTTCAGTATATTAGAATGATAATTCGACCTATTTTTCTAATGGAGAAAACCAATGCCTACCCTAAAAATACTGAATTAGTTTCAGTCCTCAAGCCACATTTTGAAAAAATGAACTTGAACAGGATCAAATTCCTGGCCTATTTCCTAACCTCGCTCTGCAAATTGCGGACGGTCAACTTCGAAAGGCTTGCCAACGGCTTTTCCGCCGAAGCCAAAAGCGAATCCTCCTTGCGCCGCATCCAACGTTTTATTGCCGGTTTTGCACTGGACCGCGACATCATCGCCCGTTTGATTTTTGGGCTTTTGCCCGAACAACAAAAGCTGACCTTGAGCATAGACCGTTCCAACTGGAAGTTCGGAAAGGCCAATATCAATATTTTTATGCTCGGGATAGCTTATCAGGGAGTTGCCTTTCCTTTGCTGTTCTCGATGCTGCCCAAGCGGGGTAATTCCAGTACACCGGAACGGATAGAGCTCATCGAACGCTTTATCCGGCTTTTTGGAAAAACCGTATCGACTGTCTTGTGGCCGACAGGGAGTTTGTGGGCAAGTCTTGGTTGGAATACCTTAACCATCAAAGCATCAGGTACCACATCCGCATCAGGAAAAACTTCAAAGTGTTTTTGCCCATAAGCAAAAACAGGTCAAGGCCGCCCACCTTTTCCATAACCTTCTCTTTGGCACTTTCAGGTATTATGAAAAAATCGTAAGGGTCAATGGCGAGCTTTGCTACCTCTCCGGTCAAAGAGCAAGGGATAGAAAAGGCAGGCCCGAATTCCTTATTCTGGTTTCCTTCAACAAGCCTGAAAAATCGCAAGGGTATTACGCCCAGCGCTGGCAGATCGACCTGCCTGCCGGCAGGCAGGAATGTGCTTCAAGGCAATGAAATCCAGTGGGTTCGACCTTTAAAAAACACCTCAAAGATCCAGAAAGGATAGAAAAACTGGTCTTGCTTGTTATGATTGCCTTTACCTGGTGCTACAAAATCGGGATTTACCTGCACGAAAACATAAAGGCGATCAAGGTCAAAACACACGGCAGAAAAGCCAAAAGTATTTTCAGGTACGGACTTGATTATTTGAATAATATACTTTTAAACCCTGGGAAACAAGACAATATCAGTATATTCAAGTTTTTGTCATGTACTTAGGGGTTTATTATAAGTTTGACGTTTAACAATATAGCTTTCAAGTCAGCAAATTTCAAATTGTTTTAAGCATAAAACAGCGTAAAAAAAGAGGGTCTATGCTGAACATAGAGGTAAAAGTTCTCTTTCAAAAAGCCTCAATCACTTGAAATGGGCAAAGTGTGAAAATTATAAACAAAAAGCGAAGATTTTAGTTACAGCCCTTCAGTCATCCTGCGTACTCGGGATGACAACTTCCTCCAGCAGGCTTGAGGAGAAGAAACCGTAATGTTAATCCAGAAAGACTTTTAATTCACCCACTCAAAACAAAATAGACCCACTTATTTGATATTATAGAAATTTCTTCTAACAAGTTAATACTTACAAATTTCAAAAAGATCCCAGGAGAAGTTGAGAAGGATTTTTAACGCTGTAATTGCGAAAATTTGTGCAATTATAGGCGACATTTTAAGGTTGAAGTGGTATTACACAACAGAGCTTTATAAACACTGCAAATAAAAAAGAAAGGAACTTTTTAAAAATTCAGGATAAAACAAAATTGAAAGTTTATTTAGGACGAAAGATGTTCAATACTATAAAAAATAAAAAGAAGGTCTAAATTAATCAGAAAAATCCTATCTTAGACTAAATTAGTTAAAATGCGCTTAATTTTCATGAGGAGGATTCTTCTCGCTTTCAGCCTGCTCTGTGCAACTTTTGGACAGGCCCAAGAAGCTGTTGTGCTTAATCTTGATACGCCCATTTATTCGGCAACCGCAGAATATGTGCACGATGGTTTGCAACAAGCAGAGAAAGACAAGGCTTCTTGCATTATCCTCAAAATAAATACGCCCGGCGGATTGTTGAAATCTACCCGAAAGATCGTTGGGGATATTATGCAGTCGGACGTTCCAGTCGTGGCTTTTGTCGGTCCTTCGGGTGCGCGCGCAGGATCGGCCGGGGCGTTTATTACCTTATCAGCAAATCTTGTCGCGATGGCACCGGGAACGAATATTGGCGCCGCGCATCCGGTAACGTCCCAAGGAAAAGACATCGAAGGCGAAATGAACGAAAAAGTCACCAACGATGCCGTGGCTTTTATGAAATCAATCGCCGAACAACGCGGGCGCGATTTTTCACAGTTGAAAGAAATGGTCACTAATAGCCGCTCATTTTCGGCCAAAGAAGCATTAAAAGATGGGAATATTGATTTTATCGTTAATGATATTAGCGGGCTTTTAAACAAAATCGACGGACAAACAATAAACCTGCCAAGCGAGAAAACCGTCGTTTTAAACACGGCTGGAAGCAAAACTAAATCCATTGTGAGCGGTTTTCGGGTAAATTTCCTTAATTTTCTCAGCAATCCCGATGTGATGTACCTTTTACTGCTCATCGGTTTGATAGGTGTTTTATTTGAAATCTTCAACCCAGGCATTTTTGTGGCTGGCATTATTGGCGCTTTTTGCCTAATTTTATCAGGTTATGGAATGACCTTGCTTCCGGTAAATTTTGCCGGTTTGGCTTTAATTGTTTTGGCGATGGTGCTTTTTCTTTTGGAAATAAAAATTACCAGTTTTGGATTGCTGACTTTAGGCGGAGTGGTTTCCCTGGGCTCGGGTGCCGTTTTCTTGGTCAAAGCTGCGCCTTCCTTTGATGTGATTGGCATTTCTTGGACCGTCATCATTGTTTCCGTAATACTGACCGCTCTGTTTTTTATATTTATTATTGGGCTTGGCCTAAAAGCACAGCTCAAAAAAACCGGAACGGGAACGGAATTGTTGAAAGGAAAAAAGGGGACTGTCTTAAAAGAATTGTCGCCTAAAGGGCAAGTGCGCGTCAATGGCGAAATATGGAAAGCCATTGCTGAAAGTGAAAACATTCCTGTGGAAACTTCAGTTGAAGTTATCGAAGTAAATAATTTCCAACTTACCGTAAAACCTGTATCTTTATAAAACCAAAACCCTGCTGTTATGTATATAGTCTATATTTTTATTGCTGTTTTTGTATTGCTTCTGGTGGTTAATTCCATCAAAATTATACGGGAATATGAGCGCGGTGTCGTTTTCCGTTTGGGACGTATTGTTTCTGACAAAAGCTTAAAACCGGGAATTATATTTGTTTTCCCTTTTATTGATAAATTGGTTAAAGTAAGTTTGCGGACGGCCGTTCACGATGTGCCAACACAGGATATTATTACCTTGGACAACGTCACTTTGAAGGTAAATGCGGTGGTTTATTTTCGGGTAACCGATCCGGAAAAAGCCATCTTGGAAGTAGAAGATTATTACTACGCTACTTCTCAACTTTCCCAAACGACTCTGCGAAGTGTTATCGGACAGTCTGAACTCGATGAATTGCTATCCCAGCGCGATAAACTCAATATACAATTGCAAGAAATCATTGATGAACACACCGAACCTTGGGGAATTAAAGTGTCCAATGTAGAAGTTAAACAGGTCGATTTGCCCCAAGAACTGCAGCGGGCAATGGCGCGACAAGCTGAAGCCGAGCGCGAAAG
>Ga0075106_1000773_pt1 | contig 15643 bp, 16 predicted proteins | sample AntDeeMetag02WF4_FD_69796 | JGI IMG/M metagenome (GOLD analysis project Ga0075106, IMG submission 69796) | Saline lake microbial communities from Deep Lake, Antarctica - Antarctic Deep Lake Metagenome 02WF4 | ecosystem: Environmental > Aquatic > Non-marine Saline and Alkaline > Saline | place... | reverse complement strand
CACTGCTACGTAATACTTAGTCAGCCCGGCGTCAGACGCTACGTGAACGCGACGTAGGCGAGCCCGAACTGGACGGCGTCGTAGACGCCGTGGACGACGACCGGCGCGAACAGGTCGTCGGTTCGCGCGTAGGCCACGCCGAGGACCAGCGAGACGAGGAAGAGCCGGGAGAGCGTCACGAGCACCGCGCCCGGTGGCGCGCCAGCCCCGGTGTACGCCAGCAGGTGGCTCCCCGTGAACACGAGCGACGCGGCGACGATGGCCGCGCGCCCGGAGTACGCCCCGTCGAGGTACTTCTGGACGCCGTTGCGCGCGAGCAGCTCCTCCCCCGGACCGATGGCGACCAGCGACACCACGACGAGCGGCGGCAGAATCTCGGGGTGGGCCTTCGCCGTCTCGACGAGGCTGTGGGTGCTCTGGGGGAGCGAGAACGTCGATACGACCACGTTCAGGAGCACGTGGACCGCGAAGATGGCGACGACGCCGACGCCGGCGACGAGCAGGTCCCGCCGGTCCGGGCGGCTCACGTCGATGCCGCCGTCGAACGAGCGCACGAACACGATTCCCGCGATGCCGTACCCGACGCTCGCGATGGTGGTGTTCACGGGCACCTGGACGAGCGGATTCGCCGGGAGGAAGGCGACGACGACGGCCGCGAGCAGGCCGCCGAACAGCAGCGCCGCGATGGAGACGACCACCGCCACGAACGTCCGGCGCTCGCGCTCGTGGACGCCCGCCTTCTCGAGACCCGCGACGGCGGCGGCGCCCGCGCTCACGGCAGCGAGACCGGCGAGCAGTGCGAGCAGGGGGCCGCGCGGGAGGGTCCCGGTGATGCCCAGAATCGCGTACGCCGACGCGAGGACGAGGCCGCCGCCGGCGACGGCGGCGACGGCGTCGAGCCAGTCGGGGCCGGAGCCGTGGCGGCGGAGCGCGAACGCGAGCGCGGCGAGGCCCGCGAATCCGCCGGCAGTCAGCGTCACGAGTTCCGCGACGGGCGCCCAGTCGAGGAAGGTGGCGGCGAGGCCGACGCCCGCGACGACGAACCCGACGGTCTGCGCGTACCGGTCGTTCACGTCCGGCGCTGCGGGCCCCGCCTGCTTAGGCGTGCCGCTCGCGGCGCGCTACTCGACGCCGAGGTGGCGTTTCTCCGGCAGCCACTCCTCCCCCCTCAGCAGGCCGCGGGCTGCCTCCTTCCCCCACTCGACGGCGGGCTGGGTGAACGTCTCCACGCCGTACAGTTCGCCGGCGAGCATGCAGGCGGCCTCCATGTCGTACAGCAGGCGGCCGAGCGAGCGCTCGTCGACGGCGTCTATCTCGACGCGGACGTTGGGCACGCCCGACTCGGCGAGGCTCGCCTCGGTGGCCTCGAACTCCGCGTCGAGCAGGTCGCCGAGGCTGTGGCCCGCGAGGTAGTCGAGGCCCTCGAGTTCGGTTTCGGGGATGTCGCGGTCCGCGCGCTCTGTGGGCCGCACGAGCGTGACGAGTTTGTCCCGGGGCCCCGCGCGGTAGAGCTGGAGCTGGCTGTGCTGGTCGGTGGCGCCGAGCGCCCGCGCGGGCGTCTGGCCGAGGCCGTCCTTCCCGAGGCTCTCCGCCCAGAGCTGTGCGAACCACTCCGCGAACGTCTCTAGGCCCTCCGCGTACGGCATCATCGCGTTGGTGCTCGCGCCGCGCTGGTCGAGGGCGTACGCGACCGCGCCGTAGGCGTACGCGGGGCAGTCGAACAGCGAGTCGGCGAGCGCGTCCATCCCGTCCCGGCCGCCCGCGAGAATCGCCTCGACGTCGTGGCCGGCGAGCGCCGCCGCGGGGAGGCCGACCGTCGAGAGCGCGGAGAACCGGCCGGGCACGCCCTCGGGGACTGCCAGCGCTGGGAGGTCGTGTTCGTCGGCGAGGTCCCGGAGGTTGCCGTCGAGGCCGGTGGTGACGAACGTGCGCTCGGTCCAGTCGACGCCCGCGTCGGCCATCGCCTCGCGGACGACGAGGAAGTTCGCGAGCGTCTCCGCGGTCGTCCCGGAGCGCGAGACGACGTGGACTGCCGTCTCTGAGAGGTCGACGTCGTTGAGCAGGCCGGTGACGTGTTCGGGGTCGACGTTGTCGAGGAAGTGGCAGTCGAGGTCCGAGTCGAGGGCGTCGACGAGCGTCGCCGCGCCGAGCGCGCTGCCGCCGATGCCCACGGTCAGCAGCGTCTCGCTGTCGGCGAACGGCTCGACGGCCTCGCGGACGGCGTCGGCGTCGGCGGTCTCCGGGAGGTTCAGCGCGGCGTAGCCGAACTTGTCGTCGGCCATCCCCGCTGCGATGCGGTCGTGTGCGTCGGCGACGCGCTCGTCGAGGCGAGTGAGCGCGTCCTCGGGGACCCCCGGCGTCGCCGTCTCGGCGAGCGCGTTCCCCAGGTCTACGTGCATACGACCTATGCGGGGAGCCGTTGGCTTAAGTCGCCGTGCTTTTGCTCCGTGGGCGCCGACCCACTGTCGATGGGGCGCTTCGACAGCTACTCCGGCCTGCTCACGGCGTACCCGTACGCGTTCCGCCAGTCGGACTCCCGGCTGTTCCGGAGCTACGTCGTCGTGAGCGGTCTGCTCGGCGCCCTCTTCGCGTTCCTGATGGCTGGCGCGCTGGTCGTGCTCGTCGGCAACACGGCGGGCGCCCGCGGCGGGTCGCTGACGCTCTCTCGGACGTTCTACGTGGTCGTCGGCCTGTTCGTGTTCGCGCCGCTGGTCGGCCCCGTCCTGCTGGTCGCCCGGCGCCACCGCCGCGAGACGCCGGTCGCGCCGCGGTACGACGCCGCGCTCGGGGCCGCGGGCTACGCGTTCGTCCTCTCGGTCTACTTCGGCGTGGTCGCGTCGATGCCCCCGCAGTTCCGGACGAACGGCGAACTGGTGGCGCGACCGGAGCCCACGGGGCTGTTCGCGCCAGTCGTCGAGTTCCTCTACGCGATTCCGGGCCTGGCCTCCCCGGTGGTGCCGCTCGTCGGCGCGCTGGTCGTCTACGCCGTCCACCGCCGCTATGGCTCGCAGTGAGATTCGGGGACTCTGTGTCCGCGAGAGGTAGTGAGACTACTACCTCGAAAGCCCCGGCCGGCTACGGTCGCGCGGCTCGCTGTCGTTCGAAAGACGGCGCAGCCGTCTTTCGTGATGACGAGAGAGCCTAGCTCTCTCGAACCACGCTCCTCGACCTTCGGTCTGCGTTGCTTGCTTCGCCGGGCTTCCCGTAGCCGACCGCCCCTTTCAACCCTGCCCGATTCCGGCTGGTCAATTGGCAAGAGGTGGGACTGAACGCCCCGGCCATCTCGACGAACCCGGACGATGCAAGCACCGCAACGTAGTGAGGAGCACAGCGAGTCCCGGGAGTCGAGATGGCCGGGGCGTTCTGGACGACGTTGATGCTGAGTTCAGTTCTTCCCGCGTATGACACAGTATCACAATCTTACGTCGAAACAGGGAAACAGCGAGGCCGCCAACCGAGCCACAATGACCGACGAGAAGACAGCGACGTTCTTCGTCGCGGAAGCCGACGACGACTCCGCGATTCTCTCCGACGTGTCGGACGCGCAGGTGCACACGCTCTCGGAGAACCCGGGCGTCGAGGCCGGCGAGGTGCTGACGGCGACCGTCGCACCAGACCCCCCGATGGGCGTCACGTACAGCGTCGTTGACGTCGAAGAGCGCAAGCGCATCCCCGTCGAGGTGAGCGAGGAGGCGCCCACGCGCCAGGTCGAGACGATGGCCGCCGACCTCGGCGAGGGCGAACTCACGACCACGGAGCGCGCGGGCGTCGGCGAGGTCCACGTACTCTCGGTGCCAACTGACTCGGTGGAAGAGGCCGTCGAGGACGTCCGAATCGACGACCAGACGGTCGCCCGGGCCGCGAGAATCGGCATCGAGCGCGTCGAAATCCGCTCCGGCGAGGACTTCCTCAGCGTGCGTTACCTGCCGTAGTCAGTGGGCCGCTGCCCGTTCTCTGTGCCCGCTAAACTTCGTCTGCCTGCGGCCCCGCCTGGCTCTGCACTTCCCAGCCCGACTTGACGCCACAGGCCTCTCCCTCGACGAACTCGATCTCCGTCTCCTCGTCCAGCTCCCCGTCGCCGTCTATCGCTACGACGCGGAGGGGGACGTCCGGGCTGTCCCCACAGCAGCCGACGTCGAGGAACACCTCCCAGACGTCGCCCTCGCGGGCCGGTCCCTGGGTGCGCTTGAGGTACGCCCGCATGTGGTCCGTCGTCAACTGGTCGCGGCCCCAGTTGCTCACGTCGGACGGGTAGGCGAGCGTGACGTGCTTCGTGGTCATGCAGCCGTGTAGGACTGCCACGCTCTTGTGCCTGCTGCCGAATGGCTCGGGTCGCTCTGTCGGCCAGTTCGCCGGTCGGCTATAAGAAGCCTTATCCTGCGTGGCTCCCGACCGGAAGCCATGCCCAGTTTCGAGGTCCCGGAGGTCGACCTCAGCCAGTACTCCATGCGGGAACTCGTCGCCCCCCCGCTGGCCGTCCTGGTCGTCGCGCTCGCCATCCTCGGCGCGACGTTCGCCCTCACGGGGTCACCGGTCGCCCTCGGTATCGAGTTCACGGGTGGGACGGAGATCGTCGTCGAGACCGGCGCCTCGCAGTCCGAGGTCGTCTCCGCGTTCGCGGACCGAGGCCACGACGTCACCTCCATCCGCCCCATCGGTACCGACGGCAACAGCTACCTCCTCGAGTTCCAGACCACCGACGAGGCGGTCCAGAACGACATCACTAACGCCGCCACCGACGCCGGCTACGAGGTCGTCCAGTCCCAGAGCAGCACCGCCACGTTCGGCAAGTCGACCCAGGAGCTCGCCCTGCTCGGCGTCGCGGGCGCGTTCGTCGGGATGAGCGTCGTCGTCTTCCTCCTGTTCCGAACGTTCGTGCCGAGCATCGCCGTCGTGCTCTCGGCGTTCAGCGACATCGTCATCCCGCTCGCGCTGATGAACGTCTTCGGCATCGAGCTCTCCCTGGGGACCGTCGCCGCGCTGCTGATGCTCATCGGTTACAGCGTCGACTCCGACATTCTCCTCAACAACCAGGTGCTGCGCCGCTCGGGGAGCTTCTGGGAGAGCGTCGAGCGGGCGATGCGCACCGGCGTCACGATGACGGTCACGTCCATCATCGCGATGGCCGTGATGTCCGTCGTCTCCTACATCTTCGGCATCCAGTTGCTCACGGACATCGGCATCGTGCTCGTGTTCGGCCTGACCGCTGACCTGATGAACACATATCTCATGAACGTCACGCTGCTGCGGTGGTACAAATTCGAGGGGGTGGCACGATGAGCTGGCTCCGCGAGAACTGGCGCGTCAGCTTCCTCGTGGTCCTGCTGCTCGCCAGTTCGGTCGCGTTGTTCGCGCCCGGCATCGGCGCGAGCGGCACGAACGCCGACGGCGAGAGCGTCGACCGGCCCACGAATCTCAACTACGGGCTCGAACTCTCCGGCGGCGTCCGCCTGCGGGCGTCCGTCGTCGGCGTCACCGCCGAGAACGTGACCGTCACGGAGGACAACGAGCGGGCCATCGAACAGGAGGTCGCGGCGGCGCTCTCCCTGGACAACAGTAGCGTCCGCGCCCGCCCCCTCCAGGACGTCGTCGAGGTGTACTCGAACAACTCGGTCGCGGAGGTCCGCACCGCGCTCACCGAACTCGGCTACCAGCCACGGCAGGTCCGCCAGGGCGTGACCGAGGCGACACGGGACACCATCGTCAGCACCATCTCGAGCAAGGTCGACCAGACCGGCTTCTCCGGCGCGTCCGTCTACGACGTCAACCCGCGCGGGGGCGGCGAGCAGTACATCGTCGTCGAGGTGCCGGGCCGCAACGCCTCCCAGGTCCAGCGGCTCATCGAGGGCCGCGGCGAGGTCGAGATGTGGGCGTACTACCCGCAGAACGGCAACCAGACGAACGCGACGGTGCTCGGTAGCGAGGACCTCGCGCAGGTCGACCCGCCGACGACTAACCCCCAGACCGGCCAGCCGCAGGTCCCGGTCGAGCTCACCCCGCAGGCGGCCGAACGGTTCGCCAACCAGATGCAGCAGTACGGGTTCACGTCGAGCCAGGGCATCCGCAACTGCCAGTTCCCCGCCGAGGAGGGGACCAGTCACTGTCTGCTGACGGTGCTCGACGGCGAGGTCGTCTACTCCGCGAACATGGGGCCCGGACTCGCCAACCTCATCGAGAGCGGCGAGTTCGAGAGCAACCCGACGTTCGTCGTCACGGCGAACTCCATGGAGGAGGCCCGCGAACTGCAGGTGAACCTCCGTGCCGGCGCGCTCCCGGCCGAACTCGACTTCGAGGACTCCTACTACGTCGCGCCGAGCTTCGCCGAGCGGTACAAGCCGCTGTCGCTCGTGACCGGCATCGCGGCCGCGATCGCCGTCGCGCTCACCGTCTTCGCCCGCTACGGCGAGGCGAAGGTCGCCATCCCGATGGTGTTCACCGCGCTCTCTGAGGTGGTCATCCTGCTCGGGTTCGCGGCGGTCTCCGGGCTCGCGCTCGACCTCTCGCACATCGCGGGGCTCATCGCGGTCATCGGGACAGGGGTGGACGACCTCGTCATCATCGCCGACGAGGTGATGACCGAGGAGGTGTCCTCCAGCCGCGTCTTCCAGAGCCGCTTCCGGAAGGCGCTGTGGATCATCGGCGCGGCCGCGGTGACCACCATCATCGCGATGTCGCCGCTGGCCGTGCTCTCGCTGGGTGACCTCCGCGGGTTCGCCATCGTCACCATCCTCGGCGTGCTCATCGGGGTCATCATCACGCGACCGGCGTACGGCGACATCCTCCGTCGCCTGCTGACGGACAACCGGTAGCGCACCGGGACCGCCGTCGTTCTACCGCCCGTCACTTCTCCGAGAGCAGCAAGCACTCGCCGGGAGCAGTACGTTTAACGTCGTTCGTACTCGGTGTGGGCCATGGTCGATGTTCGCCGAGCGGTCGCCTCAGCGGTCGTCGGTGCTACCGGACTCGCCGTCGCGGGTATCGTTCTCGAACACGCCGTTACCGAGACTCCGCCGCTGTCGGGCCTCCTGCTCGCGGGGTTCGGGGCGCTGGTCGGGGCCGCACTCGCGGCCGGCAGCGTCGGCGTCTACCGGTCGTCGTTCACGACCACGCAGACGCTCCGCATCGGGGGGTGGACCACGCTCGGCGTCTTCGTCACCAGCGCCGCCGTCGGCCTGCTGTACGTCTACCAGGCGGCGGTCGCAGCCGTACCGCCGGCGCCGCTGTTCTCCGGGGCCGTCGTCGTCGGCGTGAGCGCGGTCGCACACCTCCTCATCGGCGTCAACGACGCGCGCCGCGTCCGCGCCGCCGCGCTGGCCAGGGAGCGCCAGAAGCTCGCCGTGCTCACCCGACTCGTGCGCCACAACCTCCGCACGAAGGCCCAGTACCTCTACAGCTACGCCAGCCGGGTGCGGGACGGCGACGACCCGGAGACGACCGCCGACGACATCCACGACGCGGGCGGGGACCTCGCGGAGATGTACGAGACCATCACGTCGATCACTGACCTCTTCGAGGACGGGTCCGCCGGGAACCGCGACGTCGACCTCGCGGCGACCATCGACGACGTCGTGGCTGCCCAATGCGAGGCCACCCCGGACGCGACCATCGAAACCGACGTCGCCGACGGCGTGACCGCCGTGGCGGGCGACCGCCTCGGGGACGCCGTCGAGGAACTTGTCGAGAACGCCGTCGAGCACAACGACAGCGCGGACCCGCACGTCGAAGTGGCGGCGGCCCGGGACGGCGACCACGTCGACGTCGCCGTCCGCGACGACGGCCCCGGCATTCCGGCCGTCGAGCGGGAAGCGGTGCTCGGCGAGCGTGAACTCACGCAGCTCGACCACGGCAGCGGGCTGGGGCTGTGGCTCGTGAAGTGGACCCTCGACAGCTACGGCGGCGACCTCTTGTTCGACGACGGCGACGAGGGCGGCAGCCGGGTAACGATGCGGCTCCGCGCGGCCTGACGCGGCTCAGAAGTCCGTGAGCTTGGCCTCCATCGCGCCCTTCGCGTCGAGGCCGAACTCCGCGAGTTCGACGAACTCCAGGTCGTTGTCCCGGAGCGCGCGCTGGACGCGCTCGGAGGCCGACGGCGCGACTAGCATCCCCCGAACCGAGTCGTTCGTTCCCTCGTAGAGGTCGACGTAGCGCTGCAACTGGTCGAAGTGGTTCAGCGTCGCCTGGATACGCTTGACCTCCACGACCACGGGCGTGCCGTCGCGGTCGACCGCGTAGAAGTCGACGAAGCCGTACTTCGTCTCGCGCTCGTGTTCGACGATGCGGAGGTCCTCCTCGAGCACGTCGGGGTTCGCCTCGATGTACTCGTGCATCTCGGCCTCCGTGCCGGACTCCTCGTACGTCGCGCCGTCCTCCGCGTCGTAGCGCGTGACACCGTACACCTCCCGGATGCGGGCCTCGACGCGCTCGCTGGGGTTCGTGCGCCGCGCGAGCAGCACGACGTCGCCGTCGCTCTCACGAGCCTCGACCGTCCCGCCGCCCGGCATCCAGTTGACGGGCTTGTGCCCGGTCGGCTGGTGGACGAGGAACGTGCCGTCTGGTTTGGCCACGAGCAGGCGGTCGCCGTCCCCGAGGTAGCCGCTCGTCCGGCCCTCGTACTCCACCTCGCAGCGGCCCTGCACCGTCAACACCGCGCCGTCCCGGAACGCCGCCTTCGCCGCGTCGACGAACTCGGTCGGGGTCGGCGCGTCGAAACGCTGTACTGCCATCGTTCTCGCACGGTTGCACGCTGGCGACGAAAAGGGTGTGCATTGGGCTCGTCTACTCGACCAGATTTTTCCGGGGGCGTCGTGAGCCATCGGTCATGGAACTCAGCGGTCCCTCCAGCAGACTCCAGGTCGCCCTCGCGGTCCTCCTCGGTCTCGCCACTATCGGGTACGGCGCGTACAGCTACCAGGCCCAGACGTCGGCACTTGACGACACGACGATGGTGGATGCGACGCTCCTCGACGTCTCCGTAGAAAAACACAGCGGGAAGGGCGATACGTACAGCCCAGTGGCGACGTACAACTACACCTACGAGGGGGAGACGTTCACCTCCTCGAACGTCTACCCCGGGACGCTCCCGCGGGAGTTCGGGAGCAGGGAGAAGGCCCGCGACCAGATCGACGGCGGGCCCGGGGACACCGTCACCGCGTACGTCCCGACCGACGCCCCCGGGAACGCGTTCCTCGAGCACGAGCAGAGCGACAAACCCCTGCTCGTCGTCGGCTTCGGCGTCCTGTTCGTCCTCGGCGCGGCGTACTACGTCCTCCGGGGGCGCTACTGACGTTCAGAACTCGTCGAGCCCAGACTGCTCGGCGGCCGCCAGCGCGTCCCGACTCGTCTGCCAGGACTCCCGGGCGCAGTCCGGTAGACAGCCGTGCTCGCGGACGTACTCGCTCAGGAACTCTCGGGTGGTGGGGTCGCTGGGGTAGCCCGACCCGACGTCCCCGTGGCCGGTAGCGAGCTCCGCGACGTGGCTGTCGCGGGCGACCTTCGCCACGATGCTCGCCGCCGCGACGAAGTCGTACTCGTCGTCGGCGCCGTGCTCGGCCGTGATGTCGACGTCCGCGGTGACGGCGTCTGCGACCCTGCGGCCGAAGCGCTCGGCGTCGACGTCGCCGGCGTCGACGTGGCCCGCGAGGCCGTCGCTGGCGACCTGCGAGAGCGCGTCGGCCTGTGCGGCGACGGTGAGCGCGTTCATGTCCGTCTCCGGGTCGTCGATGCGCGCGACCGGAATCTCGGCGACGCCGACCGCGCAGCGCGCCCGGATTCGCTCGTCGAGTTCGTCGCGGCGCTCGGGCGCGAGGCGCTTGGAGTCCGCGACGCCGTCGGGGAGGTCCGCGGGGTCGCCCGCGACGGCCGCCGCGAACATCGACCCGAGCACCGGTCCCTTCCCCGCCTCGTCGACGCCGAAGGCCATCAGCGGAAGAAGTCCTCGTCCTCGAAGGCCTCAGCCTCGCCCTCGACGGCGACCACGTCGAGCGCCGTGACCGTCGCCTCGACGCCGAGCAGGCCCGCGAGACTCGGGACAGTGCGGCCGTCGTCGCTTGAGACGAGTTCCTTGATGTAGAGGCCGCCCTCGCCCTCTATCTCGACGATTGCGTGGGTGTCGTCCGTCTGTTCGCCGTCGATGTCGTACACCTCGCGCGTGCGAACGAGTTCAGCGCGCCGGTGGCTCACGCGCTGTGGCGTCTCCTGCTCGATGGTTGCACCGTCGAGTTCGGCAAGCGCCGCCTCGAAGTCGTCCTCGCTCACGGGGGCATCGAACTCCACCTGCGCGCGGTAGCGCTTCTTCGCGTCGAGTTCCTTCACGCGCTCGACCATGTCGTAGGCGGCGAGGCGGACGCCCTCCACCTCGACTTTCCCCTCCGCGTACTCGTTGATGGCTTCCTCCAGGGCCTCGGCGTCCGGGTGGCGGTCCTGCGGGCGCTGGACCTCCACGACGAACGGCCGCCCCGTGCCGAGCATCAGCGCGTCGATGTCCTCGCGGCCCGCGCCGTGGAACGACGCCTCCCCGCCGTCCATCGCCTCGACGACGGGCGGCGCGGTCAACTGCTCGACGCTCTCCGGGTAGAGGAACCCCGTGGCGTCGCAGTGCGGACACGGCGAGTCCACGAGCGTCCCGGTCCCGTTGCAGTCGCTGCAGGGCCACTTCGTCTGCGGGATGCCGCGCTCGAGTTTCCGGTAGCGCCCGTAGACGAACGTCGAGTTCACGGTCACGTCGACCGTCTCGTCCTCGACGTCCAGAATCGCGAGGACGTCCGGCCGCCCGAAGTCCACCTCCGCGCCCGTCGCCTGCCCGACGCGCTTGCCGACCTCCCGGTTGCACTCGGACTTGAACTGCTCGCCCGCGTCCTCGGGGAGGCCCGCGAGGTCCCGCAGCATCGTCTCGTTCTCCTCGACTAATGGGGGCGCCCGTGTCCCCACCTGGTAGGTGTCGAACTCCTCGTCCTCGAGGGCCTCGGCGACTAACTCGGCGAACGCCTCGAAGCGCCCAGAGGCCCCTTCGCAGACCCAGCAGTCCGCGGTGTCAGGGGATTCGTAGGGCTCGTCCTCCTCCAGCGCGACGGTCGTCCGGAGCGCCCGCCCGCGCTCGGCGTTCGTCAGCCCGAAACTCCGGTCCGCGAAACACCGCCCGACGCAGGCGTCGCAGATGGGGTCCTCCGCCAGCACCCGCCGCGCGTCCTCCAGGATGGTCATGTGGGTGGTGTCGTTGCGTGGTGGTACGTACTCTTCGGTCCGCTGGCGGCGACCCCGGCGCTCGCCCGCGCCGGGCTACCCGAGGAGCACGCCGCCGACGATGCCGGCGAGCGTGAGCGCGAGGAAGAAGCAGATGAACAGCAGGCGCCGCGGACCTCCGGCCTCGGTCGGTGCGGAGAACACTGAGTCCTGGTCGACGTGCGTCTCGGTGTCCTCGGCGGCTTCGTTGAAGCTCGCGGAGCCGGCGAGCAGCCCGACGGCCGTGATGCCGACGAACGCGTAGACGACCGCCGGAAGGAACAGCGTGACAGACTGCCAGTCGGCGACCGCGTACCCGGCAGCGGCGACGACGGCGGCCGCGACGCCGCCGTACAGCGCGGGCGCGACGAGGATTCGGAGATTCATGTTCTATACTCGAAAGGTAGTCGTGAAAAAAGTAGCGGCCTGGTTCTCGGGGTGTTTTTCCACACTCGGGTTGGAAAGCGCCGGGAAATTCTCTACTGTTGGTTCCGGTGTCAAGGAGAAATCGAAGTCCACTCGGAAAACCGGCAGTACAATTATTATCCGTCATCTCAGCAGAGATGACATGGATTTGTATATTGACTCTGGTAGTCATGCAGTAACTGACCCGGCGGGGCGGGTCAGCCAGGCTGAATCTGAACTTGGTAGTCCAGATGTCGTGTTTATTGAGGAGCCAAACGAGACGATTGAACTCCGAGAAGAGGCGTTTCTCTTTCTCTACGCGCCCATCCTGAGTGTCATGATGATTCTCTGGGAGTACGTGATTGTGGCCGGTCTTCAGCGATTCTTTGGGAGCGATAGAAATGTCGGCAAAGAATTGATTGAGAAATATGACACAGACCGTATCTCGGTTGATATCCCACACTCGGTCCAGATCTATGAAAACCGCAAACTCTGGGGGTTGGCGAACTGGTTGGCGATCACTTGGCCCTTTTCTTGGGGAATTCCGGACTTTCCGGCATTATCAACAACGTATTTACTCATGTTGGCCTTTCAAGCAGTCCTAATATTCATAGTCTACGTGGCCGCTACGGCATCGCTACGGGACAAATTCATTTCTGAGAAAATCGCCAACCATTCCAAAGAGTATCAAAAGGCGTGCCTCATCACCGGGTCTCAACACCACGAGGGGATCGCGGAAAATCTGTCAAGCAGCCAGTCTATTGACGTGCTGAATCCAAATTCCGAATAGGAAATGACACAGCGACGATTCAACGAAGCAGCAAAAGACGTACTGAGTGGCGGAATTGGCGGCATTCTATCGTACCAATCGGTGCAAGCAAGCGGAATACCAGCTACATCGGGAATGACAATTGCAGCGTTTCTAATGGTTACTCTTGTCGCACTGTTTTATTGGGGACTTGACGGAGCTGAAGAAGTTGGAACAGACATATACGACCGTCTGAATGGTGGCCAGACAGAACGTAAACGCAATCAGTGGCCCGAAGGACGCGCTTCTTAATTTCGCGGTGGAAATCATGGTGGGTGAAAGCCAAGCCACTGATTGCCGTCCCGGATTTCCCTTTTCTTCGAGACACTTCCATCTCTCTTCATGAACCCGATGCACGTAAGCCACGCCCAGCCGACAGACCACCCATGCGCCAGTTCGTCGTCCTCGGGCACGACGCGCCCACCGACCCAGAGTTCCCGCTCGACGACCTCTCGGGCGGCGCGGGCCGACTCGACGTGCTCTGCCGCTGCGTGAGCGCGGCGCTGTTCCTCTCCCACGGCATCCGCGAGGACGTGCAGGTGTGGCTCGTGCTGTCCGACGAGGTGACCGTGCGCATCGACGGCAGCGAGTTGCGGTACATGAGTCCCGACGAGCGCAACGTCGCCAGCCTCCTCCAGCAGGCCATCGAGGCCAAAGACCGGGCCATCGGCCACCGCGAGGCCGAGTCGACGCCCGGCATCCACGTCTCGACGCGCGGCTTCGAGGCCGTCCTCGACGACGTCGACGGCACTGTCGTCGAACTCCACGAGGACGGCACGCCGCTCGCGGACCTCGAACCGCCCGCGGACCCCGTCTTCGTGCTCTCGGACCACAACGACTTCACCGAGCGCGAGGCCGCGCTGCTCGCCGAGGCGAGCGACCGGCGGGTTCGCGTCGGCCCCGAGGTGCTCCACGCCGACCACACCGTCACCGTCACGCACAACTATCTCGACACCGACGGCTTCACCGACTACTGATGCGCGTGAGTGTCATCGGCGCGAGCGCACCCTCGGACGCCGCACTCGAGGACGCACAGGCCGTCGGTCGGTTGCTCGCCGAGCGGGGGCACACCGTCGTCTGCGGCGGTCTCGGCGGTGTGATGGAGGCGGCCTGCCGCGGCGCGAGCGAGGCCGGCGGCCACACAGTCGGCATCCTCCCCGGCGAACATCACAGCGCCGCGAACGACTACGTCGACACCGCTATCGCCACGGGACTCGGGCACGCCCGGAACGCGCTCGTCGTGATGAACGGGGACGCCGCCATCGCCGTCTCGGGGTCCGGCGGCACGCTCTCGGAGGTCGGCTTCGCGTCCGTCTACGACCGACCAATCGCGGGTATCGGCGCGCCCGACGCGCCCCACGTTGCGGACGTGGAGACGCCCGCTGCGGCCGTCGCGTACGTCGAGGACAACGCCGACTGCTGACGGGGGAGGCCGTCGCTTCTGTCCTGAAGAACGGAGAACTGCAAAGAGAGAGACGCGAGGCGTTACTCGAGGTCGAAGCGGTCGAGGTGCATGACCTTGCCCCACGCGTCCACGAAGTCACGCACGAACTTCTCCTCGGCGTCCTCGGCGCCGTAGACCTGCGCGATGGCCCGGAGCCGGGAGTTCGACCCGAAGAGGAGGTCCACGCGGGACCCCGTCCACTCGAGTTCGCCGGTCTCGCGGTCGCGGCCCTCGTAGACGTTCTCGGCGTCCGCGGCCGGCTCCCACTCCGTATCCATGTCGAGCAGGTTCACGAAGAAGTCGTTGGTCAGCGTCCCCGGCCGGTCGGTGAAGACGCCGAGGTCGGACTGCTCGTAGTTGGCGTCCAGCGCGCGCAGCCCGCCGACCAGCACCGTCATCTCCGATGCGGTCAGGTTGAGCAGTTCGGCCCTGTCAACGAGCAGTTCCTCCGCCGGCCGCTCGACCTCGTTCCCGAGGTAGTTCCGGAACCCGTCGGCCTTCGGCTTCAGCGCGTCGAAGGAGTCGACGTCGGTCTGCTCCTGGGTGGCGTCGGCACGCCCCGGCTCGAACGAAACGTCGACGTCGTAGCCGGCGTCCGCCGCCGCCTGCTCGACGGCCGCGTTACCGCCCAGCACGATCAGGTCGGCGAGCGAGACCCGCACGTCGTCGGACCGCAAGCGGTTGAATTCGTCCTGGATTCCCTCGAGGGTCTCCAGCACCGTCTCGAGCTCCGCGGGCTCGTTCACGTCCCAGCTGCGCTGCGGTTCGAGGCGGATGCGCGCGCCGTTCGGGCCGCCGCGCTTGTCGCTGTCGCGGTACGTCGCCGCCGCCGCCCAGGCCGTCTTGACCAGCTGGGAGACGGAGAGCTCCGAGTCGAGGATCTCCTGTTTGAGTTCCGCGACCTCCGCCTCTCCGACCAGGTCGTAGTCGGCGTCCGGGAGGGGGTCCTGCCAGAGCATCTCCTCGTCCGGGACCTCCGGGCCGAGGAACCGCTCGGGCGGCCCCATGTCGCGGTGGGTCAGCTTGTACCAGGCCTTCGCGAAGTTGATGCCGAACTCCATCGGGTTCTCCTGGAAGCGCTCGACGATCTCACGGTACTCGGGGTCGCGCTTCAGGGCGATGTCCGTCGTGAGCATCATCGGCGTCACGCCCTCGTCGCCGTGGGCGTCCGGTGCGGCGTCACGGAGCTCCTCGTCGACCGGGAGCCACTGCCAGGCGCCGCCGGGCCCCTTCTGGGCCGCCCACTCGTACTCGAGCAGGTTGTCGAGGTAGCCCGCGTCCCACTCGGTCGGTGCCTGCGTCCAGGGGCCCTCGATGCCGCTGGTGATGGTGTCGGCGCCCTTGCCCGAGCCGTGCTCGCTCTCCCAGCCGAGGCCCTGCTGCTCGATGGTGGCCGCTTCGGGCTCCGGCCCGACGTGTTCCTCGGGGTCGTCGGCGCCGTGGACCTTCCCGAACGTGTGCCCGCCGGCGATGAGCGCGACCGTCTCCTCGTCGTTCATCGCCATCCGGCTGAACGACTCCCGGATGTTCGCCGCGGAGGCTTCCGGGTCCGGGTTGCCGTCAGGGCCCTCCGGGTTCACGTAGATGAGTCCCATCACGGTGGCACCGAGGCCGGTCTGGAGTTCGCCGTCCTCGTCGAAGCGTTCGGAGGCTTCCCACTCGTCCTCGGGCCCCCAGTCGACGGCCTCGTCGGGGTCGAAGGCGTCCTCGCGCCCGCCGGCGAAGCCGAACGTCTTCGCGCCCATCGACTCGATGGCGACGTTCCCGGC
>Ga0075106_1000772_pt1 | contig 15647 bp, 17 predicted proteins | sample AntDeeMetag02WF4_FD_69796 | JGI IMG/M metagenome (GOLD analysis project Ga0075106, IMG submission 69796) | Saline lake microbial communities from Deep Lake, Antarctica - Antarctic Deep Lake Metagenome 02WF4 | ecosystem: Environmental > Aquatic > Non-marine Saline and Alkaline > Saline | place... | reverse complement strand
TAGGCCGGCCTTGTGCGGTTCGACATGGCCGGATACCGGCCCGCGGCATGTCACCGCACAACGCCGGCATTCCCCGGCGGCGCAGCGCGTCGCCCGCCCGAGACGTGACGGGCGCCGGGAATGGCCGGCCTACGGAACTTCGCCCAGCCGCCTCGTCGCATCAGACGTAGGCCGGCCTTGTGCGGTTCGACATGGCCGGATACCGGCCCAAGGCATGTCACCGCGCAATGCCGGCATTACCCTCAGACCAGCAACTCCCCCGCCACGAAACGCGCCGCCTCCTCACTCTGCGGCCGCTCGAAGAAGACCGATCCGGATGTCTTTTCCAGCATCCGCCCGTTGTGCATGAACATCACTTCGTCCGCCAGCCGCCTGGCCTGATTGAGATCGTGCGTGCAGAGAATGATGCGCGTGCCCGCGTCGCGCACCGTCTCGATCGCTTCTTCGATCGAGGTCGTAGCCGCCGGGTCCTGGTGGGCGGCGGGTTCGTCCAGCAGCAGGGCCGCCGGGCGCTGGGACCAGGCGCGGGCGATCGCGAGGCGCTGGCGTTCGCCGCCGGAAAGGCGCCGGGCGCCGGCGCGCGCGAATCCCTCCAGGCGCACGGCGGCCAGCGCATTGCGCGCTGCTTCACCACGGCGTCGCCGGGGAACACCGGCGAGCGCGAGTGCCCAGTTGACGTTGGCCTCGACCGAGCGCCGCAGCATCACCGGGTGCTGCGGCACATAGCCCACGCGCACGCCGAGTTGTCCGGTTCCGGCGTTTCCCCAGCGCACAGTGCCCCGAGTGGGAGTGAGCAGGCCGCGGCAGATCCTCAGGAGCAGCGTCTTGCCGGCCCCATTGGGGCCGAGCAGCACGGTTACCGGAACCCGCCCGAGGCTTGCGGTGATACCGGTCAGCAGTTGGTGGCCGCCCGCTGCGAAACCGACGTCTTCAAGTACGGCCGGGAACAGCGTGTCGTCGCGGGCCTTCATACGCCATACCTCGTCCGGCCGAAGCGCGTGACCGCCATGGCGACCGCGTTGATGCCGACCGTCAGGCCGATGAGGATGATGCCGAGGCCGAGTGCCATACCGAGGTTGCCCTTGCTGGTCTCGAGCGTGATTGCGGTGGTCATCACGCGGGTGACGCCGTCGATGTTGCCGCCGACGATGATCACGGCACCCACCTCGGCGATAGCGCGGCCGAAACCGGCGAGGACACCGGTCGTCAGGCTGAAGCGACCTTCCCAGAGCAGAGTGGGCAGCATTCGCAGCCGGCTGGCGCCGAGCGCGGCGAGATCCTCGCGGTACTCTGCAGCGAGGTCCTCGATGGTCTGGCGCGTGAGGGCTGCGATCAGGGGCAGGACGAGAATCGCCTGGGCGATCACCATCGCGCCGGGCGTAAACAGGAGGCCGAATTCCCCGAGCGGCCCCGCGCGGGACAGGAACAGATACACCGCAAGCCCGACGACCACCGGCGGCAGACCCATGAAGGCGTTAAGGATGGTGATCGGGATCCCGCGTCCCGGAAAGCGCGCCAGCGCAAGCGTCGCCCCGAGCGGGAGCGCGATCAGCGTGCCGATGATGACCGCCGTCAGGCTGACGCGCAGCGACAGCCCGACGATCCCGAGGATACCCGGGTCGAGCGCGATCAGCAGGTTTCCCGCTTCCACGAAAGCGCGCGTGAATTCACCCACTGGACCACTCCGCTGAGCGCCCCAGCGGACCGTTGCGGCGCTGCTTGATCGACGCGGTGCGGTCGCCAGGGCTTACGAGTAGCAGAATTCTGCGGGTGAGTCTCGATCAACGCAATGCAAAGGCGGAAACCGGATCAGGAACAAATATAGACTCTTTTTTGCGCGCTAATATGAGCGTATTGGAAGAGATCGGTCAGGATTCGATCGGGGTGTCATCGCGGTTCCCCCAGTCGGACCACGAGCCCGGATAACCGGCCGCGCGCGGGAAGCCGAGGATCCGGAGCAGGGCGTAACTGAAAGCCGAGCGATGGTGGGTGTGGCAGTACGCGACGACCTCACGGTCAGCGGTGATGCCCAGGGCCTCGAGTTCCGCGCGCACGTCATCCAGCGGTCGCAGGCGCAGATTGCGCTCCGGATCCATCGCGCGGGTCCACTCGTAATGCGCGGCGCCGGGAATGTGGCCGCCGCGGGCCGCGCGCACGGTCGTGCCGTCATACTCACCGGGCGAGCGGGCGTCGAGGCAGATGAAATCTTCATCCCCCAGGCGCCACATGATCGTTTCGGCGTCCCGCACGTTGGTGCGCTCGCCAGTGGCCCCGAGCGTGCCGGACTCCGGGTTGGCTCCGGACCCGGTCTCGAGTGGGAAACCTTCGTGGACCCAGGCGCGCAGGCCGCCGTCGAGGATGGCCGTGCGGTCATGGCCGAGGAGGTCCAGTGTCCACATCAGGCGACCGGCCGCGCCACCACCTTCGGCGTCCATCGCAACGACCTGGACGCCAGGGCCGATACCGGCCGCTCGGAGGACGCGCAGAGCGTCGTGTCATCGGGCAGCAGCCCGCCGACAGGCGGGCGCGAGGTCACCAGCTCGCCATAGGGCAGGTGGACGGCGCCCGGGACGTGGTGCTCCCCGAAGACCTCGCCGGGGCTGAGATCGATTACGCGGAGCGCGGGATCGTCGAGCCGCTCGACCAGGGCGGCCGGGTCGAGCAGCAGGGGGAATTCGTCAGTCGCGGGCATGATTCAGGCGCTCCCGGCGCTGGAGACAGGATCGATGCTCCGGGCGGGCGGCGTGAGCACGGTCTGCGCCGCGACTGGCAGGCGCTCCGGATAGTCGATCGTGAAGTGGAGACCGCGGCTCTCGCGGCGGGCGGCGGCACTGCGGATGATCAGGTCGGCCACCAGCGCGAGGTTGCGCAGTTCGAGCAGGTCGTTGGTCACGCGGAAATTGCCGTAGTACTCGGCGATCTCGCCCAGCAGGAGATCGATGCGGTGGCGCGCGCGCTCGAGGCGCTTGTCGCTGCGCACGATGCCGACGTAGTCCCACATGAACCGCCGCAGTTCATCCCAGTTGTGCGACACCACGACTTCTTCGTCGGAATTGGTCACCCGGCTCTCATCCCAGGGCGAGATGGTCTCCGTGCTACCGAGGTCATCGAGGCGCCCGGCGATGTCCCGTGCGGCCGCCCGGGCGAAGACCAGGCATTCGAGCAGGGAGTTGCTCGCCATGCGATTGGCGCCGTGCAGGCCCGTACAGGCGGTCTCCCCGATCGCGTACAGGCCTTCGAGATCGGTATGACCGGCGCGGTCGGTCATCACGCCACCGCAGGTGTAGTGGGCCGCGGGGACCACCGGGATCGGGTCGCGCGTCATGTCGACGCCGAACTCAAGGCATTTGGCGTGAATGTTCGGGAAATGCTCGTGGATGAATTCGGGCCCGCGATGCGAGATGTCCAGGTACATGCAATCGGCACCCAGGCGTTTCATCTCGTGGTCGATCGCGCGGGCGACGATATCGCGCGGCGCCAGTTCGGCGCGCGCGTCGAAGCGATCCATGAACCGGGAGCCGTCCGGCAGCAGCAGTCTGCCGCCTTCGCCACGGACGGCTTCCGAGATCAATGCGGATTTGGCGCGCGGGTGGTACAGGCAGGTCGGGTGGAATTGCATGAATTCCATGTTCCCGATCCGGCAGCCGGCACGCCACGCCATGGCGATGCCGTCGCCGGTCGCGCCGTCCGGATTGCTGGTATACAGATAGACCTTGCTCGCGCCGCCGGTGGCGAGGACGACGGCGCGGGCGCGGATCGTCTCGACATGTCCGTCTCGGGTCTCGAGTACATACGCCCCGACGCAGCGGCGCTGGCCGTCAGCGCCCTGCGCGGTGATGAGGTCGACGGCATTGCGGTTCGGCAGGAGGGCGATGTCGGGGTGTGCCTGTGCGCGCTCGATCAACACCGTTTCGACCGCGCGCCCGGTGGCATCGGCGGCGTGGATCACGCGCCGATGCGCGTGACCGCCCTCGCGCGTGAGATGGTAGGGCGCGTCGCCGCCCGCCGGTTCGCGCGTGAAGGCGACACCGAGGGATTCCAGCCAATCGATGCATTCGGGGCCATGTTCGACCGTGAACCGCACGATGTCCGCGTCACAGAGGCCGGCCCCCGCATCGAGCGTATCGTCGATATGGGAGTCGAAGCTGTCGCTGTCGTCCAGCACGGCGGAGATGCCGCCCTGGGCGTACCACGTATTGCCTTCGGGCAATGGGCCCTTCGCCAACACCGTGACGCGGGCATGCTCCGCGGCGTGGAGGGCGAATGTCAGTCCGGCGGCGCCGCTGCCAAGGACCAGCACGTCGGTTTCGAGGGCGTCGGCCATCGCTTGTCCGTCCGATAGGGGCTGTGTATTTTGGCACGACAAGTGCCGGGTGTCGCAGCACCCGACCATATCCGATCGTCCGGAAACCTTTGCCTGCCATGACTGTCTACCATAACGGCACCGGCGTGTCGGTCGCCCGGGTCCGCGCCCGATGAGCGAACGCGCGGTCGATCTCGAGCTGGTACGGCGGGTCCAGCGCGGTGAGCGGGCCGCATTCGATCTGCTCGTGCAGAAATACCAGCATCGGATCGCCCATCTGATCGCGCGTTACGTGCAAGACACCTCCGAGGTGGAAGACGTCGCCCAGGAGGCGTTCATCAAGGCGTACCGCGGACTGGCGAATTTCCGCGGCGAGAGCGCGTTTTACACCTGGCTGTATCGGATCGCGATCAATACGGCCAAGAATCACCTCGTGGCGGCGGGGCGCCGGGTGCCGGATCAGGGGGTCGATGCGGCCGACGCGGAACAGTATGACGACGGTGCCCTGCTGCGCGATGCCGATACCCCCGAGCGCACGATGATGACGGGGGAGCTGGAGAGGACCGTGTACCGGACGATCGAATCACTGCCGCCGGAACTGCGCGAGGCGGTTACCCTGCGTGAAATGGAGGGACTGTCTTACGAGGAGATCGCGGCCGTGATGGATTGCCCGATCGGTACCGTGCGGTCGCGGATATTCCGTGCCCGCGAAGCGATCGACGCGGCGATCCGGCCACTGCTCGATGAGACGGGAAAAGGCGATGACGAGTAAAACCGAATCGATGACGGGTGAGGAAGCGCTGTCGGCACTGGTGGACGGCGAGCTTGAGGCCCTGCCGCGCAACCGGATCCTCGGGCGATTGCTGGAAGATGAGGAACTGCGTGCGCGCTGGGCGCGATATCACGCCGGGCGCGCAAGCCTGGAGGGGACGGATCCAGGGTTGATCGGTGCCGGTTTCAGCGAGCGTGTAGCCGCCGCGGTCAGTGCCGAGCCTCCGATTGTGGCGCCCGGTCAGTTGCGCGGCGCCCGTCGGCCGATTCCGGAGCGCGCGCGCGTGGCGGTCGCCGCCGCGGCGATCGGGGCCGTCGTCGCCGTCGGCGGGGTGCTGGTGCTGCGCGATGGCGCATTCGGGCCATCGGCGCCGTCCGTTGCCGACAATGATCGCGGCACGACGGTGGCGGCCGGTGGTGATGCGCCGCCGCTGGTGAGCGGGACTTTCGGTGATGGACTGGCGCCGGCCGAGCAGGACCGTGTCCGGCAGCGCCTCGCCATGTACCTCAACAGTCACAACCGGTTCGCCGATGCCGGCGAGATGCCCAACGTGATGCCCAGCAGCCGTCTGGTCGGATTCAATGCGGAGCCGTGATCCCGCCCTGCGGTGCCCTTCGCGCGCCCTCCTCGTGGCGCTGCTGTTCCTGTGGGGCGCGCCTGCCTGGGCGGCGGATGAAGCCGGAGCCCTGCTGATGCGCATGGCCGAGGCGATGAGCAGTCAGGCCTATGAGGGGACGCTGGTCTACGAGCATGGCGATCGCCTGGAGTCGATGGCGATCGTCCACGGCTATATCGACGGACGCGAATATGAGCGCCTGCGTGTACTCAGTGGCGAACCGTTCGAGATCATCCGCGAGGGCAAGAAAGTCACCTGCGTGTGGCCGGCCGAGCGCCGGATGCTCGTTGATCAGCGGCCCGGCGATCTGCTGGCGCCAAAACCGCCACGCAATCTGCGTTCCCTGCCGGCGCACTATCGGGCCGAACTCGGTGGGACAGGACGTATCGCCGAACGCGAGGGGCGGATCCTGCGAATCGAGGGCGAGGATCGCTATCGTTACGGCTACCGTATGTGGATCGATATGGAAACCGGCCTGCTGCTGCGCTCCGACCTGACCGGGCGCGAAGGCATGGTGTATGAGCGGATCATGTTCACGCACATCCAACCGCTCGATACGGTCGGGCGCGAGCGTTTCGAGCCTTCGCTGGAGGGCGAAAAGTACAGCCGTCACGGCGATCCGGCGGCGGATACCACGCGGCTGGAGGATCCGGAATGGGAGATGACCGATCTGCCGCCCGGGTTCCGTCTCGTGTCGCACCGCAATCAGGCCATGCCGCCGCACGGTGAGGCCGTCCAGCACTCGGTCTACACCGATGGACTCGCGTCGGTGTCGATTTTTGTCGAACCGGCGGGCACCGATGCGATGCCGCTGCGCGGCCTCTCCAGGATGGGCGCGGTGCATGCGTTCGGGCGCGAGATCGAAGGCCACCAGGTCACCGTCGTGGGCGAGGTGCCGGCGGCCACCGTCAAGCACGTCGCCCGCGGCGTGCGGCGCCGGTGAGCCATCTTCGGCGCCAGCGGCGCGTATGCTATGATTTGACGCTGTCGACTGGCTGGCCGCCCCGGCGGTCTGACACGGTCGGACCGACCCTGCCGTCCGAACAAACCGATTCCAGAGTTGATCCCGCCGGGAGGTCACATACCGTCATGCTGCAGACCGTTTACGCCCGTGCACTCGCACTGGCCATCGCGCTCATGGCTTTCCCGGCAACGGCGCCGGCCCAACTGCCGGATTTCACGGAGTTGGTGAAAGACCAGTATCGCTCGGTGGTGAATATCAGCACCAGCCGCGAAGTCGAGCCGCAGCGCGGCGGCCTCCCGCCCGGCTTCGATATGCCGGAACTCGAGGACTCGCCGTTTGGCGACCTGTTCCGCAAATTCTTCGGCGAGCGCGCGCAGCCGCGCAGCCGCGATATGGCCTCGCTGGGATCCGGCTTCATTATCTCCAGCGACGGCTATGTACTCACCAATGGGCATGTCGTGGCCGACGCGGACGAGATCATCGTGCGCCTGCATGACCGCCGCCAGTTCGAGGCGGAACTCGTCGGCACGGACAAGCGCAGCGACATCGCCCTGTTGAAGATCGATGCCGAGGGTCTTCCGGCCGTCAAGACCGGCGACCCGGACGACCTTGAAGTGGGCGAGTGGGTGCTTGCGATCGGCTCGCCGTTCGGGTTCGACCACTCGGTTACGGCCGGGATCGTCAGCGCCAAGGGGCGTAGTCTGCCGAACGACAACTATGTTCCTTTTATCCAGACCGATGTCGCGATCAATCCGGGCAATTCCGGCGGACCGCTGTTCAATCTCGATGGCGAGGTCGTCGGCGTCAATGCCCAGATCTTCAGTCGCACCGGCGGTTTCATGGGGCTGTCGTTCGCGATCCCGATTGATGTCGCAGTCGACGTCGCCGACCAGTTGCGGGATACCGGCAAGGTCGCTCGCGGCTGGCTGGGCGTCGTGATCCAGGAAGTGACGCGGGATCTCGCCGAGTCCTTCGGCATGGAGCGTGCGCTGGGCGCGCTGGTGACGCGGGTATTGCCGGATTCACCGGCCGCGAAGGCGGGCCTTCGCGTCGGTGACGTCATTGTCGGTTTCAATGGCGATGAGGTCCCCCGATCGAGCGCGTTGCCGCCCATGGTGGGACGGACGCCGATCGACTCGAAGGCCGAGGTCGAGATCGTCCGCGATGGCGAGCGCATGACGCTGCGGGTAACGATCGGCCGGCTCCCGGGTGAGGCGGAGCTGGCCGGGTACGGCTCGTCCGACGATGAGGGTTCCGGCGAATCGCAGCCCGAGGATACGGCCGACGCCGGCGCGCGTCTTGGCATGCGGGTCACCGCCGTAAGCGACGCACTGCGGGAGCGGCGCGACCTCGGACCGGGCGGCGTCGAGGTGGCCGAACTGCTTTCCGCGCCGGCGGTCGGCAGTGGACTGCGCCGCGGTGACGTGATCGTGATGATGAACTCGCGGCCGATCGAGGGTGTCGCGGATTTCGCCGCGCGGATCGCGGAACTGCCGGGCGGGCGCAGCGTCGCCCTGCTGGTCGAGCGTGACGGCGGACCGCAGTTCATCGCGATCGAGGTGCCCGAGGCCGAGTAATGGCGGGGCGTCTGGTTCTTTATACACGCGCTCGCTGCGGCCTTTGCGACGAGATGCTGGCGGCGGCCCGGCCCATCGCCGATCGGTACGGTTTCGATATCGAATCGGTGGATATCGATCGCGAGCCGGATCTTGTCCGCCGCTACAACACCGCTATCCCGGTGCTGGAACTCGATGGCACCGAAATCACCCGTTATCACCTTGACGCGGATGCGTTTGAACACGCGCTCGCCACGGCCCCGGATACCTGATGCAGCAGATCCGCAACTTCTCCATCATCGCCCACATCGACCACGGCAAGTCGACGCTGGCCGATCGATTCATCGAGAACTGCAGCCTGCTCACAGAGCGCGAACGCTCGGAGCAGATGCTCGATTCGATGGATCTCGAGCGCGAACGCGGCATCACGATCAAGGCTCAGGCCGTATCGCTGAAGTACACCGCGCGCGACGGTCAGGAGTACCTCCTCAACTTCATCGATACGCCTGGTCACGTCGACTTTTCCTACGAGGTCGCCCGGTCGCTGCAGGCCTGTGAGGGCGCATTGCTGGTCGTGGACGCCTCGCAGGGTGTCGAGGCGCAGAGCGTCGCCAACTGCTACACGGCAATCGGGCTGGACCTCGAGGTGATCCCCGTTCTCAACAAGGTCGATCTGCCCGCCGCCGATGCCGACCGCGTCGCCCAGGAAATCGAGGACGTGATCGGGCTCGAGGCGCTCGATGCGGTGCGCGTATCGGCCAAGACCGGGGTCGGTGTCATCGACCTGCTCGAACGACTGGTTGAACAGGTACCGCCGCCGCAGGGCGACCCGGACGCCCCCACCCAGGCACTGATCGTCGATTCGTGGTTCGACCAGTACGTCGGTGTCGTGTCGCTGGTGCGTGTGTTCCAGGGCCGTCTCAAGCCGGGCGAGAATATCCGGATGATGTCGACCGGTCGTGCCTATCAGGTCGATTCCGTCGGTGTTTTTACACCTCACCGGGAATCGCGGCAGAGTCTCGAGGTCGGCGAAGTCGGCTTCCTGATCGCCGGCATCAAGGATATCGATGCCACCAAAGTCGGCGATACGATCACGTCGGCATCGAATCCGGCGCCGGAGATGCTGCCGGGTTTCCGCGAGGTCCGGCCCAACGTATTTACCGGCCTGTTCCCGATCAGCTCCGATGACTACGAGGCGTTCCGCGATGCGCTCGGCAAACTGCGTCTGAACGATTCATCGCTGCATTACGAACCGGAGGTATCGCAGGCCCTTGGCTTCGGCTTCCGGGTGGGCTTCCTCGGCATGCTCCATATGGAGATCGTTCAGGAACGGCTCGAACGCGAATACGGCCTCGATCTGATCACGACCGCGCCGACGGTGGTGTTCGAGGTGCTCACGACGGATGACGAGGTCCTGAACGTTCATAACCCGTCCGAACTGCCGGCGGTCACGTCGATCGCGGAGATCCGGGAACCGGTCGTCGAGGCCAACCTGTTGATGCCGCAGGAGTTCATCGGCGAAGTGATCAAACTGTGCGTCGAGAAGCGCGGCGTGCAGAAGAACATGGCCTATATCGGCAATCAGGTCTCGATGACTTACGAGTTGCCGCTCGCCGAGATCGTGCTCGATTTCTTCGATCGCCTGAAATCCGTCAGCCGCGGCTATGCCTCGTTCGATTACGAGTTCAAGCGTTTTGAAGCGGCCGATCTGGTTCGTCTCGATATTCTGATCAACGGCGATCGTGTCGATGCACTGTCACTGATCGTGCACCGGGCCAAGAGTCAGCAACGCGGGCGCGAACTCGTGGACCGCATGCGCGAGATCATTCCGCGGCAGATGTTCGAGGTCGCGATTCAGGCGGCGATCGGAAATCACATCATCGCACGCTCCACGGTCAAGGCCATGCGCAAGAACGTGACGGCGAAATGCTACGGTGGCGATGTCAGCCGCAAACGCAAGCTGCTCGAGAAACAGAAAGAAGGCAAGAAGCGGATGAAGCAGGTGGGCAAGGTGGAAATCCCCCAGGATGCCTTCCTCGCCGTGCTGCAGGTCGAGAAAAACCAATAACATGCCCGCTGCCGGCAGAGCGGACTGCGAGTCCGCCTGTGCGCTGACCGGAGATTATCAACATGGGGCTGGATTTCGAAGTCATCCTGGTACTGGCGACTGCCGTGTCGGGCCTGATCTGGGCTACCGATGCCGTCGTTTTCGCCGGTGCCCGTCGGGCGCGCTCCATGGAGAAGACCCATGGCGCCCGCACGGATGCGTTCCCCGATCCGGCGTTGGTCGAATACGCGCGCTCGTTCTTTCCGGTGCTGCTGATCGTTCTGGTGCTGCGGTCGTTCATCGGGGAACCGTTCCGTATTCCCTCGCCATCGATGCTGCCGACCCTCGAGGTCGGGGACTTTATCGTGGTCAGCAAACTCTCCTATGGCATCCGGCTGCCGGTGACGGATACGCAAGTGATCGAAACGGGCCAGCCGGAGCGAGGCGACGTCGCTGTCTTCCGCTACCCGCGCAAGCCCTCGATCAATTACATCAAACGGATCGTCGGTCTGCCCGGTGACCAGATCGCGTATTACAACCGGCGGCTGTTCATCAACGGCGATCCGGTCCCGATGGAAAGGGTCGGGGAGTATCGCCCGGCGCGACAGAACGGTGGAACGGAACTGCTGGAATTTCACGAGACGATCGGCGCCACGACCCATTCCGTACTGCTGGACCCGAACCGCCGCAGTCCAGAGGGCGAATTCATCGTCCCCGAGGGGCAGTACTTCGTCCTCGGTGACAACCGCGATCACAGCAACGACAGTCGTTCCTGGGGCTACGTTCCGGAAACCAACCTGGTCGGTGAGGCCAAGTTCATCTGGATGCACTGGGATTGGGATGGCGGTGCGGTAGACTGGTCCCGTATCGGTAATGGTATCGAATAAGGAGAACGCCATGATCGCGCGACGCCACCAGCGCGGGATGACCATGTGGGCCATGCTGGGCATCCTGATCGTCGTCGGGTTCGTACTGCTTGTCGCCGTGCGCCTTACGCCCGTGTACCTGAACTACTGGAGCGTGATCTCGGTCGCCGAGTCGGTTCAGGAGGATACGCGCAGCGATGACGACATGGCAGAGGTCTGGGAGAAGGTCCGCGTGCGCTTTGGTCTCAATAATCTGCGCTCACTCGAACCGCGCGAGGTCATGGATATCCGGCGCCGGGACGGCGGACTGCAGATCCACGTCAACTACGAGGAGCGCCGGCCACTGATGGCGAACGTCGAACTCGTGGTGACCTTCGACCGTACGATCTCGCGCTGATCCCATGGAACCGATGGAACGAATCGCGCAGACGCTCGGACACGACTTTGCCGAGCAGAATCTGTTGCGTGAGGCGTTGACGCACCGCAGTGCCGGGGCCGCGAACAACGAACGACTCGAGTTCCTCGGCGATGCATTGCTGAACAGCATCATCGCGATCGAGCTCTACCGGCTGCGACCCGAGTCGCCCGAGGGCGATCTCAGCCGGCTGCGGGCCGCGCTGGTGCGGGGTGAGACCCTGGCCGGGATCGCGCGCGAGATCGGTCTCGGTGATGCCCTCCTGATGGGCGAGGGCGAGCTCAAAAGCGGCGGCCATCGGCGTGCGTCGATTCTGGCCGATGCCTTCGAGGCCCTGGTCGGAGCGATGTTCCTGGACAGCGACTTCGAAACGGTCCGTTCGCGCGTGTTGACCCTGTTCGCCAGTCGCCTGTCGGACCTCCCGAACGCCGACGAACTGAAAGATCCCAAGACACGCCTGCAGGAATATCTGCAGAGCCGTCGCTATTCACCGCCGGCCTACGAGGTCATTGAGGTGAATGGCGCCGACCACGAACAGCAGTTTACCGTACGCTGTCGGATCGAAGCCCTGGACTGCGAGCGCCAGGCCACGGCCCGGAGCCGTCGCAAGGCCGAGCAGCAGGCCGCGTTGACGTGCCTGGACGCGCTCGCGCATCGCCAATGAGACGACCGGTGTATCTGGAGGAGAACGCTTGAGTCAGACCCGTTTCGGTGTCGTCGCCGTCGTCGGTCGCCCCAATGTGGGTAAATCGACCCTGGTCAATCGCCTGATCGGCGAACGCTTGTGCATCACCGCTTCGCGCCCGCAGACGACCCGGCATCGGATCCTCGGCATCGTGACCGAGGGCGATCTGCAGATCGCCTTTGTCGATACGCCGGGCCTGCACGGTAACGCGCGCCGCCAGCTCAATCGCAGTCTCAACCGTGCGGCCACCGCCGCTATCACGGGCGTCGATCTCGCACTGTTCGTCGTCGGTGCCGAGCGCTGGGACGAGGATGACGCGCTGGTACGCGACCGGCTGCGCGAGGCCGGTGTCCCCGTGATCGGCGTGGTCAACCAGGTCGACCGGATCAAGGACAAGAAACGCCTGCTGCCGTTCCTCGAGTCTTTCTCCGGGCAGTTGGACATGGAAGCGGTGGTACCGCTGTCCGCCTGGACCGGAGACAATGTCGACGGTCTGTGGAACGAGTTGCGCGAGCGGATTCCGGAAGGCGAGCATCAGTTCGAGGCGGATGACCTGACTGACCGCGACGAGCGCTTCCTCGCGGCCGAGTTGATCCGTGAGCAGTTGACGCGCCGCATGGGGCAGGAAGTGCCCTATGCGTTGACGGTCTCGATCGACCGCTTCGAAGCGATGGAGGACGGCCGGACCGGCATCGACGCGATCATCTGGGTAGAACGCGAAGGCCAGAAGGCGATCGTGATCGGTCGCAGCGGCGAGAGCCTCAAGGCGGTTGGATCCAGCGCCCGCCAGGCGATGCAACGGCTGTTCGGAACCGGCATCCACCTGGAGCTGTGGGTCAAGGTCCGGGCCGACTGGTCCGACGACACCCGCGCATTGCGCCAGTTCGGTTACGAGACGGAATGACCCCCGCGCGCGGCGCGCTTGGCCGCGGCTACGTTCTGCAGACCCGGCCCTGGCGCAACACCAGCATGCTCGTGGAGGCCTTGACCGCCGATGCCGGCCGCATCGGACTGGTCGCGCGCGGCGTTCGCAGCCGCGGGAACCGCACGCGGCCATTGCTCGAACCGTTCCAGCCGTTGCTGATGGCATGGAGCGGCCGTGGCGAACTCCGCACGCTGACAACGGTCGACGCCGAGCGCTGGCGCGCACCGCCCGCCGGGCGTGCGCTGCTGGCCGGCTTTTACTGCAGTGAACTGGTGATGCGCCTGCTGGGGCGCGACGACGTCAATCCCGAGGTCTTCGAATCCTACGATCTGGTCATTACGGCGCTCGCCGGGAATGGGCCGGCGGAGCCGGCATTGCGGCGCTTCGAGATCGAGTTGCTGGATGCACTCGGGTTCGCGCCGCCGCTGGATCGTGATGCGGGTACGGGCGAACCGGTACGACCCGATATCGAGTACGATTTCCTGGTCGAGCACGGTCCGGCGCCTGCGTATGGGCCGGCCGGGTCGGAGGCGTTGCGGGTGTCCGGTGCGCACCTGCTCGCGATCGCCCATCGTGAATTCGACGATGGCGATGTCCTGCGTTCCGCGCGCCGGATTCTGCGCGCGAGTCTGGCGCCGCATCTCGGCAACCGGCCGCTGAAAAGCCGGGAACTGTACCGTTCGATGTACGGCGGAGGGAGCACATGAGCGAATCCGTGATCCAGGCGCGTGCCGAGTCGGTCGTGCTCGAACGTGATCCGGGCACGAAATGCGAGGCGGCGGCGGCGCTGTATGAAGAGATCCGCAATGACCGGATTCCCCTTCAGCACCCCTGGACACCGCGGCGAATCGAGATCCCGGGTCGCCCCGAGCGGCCGGAACTGGTGTCGCCGCGCGAGCTCCCGCGCCGCGGCCTCGGCAGTGAGGCGGGGCGGGCCGCGCTGCTCCATGCGCTGGCGCACATCGAGTTCAATGCCATCAATCTCGCGGTGGATGCGGTCTACCGGTTTCCGGATATGGAACGGGATTTCTACGTCGACTGGGCGCGTGTGGGCGCCGATGAGGCACGCCATTTCGGCATGCTGCGGGGGCTGCTCAACGATCGTGGGTACGACTACGGCGACTTCCCGGCCCACAACGGACTCTGGGAGACGGCGGTAAAAACGGATCACGATCTGCTGGTACGCATGGCACTTGTGCCGCGCGTGCTGGAGGCCCGTGGCATCGACGTGACGCCGGGCCTGATGAGGAGCCTGCAGGGCGTTGGTGCGGATGATGCCGTCGCCGCGCTCGACGTCATCTATCACGACGAGATCGAACATGTGCACATCGGCAACCGCTGGTTCCACGCGGCTTGCGGCTGGGCCAATCAGGACCCCCGCGCCACCTTCAACAGCCTGATCCGCGAGTACATGAGCGGCCGGATCAAGGGCCCGTTCGACCGCGAAGGGCGTCTGCACGCCGGTTTCACGGAAGAAGAGCTCGACGATATCGAGGCGCTCGCGGCCGAAGGCACGTAACCGCTCGCGGACGCTGCAATGATAGCCTTGCCCCCATGACTGCGCTGACGCTCCTCGTTGGCCTGATACTGCTGATTCTCGGCGGTGACCTGTTGGTACGCGGGGCCTCGCGACTGGCGGCCGCATTCGGGATCCCGGCGCTCATCATCGGCCTGACCGTGGTCGCGTTCGGCACCAGCTCGCCGGAGCTCGCGGTCAGCGTGCAGGCCGCCATGAGCGATCAGGCGGACATCGCCGTCGGCAACGTCGTCGGCAGCAACATCTTCAACGTCCTGTTCATCCTCGGCCTGTCGGCGTTGATCGTCCCGCTGGCCGTATCGAGCCAGCTGATCCGCTTCGATGTGCCCCTGATGATCGGGGTTTCGTGCGCCGCACTCGTAATGGCGCTCGATGGCGCGATCGGCCGCCTGGACGGCATGATCCTGCTGGCCGGGCTGATCGTCTGGATCCTCCTGCTCGCGCGCCTTGGCCGCAAAGAAGCGGCGGCCACCCGTGCAGCGGGCGGGGGACAGGCGTCGACCGTGCCAGTGGGGGAGAACGGCCGCTCGCGCCACGTCGTGAATGTCGTCCTGATCCTGGTGGGCCTGGTCCTGCTGGTACTCGGGTCCCGCTGGTTCGTCGACGGCGCGGTCACGTTCGCGCGGTGGCTGGGCGTGACGGAGCTGGTGATCGGATTGACGGTCATCGCCGCCGGAACCTCGCTGCCCGAGGTGGTCACCTCGATTCTCGCCAGCCTGCGCGGAGAGCGCGACATTGCGGTCGGCAACGTGGTCGGCAGCAACCTGTTCAACATCCTCGGCGTGCTCGGCCTGAGCAGCGTGGTCGCCCCGGACGGTCTGGTCGTGGCGGCCAGCGCGCTGTGGTTCGACTTCCCGATCATGATCGCGGTGGCGGTCGCCTGCCTGCCGATCTTCTTTACCGGTGCGCGGATCGAGCGCTGGGAGGGTGGGCTGTTCTTCGCGTTCTACTGCGCGTGGAC
>Ga0075106_1000768_pt1 | contig 15721 bp, 7 predicted proteins | sample AntDeeMetag02WF4_FD_69796 | JGI IMG/M metagenome (GOLD analysis project Ga0075106, IMG submission 69796) | Saline lake microbial communities from Deep Lake, Antarctica - Antarctic Deep Lake Metagenome 02WF4 | ecosystem: Environmental > Aquatic > Non-marine Saline and Alkaline > Saline | place... | reverse complement strand
GAGTAGCCGGCGCCGAAATCGTCGAGGGCGACGCGCAGGCCAGGGCAGCGCTCCTTGAGGTCGCGCAACTGGCGCGTGGCGTGCGCGAAGTCCTGCATGACCATGCTCTCGGTGATCTCCAGTTCGATACCGGCCGGCCGGGCACCGGCGTCATGGATCAGCCGTGCGACATCCGCGCCGAAACCCTCCTCGTTGAGCAGCCGCGCCGAGAGGTTCATCGAGATTACGAACGCGTGACCGGCAGTCTGCCAGCGAGCGACCTGACCGATCGCACGGGTCAGCACGTAGCGGTCGATTACGCCGATCAGGGCGCTCTGTTCGGCGATCGGCAGGAATTCCCCCGGCTGCAGCAGGCCGCGCTCGGGGTGCTCCCAGCGCAGCAGCGCCTCGGCGCCATAGTAATCACCGTCCGGCAGCATAACCCGCGGCTGGTAGTGCAGTACCAGTTGCTCGTGCTCCAGGGCATCGCGCAGTTGTGCCTCGATCTGCAGGCGCCTCGCCACCTGGGCGTTCATCGACTCCGCGAAAAAACGGTACTGGTTCTTGCCGGCCTGTTTGGCCGTGTACATGGCCGTGTCGGCGGCCTGGATCAGGTTGTCCGCGGTCAGGCCATCCTGCGGGAACAGGCTGATACCGATGCTCGGCAGCGCCGCGATCTCACGCTCAAGGATGCGGAACCGGGACTGCAGCTGGTTGAGGATGCGTTCGGCGACCTCGGTCGCGTTGGCGGCGTCCGTGATCGGCACCACCACGACGAACTCATCGCCGCCGAAACGGGCGACGGTGTCGGCCGCGCGCAGGCACTCCTGCAGACGACCGGCGACTTCGGTCAGCAGCTGGTCGCCGGCATTGTGGCCGAGCGTATCGTTGACGAGTTTGAACTCGTCCAGATCGAGCAGGATGACGGCGACGAAGTGTCCCTTGCGGCCCGCTTCGAGCATCGCCTGCCGCAGGCGATCCCCGAGCAGGCTCCGGTTCGGCAGTTGGGTCAGCGGATCGTACTGCGCCTGTTCCACCAGCTTCCGCATCAGGTGATGCTGATCGAAGGCGATCGAAGCGATCTGGGCCATCTCGTGCAGCAGGTTGTGGACGTCGTCATCGATGTCTTCGCGCGTGGCCACGAACACGATCAAAACGCCGAGCACGGCACTTTCCTGGTCCAGGACCGGGAAGGCCATGACGTCGGCGTACCCGGCGATGGCCATGGCCTCATGCAGGCGCTCGCTGGCGCCCGGGGTGGGTGTCTGTTCGCTGTCGATCCGCGCCTGCGGGCCGCGCATCGCGGCGGCGATCGCCCCGCCGATCTCGCTCGGCGCGACGTCGTGGATCGCGGCGATGCAGTCGTTCGACAGGGCCGGGGCCGCCTCCACATCCATTACGCCGTCATGGAGCTGGCAGACGGCGGCGGTCAGGCGCGGCTGGTATTCCTCCAGCGTGCCGACGATCTCGTAGACGAGCTGCGTGAGCGGTTCGCCACGCGCGATCATCTCCAGGATCTCGCCGCGGCGCGCCGCGAAGCGCTCGGCCCGGCGCTTCGCCGTTATGTCCCGTACCGTGCCCTGGTAGTAGAGGATCGTGCCATCGGCGTCGCGGACCGCCCGCCCGTTCTCACTCGTCCAGAAGCGCTCGCCACTGCCCACACGCCACGCCTCGGCCTCGAATTCCTCGACGTGATTTTCGCGCTCCAGTGCGGCGCGGATCATGGCCCGTGCATCCGGGGCGACATACCAGTCGGTGGCAATATCACGCACGCGCTCGATCAGGTCTTCCTTGCTCTCGCACCGATGCATGCGGACAAGCGGCCAGTTGACGTCGAGCAGTTGTCCTTCCGGCGACGAGCGGTAGATGCCTTCGCGTGTATGTTCGAAGACATGTTGATAGTTGGTCTCGGCCTCGCCGAGGCGTTCCTCGGCCGTCCGGCGGGGGGTGACATTGATCAGCAGACCGTTCCAGATCGTATCCCCGTCGGCCTGGCGATGGGGGCGCGAGGAGCCATACAGCCAGACGCGGCCGGCCGGGACGTCGATCGGCCATTCGTGATCCCACGGCGTGAGGTCTCTGCGCGACGCCTCGATACTGTCGAGGAACGGCCCCAGCGCTTCGGCCGGTATCCACTGTTGCCAGACGTCGAAGTCGTGCATGTCGACGTCCTCGTCGAGACCGGTGATCGGCCGCAACCCATCACTCAGGTGATCGATGACGTAATCCGCACCCGCCCTGTACCGGAACTGAAAGATCGCGCCGGGCAACGTGTCCATGAGGTCGCGCAGCCGGGACTCCGTATCGGCCAGGTTGCGCTCGTTCTTGCGTTGCGCAGTCACGTCGAGGACCGTCGCCAGGCGGTGCGGTCCGTCCGGCAGTTCCAGCAGCGTCTCGCGCGTGTCGACGATGCGCCATGCGCCGTCGCTGCGCTGGATCTCGTACTCGATCGGATCGGCGCCCGACCTGTTCGCGAGGACGTCATGGTGATGGGCGAGGGCGCGCGCGCGGTCCTCGGGCTGCAGCACGTCCGCGAATATGTGCCCGAGCAGCGTGCCCCGCGGGCGTCCATAAATCCGCCCGTAGGCCTCGTTGACGTAGCGCAGGCGGCCGTCCCGGTCGCTGAGCGCGATCCCCGCGTCGACGGTATCGCTGACGGCCGCCGCCATCGCAGGGGGTGCCGGTGGCGGGAACAGCGACAGGCAGGCGGACTCGGCGTCGATGCGGCTGAAGCGCCAGACGAGTTCCACGGGAAGGTCGCGCAGGCGCGCGCGCGCCTCGCCGTCGCCGCCGGCGAGTGCGGCGCGCAACGCGGTCTCGACCGCGGCACGGCCGGCCTCGGCGACCAGATCCGCGACGTGCGACCCGGGCTCGATCATGGGCCAGTGCACACTGGCGTCGCTCAGCGTACCGTCCGCATGCACGCGCCCGACCCGGTCAAGCACCGGGTCGGGTATTCGGGTCGGGGTCGAGCCGGTCGCGGCATTTCCGGGCCGTTTCGGTCGTGTCATCCGCGGAGCCTGTGGCCATTAGGGCGGTTGCGGGGTGTCAAAGCTGGCGCGCAGAGGGGCCTTCTCAAGGCAATATAACCATTATGTCCCTCGGTGAGCCCGACGGGAAATCGGCGTTGGGCGCCGGTCATGGAGGTTGTTCATGGCCCACGGGCACCGCGTCAGGTAGGGCCGTCACCACTCTGATCGCGTCGCCGACGGTCGCGGAGGGCGTGGCGACGGCGGCGGATCACGAGCAGCCGCCAGCTCCAGATGAAGATCACGTAGGCCGCGATCGCCAGCGGACCGGCGATCAGCAGACTGCCAAGAACGAGATAGATCAGGCCAACGGCGGCCGCGTCCGCCCGATCGCTGATTTCGATTTCCGGCCCGATGACCCCGCCGAAGACCGCCTCCCCGAGTTCGTTGAATGCGAAATACAGTGGCCCGAGCGTGATCGGATTGCTGACCCAGGAAACCACGAACGCGGCCGGGAAGTTGCCGCGGATGGCGACGCAGCCGATCAGCATCAGCAGTGTCTGCATCCCCACCGTCGGCGTGAGGCCTACGAATACGCCTACGGCGACACCGCGCGCAAGCGTGCGGCGATGGACGTGCAGGCAGCCCGTGCGTTCCAGTGCACCGCTGATCCACGGGTGGCGCTCAAGCCATGCATGCGCCCGCTCGCGCGACGGCAACCAGGACTGGAGGAAGCGAAACATCGGGTACCCGAGTGGTGGTTGCGTGGCCGCCGCGGACGGAAAACGCTTGATTATACCTGCTGGCACTGTCTTGCGGTCAGTGTCCGCGCGGACCGCCCCAGCTTCGCGAAACCATCGATCCGGATGTCGAACGGGTTCCGGCAATAGGCGAAAGACCTTGATACCATCGCGCGTCGCGGCACTCTCGCCGCTGGCGCCGGACCCGGTTTTTGTTCCCCCTGGCGCGATCCAACCGAGGCGAATCGATATGACATGCTCGTGGTCCCCCCGAACGGCGGCCATCGCGGTGTTGCTACCCGCGCTTCTCAGCGGCTGCGCCGCCCTGGTACCGACCAGCACGGTCACCACGTCCGGCGGCGACGCATCCGCGGACACCGGCCGTGACGGACCATTCGCACGGGTATACACCTGCCCCGACGGCTTCCGCTTCAGCGCCCGTGCCGGCAGCGATGCGGCGCATCTTGATCTGGGGAGTCGGCGGGTGAGTCTGGCGCGGGAACCCTCGGACTCGGGTACCCGTTATACCAATGGCGAGACCCTGTTCCAGACACGGGGCAGTGAGGCGACGATCGTGGTCGACGCCGCGATCCGCAGCGGCTGCCGGGGCCGGGATGCGGCCGATCCGTGGCAGGCGGCCGCGCTGCGCGGCGTCGATCTGCGCGCGTTCGGCCAGGAACCGGGCTGGACGGCCGAGGTCGTCGAGGGCGAGTGGCTGCGGCTCATCCAGGCTGGTGAGGATGACGTGTTCGTCGCGCGCGATCCGGCTCGTGAACGCACGGGCAACGGCGTCACGGTCTACACGGGCGAGGCCGACGGCGAGCGGCTGCGCCTGCAGGTAACGGAATCCGCCTGCACCGACTCGATGAGCGGCGAGTCACTCCCCCTGACCGCTGCGCTCACGCTGGATGGGCGTGAAATGCAAGGCTGCGCGCGGCGCCCGGTCGCGCCCAGCGGCGGCTGACCGGTGCCGCGAACGCGCCGTCACGCGTCGGGCCCCGCGCGGACCTCGACCCGACGGTGCGAACCGTCGATACGCTGACACCGATGGCCGGCCGGCCGTCATCTTCTGTCGAATCACCGACACAATGACCCCGACGGCGCCCATCGCGGGCACCGCCGGGGGCGCTTGTGGCGCCAGGGTGTAGCGCCCAGGGCGCATCGCGTCGCCGTTTTCGCAACCTGGCAAGCTCTTTGCTTGAACAGGGGTGTCGGCGGTGTGGGCGCCGACGCGATTGGACGCGCGAGCCCCGCGCCAGTGCCAGTGTATCGGGGATCCGCGTCATTTGCCGGCGGGGCCGCATTGTGTGTGGCCCCGCTTTTTTTGTGTTGGTTGCGGCCGGTTGGTCGGCAAGCCCGATACCGATGATCCCTCGCCATGCGTTGATCGCGAGCAAGCTCGCTCCCACAGGCACCGTCACACCGTGGCAGGTTGCCTCGGAATGAAGGTAGAGAGCGCAAATGGTGAGGTGAACGACCGCGGCTTGGCTGTTTATGTGGGAGCGAGCTTGCTCGCGATCGCTTCGCGGCGTGCAATACGCTTGATCGCCCGACAGTCCTCGTAGGCCGGCCTGCGCGTCATTGCGTGAGGCCGACGCATCGAATGTCAGCTGCCGAACGACCGGGCAGCGCTGCTACCATGCCTGTCTGGCAACGACATCCGGTTCGACTTCATGCTCTCGATTATTGGTGGAGGCCTCGCCGGCTGCGAGGCGGCCTGGCAGGCGGCGGAGCGTGGCGTATCAGTGCGCCTGTACGAGATGCGCCCCGACCGTTCAACGGAGGCGCATGTCAGTGATCGCCTCGCCGAACTCGTGTGCTCCAACTCGCTCGGTTCCGATGTGGTCGATCGCCCGTCCGGGCTGCTCAAGGCCGAGCTGCGGCGCATGGGTTCATTCCTGCTCGACTGCGCCGATGCGACCGCGGTCCCCGCCGGCAGCGCGCTGGCCGTCGATCGCGAGGCATTCGCGGAGCGGGTCACCGTGCGCCTGGAGGCCCATCCGGGGATCGAGATCGTGCGCGAGGAGATCACCGCACTGCCCGATGGACCGACCATCGTCGCCTCCGGCCCGCTCACCTCGCCGGCCCTTTCGGATGCGCTCGCCGCCCTCTCCGGTGACGAGCATCTGTTCTTCTTCGACGCCATATCGCCGATCGTCGAGGGCGATTCGGTCGATATGGATATCGCCTTCCGCCAGTCGCGTTGGGACCGGGGCGATCAGGACGCCGGGGACTACATCAACTGCCCGCTCGACCGGGATGAATACGAGGCCTTCGTCGACGCGCTGCTCGCTGCCGAGCGCATCCCGCTGAAGAGCTTCGAGGCGGCGATCGATTCGGGCGTGAAGGCGGGGCTGCACCGCTTCTTCGAGGGCTGCCTGCCGATCGAGGTCATCGCCTCGCGCGGCCGCGAAGCACTCGCCTACGGGCCATTGCGGCCGGTCGGCCTGACCGATCCGCGAACCGGCCGACGTCCATACGCCTGCGTCCAGCTGCGCCAGGACGATCTCGCCGGCACGCTGTACAACCTGGTCGGCTTCCAGACCAACCTGAAGTTCGAGGAACAGCAGCGCGTGTTCGCCCTGATCCCGGGGCTCGCCGACGCCCAGTGGGAGCGCCTTGGCCAGATGCACCGCAATACGTTCCTGTCGGCGCCGAAGCTGCTGGATTCAACCCTGCAGTTCCGCGAGCGCGACGATCTGTTCTGTGCCGGGCAGCTCACGGGAATCGAGGGCTACGCCGGCAACGTTGCGTCCGGCCTGCTCGCCGGCTGGAACGCCGCCCGGTTCATCCACGGCATGGAACCGATCACCCCGCCGGCGGAGACGATGCTGGGCGCGCTCTGCCATTACGTGTCCCATGCGGATCCGGCCCACTTCCAGCCGATGAAATCCAACATGGGACTGTTGCCGGCGCTGCCGCCGCCGGAAGGGCGCCGCAAAAAACGGAAAAAACGCGAACGCCAGGCCGCGCACGCCGAACGCGCGCTCGCCGCGCTGGATGGCTTCCTCACCGGCGTCGATCCCCTGCCGTGCGCGGCGCCGTTCATCACCGCCAGACAACCCGCGTAGGCCGGCCTTCGCCCGCAACGAAGTGGAGGGTGAATGCCGGCACGACGTGTCCACGGACGATAGCGTTCGGATGACGCAAACGCCTGCCGGCATTGCCCGGCGCCGGCCGCGCCGGGGACCGAGAGGTCGATCCGTTGCCGGGCAAGGCCGGCCTACGATGGTATTCGGTCGCCGGGGGTTTCCCATTCCGGTCCCTCGCCTTTTTTCGTCCCCGGCGCCATGGCGACCCTCCGCGCGCTCCGCGTGAAAAAGGTCGAGATCGGATGCGGGGCGTGATCCGCCCGTCAGAAATTCCAGGCGAGCGGAATCAGCAGGATCGCGACCAGCCCGGTGACCAGGTTGAGCGGCAGCCCGACACGCACGAAATCGATGAACCGGTAGCCGCCCGGGCCCAGCACCATCAGGTTGGTCTGATAGCCGATCGGGGTCGCGAAACTCGCCGATGCCGCGAGCATGACGGCGATCACGAACGGCATCGGGCTGACGTCCAGATCACCCGCGACAGCCAACGCGATGGGGAACATCAATACCGCTGCCGCGTTATTCGTGATGAGCGCCGTGAACAGGGCCGTCGCGATGTAGACCGCCGCCAGATTGATCCACGGCACGCCGCCGGCGAGATCGACAAGCCAGTGCGCCGTCGCCGCCGCGACCCCGGTGGACTCCAGTGCGGTACCGATGCCGAAGGCCGCCGCGATCACCAGCAGGACCGACCAGTCGATACTCTGGCGGGCGCGGTCGACCCCCGTGCAGCGGGTGATCAGCATGCCGGCCGCGGCGAGCATGGCCGCCTCCAGCATCGACAGCAGCCCGACCGTCACGCTCGCGACCATCAGCACCAGCAGCCCGAGCGCGATCGGCGCGCGCTCGTACTTCGGCGGGCTCGAGTCCTCCAGCCGGCTGACCAGCAGGAACTCGCGCGAATTGCGTTGTTGTTCGATGAACGAGGGGCGCGCCTCCAGTAACAGCGTATCGCCGGGCCGCAGTACGATATCGCCGACCTTCTGGCGCAGGCGCCGGCCGCCGCGCGCGACCGCGATCACCACGGCGTTGTAGCGCGCGCGGAAGCGGCCCTGGCGGATCGACTGGCCGATCAGCCGGCAGTGGTCGGAGACCACGGCCTCGAACAGCATGCGCTGCGAGCGCGGCCCCTCGAGCTTGAAGACCTGGCTCGTGGCCGGGGTGAGACCGCGGATCTTCTGCAGTTCGACGACGGAGTCGGGCATGCCGACGAACACCAGCCGGTCGCCGCCCTGCAGCACCTCGCGCGGCGAGACGGCCGGCAGCACGGTCTCGTTGCGGTCGATTTCGATCAGATACATGCCGGACAGATGCCGCAGGCCGGCCTCTTCGATATTCTGCCCGACGAGCGGGCCTTCGCGATCGACCAGCATCTCGACGCTGTACTCGCGCGGTTTGCTGAACTGGGCGATGGCGGGGCGCCGGTCGGGCAGCAGCCAGCGCGACGTGGCATAGAGGAACGCGATCCCCGTCAGCGCCAGTGGCAGGCCGACCCAGGCGAGATCGAACATCTGCAGGCTGGCATCGGGGACCTGCGCCTGCAGCAGCCCATGGACGACGAGGTTGGTGCTGGTCCCGATCAGCGTGCAGGTGCCGCCCATGATCGCGGCATAGGACAGCGGAATCATCAGCTTGGAGACGGCGAGATCGTGTTTGCGCGCCCACTCGCGCACGGCCGGGATCAACATGGCGACCACCGGCGTGTTGTTCAGGAATGCACTCATCGCGGCCACGGGCCACATAAGCTTGAGCTGCGCGTGGCCGAGTGAACGGGGGCGGCCGAGCAGCCGCTGCACGATCCAGCGGATCCCGCCGGTATCCTCCAGGCCGGCGACCACGACGTAGAGCACGCCGACGGTAACCAGACCCGGATTGCCGAGTCCGTTGAAGGCCTCGGCGGGCGAGAGCACGCCGAACACCATCAGGATCGCGAGGCCAGCCAGGAACACCATATCCGCGGCCAGACGCGTGGCGAAGAGTACGCCCAGCACGCCCGCTACCACGACTACTGTCAGTCCCGCCTCGAAGGTCACGGCCATCTCCCGCTGCCGCTATGAGCGTACCCGCCCGGTGCATGTCGACGCACGCCGGGAGACGGGACCTTACCCGCCGCGGCGGACCAGGAAAAGGACCACGAGCTGCAGCGTCCCGCAGCCCAAAATCCGTGCCATTCACCGGTTACCTCTATGGTCCCACATCCGCCACGATGGATTACACTGGGATGCAGGCTATTGTTCGCGGCACGATGGAGAGGCACGCATGGAAACGGCATTGATCTTCGGTGTCGGCCCCGGGCTCGGGGCCGCGGTCGCTCGGCGTTGCGCGCGCGGCGGCATGGCCGTAGGAGTCGCCGCGCGCGATGCTACACGGGTGGAGGAATTGCTGCCCGATCTGCGGTCGAAAGGTGCGCCTGACGCCCAGGCCTATGCCTGTGACGTCGGCTCGGAATCCTTCGTCGAGGAGGCGTTCCGCGAGGTGCTGGAGGATCTGGGTACGCCACGCCTGGTGGTGTTCAACGCCGGTGCGTTCGTGCGCGAGGGGCTGCTCGAGACCTCCGCCGGTGACTTCGAGAACTGCTGGCGCGTCGGCTGCATGGGCGGTTTTCTGGTCGGCCGTGCGGCCGTGCGCACGATGCAGGAGGCCGGGCCGCGCGCGGATGGCTCATTGGGGACGATCATCTTCACCGGCGCCACGGCAAGCCTGCGTGGCGGGGCCGGCTTCCATAACCTCGCGGTCGGGAAATCCGGACTGCGGGCGCTGTCGCAGAGCATGGCGCGTGAGTTCGGCCCGCAGGGAATCCACGTCGCCCATACGATCATCGACGGCATGATCGAGTCCGAGCGTCCGGGGCACTCGCAGCAGGAGAAGGGACCGGATGGCGTCCTCGATCCGGACGCCATCGCCGAGAGCTATTGGCATCTCCACCGCCAGCCCCGCAGCGTCTGGACCCAGGAACTCGACCTGCGGCCCTGGAGTGAGAAGTTCTGATCGATGCGCGCGTGCGCTTCGCGCAAACGCGCCTACGGGGTGTGCGTGGGACGTAGGCGCGTCTTCGCCGTCAGGCGAATGCGCGCATCGAGGTGAGTGCATCCGCGTCGGATGCTCGCGATGTCATGGCCATGGACAGGCGGTCTGTTTTTCACGCAGAGGCGCGGAGCACGCAAAGGCCGCGGAGAACATCGATTATTTCGGGTTGTACGCACCTTCACAGGCCGGTCGGCAATTACCGATTTTCGGATACCGACACGAATTTTCATCCTGCGACAGCCCCTTTACCGGTTTCTCAGCGCCCTTTGCGTGCTCCGCGCCTCTGCGTGAAAAACAACGACGCTTGACGCGGTGCAGTCAGTCCTCGTCGTCCTTCCATTCCTTCATCTTCGAGTAATCGAGGGTCTTCTCGATTTCCCGGCTCCTGCGTTGCAGGCGCACGATCCACGCGATCAGCAGGGCGGCGGCGAAGCCAAGGATTACGGCGATTATAAGGATGGGATTGGACATGATGACTCCGGACAACCTCGTTTCGGGGCGCGGCGATAGTTCAACTCATAATGGTGGCGCACTAGTCCAGCCAGCGTAACCCGCCCGGCGTTTCGATCTCGGCCTGCAGGCGGGTCGCCTCGCCGGCGCCCCCGGTCTCCAGTGCCAGCGCATCGTTGAGGGACAGCGGTGCCAGTCGCTCTTGCACGCGGTTCGGATCGGGGTGAACGCCGTGCAGGGCGCGCAGGCGCAGGCCGGCGTCGGGCAGTCGCTGGGCGGGGTGGCGCACACCCTGGCCCCACTCGATCAGCGGCGGCACGAGACCCCCTTCGATGAGCGCGCCGTCGTCGGGGAACGCGATCCGCCAGTGCAGGTCGTCGCGCTGCATCGGCCGCGGCCGACCTGGATCGTGCACGCAGGCGGCCACAGCCGTATCGAGATCAGGGCCGCGGGCCACCCAGGTCAGCAGGCGTGGCTGTTCCCTGAGCGCCGCCTGGACGCCGGGGTCATCGAGGCCGAACCAGCGCGGCGTGGTCGGCGTCTGTGCCTCCGGATCGATCGCGATCACCTCGATGTAACGATCCTCGCCGAGCCCGAGCAGCGCGTTGTGCGTGCCGAGTTTCGGGTGGCGTCCGCCCGCCGTGCAGCGTACGCCGAGACAGCGCTCGACGTGGTCGATCCCGCGTTCCAGTGTGTCAGCGGCGACGACAAGGTGGTCGAATTCCATTTGCAGGGTCATGCACGCGCCTTTCGCGGGTCGGGAGTGGGCATCATACCGTGCTGACGGCGCGACGCGCCGATCCGCGCCGGACAGAGGCTCCCGGGGGTGGCGAGGACCGCGCTGTGGGGCTATCGTGGAACGTGTGAACCACCCGGAGTCGGCCTCCCGACGTGCGGCAGTCCGGGCGGTCTTCCGGAACGGGCGGTGGTACGCAGAACAAGAAGGAGTCTTGCCATTACTACCACGCAACGCAGGCAATCGGCCGGCGCGTTCGGCGCGCTGATCAAATATCTCCGTGAAAACGCCGGCAATCGCAGTATCGATCTGCTTGAGCCCATGGCACGGCTGCTGTTCCATCGGGGCATCCCGGAAGAGTTTTCGCGCCAGTCGTCGCAGACCCTCAACGCGATGCTGCAATGGGCGCACGACTTCTATCTCGAACGCCCGGCGGGCGAGTCCAAGGTCCGGATCCTCGAGCCGACCGCGGAGCGCGACGGCTGGGAGCTGCCGTATGCGCTGGTCGCCGTTGCCACCGACGACCGGCCGTTCCTCGTCGATTCCATCCGCATGGCGCTGATGGAGAACGAGGTCTCGGTCAACCTGGTGATGCACCCGCAACTGGTGGCCTGGCGCGATCAGCGCGGCCGCCTGACCCAGTTGCTCGGGCGCAACCATACGCAGGAACTGTCCGCTGAGGCGCTGTCAGAATCGCTGATGCTGTTCTGGGTCGAGCGCCCGGTTACCGAGGCGTTGTCCAATCGGCTGGTCGCCGGGATCAATACCGCCCTCGAGGATGTCGATTCCGCGGTCAGCGACTTCGAGCCCATGCGCGAGCGGGCCCGCGCGCTGATCGAGGAGTATCAGCAGCCGCCGGTCACCATGCCGGAAGAAGACAGCCGCGAGGTACGCGAATTCCTCGCGTGGCTGGTCGACAATCACTTCACGTTTCTCGGCTATCGCGAGTATCGGGTCGGCAAGAACGACGGCGACCGGGTCCTGAAACTCGATGCGAAAAGCGGACTCGGCGTACTGCGCGAGCAGCGCAAGAAGGGCCGCATGCGCAGCGTCTCGGCACTGGAGAAACGGCTGAAGGATTTTGCCGATACGCCGGTGCCGCTGGTATTCACCAAGACCGACGCGCGCTCGACCGTGCACCGCCGCGGGCACATGGATTACATCGGGGTGCTGCGTTACGACGAGAACGGCACTATCGTCGGCGAGTGCCGCTTCGTCGGACTGTATACCTCCGGCACCTATCATCGCTCCGCCTGGGACATCCCCTTCATCCGTGGCAAGACCAACGCCGTCATGGAGCGCTCGGACATCCCGGTCGATAGCCATGACGGCAAGGCGCTCGTGAACATCCTCGAGAGCCTGCCGCGCGATGAGCTGTTCCAGAGCACGGTCGGCGAGCTGCTGGATACCGCGCTCGGCGTGCTCGATCTGGAAGAGCGCAACCGCACTCGGCTGTTCGTACGGCGCGACCACGTCGCCCAGTTCTTTTCCTGTCTGGTGTTCATCCCGCGCGAGCGTTTCAACACGGACGTGCGCATGGCCGTGCAGGCGATTCTGCGCGAGTCCCTTGGCGGTGCGCGCGAGGACTTCACGCTGCAGTTCGGCGAATCCGGCATGGTGCGGGTGCATTTCATCGTGCGCCCGGATGGCCCCTGCATCGAGAACTTCGATGTCGGTGAAATCGAGGAGCGCATCGTCGCTGCCGTCCGCTCCTGGCAGGACGACCTGCGCGAGGTCCTCATCGAACGCCATGGTGAGCGCAAGGGCATGGAGCTCGCCAAACGGTTCAGCGAGGCATTGCCGCCGGTCTACATGGATGAGGTACTGCCCTCGGTCGCCGCATGGGATGTCGAGAAGATCGACAGCCTTGGCGGCCCCGACGATATCGGCCTGAGCCTCTACCGCCCCGCCGACGAGGACGACAGCTCCGGCATCGTGCGCTTCAAGGTCTTCAAGCACGACCACACGATCCCGCTCTCGGATGCCATGCCGATGCTTGAGCGCATGGGCCTGCGGGCCGTGTCCGAGTGGGGGCCGTACGACATCCGCATGCCGAACGGCGATCACATCTGTATCCAGGACCTCGATCTTGTCGCCGCGTTCACGGACGAGCTCGACGTGTCCCAGGTGCGCGAACCGTTCGCCGAGGCTTTCGAGCAGATCTGGCGCGGCCGCGCCGAGAGCGACGGATTCAATCGTCTCATTCTCGCCGCGCACATGAACTGGCGCCAGGCGGCGCTCCTGCGGGCGTACTGCAAGTACCTGATGCAGACCGGCGTGCCGTTCTCGCAGACGTACATGGAAGACACGCTGACGCACCATCCGCTGATCTCACGGCTGCTGGTCGAACTGTTCGAGGCCCGCCTGGAGCCGGCGCGGGATCGCGAGAAGAAACGCGATCGCGAGCGCGGCGCGAAGAAACTGCGGACGACGTTCGATGCGCTCGTCAGCGGCGAGCCCGGCCGCGTGGTGGAGGACGCGATCGAGCGTCTCGCCGAAGGCCGTGTCGCCGACGATCGCGAGCAACAGCAGCGGGTTTGCCGCGAAGTGCTCGAGGACCTGCTCGACGACGTTTCGAGCCTCGACGAGGATCGCATCCTGCGCGCGTTCGCCGATATCATCTATGCCACCATCCGCACCAACGCCTTTCAGACGAATGCGGCCGGGCAATGGCACGACTACATGTCGTTCAAGCTCGACTCCAGCCGTGTGCCGGATCTGCCGAAGCCGCGCCCGTTCCGGGAAGTCTTCGTCTATTCGCCACGCGTCGAGGGCGTGCACCTGCGTGGCGGCAAGGTGGCGCGCGGCGGCCTGCGCTGGTCGGACCGGCGCGAGGACTTCCGCACCGAGGTCCTTGGCCTGATGAAGGCGCAGACCGTCAAGAACACGATGATCGTGCCGGTGGGCGCCAAGGGCGGGTTCGTGCCGAAACAACTGCCGGCGGGCGGTGATCGCGCGGCCATCCAGAAAGAAGGGATCGCGTGCTACCGGATCTTCATCCGTGGGCTGCTCGACATCACCGACAACCTCGTCAAGGGCGAGATCACGCACCCCGAGGATGTCGTGCGCCACGACGACCCGGATCCATATCTCGTCGTCGCCGCCGACAAGGGCACCGCCACGTTCTCCGACTACGCCAATGAACTGTCGAAGGAATACGGCTTCTGGCTCGGCGATGCCTTCGCCTCGGGCGGATCCAACGGCTACGACCACAAGGGCATGGGGATTACTGCCAAGGGTGGCTGGGAATCGGTCAAGCGGCATTTCCGCGAACTCGGGATCGACTGCCAGAAAGAGGAACACACCGCGGTCGGTGTCGGCGATATGGCCGGCGACGTGTTCGGTAACGGGTTGCTGCTGTCGAAACACACGCGGCTGATCGCGGCGTTCAACCACATGCATATCTTCATCGATCCGGATCCGGATACCGCGGTTGCGTACAAGGAACGCCAGCGTCTGTTCAAAAACGTATCCGGCTGGGGCGAGTACGACGCGAAGAAGATATCGAAGGGCGGTGGTGTCTGGGAGCGCAGCGTCAAGAGCATCAAGCTGCCCAAAGAGGCCCGCGACGCGCTCGGGATCGAGGCGACCGAACTCGCGCCCTATGAGATTGTCGCGGCGATCATGCGGGCACAGGTCGACCTGGTCTGGCTCGGCGGCATCGGCACCTACCTCAAGGGCAGCGCAGAGAGCGAGGAAGAGGTCGGCGATCGCGCCAATCGCCTCGTACGCTGCAATGGCAACGAGCTGCGCTGCCGGGTCGTCGGCGAGGGGGCCAACCTCGGCTGCACACAGAAGGGGCGTGTCGAGTTCGCGCTCAACGGCGGTTATATCAACACCGATTTCATTGATAACTCCGCCGGCGTCGACTGCTCCGACCATGAAGTCAATATCAAGATCCTGCTCAACGCCGCCGTCGACGCCGGCAAACTGACCGAATCGAAACGCAGCGCCCAGTTGTCCGAAATGACCGATGAGGTCGGCCAGCTCGTGCTGCGCAACAACTACCTGCAGACCCAGGCGATATCGATGATGTCCGCCTTTACCGTGGCCCGCCTCGGTACCAAGGCGCATTTCATCTCCTGGCTCGAGGCACGCGGCCTGCTGGATCGCCAGTTGGAGGCGCTGCCGAACCAGGAGCAGATCGAGGAGCGTCAGGCGCGCGGTCTCGGCCTCACCCGGCCCGAGATTGCGGTCCTGCTCTCGTACGCGAAGATCACGCTCTATCCCGAACTGCTCGATTCGGATGTGCCCGAGGATTCGTACCTCGCGCGCGAATTGGTGGACTACTTCCCCACGCCGCTGCGCGAGAAATACCGTGGTTATATGAACGACCACCGCGTGTGGCGCGAGATCATCGCCACACAGGTGACGAACAGCGTCATCAACCGCATGGGTGCGACCTTCATCCTGCGCATGCAGGAGGACACGAGCGCCACGCCGGCGGAGGTGGCCCGCGCCTACACGATCGCCCGCGAGGTGTTCGGGGCGCCGGAACTGTGGGCCGGCATCGAAGCGCTGGATACGAAGGTCGACAGCCGCGTGCAGACCGATCTGCTGCTGCGGCTGTGGGAGTTGCTGCGTCACGCCACGCGCTGGCTGCTCAATCGGCCCGGCCATAGCCTGGATATCGCCGCGGCGGTCGAGGCCTACCGGCCCGGAGTGGAGCAGCTGGTCGAGCACCTCGAGTCGGTCGCGGTCGAGACCTGGCGTGGGGCGATGGATGAG
>Ga0075106_1000746_pt1 | contig 15899 bp, 11 predicted proteins | sample AntDeeMetag02WF4_FD_69796 | JGI IMG/M metagenome (GOLD analysis project Ga0075106, IMG submission 69796) | Saline lake microbial communities from Deep Lake, Antarctica - Antarctic Deep Lake Metagenome 02WF4 | ecosystem: Environmental > Aquatic > Non-marine Saline and Alkaline > Saline | place... | reverse complement strand
TGAGATCTTTGCCTTCACGCAACTGCTTTAAGGCGGCATCCATGTCGAAATTGGTTTTGGTCATATGTCATCTCTTTTTTGCTTAGTTTAACGAAATGACACAGAATTCTGAACACTACCGTCTCACCTTCGTTTTTCCAAACGCTTACCTTTGCCCAGACAGGGCTATCCGTAAGACGATATTCCTTAGGTACACGAATTAGATAATCAAGCTCAAATGCAGCAGGTGATAAATATTCGCCGATGTTCTGCAATATTTCTGGCAGAAAACTACGCCTTACACGCCGAAGTTCCAGCTGATAAAAAATTGCGCCTAGTACTTCCAGTAGGTTTGATTTGCCACTGCCATTTGGCCCAGCACACACAAAGGGCGCAAAACTGTCTGTGTTCGACAATTCTTCCTGTAATCTCCACTCCGTACGAAAGTGATGTTCAAACTCACAAGGCAAGCTACGAAAGCCAGCTGGATCGGTGATTTTTAAACGAACAATTTTCATACGCACGTCCTGAATGCAATCGTATTTTCTTCATCATTGTATTGCTGCTGTATCTGCTTTTCGGCTAGTAAAGAGAAAATGAGACTTTTTATACGTTCATACCCTTGTGACGTTATCGCTTCCAGTTTAGCGAGTTCGCTCATTAAATTAACAACAGAAAGGGGCTTGTCTCCTGACAATACCTTTAGAATGTCGTCACGTGTGAAGATATACCTAGGCTCACTTTCTTCATCATCTTGTTTAAAAGTTTTGGTCAGACGAGAAGATGTTTTTGAGGGCATTGCGGCATGTAAAGCTGGAATTTTATAGTCAGGCCCCGTAAATCGGCCCTCAAGATCTGATAGTTTAAGTGCAGCTATCGCCTGTCGCATTTCAGAGAAAGGGCCAGTAGCGCCTTTTATTATGGCTTGTTGTTCTTTTAGCCAATCCATGTCCACCTTTGGAATGGCCTTGGCAATTTGTTGTGCCAGTAAAGCTGCATTATTTACTCTGGGTATGTTGCTTGCCGCCGCAATAGTCTCCGTTGCCTTAGCCACAGAGCGCATATTTTTAAACTGATCTAGAGGCGTGCGCCAAAGGGCTGCTTGCTCAGTCAACTCTCTTGCTGCCTTGAAAATCGGGGAGTTTATTACCTTTAACGCAGGCATACTGTTTAGTGCTTTCAGAAGCACTGCATGTTGGTTGTTAAAAGTATTAAGTTTTTTTATTACCTTTTCACTGGATTTCAGTGTCTGATTTGGATCAACAGAAATCTCAACATCATCGCTGGTTAGACTTTTACTATCTGGTAGTGGGAGCTTGGATAAATCCAGCTCGCCTTTAAAGGCTTGTTGGCTCAATGCAGCGTAGAGTGATTCGAGATCGTAGAGGTTTTTCTGGTAGTGAGATTTAAGGCCTTCGACTCTTTCAAAAATCATAGCGAATTGATTCTGAGTATTTATGTCTACCAAAGGTACCTGAAAATTTTTAATTTGAGTAAGGTTTAGTCCGGGTTTGGCCTGCCCATACTGCTGTTTTTTTATTTGTATTTGCCCGGAGTGTTCGGCAGATAGATAATAAGACAAGAAAACAGGGTTGATGCCTTTGGTTCTAATTATTGAAACATGCTGGCTTATATATGCTTCCTCAAAATTTTTCGGAACAAAACATACTCTGCCAATTTTTGAGCCAGTTATGGTCAAAAGCACGTCACCACTTTGAACTCTTGTTCTATCAGCTTCGGCATTAGAGGGCGGGTTCACATAGGCAATATCCTCCTCACCAATGCGGTTCATTTGAACATCGAGAGAGCGAATGAATCTTTTTCCTGATTCTGAATAATATTTGGCCCAGCCTCGCCCGCCACTTGTAAGGTGAGTAATATATCCGCCCAGTCCCACATACACCCACCCTTTCTGATTACGCACCGGATCTCCAAACATCTTCAAAAACACGCTTTTCAGCAGGTTGTCAAGTTGTTGCAGGTGCTGTTTGCGCTGGGCCATCACCCCTTCCACCTTGTCGAGCAGATGGGCAATGCGGATCTGATCCTTTACTTCTTCTGGATATGGAATTTGAATGTCTGAGAGATATGCTTTGGAAATATGCTTTAATCCAACTCCCTTAAAGCCATTTTCCAGAATATGCATGTTTCCCTTTAAATACTGATAAACATAACCAGCATTGATCCCAGAACCCCGCTTAGGCCTGATCGTTATGCAGTCAGTAGAAGTGGAGAAGTGATTGGTTGTTAAGTGTACACTCGCCTTACCACCTGTTCCAAATACCAGACAGCCAGGACCATGCTGAAACTCGTTCAGATACTTGCTCAGGCTTTCGCTCGATGTGTAAAAGGGGTATTTCCCCGCATTAAGGCCTTCGCCTGCCTTGATCTTTGATTTGGGAAGGTAGTCAAAGAGATCAGTGAGCTTCGCTGACTTCATCCAACCATCTCCTGAAGTTCTAATAGCTCACGCACAATGCCACTCTGAACACTGGCCAGTTTCGCCTTCTCCATATCACCTACCTCAGCCTGAATCAGTCGATCTAAAATCATTCCTGGCTCATCGTAGTGCACTTCTTCAAATACATCTTCTTTATAACGGCTTAGCGACAGATCATAGTCATCTTTTTCATCCACTATTTCACTGTACGGCACCATAAAGCACTTGGCAGTGCGGTCGGTGTCTTTTTCGGCATTGCGAGTGTGATATTTTTCGATGATATCTTGAAGATCGCCATAGCCTTCTTGTTTGGTGCGTTTATCATCCAGCGAATAGCCATCGGTGGTCATTTCATAAAACCAAACGTGCTCGGTGGCAGGTTTGTCTACTTTATCTTTCGCCCCCCATACTTTTGTAAATAACAAAATGGCGGTGCTAACTCCGGCATAGGGTTTAAAAACTCCACTGGGCAGTGTAATCACCGCTTTTAGGTCGCAACTATCTACCAGTAGTTTGCGCAAATCTTTAAAAGCTTTGCTCGAGCCGAACAACACACCTTGTGGCACGATCACAGCAGCGGTACCGCCTTTCTTCAATAGCCGATAAATGTTTTCAACAAATAATAATTCTGTTTTAGTGGTGCCCAGTTTCAGGTCTTCGTTGATGTCGCCCTTGTCAATACTGCCTGTAAAAGGCGGGTTAGCCATGATGATGTCGTATTCGGCTTCCTGAGTGTAACTTTTGCTTAATGTATCTTTATAGTCGATGTTAGGTTCATCGATACCGTGCATCATCAGGTTCATTAAGCCGAGGCGCACCATGGTGCTATCGATGTCGTAACCCCATAGCGAAGCGCTTAGAATCGCTTGCGCTTTGTCGGTAAGTGCAGCCGCGACTGAGGTACGTGTAAAACCGTCTTCATCGGGTACAAGTTTAAGCTCTGTTTTGTTTTTCTGAGCTTCGTTTTTGGCTAGCTGTGTGACGACATATTGGTAAGCTCCGAGCAAAAAGCCGCCCGAACCACAGGCCGGGTCAGCAATTTTATGGCCAAGCTGTGGTTGCGCTAAATCTGCTACCAGCTTGATTATATGGCGGGGAGTGCGGAACTGACCATTTTTACCGGCAGTAGCAATTTCCGACAACAGAAACTCATAGACATCACCCTGAATATCCTGAAAGGCTTGCCCGTTATCCTGCGAGTCGCGTTCCATTACCGCAAAAATTTCGTCGATGGTTTTTACCGCCTCCACCAACAAAGCCGGTTTAGGAATAACAAAAACGGCGTTTTTCATATGGTGGGTAAAGTTGCTCTCGGCACCATTTAGCTCTTTTAAAAATGGGAATACTTTGCCGTGTACATGCTGCAGCATATCTTCTGCCTGCATGCTTCTGAATTCACTCCAACGCAAAGTACATTTTTTAATTTGATATTTTTTCTCATCTTCGAGTTTTTTTACCCAGTCAGCATCTGTATCTCTTTCTTCTCTGCGAGCTCGATATTCCGGTGGAACCCAGTGACCATCGAATTTAGATGTATAGTGCTCTTCTGTCCACTTGGCATCGGACTGACGTTTCAAATCCAGCTCGTCCAAGCGTTTCATAAACAGCAGGTAGGTGATCTGCTCAATAGCGGTAAGCGGATTGCTGATTCCGCCGCTCCAGAACTTATTCCATAGCTGGTCAATCTTACTCTTAAGTTCAGGGTTGTTCTGTAACATCGTTTTACCTTGGTTGGTTAGGCAGCCAGCGCTTCCGTCAGCTGCAGAATTTCATCTATTTCTGTTGAATTAAATACGCCGCGAATGCCTTGCGGATGAAGCACAGTAAAAGGCGCGCTGATCAAATCCTTTTTTTCTAGTTTTTCACGCTCAATAATAAAGTTTTTCAGCAAATTTAAAAATTCCATCTGTCTACTATTTAGTGTGGTATGGGCTCGGGTGAATTGTTCAAAAGCGGCGCTAACCTCATCGGGAAAGTTTTTTAACACCTCAATTCCTAGAATGTGCCGCATAAACTGAATAAAACGCGCTTTGCGGTTTTTATAAACTTGACGCAGAAGATCTTCAGTGATGTGGGGATGCTCTTCGTTTAATAGTTCAGCCAACTCGTTGGCTTCTTCAGGACTTACCCTTTCGCCATTCTTTATCTTTATAAGTACCGGATTGTGTTCTGTCAGTTCGGTAATTAAATCCTCGACCATCTCCCGGTAACGCATAACACTCACTGCTTCATTTTGTGGGCCAAACTCTACCCATTCCTTTTTATGCAGTTCGTCCATCAAGTCGAGATGAGTTTGCTCTTGTCCGATATTTTGTTCGCGAAATTTCATCAGAGGCCCGAGTTTATTGATTAACTCATCAAAACGACATTCATCAGCCTTGCTCCAATACATTGGCGTTTGTGCTTCTCGGATTAATACTTCTTCGAGCTTTACAAAAGGTACGGACAACGGAAGCTCGCTGATTTTTTCAACGACACCTTCTTTCAGAACATCGGCTTGAGCCTTTTCATCCCGCAAAATAGCTAGCGAGTATTCCAGCACGTCGCACTCAAACCGCATGGCTTTAAAGTCATCTTGAGACACAGTTCGGAATAGCGGTTTAATTTCTACCCTTAAAAATTCCAGTTTGTCATGGTTAAGACTAACCCAGAAGTTTTTATCTTCAAGGCGAGCAAGAGCACCTGCAGCTTCTTTAATGACTACGGAGTTTTGTGGCAAGGCGGCAATTTGTGCTCGGAGCTTGATCACTTCATTCGCCGCAACAACAGCATGACCGGTATCGTTGGCGACTTCGATTTTATCCAATCGCAAACCAACTAACCTAACCGGCAGCGGTAACTGGGGTTTAAGTTCTTTACCTTTAGGGTTTAGCTTGAAGTATTCAAAGTTATCCCAACAATCGATAATCAGAAAGACGTCTTTCTCCAAGCACCAGGGTTTCGGTTTGCTGGTTTCCAGTAAACGAGTGCCACGGCCAACCATCTGCCAGAATTTCGTATAGGAATAAACTGGTTTGGCGAATACAAGGTTAACGATTTCGCGCACGTCTATACCAGTATCAAGCATGTCAACACTGATGGCAATGCGGGGCATATCGTTATTGGTGAACTGGTCGAGCAGGCCACCTTTACCGTAAACGCGCGGATCGTCAGACACCAGTACCTTGGCCAATTCACCGTGGTATTGCGGGTAGAGCTTGTCAAAGATTTCTTCAATGCGACGTGCATGAGCTTTGGTAGCACAAAAGAAAATAGTTTTGCCGGGCAGCACACCGTCGCTATCTTTAATGCCCTCTTCCATAAACTCGCGGACGATCAGGGTGTTAGTACCTTTGTTAACCACTTGCTTTTCCAGCTGAGTACCTTCGAAGTTGATATCTTCTACTTCCTGACCTTGCAAAATCAGTTTTTTCTGGTCTTCTAATGAAATAGTGCGCTTGCTGATCCCTTCCATCTGGAATTTGGTTTGAATTTTCATCACCTGAAAACTGCACAGGTAAGGCGGGATATTGTTGACTGCTTCTTCATAGGTGTAGGCGAAGGTAGGAATACCATCTTCACAGTGAAACAGCTCGAAGGTGTTATGATCTATGATATCCGTAGGCGTAGCCGTTAAGCCCAAAGTAATGGTTTTGAAGTAAGCTAGTACCTCACCAAAGGTGTTATAGATGGAGCGGTGACTTTCATCGACCACGATAAGATCAAAAAAATGCGGCGACAGGTATTGAGTATCGTCACGAATAATATTTAGCATGGTTGGATAAGTAGCCACATATATCCGCCTATCTTTAGCAATCAGCTTCTCACCCACATTCGGCCAACGAGGCTCATTGGGCATGTGTTCTTTAAAAGCTGCTAGCGCCTGTTCACGTAGTGCAATTCGATCAACCAAAAACAGTACTTTTTCAGCATGACCTGCTCGCATTAGGGAATCAGCAAGAGCTATACAGGTACGGGTTTTTCCCGTTCCCGTCGCCATAACCAAAAGAAAATCACGTTGCTTTTTCTCAATACCCTCAAGTACTGAGCGAATTGCGCGGATTTGGTAATCTCGTCCGGCAATCGATGTGTTGATGAATTCTTGCGTGAGCGGTTTGCGGTTACGCCGGATATAGGCAAAACGCTCTAAATCATCACGAGTAGGAAAACCAATAACCTTGCGCGGCGGGGCGTTTTCTAGATCCCAAAAAAAAAGCTGATGACCATTGGTGTAAAAACAGAATGGTAGCTCACCGCCAATTTGCTTTTGAATGTTGTAACAATATTGCTTAGCTTGTTCTCGACCAATTGCAGCATCTCGCGAGGTTTTCTTCGCCTCTATTACTGCAAGGGGTTTTCCACCTTTACCAAGTAGCACGTAATCACTGAACTGATGTCCACAATAACCGGAAATCGACTCTGCAACCCCTTCATGCAATTGAGTTCCGATGCCGAATTCTTCGACCACTTGAGTAGGGTTTTTAACATCCCAGCCTGCTTTAGCCAGTTGTGAGTCAATAACTTCTGACCTTGTTTGTGCCTCAGTTTTGCTCATGAGTTAATTCCCTTCTTGTCAGCATTCCTGCTCATCGTCGGTTCTGGCACTACAGACGTTTACCCATCTGAATGGCTGCTCTTTATGAACATCGTAATACTAAAATTGTTAATCGTTAATTCAGTTGTTACGAATTAGTGAAAGTAGCGAAATATTACCATATTGAAACGGCAAAAAATAAAGAGCAAATTATAAAGTTGGACTAGAAGTACACTACCATGAACGCTTGTAACTTCTAATGAGGCAATCGCTGATCTAATCATGAGAAGTTTTTAATCCAAGGATCTCCACACCCTCGCTCAAGATAAATCTTGACGGTTTCTCGGATCATACGCTCTGCAATTGAATGCAGAGTACCGCTATGTCCCGACTGAGCCTTTGTTTCATACGCGTAGCGTGACTCTTTGAAGTAATTGCGATATTTGTAAAGCATCTCACGCTCAAAAGCTGACGGAACCAACTTGCGCTGTATGCAGCTGGGTAAGCGATCCAGCAAATTAGATAAATCATGTCCATCACCCGATACTTTCGCTCTATCATAGCGCTGATTCAATGCGCCCAAGTTCACTGAGGGTGTTAAAAGATAACTCTTTAAGATAATTTCAATCGAGAGCGCAGCGTTCGTCATGCTAACTCCACCGCAAATAGAATAAGTTTGTACTGCAGCCAAATAATATTTGTAGGCCGTTTCGACCGCCCAGGGTGCCATTTCCCACTCATTGTCTTTTGCAACCCCTTGATAGATTTGCTCTTTCGGCACCACGATGTAGCCATCGGCTCTCGTTCCATAAATATCAGTTTGGCTTTTCGCATGCAGCGCTGCTACGTACAAACAAATGATGGCATCAAGCTTGTCTTCATGCGTTTTTAATGCAGCGCCAGAGAGATTGTACTCTTGGTCGAATTTAAAATGGGTAACTTGAACATAGTTCGCTATTTTTAAGCTTAGAACGGGCGAGCCCTCGAGGCTTCGCAGCAACCAACCGAGTCGACGTTGTCCGTGGATTTGGTCGGCAACCTTCATTCCCTTTTTCTTTTTATACTTCAGTCGCTCGGGTAATCCAAACAGGTTGATGATTGCGGGGTGCGGATAACATTCCACCTGAAATTTATTGGTTTTAAGGAGGTGCTGAAATCCTTGGGTTTCTAACTTTTGAGAGAGCTCAACCGCAGGGTGATTTGGATATTTTTCAAGGTGGCTCGGCATGCATGATGCTTTCTTCCTACCAAAAGCTTGCCCGATAGCTTTTTCACATTCCCGCATTCCTGTTTGATTGTTGATGATCGTTGGCGCATCGATCGCCACGCCTGAAGTATGTTTATGCTCAAGTTCCTCACAAATTGAATCAGGACATAGTACGCCATGATTAATATCCGTGACCGTTAAGACGCTCCCCTTCAATTCACCGTAGGCAATACCGGTAGGATGGTGATTCGTCCAAGCCAGATCGACGCCCGCTAAAAACACGACAGCTAATCCACACTTTTGGTGTAAGTGATACGGCCGTCGCCAAAGGCATTAATTAGCGCATCAACAGTTTCGATTGAACCTGTGCCCCACTGGTTCGTAAGCACATATGTTTTTCCATCTTCATGAAAGAATTCACCTGGCTGTGAGAAAAACCGACGACTACGATGTATTTGGCCACCTGCGTCCAACTCATTGAACTTGTCTTGAACGTCTTCGTTGCTTAATTCACCATCAAAAACATGGAACGCGTTCCTTGAGTGATTCGGCAAATTACTGATCACGTGGTGAATCTGGCTAGGCTTGGTGCCCTCATCAATACATGCTTTTACAACCCTGTATACCAGCCAACGCTTGCTCAATTCTGGATAAGCCACTCCATCAACGCTCAAATCATAAACCGTTCTGTCATTGCTCGTTGTGCGTGCCGTTCGTTCGCGTTGTCGTTTCTCTTTTATTTTTATTTGATAGTCACTCGCTTCGGGCACGGGAATGACGCTTTGGATGTCGATCAATAACTCATTATCGTAAACGTAGGGTTGCATGCGGATGCATGTGATATCCAAACCATTATCGTTGAGCCACAGAACCGAAGTGGTGAGTTCTTTAGAAAAATCGGCAGACGCAAGTATGACTCTGACATCCTGAGCGAAACTATCCTCATCTGGCTCGTTCCACTCAAGGAAATCAAGTAACTTCTCTCGCGCTTCAAACTCCAAACCGTTTGCATCGATATAATCGCCAAATATTCCCACCAAGCGGTCAAACGTCAGTGTTGATACCATTGCCGCATATCGAATCGCCTGAAGTTCCATATGTCCACCACCTTCAGTACGCTTCAATTCGATAACCACCAGCCTAGCTTCTTTGTCTATCGCTAGTAAGTCGATTCGGCGCCTACTTTCATCCCAATCACCGAACTCCTCGGCCACAATCAAGATATCTGGATGAAGCACATCAATTTGCTTTTTCAATATTTGTTGCAAATGGTTGCGCTCATAGACAGCGTGTTGATCAAACCTCGTTGTTCGAAGCGCTGTGAGTTGGTCATTATGAAGGCGAAATATAGGCATAGTCACTAGTCTTTGAGTCGATGTTTCAATGAATTGAACTTTACGTCCCCGATATCACTCTTAACGAAGTTACAACAAATGAAGGTTCGTGTCATGGCTCGCAGGAAATCTAGAAGACGGAGTAAGCTATTACGCAAAGCAGCACGACGAGGAATTATGTCGAGCTTATTAGCTACAAATAAACGTCCAAAACAAAATACAGCCCCGAACCGAGGAAGTTGTGGTTTTATGAATGGTTGTAAGGTGCCTCAGTCAAATTACCGGTGGGCGACAACTAAATAAAAGTCCTATGCCTACTTTATAAATGCCTGGATATGAGGTTAGTTCGACCTCTTACTCATGAAAGACCATCGCGCTCCGCAACCCGCTCCTCTATCCATTCGATCACCTCATCCTCAACCCAAGTGCTTGGTGTCTATGGCCATTAAGAGTTAGTTGGTGATCGTTGCAATTATGTGGCCTAATTGCTCTAAGAAAAATTACTCCGTCACAAAGAAACGCGTTAAGGAAGCGAGTCTATGTCAGGCAGCAAACAGGACAGTTCGAAAAAAGATCAGCAGCTTCCATTATTCGAGTTTGATCAAGAGAACTTAGATAAGCTCCGCGACCATCAACCCAGCGTAGATGGTGAAGACAGTCAGTTCAGTAAATATATTGTTTACGTTGATGAGAGCGGGGATCACAGTCTGCAAAGTATTGATCCACAGTATCCTGTTTTTGTGCTGGCTTTTTGCGTATTTCATAAACGGTATTACAGCGAAGTAATTGTTCCTGCGTTAGAAAAATTTAAATTCAATCATTTCGGTCACAATCAGGTTGTTTTGCACGAAAATGAAATTCGTCGTCGGAAAGGCCAATTTAATATCTTTCGAAGTAGGACTCATCAACAAGCTTTTATGGGTGAGCTAACAAAGATAATTGAGTTCAGTAACTTCGTGCTAATCAGCGCAACTATCGACAAACGGTCACTGGTAAAAAATAATCCTGACGGTAATGCATACCACCTAGCGCTGGCTTTATGTATGGAAAAATTACACGAATTTTTAACTGAGAAAGAACAGAATAAAAAAAGGACATATATTGTCGTTGAACGGAGAGGCAACAAAGAAGACGATGAGCTAGAGCTTGAGTTTCGACGCGTATGTGATGGTAACAATGCTCTTGGGATCCACCTACCTTTTGATATCATTTTCGCACACAAACAGGTTATGTCATCCGGTTTACAACTAGCCGACTTAGTCGCACGTCCTATTGGGTTAAAAACATTAAGACCAGAGCAAGAAAATCGTGCGTTTGAATCACTACAACCGAAATTCTACTGTGAAGGTGGAAGATGCTCTGTTGGTGAAGGGTATGAAGGAATAGGAATGATGGTTTATCCTACTCCAAAAAGCGAAAAGCCCCAGTGAAACCACTGAGGCATTAACGCCGACCGGGACTGCCCAATCCATTTAAACGTAAGTTTGGCCGAGCATTTCACTCTTGTCAACTATCAGTTGAGTACAAGTCAGCCAAAGTTGACATATGAGAGATCTCACCTGCGGTAAAACCGCAGGCTACGTCAAAACACATTATTCCAGGTTTTGGATCTGTTCCCGCATCTGTTCAATCAAAACCTTAAGCTCCACCGCAGCAGCGGTAATGTCAGAGTTAATAGACTTAGAGGCCAGGGTGTTTGCTTCGCGGTTGAACTCTTGCATCATAAAGTCCAGACGGCGTCCGCAGGGGCCGCCTTTTTTCAGTATTTTGCGGGCTTCTTCAACGTGCGCGTCTAAACGGTCAAGCTCTTCGGCTACGTCGGTTTTCTGCGCCAGCATCACCATTTCCTGCTCTACGCGCTGCGGCTCCAACTCAACTTTGGCTTCTTCAAAGCGAGTTAGTAAGCGCTCACGTTGCCAGGCCATAACTTCCGGCATGCGTTCACGCACAAAAGCTACCTGTGTGGTCACACCGTCCAGGCGCTCCTGCAACATTTTATCAATAGCGGCGCCTTCGCTTTTTCGGTTTTCGATGAAGTCGCTGGTGGTCTGCTCCAGTGCGGCCAGAACCTCTTTCTGCAGCTCGTCCATGTCCTGGTCCTGAGCAGCAACCACACCGGGCCATTTTAAAACATCAATGGGGTTTAACTGGCCGGCGGCAGCGTGCTGGCTCACCCACTTGGCACTGGCAATCACGCTTTTTGCCAAGTCTTCGTTAATAGACAAAGCGCTTTGCTGGGCTTCGTCTACCTGCAGGCTCAGTTTGCATTCCACTTTGCCGCGTTGCAGCTTTTTGCGAAATTGCTCACGTAGTGAGTTTTCCAGTGAACGGAAGGTTTCCGGTAAACGGAAGTAAGTTTCCAGATAACGTTGGTTAACGGAGCGAATTTCCCAAACGGCAGTGCCCCAGTCGGCTTTGTGCTCATAGCGGGCATAGCCCGTCATACTTTGAATCATGTCAGTTCCTTTAAAACGAATCGTTTCTGTTACCGCTTAGCGTGCTTTTCACGGTTCTTTTGTTTCTGTTCGGCGTTCTTTTTCATCATTATGTAGGCTGCGCCGCGCCCACCATGCGGTCGCTGTGCGCTGTGAAACGCCAGCACAGGTTCCAGCTCGCGCAGCCATTTATTAACGTAACTTTTTATCAGTGCCGGATGCGGCTTTGTATGCTTACCCATACCGTGAATGATTAAAGCCGTGCGCACACCCGCGGCATGGCAGTCTTTCACAAAGTTAAACAGTGCCGTGCGCGCTTCTGCCAAAGTATGGTGGTGCAAATTCAGGCTGGCTTCCATGCTGTAACGCCCCTGTTTCAGACGTTTAAAAACACCTGCCTGGACACCGTCACGATGAAACTCAATAACATCGTCCGGCTCAACTAAATCCACATACTCGGTCGATAAAAAGTTTTCGTTTTCAGCTTCTTCAGCCTCGGCCGCGCGGCGGCGCTCTTTTTGCGCCAGCGTTGGTTCGAAAGCCTGCTTAATATCAGCAACTTCTTCACCCGCCAATGGTGTTACGTCTGTCATTTCCTGACGAAACAGCTCAAATTCTTCATCATCTGAACGCGACATACTGCCTCCCGCTCATATTTTTTTGCTAGGTCTAGTGTAATACGTTGCTGCGCGAATCGCGATCCATTAATCGTGCAATTCTGCTACAATTGCGCCCAATTTCATACATTGCGACATTCACTCAGTAAGGAGATGACATGCGTCCAAGTGGCCGTACGGCACAACAAATTCGACCGGTAACCATTACCCGTAACTTTACCAAACACGCAGAAGGCTCGGTTTTAATAGAGTTTGGCGAAACCAAAGTGCTTTGTAATGCGTCAGTAGAACGCGGCGTTCCTCGCTTTTTGAAAGGTAAAGGACAGGGCTGGGTAACCGCTGAATACAGCATGTTACCACGCGCAACTCATACCCGTTCTGCCCGCGAAGCCTCTCGCGGTAAGCAAGGTGGTCGCACCTTAGAAATTCAGCGCTTAATTGGCCGTTCACTGCGTACCTGCATCGACATGAGCGCCTTAGGTGAACACACCATTACTATCGATTGTGACGTGATTCAGGCCGACGGTGGCACACGTACCGCGTCTATTACCGGTGCTTGTGTCGCCTTAGTTGACGCGCTGAACTGGATGCGGGCGCAAGGTATGGTCAAAGTGAACCCGTTAAAAGAAATGGTCGCGGCAATTTCAGTCGGTATTTTAGACGGAGAACCGGTTAGCGACCTGGAATACATCGAAGACTCAAAAGCCGATACCGACATGAACATTGTTATGACAGAAGCCGGTAAGTTTATCGAAATTCAGGGCACAGCCGAGGGAGAAGCCTTCAGTTTTGACGAAATGAACAGTCTGGTCGAAATGGCGCGTCACAGCATTCGTGAGTTAATTGATATTCAGAAACAAGCGTTGGCGTAAGCTTCAGTATAAACGTAAGCGAGGAACAAGCAGGCAATGAAAGCGTATCAAAAAGAGTTTATTGAGTTTGCCATAGAGCGTGGCGTATTAAAGTTTGGTGAATTTACTTTGAAGTCCGGCCGCACCAGCCCGTACTTTTTTAATGCAGGGCTTTTTAATAAAGGTTCTGACTTAGCCCGCTTAGGCCGCTTTTATGCCGCCGCGCTGGTCGACTCCGGTATCGATTTTGATGTGCTTTTCGGCCCGGCTTACAAAGGCATTCCAATTGCCACCGCCACAGCCGTTGCCTTATACGACCACCATCAGCAGGACACACCATATTGCTTTAACCGTAAAGAAAAGAAAGACCACGGCGAAGGCGGAAACCTAGTGGGTTCAGCGCTGGAAGGCAAAGTGATGCTGGTGGATGACGTAATTACCGCAGGTACAGCCATTCGCGAAGCCATGGACATAGTTCAGGCTAACGGCGCTGAATTATCCGGAGTATTAATTGCTCTGGACCGTCAGGAAAAAGGCAAAGGTGAGTTATCCGCCATTCAGGAAGTTGAACGTGATTTTGGCGCTCAGGTGGTTAGTATTGTGAGTTTAAATGATGTCATCAACTTTTTGAAAGATGACGACACGTTTAAAGAGTATCTTCCCAAAGTTGAAGATTATCGCGCCGAGTTCGGCGTCGCCTGATCCCTATTTCGTTGCTCGGCATGAATGTCAGGTGGAATATCGGACCTGACGTAAACGCCAGGCTACAGGAAAACGGCAATAAGTGATTATTCCCTCGCCTGAAAGTGGGTGGCGCCAAGGATGGCGCCACCCAAGCCCCCAGGGATGGGTTCACGGCGTCTTTCAGGTGAGGGGATAATCACCAGCCGTTTTCATTCGCAGTCACCCGTTACAGCTGTTCCTGTGGCTGCCAGGCAATACCAATGCTGCCATTTATAACCTGACACTCACCACCTGACGACTGAACCCGGCTGGATTCACCGCGCTGTGCAATTAAGCGGTAGTCCTTATTCAACAAGCTGACCTGCTTACGCTCGCCACACAAAATTCGCATAGAATCTATCAGGCCACGGTCAGACAAGAAGTTTGTGGTTGGCTCTGTCTGAACCACGTCATCACCTTCAGCAAATTCGGCAGTTTGCAGGCCATAAGGGGAAATCACACCCGAAGCACCAGCAACCAGGTAATGGAAAGTACCGGCTACCGCGTTATCGGTGCCCTGTGCGTCTTCTACAAAGAAAGCACCACGCTCGCCAATAATATCAAACGCCCCGGTTTCAAGGTTCACTTCCATCGCGGTGTTTTCATCAATGCCAATAGACAAAGGTGTTGAGCTTGCCGCAGCTAAGCGCATTAAGCGACCCTGCCGGCCTCGCTCAGAAAAATGCGTATCTAAGGTTGCGTAATGGAACAGGCTCAAGCCACCTAACGGATGGTAAGTCAGGCTATCCGGCCCGACATTAGGCGGACAGGTGGTGTCTAAATCACAGCCAAACGGCGGGGGATCAGAGGCAATCGCTCCTTCTTTTATGGCTTGAGCAGTCGTGCCGTTAGAGATCATCGGCTTAGAGGTCATAACCGCCGTACCTGCACTGGTTCCACCAACAACCACTTCTTTTTGCTGAACAGCGGCAATAATCGTTTTCAGCACATCGCCAGGCTGATTATTCGCCTTAACAAAGGTCGAACGAGTTAAATTCTGGTCGCCACCATTAAAAAACAGTCCGTCGGCCTTCGCTATCATTTCTGCGGCGGCATCAGAGTCTTTGCAAAATGCGACCTGCTCTTTATAACGGTCTCTGTGAACACGGTCACGTTCGTAAGCCCCCAGTTCTTGCTGCTGAATTTTTGCCAGCTCATCGCAACGGCCCTCACGCTGAGCTTTGACTAACGCCGAATCCAAAGGCAGCCAACGCGCTTCAGCTCCCAACTGCTCAAATACACTGCTGTAAAAATCGATAGCATCATAAGGGTTACGTGATGCTGAGGTCAGAAAATAAATGGTCGGCTTTTGCTCATCTCCAGCAACAGACTGAGCCATTTCAACAAATCGCTGAAAAATCGCTTTCGATTCACCTTTCAGGTTTTCATCCAAATTAACGACTTCGCGGGCAGAATCCGGAACGGGAAGCTCAATTAAATCGATAACCCGGTTCCATTCCGCATCTGACAATGCATTATAAAGTTGCTGGGTTGCACGACGGGTAAACTCACGCAAGAAGACACGCTCCGGAACAACATCTTCTTTTAAACGCTCATGAATTAACTCCAGCGCGTCCACAACCTTCTTGCGAGTTTCTTCGCGGTAAGTTGGCCAAACCGATTCTGCCGTTGCTTTCGAACGAAACTTTTTTGACAGATTGAGGTATCTGTCGGTGCGCATCGTGTCCTTATCTATCCAGTCAACGTTGTCGCAATTGTCCGACGCGAAACTGGAACAAGCCTCTAACCCGCCGCCGGCTAATAACAAGTGTCGATAGGTACTATCTTCCTCCGCATTTG
>Ga0075106_1000745_pt1 | contig 15912 bp, 14 predicted proteins | sample AntDeeMetag02WF4_FD_69796 | JGI IMG/M metagenome (GOLD analysis project Ga0075106, IMG submission 69796) | Saline lake microbial communities from Deep Lake, Antarctica - Antarctic Deep Lake Metagenome 02WF4 | ecosystem: Environmental > Aquatic > Non-marine Saline and Alkaline > Saline | place... | reverse complement strand
CCTTCGGCGACAGACCGAGCAGTTCCGCCAGCGCCCCGATCCCGTCGTCACCGCCTGGCGGGCAGCGATTGATATCCGCCTCGCCGGCGGCGATCGCCTCGGCATACGGCCGGCAGCCGTCATAACCGCATTGCGTGCACTGCGTCTGCGGCAGCAGCGCATCGATGCGGTCGGTCAATGTCGGCGCGTTCGGCTGGCTCACGTCGTCGTGCATCCCCGCATGATACCGACGCCACCACCACCCTGTCGCGGGTCGGACTCGCATGGCCGCGGAACCGTTTTCGTCGGAGTTCTCGCAGAGGCGCAGAGCGCGCGGAGATCGCAGAGAAACGGCAAAATCGGGGGCGCATGCGGCGGTGCTTATTCAGTGAACGACGCACTGATCGGAGCGGTATCCTCGTGTTTCGCTCCGCGTGCTTCGCGATCTCCGCGCCTCTGCGAGAATTGTTCTGCACGGGGCATCGTGCAGGAACAGACTCGTGGTGCGGGGACGAATCAGCGAATCCGCATCCCCGGCTCCGCGCCGCTGTCCGGGGAGAGGATGTGGATGCCTTCGCCGTCGCCGGCGGCGAGGACCATGCCTTCGGAGATGCCGAAGCGCATTTTGCGCGGTGCCAGGTTGGCGACCATGACCGTCAGCCGGCCTTCGAGATTGGACGGGTCGTAGGCCTTGCGGATGCCCGCGAACACGGTGCGCTGTTCCGTGCCGAGGTCGAGTGTGAGCCGCAGCAGTTTGTCGGCGCCCTCGACGCGCTCGGCGGCGGCGATGCGGGCGACTCGAAGATCGACCTTCGAGAAGTCGTCGATGTCGATGGTGTCGGCGATCGGTTCGCCGCCTGGTGGCCCGCTGGGACCCGTGTTCCCTGATGTGCCGGCGAGATCGGCCTTCGAATGCTCGAGCATGGTGTCGATCGTGGACCGCTCGATCCGCGTGATCAGCGGTTTGAAACGCGCGATTTCGTGGTCCAGCAGCGGTTGGCCCGCGTTGTTCCAGTCGAGCGGGTCGCACTGCAGGAATGCCTCGCTGCGCGCGGCCGTCTCCGGCAGAACCGGCTTGAGCCAGGCCATCAGCGTGCGGAAGCAGTTCAGGCCCTGGGTGCAGACCCGCTGGACCTCGGCCTCGCGGCCTTCTTCCTTGATGGCCTGCCAGGGCGCACGCTCGGCGATCCAGGCGTTGGCGTCGTCGGCGAGGTCCATGATCTCGCGCATCGCGCGGCCGAACTCGCGGCGCTCATAGGCGGTCGCGATCGATTCGCCACCGGCCAGCAGTTCGTTAAACCGTTCGGGTTCTTCGAGGCGATCGGCGAGCCGACCGTCGAAGCGCTTGCTGATAAAGCCGGCACAGCGACTGGCGATGTTCACGAGCTTGCCGACCAGGTCGCTGTTCACGCGCTGGATGAAGTCGTCCAGATTCAGGTCGAGGTCGTCGACGTCGGCCGAGAGCTTCGCGGCGAAGTAGTAGCGCAGGTACTCGGGGCCGAGATGGTCGAGGTACGTCCGCGCCTTGATGAAGGTGCCGCGCGACTTCGACATTTTCTGCCCGTCGACGGTCAGAAAACCGTGGCAGTAGACACCATCGGGCGTGCGGAAGCCGGCGCCGTGCAGCATTGCCGGCCAGAACAGCGTATGGAAATAGGCGATGTCCTTGCCGATGAAGTGGTACAGCTCGGCCTCGCTGTCCGCCCCCCACACGGCGTCGAAATCCTCGCCGTTGCGATCGCACCAGTGGCGATGTGCCGCCATATAGCCGATCGGCGCGTCGAGCCAGACATAGAAGTACTTGCCCGGCGCGTCCGGGATCTCGAAGCCCCAGTAGGGCGCGTCGCGCGAGATGTCCCAGTCGGCGAGGCCGGTGTCGAACCATTCGTCCAGTTTGTTGGCGATCGCGGGCTGCAGGTGACCGCCGCGCGTCCACTCGCGCAGCATGTCGGTGAAGTCGCCGAGGCGGAAGAAGTGATGCTCCGACTCGCGCGTGACCGGGGTGGCGCCGGACAGCGCCGACACGGGGTTCTTCAGGTCGTTCGGCGTGTAGGTCGCTCCGCAGACCTCGCAGGAGTCACCGTACTGGCCGTCCGCGCCGCAACGCGGGCATTCGCCCTTGATGAACCGGTCCGGCAGGAACATCCCGGCCTCTTCGTCGTAGGCCTGCTCGATGGTGCGCACGGCGATGTGCCCGCTATCGCGGAGCCGCGTATAAATGGTCTCCGCGAGTTCCCGGTTCTCCTCCGAGTGCGTGCTGTAATACGTGTCGAAATCGATCAGGAAATCGGCGAAATCCCGCTGGTGCTCGGCACTGAATCGATAGACCAGGTCTTCGGGGGTCGTGTCTTCCTGTTGCGCCTTGAGCATGATCGGCGTGCCATGCGCATCGTCGGCGCAGACATACACGCATTGATGGCCGCGCAGACGCTGGAAACGCGCCCAGATATCCGTCTGGACGTACTCGACCATGTGGCCGAGATGGATCGGGCCATTGGCATAGGGCAGGGCACTCGTGACGAGGATGCGACGCGGGGCGTTCATCTGCTCGGGCTTCCGGTTCGAAACAGGGAGCCGGGAAACCTAACAGCAATACGATGATGTCGCCACCGCCGTAGCGGATCGCCGTTGCCGGCGTGGTCCCCCGGCTCGTACCATCGCGCGACTATTCCGCGGTGTCCTCGGGTCAGTAAGCCGATACAGCCCTGCAACCATCAGGAGAATGTCTTGATCTCATCCTCATCCCGCGCCGTCTGCGGCACCCTGCTTCTGTGCCTTCTCGCCGCGCCTGCCCTGGCGCAGGATGACGCCGCGGGCGATGAGGCCCAGGAACCACCGGCGTACCCCGAACTATCCGGCAACGTCACCCTGGGCCTGTTCAGTGCGTCCGGCAACACCGAGAGCGAGAGCGCCAAACTCGATATCGAGACCGAAGTCGATTACGAACTGTGGCGGCATACGCTGGCGATCAATGGCTACCAGGCCTCGGAAGACGGTGAGGAATCCGCCGAGCGCTACAACAGCCGCCTGCAATCGGACTACCGGATCAGCGAACGCTCCTATCTGTTCGTCGCCGGGCGCTATGAACGGGATCGCTTCGGTGCCTTCGATCGTCGGGCCTCGCTCTCGCTTGGTATCGGCCGCCGGTTCATCGAAACGGAAGATGTCGAGCTGGATCTCGAGATCGGCGCGGGTCGCCGGGTCGCGGAGCCCGACGGCACCAACGAGCGCGAGTACGACACGATTGGCGTGCTGCGCGGTGACTTCGACTGGCAATTATCCGACGTCAGCGAGTTCAGCCAGGAACTCGAAGTGGAGTCCGGCGAGAGCAATACGTCGACGCGCAGCGTGAGCGCGATCCGTTCGAAATTCGCCGGCAACCTGTCGTGGGTGCTCTCTTACACCATCGAGCACAACAGCGACGTGCCCGCGGACACCGAGAAAACGGACCGGTTCACGGCCGTGTCGCTGCAGTACGGTTTCTGAGCCTTTTTCGGCTTTTTCGCCGTAGACTGTTCAGCATGGTCGACTATTGTACTGGTGGTAGTCGGCCCTGCGGACCGCGGTGACCTGCGCCGTCCCGTGGAAATGCTATCTCGCGATTACTCTCGTGGCGTCGTGCGGGTGCCGCCCTGCAGTCGACTGGAGAGAGTCTTGATTACAATCTCGCCCCGCGTCGGCGGCAGCGCCCTGTTCCTGTATCTCCTCGCCACACCGGCCCTCGCGGATGAAGATCCCGCCGTCGACGGTCCCGTTGAGGTACCCGAGTACCCCGAGGTCTCCGGCAACGTCACGCTGGGCCTGTTCAGCGCCGCCGGTAACACGGAGAGCAACAGCATCAGATTCGATATCGAAACCGAAGTCGATTACGAAAAGTGGCGGCATACAGTGACGTTCAACCGCCATCAGGCGTCGGAAGACGGCGAGGAATCCGCCGAGCGCTACAGTGGCCGTCTGCAGTCGGACCACCGGATTACCGAGCGTGCCTATCTCTTCGTCGTCGGGCGGTACGGGCGCGATCGCTTCGGTGCCTTTGATCGCCGTGCCTCGCTCGCCTTCGGTATTGGCCGTCGGTTCATCGAAACGGACGACGTGGAACTGGATCTCGAGGTGGGTGCCGGTCGTCGCGGCGCCGAACCCGACGGCACGAACGAACGCGACTACGAGACGATCCACGTGCTGCGCGGAGACTTCACCTGGCGGTTGTCGGATGTCAGCGACTTCAGCCAGGAACTGGAAGTGGAGTCCGGCGACCGTAATACATCGACGCAGAGCGTGAGCGAGATCCGATCGAAGTTGGCCGGCAACCTGTCGTGGGCGTTCTCTTACACCATCGAGCACAACAGCGACGTGCCTGCGGACAGCGAAAAAACGGATCGTTTTACGGCCGTGTCGCTGCAGTACGGTTTCTGACCGCGCCGCGGCTGTCGCGTCGGCACTGGTACAATCACAGGCCGGCTTTTGCCGAAGGCAACAGCCGGCACGCCCGCTGTACAGAGTCGCAAGCTTGACTGCCGGCTGGCTCCCTTCGGTCGCAAGCTGGCTTACGGCGTTGACAGGCGCTGACGGAGAAAGAGAGGTTCATCAAGAGGATGACGACGTGAATGAGCGCGGGGACACCGCCGGGCGGGATCGCGCCGCGGTCCAGGTCGCGTTGGCCGACGTGGAACGGCGCATCGATGCGGCGTGCGAGCGTGCCGGGCGGGACCGGGCCGGCGTAGCGCTTCTGCCGGTCACGAAAACGGTAGCGCCGGAGCGCATCGCCTGGGCGATCGAGGCGGGCTACCGAACGCTCGCGGAAAACCGTGTCCAGGATGCGGCGGCGAAGGCGGAGGCACTGGCCGATCACGGCGTCAACTGGCATCTGATCGGTCATCTGCAGCGCAACAAGGTCAAGCAGGCACTCGGGTTCGCCGCGTGTATCCAGACGCTCGACCGGTCGAGTCTGGTCGAACGGCTGGCGGATCAGCTGGCCGCGCGCGGCGAGCGCCGCGAGGTCCTCATGCAGGTGAACACCTCCGGTGCCGAGAGCCAGTTCGGCGTGGTCCCGGCGGAGGCCGCTGACCTCGCGGCGGTCATCGCGAAACGCCCCGAACTGGAATGGACCGGCCTGATGACGATCGGCCGTTTCAGCGAAGACCCCGAGGACACGCGCGACTGTTTCCGCACCTTGCGCCGCCTGCGTGACGAGCTGCAGGAGGAGTCCGGTCAGGGGCTCCCGGTTCTGTCGATGGGCATGTCGGGCGACCTGGAAGTCGCCGTGGAGGAGGGCGCGACCCTGGTGCGCGTCGGCAGTGCCGTCTTCGGCGCGCGTGGCTGAAAAAATCGCGCGTACCCGAGGGAATGTCGAACGCCGTCAGCCGCCCCGGAGGCTGATTACCGGCCAGTTGCGTTCCCGCGCCGCAGCGGCGAGCTGTTCGTCGGGGTCGACCGCGCAGGGACGTTCGACCTGCTCGAGCAGCGGGAGATCATTGTGGGAGTCGCTGTAGAACGCGCTGCCCTGCAGATCGGCCCCGTTTTCCGCCAGCCATATCCCCAGACGTTCGACCTTGCCCTCGCGGAAACAGGGCGTGCCGGTGACATCGCCGGTGTAGCGGCCATCGCGCTGCTCGGGCTCCGTGGCGATCAGGGTCTCGACCCCCAGCATCCGGGCGATCGGTTCGGTCACGAAGGAGTTGGTCGCGGTGATGATCATCAGGTGATCGCCCGCATCCCGGTGCCGCGCCAGCAGCGACGGGGCCCCCGGGGCGACGGTCGGCGCGATCTTTTCCTCGATGAATCCGGCCCGCAGGCGGGCGAGTTCGGCCGGGTCGTGCTCGGCGAGCACGCGCAGCGAAAACCGCAGGAAATCATGGATATCGAGCGTCCCGGCCTGATATTCGGCCAGATACTGATCATTGCGACGCCGGTAGTGCTCACCATCGACGATCCCGCGCTCGGCGAGGTACTCGCCCCAGAGGTGATCGCTGTCGCTGGTAATCAGCGTATTGTCGAGGTCGAAAATCGCGAGTCGCACAGGGTCGTTCCGGTTATCGGGGGAGCGCATTGTAGCAGAGCGGTCCGGTAGCGCCTCCCGGGTATTCGTGTAACAATAAAACCAGAAGCCGATTCGGTGGTGATTCCGTAAGTGATTGATTCGAAAGGGTACAGAGCGAACGTCGGGATCATACTCTCCAACGCCGAGGGGCGTGTGTTCTGGGGCCGTCGCAAGGGCCAGGATGCCTGGCAGTTCCCCCAGGGCGGCATTCAGGCGCGCGAGTCGCCGCGCGCCGCGATGTACCGGGAACTGGCCGAAGAGACCGGACTCCAGCCTTGCCATGTCGAGGTGATGGGATGCACCCGCGACTGGCTGCGCTATGATTTGCCGACCCGCTACATCCGGCGCCGTTCGCGCCCGGTCTGTATCGGCCAGAAGCAGCGCTGGTTCATGCTGCGGCTTCTGGGGGATGAGAGCTGCGTCGATCTCGGCGCGAGCGATCAGCCCGAGTTCGATGACTGGTGCTGGGTCGATTACTGGCAGCCGCCAACGGACGTGATCTTCTTCAAGCAGGCGGTGTATCGTGAAGCCTTGCGCGAACTCGCGCCCCTGCTGTTTCCGGAATACGCGCCCGCCGCGGAATCCCGCGGCGGGTAGTGCCCGTGAGGCGCGGGCACGCCCTCCCGACCGGGACTTCTGCATGCTCTCGACGCTGCGCCGGATAGTCCAGGAAGTCAGCGCCGCGCCCGGTCTGGACGCGGCGCTGGATACCATCGTCCGTCGCCTGCATGACGCGCTGGGTGTGGACGCCTGCTCGGTCTACCTCACCCAGCTCGAGGACGGCCCCCAGCGCCTGGTCCTGCGGGCGGGTCACGGGATCAACCGTGACGCCATCGGACACCTCAGCCTCGCACCCGAGGAGGGGCTGGTCGGCCTCGTGGCGCAGCGGGCCGAACCGCTCAATCTCGAGCGTGCGACCAGCCATCCGCGCTTTCTGCATACCGATGCCTACGGGGAGGAACTGTTCGAGACCTTCCTCGGGGTTCCGATCATCCATCAGAGCCGCGTCTTCGGCGTGCTCGTGGTTTCGCAGCGCGAGGGGCGCCGCTTCGGCGAGGATGTCGTCACCTTCATGGTCACGCTGGCGGCGCAGCTGGCTGCCAGCATCATGCATGCCGTCGTCGGCGACGAGGCCTTCCTCGTTCAGAGCGGGCAGGCCGGTGGCGCCGGTATCGTCAAGGGCCTCTCCGGCGCGCTCGGCGTGGGGATCGGCGAGTGCGTGGTCGCGTATTCGCCGGCAGAGCTCGACGACATCCCCGACCGCCGCACCGACGACCCCGAGGCGGAGCTGCGCCGGCTCCGGGCCGCGATCGAGGCGACCAAGGTCGATATCCGCAATCTCTCGGACGAGATGCGGACCGTGCTGCCCGAGGAAGAGCGCGCGCTGTTCGACGTCTACGTGATGATGCTGGATGGCGAATCGCTGTGGTCCGAGGCGGAGCGCGTGATCCGTGGCGGTCTCTGGGCGCCGGCCGGTCTGCGCGAGAGCATCCGCTCACACGTGCACCAGTTCCAGGACATGGCCGATCCGTATCTCGCGGAACGGGCCAGCGATATCCGTGATCTGGGGCGGCGGATTCTCGTCAAACTCGGGCGCGATCAGCAGGACGGCCCGCGCGAGTACCCGCACCAGACCGTCCTCGCCGGCCATGAGGTCAGCGCCGCGCAGATCGCCGAGGTCCCGCAGGAACGCCTGGCCGGCATCGTGTCGATGCGCGGTTCCGGCTCCTCGCACGTCGCGATCCTGGCGCGCGCGCTCGGCATCCCGACCGTCATGGGGGCCGCCGACCTCCCGATCGCCCGGCTTGAGGGCAAGGAACTGATCGTCGACGGCTACCTCGGTTGGGTGTTCGTCCAGCCTGACGAGGACATCAAGGAGGAATTCGTCCGTCTCGAGCGCGAGGAGCATGAACTCACCGAACAGCTCCAGGATCTGAAGCATCTGCCGACAGTGACCACGGACGGAACCAGTGTATCGCTGTTCGCGAACACCGGTCTGCAGGCGGAGATCAGCCCCGCGCTGATCGATGTGGCGGATGGGCTCGGGCTGTACCGGACCGAGATGCCCTTCCAGGTGCGCGACCGCTTCCCGGGCGAGGATGAACAGGTCCAGATCTACCAGCGTCCGCTGCAGGCGTTCGCACCGGCACCGTGCATCCTGCGCACGCTCGATATCGGCGGCGACAAGACGCTGCCGTATTTCTCGGTCGAGGAAGACAACCCGTTCCTGGGTTGGCGCGGTATCCGCGTCACACTGGATCACCCCGAGATCTTCCTGACCCAGGTCCGGGCGATGCTCCGGGCGAACGAGGGCATCGGCAATCTGTCGATCATGCTGCCGATGATCACCCGGCTGGAGGAACTCCAGCAGTCGATGGCGCTGATCCAGCGTGCCCACCGGGAACTGCTGGACGAGGGGCTGGACACGCCGTTGCCCCCGATCGGCGTCATGATCGAGGTGCCCGCCGCCGTCTACCAGATCGAGGCGATCGCCAAGCGCGTCGACTTCATCTCGGTCGGCACCAATGATCTCACGCAGTACCTGCTGGCGGTGGATCGCAACAATGAACGGGTCGCGAAGATCTACGACAGCCTGCACCCGGCGGTGCTGGCGGCGCTCGTACAGATCAAGCGCGGCGCGGCCCGCCATGGCAAGCCGGTCAGCATCTGCGGCGAATTCGCGGGCGACCCGCTGGGCGCGATCCTGCTGCTCGGTATGGGCATCGACAGCCTGTCGATGAGCGCCGGTAGCCTGTTGCGGATCAAGTGGGTGATCCGCTCATTCTCTTACCAGCGTGCCCGCGAGATCCTCGAACGCGCCCTGGAAATGGAAGACGGCCGCGAAGTGCGCGCCATGATGATCGAAGAAATCGAACGCGCCGGCATCGGCGGCCTCATTCGCGCGGGCAAGTAGACGGCTAGAACCACCAGTCAGAAAGTAACCGAACTTCCCGCATGGCCCACTGGCATCAGAACGGCCGCACGACGGCCAGAATGACGATGGCGATGAGCAGCAGGGTCGGGGCCTCGTTGAACCAGCGGTACCAGACGTGGTCGTGGCGGTTGCGGCCCTGGGCGAAGGCGTGGACGAGGCGGCCGCACCAGATGTGGTACGCGATCAGGGTGGCCACAAGCACCAGTTTGGCGTGGAGCCATCCCCAGTGCGCGATCGCCGGGCCCCAGGCGTACATCAGGGCCAGGCCGGAGGCGACGGTCGCGACGCCGCCCGGCGTCATGATGCCGCGGTAGAGTTTGCGCTCCATCGTGTGCAGGCGGGCGTCGCCGCGCTCGTCGTCCGGCTCCAGCATGGCGTGGTAGACGAACAGGCGAGGCAGGTAGAACAGGGCAGCGAACCAGGTGACCATGGCAATGATGTGGAACGCTTTCAGCCAGAGCATGGTGGTCTCCCCGTAAGCTATCCGGATCCGTGCGGTGGGCGGCAACGGTAGCACAGGCCCGTGGCGCTTCGCCGGCATGGTCCACTGGCCGGGACCGGCCGTTGGGCAGTATCATCTCCCGCTCGCCATTCCATGGGGTTCACATGATTCGCGTCGGTATCGTTGGAGGCACGGGGTATACCGGGGTCGAGGTTCTGCGCCTGCTCGCCGGCCGCTCGGATGTCGAGGTCATCGCGATCACCTCGCGCGGCGCCGACGGTCAGCGCGTCGACTCCCGCTTTCCGAATCTGCGCGGTGTCACCGATCTCGTGTTCGAGACGCCCTCGGCGGCGCGGCTGAGCGAGTGCGATATCGTCTTCTTCGCGACGCCCAACGGCACCGCTATGGAGCAGGCCCCCGCGCTGCTGGACAGCGGCGTGCGTGTGGTCGACGTCTCGGCTGATTTCCGGCTGCGCGATCGCGTGGAATACGCCCATTGGTACGGGCGCGAACATGCGGCCCCCGACTGGCTGGCGCAGGCCGTCTACGGTCTGCCGGAGGTCCATCGCGAGGCGATCCGCGGCGCGCGTCTGGTGGCGAATCCGGGCTGCTATCCCACCACCATCCAGCTTGGTCTGCTGCCGCTGGTCGAAGCGGGCGTCGTCGATCCGCGCCGACTGGTCGCCAGCGCCGTGTCCGGCGCCACCGGCGCCGGCCGCAAAGAGCGGGCGGATCTGCTGCTGGCCGAGACCGCCGACAGCACCCGCGCTTACGGGGCCGGTGGGCACCGGCATCTGCCGGAGATCCGCCAGGGTCTGAACGATGTCGCTCCGACACCGGTGGACCTGGCCTTCGTGCCGCACCTCGTGCCCCAGATCCGGGGGATTCATGCCACGCTGTTCGCGGAGTTGACCGGGGCGACTGAAGACCTGCAGCGCCTGTACGAGACGCGCTACGCGGGCGAACCGTTCGTCGACGTGCTGCCGCCCGGGAGTCATCCCGAGACCCGCAGTGTCCGCGGCGCGAACGTCTGCCGGGTGGCGGTACACCGCCCGGATCCGGCCTCCAGCCGCGTGATCGTGCTCGCGGTGATCGACAATCTCGTCAAGGGGGCCGCCGGCCAGGCGATTCAGAACATGAACCTGATGTGCGGCCTCGACGAGGGGACGGGGCTCGGGCACGTGGCCCTGCTGCCTTGAGCGCCCCGGGAATCCCGAGTGCCCCAGGGATCCCGTATGCGGGGAGCAGTGTCCCGGCATGAGTGATCAGCGCCAATACCCCTCTCTGGGCGCCGAGTTCCGGGTGCGCCGACATCGCCCCATACGCAACGCGATCGTCACTGCGGTCATCGTCGCGCTGCTGGGGATCGGCGGCTGGGCGCTCTACGCCAAGGGGGTGCGCGATGGCGGGTACCATGGGCGCGCCGCGCAGGCGACCGAATCACACCTGCGGATCCAGCTCGATGACCTGCGCACGCGCGTGGCCGAGCTTGCCGATGAAAATACCCTGCTCAAGCGCTCGCATCAGATCGACGACGAGGCAATCGGGCGATTGCGCGACGCGCTGGCCGAGCGCGAGGAGCGGATCGCTGAAATCGAGGAAGAACTCGCGTTCTACCGTAACCTGGTCTCGCCCTCGGAGATGCAGCCCGGTATCCGCATCCGGCGCCTGAGCCTCGCCGTGGTCCCGGGGGAGACGCGCAGTTACCGCTACGAACTCGTGCTGACGCAGCTCAACAGCGATGACACGTACGTTGAGGGTCGCGTAGACTTCGGTATCGAGGGTAGCCGGCCGGACGGTCGGCACACCCTGAAGCTCGATGAGGTTGCCACGGGCGACGGCGACGTCGATTCGGAGTTCCGCTTTCGCTATTTCCAGACCCTGCGCGGGCGGATCCGGTTACCGGCGTCTTTCGACCCGATCCGCATACGGTTGCGGGTCGAGCCGTCCGGGGGGCGTGTGGATCCAGTCGAGGAAGACTATCCGTGGAATTCACTGCTGTCCGGAGGTTCGTAAGCGATGCTGGGGAACAGCTCGAAAAAGTCGAAAGGTAGTGGGAGCAAAGTCGATACGCTGATTGGCCACGAAACCGAGATCATGGGCGACGTCCATTTCACGGGCGGTCTGCATATCGACGGTGTCATCAAGGGCAACGTCTACGCGGACGGCGAGTCGGACTCGGTCGCCATCATCAGTGAGCGCGGCCGTGTCGAGGGCGAGCTCCGGGTGCCGAATCTGCTGATCAACGGCTTTGTCGCCGGTGACGTCTACGCAGGGGAACGACTGGATCTCGCGAAGAACGCGCGTGTCCGTGGCGATGTCTATTACCACACGATGGAAATGGCGGGTGGCGCCGAAATCAACGGCAAGCTCGTGCGCACGGACGAGGTGCAGCAGCGTTACCTGGAACACGCGGGCGGCACCGATGAGCCGGGCCGCGAGCCGCCGGGCGAGCCGTCGCTCGACATCGATCCGGATGTCGACCCGGATGTCGACCCGGATATCGGTGCCGACGCCACAGCGCCGCCCGATCGGGAATCTTGATTGAAACGGTCGGGAATGCTATCTTGATTCACGTTCCCTGAAAGACCGAAAGGCATTGCCCATGGCCGCCGAAGCCGAAAACCCCGTTACCGATCCGCTGATCTTCACTGACAGTGCCGCGCACAAGGTGAAGGGCCTGATCGAGGAAGAGGGCAATCCCGCGCTCATGCTGCGGGTCTTCGTGGCCGGCGGAGGCTGCAGCGGCTTCCAGTACGGCTTCACCTTCGATGAGGAGGTGCAGGACGGTGACACCGAGATCGACCGCGAGGGCGTCAAGCTGTTGATCGATCCGATGAGCTTCCAGTACCTCCAGGGGGCCGAGATCGACTACACGGAGAACCTGGAAGGTGCCCAGTTCGTCATCCGCAACCCGAACGCCGTTACCACCTGCGGCTGCGGCCAGTCCTTCTCCGCCTGACGCGGTCTACACCGAAGAACCCCGAAAAGCCGGCCTTTGTGCCGGCTTTTTTTTCGGAGTAATCGCGCTTGGCCGGGAAAGGCGGTCTCTCGCAGAGCCGCGGAGACCGCAGAGAACGGCAAAAAGACAAGAGCTTGCCCGAAGTCGAGCGGGAAGGGCCACGCGAGGCGGTCGCGAGCGGACTCGCTCCCGTCAGGCCAGGCCATCGATGGCGCTGTGCCAGAGGCTGTGGGAGCGAGCTTGCTCGCGATCAACGTACGTCCTGTGCAACATGTTCGGCCGCTTGCGCAGCGCGTTTCCCGCTTGATCGCGAAGAAACTTTTTTTCGTGGATCTTCAGACGTAGTCCTCATCCGGAGCAGGCCGTGGTGCGCGGATGAGGCTGCCGAGGATGAGTTCGCGGTGGGCGCCGGTGACGCTGGGGCAGTTGCCGGGTTGCTCCTCGATGCGTTGACGGGCGAGCCAGGCGAAGGCCATGGGTTCGACGTGGTTCGGTTCGATACCATATGCCGCCGTCGTCTCCACCGCCGGGCCATCCAGTCGTCGGCGGAGCCGGGCCAGCAGGTCGTGGTTGTACGCCCCGCCGCCGCAGACGAGGACCCGGTCGACCGTGGCGCCGTCGTCCCGGATGCCCTCCGCCACCGTGCGCGCGGTCAGCTCGGCCAGGGTCGCCTGCACGTCCCGCGGGGGTGGCGACGGATCCATGCCGGCCAGGTGAGCGTCGAGCCAGGCGGCGTGGAAATGCTCCCGGCCCGTGCTTTTCGGGGGCGGTCGCTGGAACCACGGTTCCGCGGTCATGCGTTCGAGCAGATCCTCGTTCACGTGGCCGCCGGACGCCCATGCGCCGTCGGCGTCGAAGCGCTCCCCCTGCCATCGCCCGATCCAGCTATCCAGCAGCGCGTTCGCCGGACCGGTATCGAACCCGAGGACTGGTTCGCCGGGGCGCAGCAGCGTGACGTTGGCGATACCGCCGAGATTGACCACGGCACGGCGCTCCCGGGCCGCTGCGAACACGCGCGCGTGGAATCCCGGTGCCAGTGGGGCGCCCTCGCCGCCGGCCGCGATATCGGCGCGCCGGAAATCCGCGACCGTGTCGATGCTCGTAAGCACGGCGATCCGATGCGGATCACCGAGTTGGATGGTCGTGGGCGCCGGCCCCTGCGGACGGTGGAGCACGGTCTGGCCGTGTGAGCCGATCGCCCGTACGTCGCCGGCCGCGACGTCGGCATGGGCCAGGAGATCGGTGACCGCGGCTGCACTGGCGTCCGCCAGTTCCACGTCCAGTGTCGCGGCATCCGCGAGGCTGGCATCCGGTTGGCAGACGGCAAGGATCCGATTCCGGAGGGTATCGCCGAACGGCCGTTGGATGTGCGCCCGCTCGACGGGGCCGTTTTCGGGGAATGCGGCGAGACAGGCGTCGATACCGTCGGCGCTTGTGCCGGTCATCAGGCCGACGTACAGCGACGTCGACATCGGCCTCAGTCGTCGAGCGCGGCGTACGCGCGGTCCAGCGTGTCGAGCTGAGCTACGAGCGGCTGGATCGTCTGCCGGAAGCGGTCGCGTTCATCGGACGGGATCGGGTCGACGCTCGGAAACTCCATGGTCAGCGGGTCCGTGTGTTTGCCGTTGACCCGGAACTCATAGTGCAGATGCGGACCGGTCGAGCGCCCGGTGCTGCCGACGTAGCCGATCACTTCGCCCTGTTCCACGCGTGTGCCAACCCGTTGACTACTCGCGAACCGGTTCATGTGTGCATAGGCCGTGCTGTAGCGGCTGCCATGCCGGATCAGGATGAAATTGCCGTAGCCGCCGTTGCGGCCCCGCTGCACGATGCGGCCATCGCCCGTGGAACGGATGGGTGTGCCGGTACGCGCGGCGTAATCGACGCCGTGATGGTTGCGCATACGACCGAGCGTCGGATGGTAGCGCTTGCCGAACCGTGAACTGATCCGGCTGAATTCGACGGGGGTACGCAGAAACGCTTTGCGCATTGAAGTACCGTCCGGCGCGAAATACTCGCTGTCGCCGTCCGCATCGGTGTAACGGACCGCGCGATACGTAGTGCCCCGATTCTCGAACTCGGCGGCGACGATGTCGCCCGTGCGGACACGGTCGCCGTCCTTGTAAAAGCTCTCATGGATCACCGTGAATCGGTCGCCGCGGCGGATGTCGAGCACGAAGTCGATATCCCACCCGAAGATCTCGACGAGTTCCATGATCATTCGGTCTTCGATTCCGGCTTTGGCCGCCGCCACGAACAGCGATCTGCGGATGACGCCGTGTGCATGCTCGAGCCGGCGCTCAAGCGGCTCCTCCACGATTTGGCCTTTGAACGCATCGCCGTCGCGTTTGAACTCGATCCGGCGGTCCGCTGCCTTACGGTAGTCAAGCCGGACAAGGTCTCCCGCCTCGTCGAAGCCGAGACCGATCTCGTCGCCGGGGTGGATGCGCGTCATCGCTCGGCCGGCATCCCCGGCCGTGGCGATTTGGTAAATCGTGCGATGGTCGACACCCGCGTCCCGAAGCAGACGGGCGAGCGTATCGCCCCGACTGACGGTGGCCGACTGCCAGTCCGTAACAGCCGATTCGTGCGCCGTGACCCGGGACTGTTCGGTCCGGTCCGGGGCCTCGGGCAGCGCGAGCGATTCGCTCTTCAGGCTATCGCGCGCCTCCGTGGCCAGGGTTCCCGCTGCCCCGGCGGTGGGATCCTGGGACTTCGCCATGACCACACCGAGGACCACGAAACCCGCAGTGAACGCCGCCCAGCGCAATCCCCAGTGGAGGTTGGGACGCCGGCGCGTACGCTCGTCGAGCGGCGAGCTGTAATCGGATCGGATACGGCTGTTCTTCTTCACGGAGGGGCATGATCGCGGAAACCAGGCATTCAACAATGCCCCACGCCCGCACGAGCGTCAATTGGCCGCACATTACAATTACAGGGGAAGATGCGTGTGGCGTGCGATGATCCGCGGGCGCTGAATCGCTACAATCATGCGCCGCCCACGACGGCCATCCGCTGGGTGGGGACCTGTTACGCAACCCATATGGAGGCCCCGATGACGGGCGTCGATTCCGATGCGCTCGCGCTGATCCGGCGCGGGACCGAAGACATCCTGCTCGACGAAGAGCTCGTCGAGCGCATGGGCAGCGGTCGCCCCCTGCGCATCAAGTGCGGTTTCGACCCCACTGCGCCGGATCTGCACCTGGGGCACACGGTGCTGATCAATAAGCTGCGGCAATTCCAGACACTCGGGCACGAGGTCCTGTTCCTGATCGGCGATTACACTGGCATGATCGGTGATCCGACGGGCAAGAGTGCCACCCGTCAGCCGCTGACGCCGGAGCAGGTCCGGGCCAATGCCGAGACCTACCGCCAACAGATCTTCCGGATCCTTGATCCAGAACGCACGCGAATCGTGTTCAACTCCGAGTGGATGAACGCGATGGACGCGAGCGGGCTGATCCGCCTCGCCGCTCGTCACACCGTCGCGCGCATGCTCGAACGCGACGACTTCCACAAGCGTTACGCCGACGGGCGGCCGATCGCAATCCATGAGT
>Ga0075106_1000742_pt1 | contig 15942 bp, 16 predicted proteins | sample AntDeeMetag02WF4_FD_69796 | JGI IMG/M metagenome (GOLD analysis project Ga0075106, IMG submission 69796) | Saline lake microbial communities from Deep Lake, Antarctica - Antarctic Deep Lake Metagenome 02WF4 | ecosystem: Environmental > Aquatic > Non-marine Saline and Alkaline > Saline | place... | reverse complement strand
TGATTTCGTCATCGTTCTGGCGCCCCGGGCTATCGCCGGAAACGATGGCTCCTAGGTCTTCCAGCTCCGCCTTGTCCATTTGGCCCTCAGCAATCATGTCCATGAAGCGCATACCGACCAGTGGGATGTGGCAATGGCTTGGTTTAGGCACTTCCTCGTACCAGGTTTCATAAAGACCAATGCTGTCCATCACCTTGCGAACATCCGGGCCGCTCATGTCTTCGCAAAGATTGCAGCTTGCGGGCATGGCGAGATAAGCGCCTGGCTTGAGCCATTCGCGTTTGATGATCGGGTAGGTCGTGGGGTCACCGATTTCCCCGGAATTGCAGTAAGAAATGATGTCGGAGCCCTTCGCCACAGCTTCGATAGAGTCAACGACGTCAATGTTTGTGATTTGTGGATAGGTTGCTTTCAGCCACCCGGTAAAGTCGTCCAGACTTTTCTGACTGCGCCCTTTGATTTTGATGGTGTTGATTTCCGGGCAAGCTGCGATAAAGGCCGCTACGGAGGTTTTACCCATAACGCCGGGCCCCAGAAGGCCGATGACTTTGGAGTCCTTGCGGGCCAGGTAGCGAGCTCCGACGCCCGGAATGGCGCCCGTGCGGTAGGCCGAAAGCAGGTTGGCCGACATATAGGCCAGCGGGGCGCCCGTATCAATGTCACTCAAGGTCATCATCAGGATGGAGCGTGGCAGCCCTTTTTCCCGGTTCTCGATGTTAGAGCCATACCATTTGACGCCGCAGGTCTTGAATTTGCCGCCCAGGTACGCCGGCATGGCCATCAGCCGGCGATCTGCTGTATTGGTCGGCATATTCGGGAAGGTGGGCTCTTCCGGGAAAGTGATCATGGCCCCGTGTGAGTCATTATTTGGACCCGCCATCCGGTAGTCACCCTCATGTAAAAGCATGAAAACCTCTTCCATGGCATCCACACACGAAGGCATGTCGGTAACACCCGCCTTGATCATGTCCGGCTCGGACAGATAAATGAAATCGATACGTGTTTGCTCAGACATAACATCCCCTGGAGACATAAATTGCTGGATAACACCCCTGGAGATAGCCGTAAGCGTTTTACGGTGGTCCAGTTTGGGCATGGTTGATGCGATTCCAGAACGATATTAGGGAGCGGAATTCAGGGCGTATTGAATTTTCGCGACATGAAGTGTCAGGCCGGTCGCCGTTTCATGAATGGCGTAGACATTGCAGGGGTGGTGACTCCAGTTCAGAGGGCAAAGCCCATGTCTATGGTCTCGTTACACAGCAGAATCGCCAATATTCATTCCAAACAGCCATGGTTTGTCTTGAGTGCAGCCAACCATTACGACCTCGTGTTGTCAGATGAACCCGCCATTTCTCATTTCTATAGCTTCAAGACGAAACCGCTAAGTGATACGACCTTTGCGGTTCCAGATGGCTGTGTCGATATTCTGTTTGATCTGGACTCGACAAATCCCGGTGCCAGGGTGTGCGGCACAACGCTTGAAGCCCGTCGTGCCGGACTTAAATCCGATCATCACTATTTTGGTGTGAGGTTTGCGCCTGGTGTGACGCCGGACTTCTTGTGCGTGTCGGCGGATGATCTCGTTGATCAGGAGCTGGACTTCATGGGCGTAATAAACGGGGCGGAGTCAGTGTTTGAGCAAGTCGTTCAGGAGCAGGAATTTGCCGGGAAAGTGAGGGTGTTGGAGGCGTTTCTCCGAGGTAAGGCAGCCCGCAGAGTGTCCCGGCTGACCCTGAGTGCGGTGCATGAAATCTGTGAGGAAAAAGGCCATATCAGCTTGAGTGAACTGGAAGAGCGGACGGGGTACTGTAAGCGTACCCTGCAACGATATTTCAACAGTGACCTGGGTATGTCGCCGAAAGCATTCAGTCGAATCATCCGCTGCCAAGCCGCAATCTATGATATTAATCATCAGGATAACGTTACATTTTCAGATTTGGCATGTGATTTGGGATTCAGTGATCAGCCCCATTTCTTGCGGGAATTCAAGAAGCTTGTATCGGTGACGCCCGTTGAATACCGGCAGCAAGTAAAGCATGTAACCTACTTGCAGCGCATCCGGTATCGTCGACCCATAATGGCGCAATAAAGGATGGTTGCGCACTCTTTCGGGGAGATTTTATTGACTAAAACGTGTGACCAGCCCCTGACTTCCTAATCCATCGTTATCTTGGAGATGTCGTTCAGTTATAGTGGGCGCTTTTCGTCGCGCTTATCCTTTCTGCTGGAGCCCGAAGTATGGATTCAGTCGGGCTACTTATAGTCCTTGCTGTTGGCATTGTCGTGCTTTTCGATTTTACCAATGGCTTTCATGACGCCTCCAACATGATTGCCCCCGTGATTGCATCCCGCGCCATGACGCCGATCCAGTCGGTGATGATCGTGGGCGGCTTTACCTTTCTGGGCCCGGTGCTGGGTGGCACGGCTGTGGCTAATACCATCGGAAAGTTTGTCACCCTGGAGAGTTTGCCCAAAACCCTCTCTCTGATGGTTGTTCTTTGCGGTATTCTGGCGGCAACAGCCTGGAACTTACTGACCTGGTGGCGGGGCCTGCCCTCGTCGTCGTCTCACGCGCTGGTTGGTGGTATGTGTGGCGCGGTTGTCGTCTCCGCCGGTCCGGAGCAGGTGGTATGGGGACTTGAGGCGCTCACTCATGGTGAAGTGACCGGCGTCACCAAGGTGTTACTGGCTCTGATTCTGTCCCCGATTGCTGGTTTCTGGGTGGGTTTTGTACTGCAGCGTATTACGGTTTTTCTGCTGCGTGCCGCCAGTCCACTGGTCAACCGGGAATTGCGCGGGGCGCAGTGGCTGACAACAGCCGGCCTTGCTTTCTCCCATGGTGCCAACGATGCCCAGAAAAGCATGGGCATCCTCACCCTGTGCCTGTTGCTCAGTGGCGAGATTGACAGCTTCCATGTGCCGGCCTGGGTTATTGTCATCTGTGCCTCGGCGATCACACTGGGCACCGTTCTGGGTGGCTGGAAAATTGTTCGTACCCTGGCCTTTTCCATTTACAAGATCCGCCCCCTTCATGCGCTGAATTCCCAACTGACGTCGGCCAGTGTGGTGTTTGCCGCTTCTGTCATGGGGGCTCCGGTTTCTACAACGCACGTGGTTTCTTCCTCAATCATGGGCGTTGGCGCGTCAGAGCGCCCCAAGGCGGTACGCTGGGCAAAAGCGCGTGAGATTGGAACAACCTGGCTAATCACCATCCCGGGCGCGGGTATTCTGGCAATTCTGGCTTTTCAGGCGGCGCAGTTGTTGCGCTGGTTTTTTTAAGACAATAATGCCGAAAAGGCCCAAAGGAATCGTATTAATGAATGAAAAAGCAGGGTTTTTTAGCCGGCTTGTGGCAAAAGTTATTCCCGAATCACCGGATTTTTTTGGCCTGCTGGCTGAGCAGAGCGCTCAGGTCCGGGTCACCATGGCAAAGCTGCATGCGTATATGCGCGAGCCGACGGAACTTTTGTCGGATCAGCTTTGTGAGGACGAGCACGCCGCCGATACCCTGAAAATTCGAAACCTGCACGAGCTCAATCGGGCTTTTTCGACGCCGATTGACCGCGAGGATATTTATCGTGCCATCGAATCACTGGACTGGATCGTCACCCACAGTAAAAGCACGATTAACGAGATCCTGGATTTTGGCGTAGTGCCGGACAAGCACATGCAGGCCGTACTCGACGAATTGTTGCAGGGGTGTGAAGCACTGGAGCGCGGTTTCGCCGAGTTGGCGTCTTACCCCGCAGGGGCGGAGAAAGAGGCACATACCGCGCGCCATGCCCATCGTCGTATCGAGCGCCTGTACCGCCACAGCCTGGCGGAATTGTTTCAGGGTGAGGTGACCGTGGATATGCTGAAAAAACGGGAAATTTATCACCACCTGATGGACAGTTCCCGCCGACTGCATTCTGCCGCCAATGTCTTGCACGACATTCTGGTCAAGCTGGTCTGAGCGCTTAGTGATAGGTTTCCAGTGCCGTGGAATGGGGCAGAACATCCTGGCAAACGTCTGAGCCCTGGCAGAGTGTGCTCAACTTCTTAATGGCCGACTTTTCAATCTGACGGACACGCTCACGGCTGATGCCCAGCCGTTCAGACACGATCTGCAGCGTTTCCTCGGACGGAAGGTTGATGCCGAAACGTCTCGCCAGCACCTCCCGTTCCCGAGACGTGAGCGCGTTCAGGAACAACTTTACGATGCGTTGCATATCCCGGCCAAGCATCTGATATTCCGGAGTGAGGTTGTCGTTCGCTTGCAGGTTGTCTCCCAGAGTTGTTGAGCCTTCCGTGATTACAGACTTGTCAATCGATGTGGGGCTGACCTGGTAGGCGCGCAGGCTGTGGATTCTGGAAATGTCGACATCCATGAAGGCTGCTATTTCCGAAGCTGCCGGCTCCCGTCCCAGATCCTGGGTGAGGCTACGAGTGGCCTGCCTGTACCGACGTATATCGCCACGGATGTTCTCAGGCAGCCGGACTGAACGGATACCTCGCTGGGCGCACTCTTTGACTTCCTGAGTGATCCACCAGTGGGCGTACGTTGAAAACCTGAAACCTTTTGACGGATCAAAGCGATCAACGGCTCTGATCAGCCCGACGTTACCTTCCTGTATCAAGTCTATAATGGGCGCGTCGCTCTTGCTGTACCGTTTGGCTATGTGGACAGACAGCCTCAGATTTCTCTCAATGAGCCGGGACCGACAGGCTTTCGCCAAAGCCATTACACGCCGGCCACGGGCTGACAGAGGCCGGTCGTTTTCGACGCGCCCCATCGTTTCGGCGAATGTGTGCGGAGTATCGTCAGGCAGCTGAAGCTCTTCGGCAATGAGCCGGTAACAACGGGCCAGTTTGCGGACGAGTCTGCGCTCTTCTGGTGCACTGAGTAGCGGGTGCCGGGCCGCGTCCCGGAAATAGAGGTTTACCAGGGAGCCCGTCTCTGTCTGGTTGCGGGTAGTAGGGATATCGTCGTTTGCCCACTTGTTTACCATCGCGAACACTCTCTGAAGCATGTACTTCATCATACGAATGCCGGAAATTCGTGGATTTAACGCGAAGTCAGCTTTTGCCCGATTATGGCTCCTGCGAGCTGCCACGGGGTACAATGTATTCCGATTAATTTTCCGATAGTGGATGAGTGTCTATGGAATGGAGTCTTACGCACCTCTGGCTGATTCTCGCCCTGATTCTTGGCCTGGCGGAGCTTACCTCCGGTGTTATGGTGCTGCTGGCACTGGCCATCGCCGCGGCGCTGACCGCCGTCCTGGCTTTTATCAACGTCCCTTTTGAATGGCAACTGGCCGGCATGGGCTTGTTTTCGGGCATTCTGGTGCCTGTGGCCATCAAATGGATCAAACCAAGATTTACCCCGAAAGGCGTGGCCTATGGCACAACCGGGACCGGCGTGGAAAACGGAGCCGTTTACCAGATCATCAAGCGGGATTTTGACAGCGCCAGTTGCGTTAAGGTCAACGGCGATGTCTACCGGATTCGGGTCAACGACACCGGGCAAACCGAGCTGCCCGAGGGCACCCGCGTTATTTTCAAAACCTTTGACGGCACTACCGCCGTCGTTGTTGTGGACCACCTGAAGGAATCATAAACATGGAAAGTATGCTATCCCCGGGGCTGGTAATCAGCCTGATTGTTGTCGCTATCGGTGTTTTCATTATCGCCAAGGGCCTGGTGATTGTGCGCCAGTCCGAGGTAATGGTGATCGAACGCCTGGGCTCGTTCAATCGTATACTGGAGAGCGGCGTTAATATCATCGTTCCGTTCATCGACCGCCCGCGCCCGATCACCATGATCCGTTACGTTCGCATGGGTGATGAGTATCATCCTACAAGCAGCGACGAAACCCGCATTGACCGCCGGGAAACGGTGATGGATTTCCCCGGCCAACCGGTGGTAACGACCGATAACGTGACCGTAAACATCAATGGCGCGCTTTATTACCAGATCATCGACCCCCGCCGTGCAGTCTATGAAGTCGCCAACATGTCCCAGGCCGTGGAAGTGCTGGCCAAGACCACCCTGCGCTCGGTGGTCGGCAAGATGGAACTGGACAAGTTGTTTGAATCCCGTAGCGAAGTGAATAGCGCCATTCAGGCAGAAATGGAAGAAGCTGCGTCAAAATGGGGTGTGAAACTGACCCGGGTAGAGGTTCAGGACATCAGCATGCCCGACGAAGTGGAAGAAGCCATGCGCCTGCAGATGGCCGCCGAGCGAAAGCGCCGGGCCACCGTAACCGAAGCCGAGGGTGAGAAGACTGCCGCCATTGCCATGGCCCAGGGTGAGCGTGAATCCGCGATCCTGAATGCCCAGGGCGACAAAGAGGCGGCGATCCTGAGGGCCGAGGGCGAGAAAGAATCCATTCGCCTGGTACTCAGTGCCATGGGCGAATCAGAGGAAAACAAGCAGACCGTAATCGGTTACCTGCTGGGCCAGAGCTACATCAAGGTTCTGCCCAACATGGCGAAAGACGGCGAGCGTGTGTTCGTGCCGTACGAGTCATCCGCTCTGTTGGGCTCCATGGGCATGTTCCGTGAACTGGCAGGTAGCCCGGAAGACCTGGTACGTAAAAACCTGAGCAAAGATGCCCTCCGTGGGGGCATGATCGGCGGTTCAGGCGCCGACTGACCCGGCAGGTTGTCCAGCGGCATCCACTACGGACCACTCGTCAGGATAGACTCAGATCGCCTTTGGGCGATCTTCGGGGCTTTGCCCCGTCGTCACTGTGTTCCGACGCCCAAACGGCTGGCGCCGTTTGTCGAACGCAGGTTCTCACCAAAGCTAACGAGCAAACCAGAGTTCCATAAAAAAAGCCCACACAAGGTGGGCTTTTTTTATGGAATATGGCCCGCCCGTCAGGATTCGAACCTGAGACCTTCGCCTCCGGAGGGCGACGCTCTATCCAGCTGAGCTACGGGCGGATGAAACTGCGCGCCGGCGGCGTCAATTTCGAGTGCGCAATGGTACGTTGGCCGGCGGCGTCTGTCCAGCCCTTCAGCACGCTGATTCAATCCTCAGCGGGCAGTTTCTGTATCGGGGTCAAGGAGGTGAGCGCCTCGCCGTCGGTGACGGTGACTTCGCCATCCTGGATGTTGATCTGTAGCTCCATGGAGCGTTGCGCCATCGCAGCCAACTCAGCGGTTTGCTCGGCGGGCAGATCGATTACCTGAAGGTTGCCAAATCGGGCAAGCTTGCTATGGTGTTTCTCCCACCACAAGGGGACCGCTCGGCCGCCATAGGTGTAGAGGATAACCTGTTTTGACCGGTTGCAGGCTTTGCGCAGGCGATCTTCATCGGGCAGGCCCAGTTCCACCCATAGGTCGATGTCGTTGGTGAGGGTTTTTGCCCAGAGTTCTGGTTCATCATCGGTGCTCAGGCCTTTGGTGAATTCCAGGGCATCGCTGGCGTTGAGCGCGAAGGCCAGCAGGCGGATCATCATGCGTTCATCGGTTTCCGATGGATGGCGGGCGACCGTCAGTGGCTGATCTGCGTAATACTGCCGGTCCATATCGGCGATGTGCAGGGTGACTTTGAAGATGGTGGCTTTCAGGGCCATAGAACGTCCTGTTAACAGCAGTGGCAGTATGGATAATCAGTGTAATGTATTTAGAGGATAACGGGGCATAGCCATGGTGTGGTTGTGGGGTTTTTTTGTTCTGGTGGTGTTTTTCCTGTTGGGTGAAGCAGTCCGCGTGGTGGCAGGGCTGCCCATCAGCGGCGGTGTCATCGGCATGGTGCTGGTGACCTTGAAACTGATGATCCGGGGCAACATCACGGACAGTCTGGCGGCGGCCAGTCAAGGCCTGATTTCTGTGCTGGTATTACTGATTACGCCGGGTGTGGTCGGTGTGTTCTTTGTCGCGGATCAGTTTTCGGGGCAGTGGCTGGCCGTGGCCGTGGCGCTGGTGGTGGGTACTTTGCTCAGTGTATTGACGACCCTCTGGCTGATGAGCTCCGTGGCGAAGGCCGACGATAAGGAGGCCGGGCATGACGGAACTCAGTGATCGGCTTTCCCGCCTGATGGAGGTATGGCTGTCAGGGCCCATGTTGTCGATTGGCCTGACCCTGGCGGCTTTTATTGCCGCCCAGTGGCTGTTTACGAAATGCCGGCGCCCGCTGTGGATGCCACCGGTATTGATTGCGGCGGTCATCCTGGCGGTTGTTGTCTGGGTTTCCGGCATCGGCTTTTCCCAGTATCAGCAGGGCGCCCGCTGGCTGACCGTATTGCTGGGGCCTGCCACGGTGGCACTGGGTGTTCCTTTGTACCAGCAGATGCATCATATTCGCGCGTTGTGGCGTCCGATTCTGTTCACTCTGCCGGTGGCGGCCACACTGGCGGCCGGCTACGCCCTGGGTATTGCCTGGCTGATGGGGGCCTCACCCTTGGTGCTGGCTTCTCTGGCGTCAAAATCGGTAACCGCACCCATTGCCATGGGTATAACCGAACAACTGGGCGGCTCCGTCTCGCTGACTCTGGGCGGTCTGTTGATCACCGGTGTGCTGGCATCGCTGTTTGTAGACTGGTGTGCGAAGTGGCTGAACATCAAAGATGACCGGATCATCGGTTTTGCCCTGGGCCTGAACGGGCATGCTATCGGAACCGCCCGGGCTTTCGAGATCAGCCCGATGGCCGGGGCTTTCTCCTCATTGGGCATGGGGTTGACCGGCGTGTTCACCGCATTGTTCCTGCCCCTGGCCTTCATGCTGATTGCTTAACGAACAGTCACAGAAAAAAATGCTTCCAAGGGTTGCAAACGTTCCTGCAAATGACAATACTTATCACTCACGTTCGAGCGTCAGTGAGAAAGCCATTATGTACGTTTGTCTCTGCCAGGGTGTAACCGACCGGGAAATTCGCGAAGCCGCCGACAACGGCGTTAACTCCATGCGCCAGCTTGGCAAAGAGCTTGGTGTTGGTCGACAGTGTGGCCGATGCGCCTGTAGCGCTCGCGAAATCCTCAGAGAATCCCGCAGGCCGGATTACCTGGCTCTGGCAAATCTGCTGGCCCAGCCCGCCTGATCGCTTTCTGTTCAGCACTGGTGAAAGCCCGGCTTCGCTAATTGCATCTCTCTCGCATCAGTGATTTTTTCTTGTCGCCAAACGGACTATGCTTGTGGGTTAACGCACAAGCATCATAAGGAATCTATGTCATGAAAGGCGACAAAAAAGTCATTCAGTACCTTAACAAGGCCCTCGCCAACGAACTGACTGCCATCAACCAGTACTTCCTGCATTCCCGCATGTACAAGGACTGGGGCATTACCAAGCTGGCAGATAAAGAGTACGAAGAGTCCATTGATGAAATGAAGCACGCCGATCAGTTGATCGAGCGTATTCTGTTTCTCGAAGGCTTGCCTAACCTGCAGGATCTGAACAAGCTGCTCATCGGCGAAAACGTTGAAGAAATGATTGCATGCGATCTCAAGCTCGAGATTGCCGGCCATGCTGATTACAAGGAAGCCGTTGCCTATTGTGATCAGGTTGGCGACTACACCAGCCGGGAACTCTTCCGCAGCATCCTGGAAAGCGAAGAAGGGCATATTGACTGGCTTGAAACCCAACTGGAAATGATTTCCCAGATGGGCATCCAGAACTATATTCAGCTGCAGTCAGCGGCCGAGTAACAGGCTTGTGTCAGGGCAGGCGGTTTATGAACGCGCGCCTGCCCTGTTCCAGAAGCCCCTGTTTTAAAGCCAGTCATTCAGCATGATTCCGATACCCACCCGTTCTATGCGGTGGTTATAGTCAATAAGACTTTCTCCATACCCGTTGTAATACTGGATAAATCCTTTGACGGTATCCCCCAGGGGAAAGCTGTAACCAAGCTCCACGGAAGTATGGTTGTCGTCTGACCGCAGGTTATTCAGAAGCTTCAGTGACAGCGTCTGATCTTCAGACGGTTTATAAACCGCATGATAACTGGCATAGCCCAGGTACTTTTCGATATCCACGTTGTCGTCATCGCTGCCGCTTTCGGGCAACCGGTACCAGGGCCTGACCATAAACGCCCAGCGGTCATAACTGTATGTGGCAGACGCCGTAATCCGGTTCCAACTTCGCGAGCGTGGGTCTGACTGGCCATTGGACTGGTGGTTGAAGCCCAATGTCACCCTGTTGAGCGTGCCCGGCCCGATCTTCCAGTCCAGTTGGCGACGGAAGAAGATCTCTGGCTCATAGGTGGTTTCGCGAAAAGGCGCAGACTCGTCCTGATTGTAGACCTGCCAGAACGAATTTTGTGTATAACCAAACCACAGGGTTGTACGCTCGTCGAAAAGACCGGTTAAAAGCGGAACCTTGAAGCTGATCTGGTACTTGGCTTCTTCGTTGGCCAGCTCATAGTCGTAACCGGTAGCCGCATGCTGTGGGCTGACCGGGCGCGGATTGGGGTCGTTCACCCAGGTGAGTGGCAGAATGTAATTGGGCCGGTGAGTCACAAAACCATCGGTAAAAGAAAATATTGCGCGTTCCGCAGACTGGCTTTCGCCGATCAGTTTGTCAGTGCTTTCTGATGTCTCTTCCGAAGCCTTGTCGTCACTTTCCCCATCTGATTCCTCCTCTGTAAACCGAGGGGCATACAAGGCGTCGTAACAATCCAGTCTTTGTTCATCGCCGCTGATCAGAGCGCAGTTTGCTGAAGTTTTGGCGCTGATTTCCTGAGCCATGCCTGAAACGCTGGTTATGAGCAGTGGCACGGCTGCAGTGGTGACGGAGATGCAATGTCTTATCAAGTGCATAGGTGCCCTCATTGGCTGACCGTAAAGCTGAGCCAGGTGTTGGCTATGCCATAAACCCACACGCCAAGCAGTGTAATGGTGAGAAGAATAAAAATAATTCTATGGCGGGTGCGACGCTGTTCACTGGCGGTCACTACCCATCGCAGGTACATCAGGCCGATGAAGCTCAGGAAAACACCCAGGCTGGCGGCTGCGGGAATGAGCAGCCAGGTAGCGCTCAACGCCTCTCCTGAACCGGCGCGATTGCTGAACCAGGCCATGGAAATCAACAGGATGGCGAGAGAGGAAAATTCAGTGATCAGCAGGTTTTTACGCATAAACAGGCTCATTTTCGGAGTAAACGGTGTATGGTAACCGGAAATGATAGCGGTTGCTCAGACGCGGCTAAACTGTCCTTAATCTGGTTGAAATCAATTTCTGTCCGCGCCTGTCGGTTTTTTTGCGCAGGCCTAATGGCTATAATGCGGCGTCTTAAAGATTATAACGCTCAAATGCGAGGTGCATTGTGAAGATGAAGAGAGTCCTGGCTGTTGTTCTGCTTGGTGTTGGCCTGGCTGCCGGCACGGCACTGGCAAGTGTTGAAGATGAAATTCGTGACCGCATCGCGCCGGTCGGGGAAGTCTGTGTACAGGGTGATGACTGCGGCTCTGCGGCCGCTGCGCCTGCTCAGGCTGCCAGTTCCGGGCCTCGTTCAGGCCAGGCTGTTTATGATGCCGCGTGTTCAGCGTGCCACGCCTCCGGTGTTGCCGGCGCTCCGATTATGGGTGACACCGATGCCTGGGCTCCTCGCATCGACAAGGGTATGGAAACGTTGACCAATCACGCGCTCAATGGCTTTAATGCCATGCCAGCTCGTGGGGCGTGTTCAGATTGCTCTGATGACGAGATCGTTGCCGCTATCGAGTACATGGTAGACGAGAGCCAGTAAATTTTTCTGGTCAGCGCCAAAGCAAAAGCCCCGCCCTGAAGCGGGGCTTTTTTGTTTCCTGGGGTCAGAGGCCCAGGTCACCGAGCAGAGCGCTGAGCGTGGCTTTTCCTTTTTTCTGGTTGGCTTCCTGATCAAGATCCCCCACGCCTTCCCATTTCAGATCTTCTTCTGGCAGTTCATCCAGAAACCGGCTGGGAATGGTCTCCAGTTTTTCACCGTATTGTTTCCTCGATGCTGCGTAGGTCAGCGACAGGGTCTCCCGCGCCCGGGTAATGCCTACATACATCAGTCGCCGCTCTTCTTCTATATTGCCTTCTTCAATGCTGCTGCGGTGGGGCAGGATTTCTTCCTCCAGGCCCATGATGAACACATGAGGGAACTCCAGGCCTTTTGAGGCGTGCAGGGTGAGTAGTTGCACCTTGTCACTGTCATCCTCCTCTTCCTTCTGTTCCATCATGTCCCGCAGGATCAGCTTGGTGATGGCGTCTTCAATGCCGATTTCATCGGCTGTGCCCTTGTCGTTATCCAGCATGCGCTGGATCGATTCCACCAGGTACCAGATGTTTTCCATCCGCCGTTCGGCCTGTTTCGGGCTGCCGGAATGCTGGTGCAGCCATTCTTCGTATTCGATGTCGGTGAACATCTGCTTGATGACTGGAATGGGGTTTTCCGAGAACAGCCGTTCACAGGTGGCGTCCACCCAGTGAGCAAAGCGGCGCAGCTTGTCCAGGCCCTTCTCCGTCACATGCGTTTCGGCGCCCATGTCGCCCAACGACTTGAACAGACTGACATTCCGGGAGCGGGAATAATGGCTGAGTTGTTCCAGCGTACGCGGGCCGATTTCCCGTCGGGGCACGTTTACCACACGCAGGAAAGCCGCGTTGTCATCCGGGTTGATCATCAGCCGCAGATACGACATGGCATCCTTGATCTCGTTCTTCGAGAAAAACGACTGGCCGCCGGAGATGCGGTAGGGAATCTGGTAGGCCTGTAACTTCATTTCCAGCAGGCGGGCCTGGTGGTTGCCCCGGTACAGCACGGCGAAATCCCGGAAATCGAGGCCGTTTTTCAGTTTCTGATCGATGATCTCGGTGGCTATCCGATCGGCTTCAGCATCTTCGTTGCGACAACGGATGATGCGGATTTCCTCACCGATGGTGTGATCGCTCCACAAAGCTTTCTCGAAAACGTGCGGGTTGTTGGCGATCACCGTGTTGGCGCTGCGCAGGATACGGCTGGTGGAGCGATAGTTCTGCTCCAGTTTGACGATCTTCAGGCTGGGGAAATCTTCTTTCAGTTGTGCCAGGTTTTCCGGGCGGGCCCCGCGCCAGGCGTAAATGGACTGGTCATCGTCGCCCACCACGGTAAAAGCCGCCCGCTCGGCCACCAGCAGTTTCACCAGCTCGTACTGGCACAGGTTGGTGTCCTGATATTCGTCGACCAGCATGTAGCGGATTTTCCGACGCCACTTGGCCAGCACATCCGGATTATCCCGGAACAGCTGTACCGGCAGCAGAATAAGGTCGTCAAAATCGACCGCGTTATAGGCTTTCAGGTATTCGCTGTAATACTTGTAGATGATGGCAATGCGTTGTTCCCGTTCATCTGCCGCCTTGCTCCGGGCCTCTGCCGGGCTGCGCATGGCATTTTTCCATGACGAAATGGTCATCTGCACGTCGTTGAGCTCGTCGCCAGCATCGGCGCTGGCCTCGCGCATCATCAAATCCTGTAGCAGAGCCTTGGCGTCTTCGGCATCGAAAATGGAGAAGCCGGGGTGGTACCCCAGGTGCGTGTGCTCCTCCCGGATCATGTTCAGGCCCAGGTTGTGGAAGGTGGAGACAATCAGGCCGCGGGTCTTGCCCTTGTCGACAATTTTTCCCACCCGCTCTTTCATTTCCCGGGCGGCTTTGTTGGTGAAGGTCACCGCCGCAATGTGTCGGCCGGGAATGCCCAGCTCTTCAATCAGGTAGGCAATCTTGCGGGTTATCACGCTGGTTTTTCCGCTGCCTGCCCCGGCCAGCACCAGCATGGGGCCGTCAGCGTAACGAACCGCTTCGTGTTGTCTGGGGTTGAGCTTGTTCACAATTTTTGACCAAACCGGGTGGCGGGGGAGGATTTTGTCGAGTCTGGCTATTCTACACCAGACAGAAGATCAGGTATCGACTACCCTTTATGGAGTTAATGCGCCTTATACCCGAACAACGGATTCTTCTTGATGCCTCTGCCTTTGGATTCCAGAGCTGACCGGGTGCGCCTGCTGTGGTGCTGACCCCCGAATACACGGATTTTCTGTGGTTTGAGGCCATGTTGTCGCAAGATCCGGAAATCAGTCCGGATGCCATCTGGTGCCCGGATCTGGTGGATTGCGACGATCTGATTCGCAACGCAAGCTTTGACGTTATTGTCTGGGATTGTGCCTTTCATGGCAGCTCGGAAGCCGCGTTTCTGCAGTATCTCGGTGCGGCCAGTGAAGATAAACCGGTGCTTGCCGTCAGTTCCGAGCCTGCCGCTGAAAAGGCCGGGGCGCTGACTGAGTGTGGCGCAGTGGATTATCTGTGCCGACAAACCCTGGACCGCTGGAATTTCTGCCGCGCCGTCAAATACCTGTGGTACCGGGAAAAGCTGTCCGAATCGGCCCATGGTCAACTGGGCCGGGAAGTGGCCAGTGGTTTCATTAACCGGGATCTGTTTTTTGCCCGCCTCCGCCAGGCATTGCTGCGGGCAGAACGGTCGGAGCATCGACTGGCTCTGTTGCACCTGAACATTGATGATTTTCGCAGCATCAATGAATCCTTCGGCTATCAGCAAAGTGACCAGTTGCTCCTGAGCCTGGCCGAGCACTTGCGTGTGCGCCTCCGGCGGGTGGATTCACTGATGCGTATTGGTGGCGATGAGTTGGCCATTATCGTCGAAAAGGTGGAAGACTCGCAGGACCTTACCCGGCTTATCCGCAGTCTGGTGGCTGCTCTGGATGAGCCTCTCACCATTGATGGCCAGAAACTTGTCGTCAATGTGAGCATCGGTGTGGCCACTTATCCGGAAGCGGGGGACAGCGCCGAGAACCTGTTGCGACGTGCCAACCGGGCAATGTTTGCGGCCAAGCGCGACCCTGGCACAAGCTATCGTTTTTACGATCGCCAGCTTCATATCAATGCGGGGCATCAGCTCCGGATTGAGGCCGATTTGCGCAATGCCCTGCGCGGTGGGGAGCTGGAGTTGTATTACCAGCCCCGTATTGATCTGGCCACGGAAGAGGTGCGTGGGGTTGAATGCCTGTTGCGCTGGAATCATCCAGAGCGTGGGTTGGTTATGCCGGACAGCTTCATCCCGGTTGCCGAGCGTAGCGGGCTGATTGTGCCCATTGGCTACTGGGTGATCGAACAGGCCTGCCAGCGGTTGCAGGATTGCCAGGAGCTCGGACTGCCGCCAATGGTGTTTGCCGTCAATCTGTCGTTCCGGCAGTTCCACGACCGGAAAATGACCGAAACCATTTTCCGTATTATTTTTAACAGCAACGTCGATACCGGCCTGCTGGAGCTGGAGCTGACAGAAAGCGCCATGATGCACGATCCGGACTACGCCCAGCGCTGCCTGCGCGAGCTCAGCCAGTTGGGCATCAGTTTTGCGCTGGATGACTTTGGTACGGGCTTTTCCTCGCTCAGCAACCTGCAACATCTGCCCATCTCGCTGGTGAAAATCGACAAGTCGTTCGTGCAGGATCTGGGCGAGTCCGCAGATGCCGAACACATCATTCGAGCCATCATCAGCCTTGCTCACAGCCTGCAGATCAGCGTGGTCGCCGAGGGCGTGGAAACTGAAAGCCAGCTGGAATTCCTGCGTCACCAGCATTGTGATGAAATCCAGGGTTACTATTATGCCCGCCCCATGCCCTGGCAGGATCTTGTGCAATTCCTCGACAGGCGTAATCAGTTCGCTTGCTTGCAGAACTGAGGCGCTGTACCTTTCTCCGTTAATCTGATCCCCGAGCAAGTGACCGAGGTTGCATGAACAGTATTTCCAGCCGCATTGCGGACGAACTGGGTGTCCGCGAACAACAGGTTAACGCCACCATCACCCTTCTGGATGAGGGTGCCACCGTTCCCTTTATTGCCCGCTACCGGAAAGAGATTACCGGCTCGCTGGATGACAGCCAGTTGCGTAATCTGGAAGAGCGCCTGCGTTATCTGCGGGAGCTGGAAGACCGGCGAGCAACGGTGCTCAAAAGCATTGAAGAGCAGGGCAAGCTGACCGACGAGCTGCGCTCG
>Ga0075106_1000733_pt1 | contig 16093 bp, 15 predicted proteins | sample AntDeeMetag02WF4_FD_69796 | JGI IMG/M metagenome (GOLD analysis project Ga0075106, IMG submission 69796) | Saline lake microbial communities from Deep Lake, Antarctica - Antarctic Deep Lake Metagenome 02WF4 | ecosystem: Environmental > Aquatic > Non-marine Saline and Alkaline > Saline | place... | reverse complement strand
CACCTTTGGGGGAGCCGAGCAGTCGCAGGTTGTCCTGCAGAGCGCGGGTGAGGGCGGTGGTATGGTCAACCAGTGTGGCGTCAGCCGCGCCGCGGGACAGGGCTTCCAGTCCCAGGGCACCGGAGCCGGCGAACAGATCCAGGCAGTCGCGACCGGCCAGATGATAGTTCAGCCAGTTGAACAGGGTTTCACGGGTGCGGGCCGGGCTCGGGCGCACGCCCCCGGCATCCGGGAAGCGCAGCTTGCGGCTGCGCCAGTCGCCACCAATGATACGCAATTCACCGCCCGAACCCTGCTCTCGGGCGTTCTTGCCTTTCGAGCCGGGCTTGCGGTGTGCCGGTTTGCCTCGCGCCATGTATCTGCTCCGCAGTGCTGGATGATCGTTGGCGTTAATGGTACCGGAAAGCTTTGTGCAGAGGATAATCGACGGGCCATCACTTAGGCTGGCCAGTCTGCTAAACTATCGGGCTTATTTGGCCCGCCCATTTTCAGACAGACGGTAAGACTATGACGGCAGAGTGGATTTCAATCGGGCTTTTGGCCCTTCTTGTCCTGATCTTTGTGCTCGATATCGCCAGCAACCGGAAACGGGTGCCCCACCCGAAGTCGGTGCCGCAGCGTAAGCCGGAGATTGCAGAGGGCCCGGCGGCACAGAAGACACCGGGAAAAGCCGCCGAGCAACCGGAACCGGCGGGAAAGACAGGGCCGGAGCCTGCCCCGCAGCCAGAATCGTCGGATGGCCAGGCGGCAGCCTCTGAAGCGCCAGCAGCTGATGCTGAGCCAAAAAAGGCCGAGCCCGAAATTCAGCCTGAGCCACTAGAAGAGCCCGAGCCCGAATCACGGGTCAGTGTCTTTGAGCGCATCAAAAAAGGCCTTGGGAAAACCCGTGCCAGCCTGACCGGTGGCATGGCAGACATGTTCTCCGTAGGCAAGAAGATCGATGAAGAGCTGCTTGAAGACATCGAAACCACCCTGCTTATGGCCGATGTCGGGGTTACTGCTACCTCTGAAATCATTGATTCGCTGACCGACAAGCTCGAACGCAACCAGCTCAAAGACGGCGAAGCCCTGCGCAAGGCCCTGCGGGACCAGCTGCAGGGGCTGCTCAAGGATGTCACCACCCCGCTGGAAATCGACACCAGCAAGCAGCCTTACGTGATTCTGATGGTCGGCGTGAATGGTGTTGGCAAAACCACCACGATCGGCAAGCTCACCAGGAAATTCCAGAGCGAAGGCAAGTCGGTCATGCTGGCGGCCGGCGATACCTTCCGGGCGGCCGCGGTGGAACAGCTTCAGGTCTGGGGCGAGCGCAATGATGTGCCTGTGGTCGCCCAGCATACCGGCGCTGACAGCGCGTCGGTAATTTTCGACGCCATCCAGTCGGCGCAATCCCGGGGTGCCGATATTGTGATTGCCGACACCGCGGGACGTCTGCAAAACAAAGATAATCTGATGAACGAGCTGGAAAAAGTCGTCCGTGTGATGAAGAAGCTGGACGACTCCGCTCCCCATGAAGTCATGCTGGTGCTGGACGCAGGCACTGGACAGAACGCCCTGAGCCAGGCTCAGGTGTTTCAGCAGGCAGTGGGTGTTTCCGGCATTACCCTGACCAAGCTCGACGGCACCGCCAAGGGCGGCATCGTGTTCGCCATTGCCCGCCAGTTGCAGTTGCCCATCCGTTACATCGGCGTGGGTGAGCAGGTGGACGACCTGCGCAGTTTCGATGCCGAAACCTTTGTGGATGCTTTGTTTGACGAATAAACAGTGTTAACGGAAACCATCGCCGATGATTGAGTTTCGCCAGGTCACCAAGCGTTACGACAGCGACCACACCGCTCTGCGTCAGGTGAATTTTCATCTGAACCGGGGCGAACTGGCGTTTCTGACCGGCCATTCCGGTGCCGGCAAAAGTACACTCCTGAAACTGATCATGGTGATGGAGCGCCCCACTGCCGGGGAAGTGGTGGTGGGCGGGCAGCGCCTGAACAGCCTGCCCAAGCGGCAGATCCCCTACATTCGTCGCCATATTGGCGTGGTGTTCCAGAATCACCAGCTGCTGTTCGACCGGACAGTGTTCGATAATGTCGCCATGCCGCTGGAAGTGATGGGGGTTTCGCCCACGGACATCGGCCGTCGCGTCCGGGCAGCGCTCGATAAGGTGGGATTGCTCAAGAAAGAAAAAATGAACCCGATGCAGTTGTCCGGTGGTGAGCAGCAGCGCGTCGGCATTGCCCGGGCGGTGGTCAACAAGCCGCCGGTTCTGCTGGCGGACGAGCCCACGGGTAATCTGGACCCGGAATTGTCGGCCGATATCATGCATTTATTCACCCAGTTCAGTCAGGTGGGTGTGACCGTGCTGATTGCCAGTCACGACATTGCTTTGATTAATTCCATGGATCGGCGCAGGCTGACCCTGGAGCAGGGTGAGCTGATTACGAGCTCTGGTGTAGAGCACGGGGGTGTAAGTGGCCACTGACAAACACCAGAAACAGGAGAGCCAGCGAGGCGCTAAACAGGGCCGGTCCAGAGCGGCTTCTCCGGTCAGACACTATCTGGATTATCAGCGCCGGGTGGCAAAGGATGCGGCCCGGCGTTTGTGGCAGGCCCCGATCGCAACGTCGATGACCTGGGCAGTAATGGGTATCGCTCTGGCCTTGCCAGTGGCTTTGTTGTTGCTGCTGGGGAGTCTGCAGGGTGTCAGCTCTGGCTGGGAAAGCAGTGCCCGGATTACCGTTTATCTGGCGATGGATGTGCCCGTTGCCGAGGCCAATGAGCTGGCTGGCGAGGTAGAGGGTGACGGTCGGGTGATGTCCGTCGAGCTGGTAGAGCGGGATCAGGCACTGGCTGATTTTCGCGATTCGTCGGGCATGAAAGATGTGCTGGACTTTCTCGAGGGCAACCCGCTGCCGCACACGTTGTTGATTACCCCGGAAGAAAGTGCCCGTACGGCACAGGGTGTGCAGTCTCTGGTCACTTTCATGGAAGGCATGGATGATATCGAGCGCGTGCAGGTTGATCTGGGCTGGCTTCAGCGCCTGAACGCCATGACAGATATTCTGACGCGCGCGGCCTGGGCGTTGGCGGTGTTGCTGGCGGCGGCCGTGGTGCTGGTGATTGGCAATACAGTGCGTCTGGCAATCGAGAACCGGCGGGATGAGATTCTGGTGGCAAAACTGGTTGGTGGCACCGATGCGTTTGTGCGCCGGCCATTTCTATACACCGGGGCCTGGTTTGGCCTCGGTGGTGGTGTGGTGGCCTGGTTATTGATTCAGGTGTCTTTCTGGTGGCTTAGCGGCCCCATCGAGCGCCTGGCCGGGTTGTACAACAGCGAATTTGCACTTAATGGTCCCGGTCTGGAGGGAGCGCTGGCATTGATTGTTATCGCGGTGCTGTTAGGCTGGTTGGGTGCCTGGGTTGCGGTCAAGCGTCATATGGATGACATAGATCCGGGCGATATTGCCGGAGGATGATCCAGCTCTCGGTAAGACCGTATTGAAAGTAATGCTTGTCCTGGCGTAGCGTTGAGAATAGACAGGCAATGGCTGGGCTTTTCAGGGTGTTGATTTTTAACGGTTTACTGAAAGGTTCGGGAACTAATGGGCTTCTTGGCGGTCAAATCTTTAGTTGCTATATTTAAGAGCCGTCAGGTTCGGAGGTTATTGAATGGGTACGAGTTTACAGTTGGCAGACAGGCTGGTCCCGGGTGCGAATCTTGAATCGTATATCCAGGCAGCAAGCCGCATTCCGGTGCTCTCGGTGGAAGAAGAGCGGGACTTGGGGGAGCGGTTGTACTATCAGGGCGATGTTGAAGCCGCCCGTCAGCTGGTGCTCTCTCACTTGCGGTTTGTGGTGCACATTGCCCGCAGTTATTCCGGTTATGGTCTGGCTCAGGCGGATCTGATCCAGGAAGGTAATGTGGGCCTGATGAAAGCCGTCAAACGTTACAATCCGGAGTACGGTGTGCGGCTGGTGTCGTTTGCCGTGCACTGGATCAAGGCTGAAATTCACGAGTTTATCCTGCGCAACTGGCGCATCGTGAAGGTCGCCACTACCAAGGCTCAGCGTAAGCTGTTCTTTAATCTGCGCAGTCGGAAGAAACAGCTGAAGTGGCTGAATCATAATGAGCTGGAGGCAGTGGCCAGTGATCTGGGCGTTGAGCCGCGGGTGGTTCGTGAAATGGAAGGCCGCCTGGCTTCTCAGGACACGGCATTTGATGGCCCGCAGGATGATGACGATGACGCGCTCTATCAGGCGCCGGCGCATTATCTGGAAGATCGCCGCAGTGATCCGGCAGTTCAGGCTGAAAACGCGGACTGGTCGGATGATTCCAATGGTCGGCTGATGCTGGCGTTGTCGAAGCTGGATGAGCGCAGCCAGGATATTCTTCGGGCGCGTTGGTTGTCTGAGGGCAAGTCGACGTTGCATGAGTTGGCGGATCGGTATGGTGTGTCTGCTGAGCGGATTCGGCAGCTTGAGAAGAATGCGATGAAGAAGATCAAGTTGCAGATGGCTGAGGTTGCCTGATTTCGGGTTAGACCTTCGGTACTGAAAAAACGCCACCGCCGGGTTCCGGTTGGTGGCGTTTTTGTTTGTATAATTGGTGCAGGCCTCGACAATTCATACCTCCGGGGGGAAGAGGTTGGGGGAGGCCTTTCCAGAAACCGCTCAAGCCCGTCCATGGGGCGCTTTTGCTCCGCCATCCCTGGCTGCGCAAAATTTCTGGAAAGGCCTCCCCCAACCTCTTCTTCGGACTTTTGAATGGGATTCCCGAAAATGAACGCAAATTCTCCCAATATCGCTTTCCTCGGCATTGGTCTGATGGGTGCGCCCATGACCAGAAATTTGTTGGATGCGGGGTTTCCCATGACCCTATGGAACCGTACTGCGAGCAAGTGTGACTCGTTTGCCAACGAGGCCACTATTGCGACATCGCCCGCCGAGGCGGTGGCCAGCGCGGATGTGGTGATCACCATGCTGGAGAGCGGCGATGTGGTGGAGGAGGTGCTGGTGGCCCAGGGGGCCATCGAGGCGTTGAAAGCCGGGGCGTTGGTGATTGATATGAGCTCGGTGCAGCCGTCAGTGGCGCGGCGCCATGCGGAACTCGCTGCGGAGAAGGGTGCGGGGTATGTGGATGCGCCGGTGTCTGGGGGTACTGTCGGGGCGGCTGAGGGCCGGTTGAGTATTATGGCCGGTGGTGCTGGGGAGGATGTTGAGCGGGCGTTGCCGGTGTTCCAGGCGTTGGGCAAGTGTACGCGGATCGGGCCGGTGGGAGCCGGGCAGTTGGCGAAGTTGGCGAATCAGGCGATTGTCGGGATTACCATTGGTGCGGTGTCGGAGGCGTTGTTGCTGGCGGCGAAAGGCGGGGCGAATCCGACGGCGGTTCGGGAGGCGCTGATGGGTGGCTTTGCGGGTAGTCGGATTCTGGACTTGCATGGCCAGCGGATGATTGACCGGGATTTCGCGCCGGGGGCGCCGGCGAGGATTCAGCTGAAGGATTTGCGGATGATTCTGGATGAGGCGCGGGCAGAGGGGCTGACGTTGCCGCTGGCGCAGCAGACGCATAATGAGTATCAGTCGCTGGTGGCCAATGGTCATAGTGAGGTGGATCACAGCGGGTTGTTGCTGGAGTTGGAGCATCTGAACGGTGCGCTTTTGGGCTCGTCGGTTGCCGGTGCGAAACGGGGCGAGGAGTAACGCGCGATGCCACGCTTTGCCGCTAATCTGTCGATGTTGTTTACCGAGGTGCCGTTTCTGGAGCGCTTTGCAAAGGCCCGGGAGGCGGGTTTTACCGGGGTGGAGTATCTGTTTCCCTACGACTGGCCGGCAGAACAACTGGCCACAGAGTTGAAGGCTCACGGTTTGACTCAGGTGCTGTTCAATCTGCCGCCGGGTGACTGGGATGCGGGTGAGCGGGGCATCGCCTGTCTGCCGGGCCGTGAGGAGGAGTTCCGGGCCGGGGTGGAGCAGGCCATTGATTATGCGCGGGTTCTGGGCTGCCGGCAGGTAAACTGTCTGGCGGGGCTGAAGCCGGAGGGGCCGGACGGTTTCATTGCCCGGGAGACGCTGGTCGCGAATGTGCACTTTGCCGCCAAACGTCTGGAAGAGGAAGGCATGATGCTATGCCTGGAGGCGATCAATTCCCGGGTGGATATGCCGGGTTTCCTGCTGGATACGTCCGCAAAGGCGCTGGCTGTCATTGAGGAGGTGGCCGCAGGCAACGTGTGTTTTCAGTATGATATTTATCATATGCAGATCATGGAAGGTGATCTGCTACGGACTATCGAGCGATTGTTGCCCCGTATCGGGCACATCCAGTTTGCCGATAATCCGGGGCGTAACGAGCCGGGTACCGGGGAACTCCATTTCCCCAACCTGTTCGCGGTACTGGACCGGTTGGGTTACGCTGGTTGGGTCAGTGCGGAGTACCGGCCAGCCGCTGATACAGAGGCGTCGCTTGGTTGGTTTCGGACAGCAAACGAACCGTCGTGAACGGCGACAGCCTCTTACAGGATCGTAACTGGCCGGTGTTCAGAGATCTCCGTACCCTGTGAGGAATAAACCGTCGGCAGTACCACATTATCAGGAGGAGCACCGGTGAAAGCACTGGTAATCGAAGATGATCAGGATGTTGCAAGCTACCTTGTAAAAGGACTTCGTGAATCCGACTTCGTGGTCGACCATGCCAGCGATGGCAAGGAAGGCATGATGATGGCCGCCAGCGAAGATTACGACATCATGATCGTGGATCGTATGTTGCCCGGCATGGACGGCCTGGCGATCATCAAGACTGTGCGGGCCACGGGTAACCAGACCCCGGTTATCATTCTCAGCGCCCTGGGCGATGTCGATGCCCGCGTGGAAGGCCTGCGTGGCGGTGGCGATGATTACCTGACCAAGCCGTTTTCGTTCCACGAACTGATGGCGCGGATGGAGTCCTTGATTCGCCGCAATCGCCAGACGCCGGAAACTGAAACGGTACTCAAGGTTGCGGATCTGGAGATGGATTTGCTGGCCCGAACCGTCAAGCGCGCGGGCAAGAACATTGATGTCCAGCCAAGGGAATTCCGGTTGCTGGAATATCTGATGCGCAATGCAGGTCAGGTAGTTACCCGCACCATGTTGCTGGAAAAAGTCTGGGATTATCACTTTGATCCACAGACCAACGTGATCGATGTACACATCAGTCGTCTGCGGGCGAAAATTGATAAGGAATTCGACACGCCTCTGCTGCAGACCATCCGGGGTGCGGGATACATGCTGCGTGAAACTGCTTAGTCAGCTCAGGACGTCTTCGTTCCAGCTCGCTCTGCTGTACATGGTGGTTTTCGCCACCTCGGTATTCATACTGCTGGCGTTCATCTACTGGCGCACCGCCGGGTTCATGACAGCCCAGACCGATGAGACCATTGAAGCGGAAATCGCCGGTCTCGCGGAGCAGTATCGCAGCGGCGGCGTTAATGGCCTGATCACGATCATTCGTGAGCGGGTGGCACGGGATCCGAATGCCAAATCTCTCTATTTGCTTACTACCGACGACTCTCTGAAACTGGCCGGCAACCTGGAAACCTGGCCGGAGGGCAGTCGCTCGTCGGAAAGTGGCTGGATAAATTTCACCCTCAACAATTCTGTGGGCTGGTCCGGGCCCGAGCGTCTGGCCCGCGCCCGTATTTTTGAGGTGCAGGGCGGGCTTCGGTTGCTGGTCGGTCGCGATGTTGACGACCTGACCAACCTGAAGAAATTGATTGAGGGGGCCATCAACTGGGGCATGGGGATAACCCTGGGCCTGGCTTTGCTAGGCGGTTTTCTGATGAGCCGAAGCACCACCCGGCGCATTGAAGTGATCAACAATACCTCGCGCCGGATCATGAACGGCCATCTCTCTCTGCGGATTCCCACCCGGGGCACCGACGACGATTTCGACCAGCTGGCGGATAACCTGAACCAGATGCTGGATCGCATCGTCTATCTGATGGAAGGTATTCGCCACGTTTCGGACAACATCGCCCATGATTTGCGCACACCGCTGACCCGCCTGCGTAATCAGCTCGAGAACACACTGATCACGGTCGATAACGATGAGGCCCGCGAGCATGTCGGCCGGGCGGTGGCAGAAGCCGATCAACTGCTGGCCACATTTAATGCGCTCTTGCGTATTGCCCGGCTGGAAACCCGCGGCAATACGGCCGACATGAAGGTCGTCGCGCTGGACGAACTGGTCACCGATGCCTGTGAACTGTACGAGGCACTTTCCGAGGACAAAGAGCAGGAATTCCGTCAGTCACTGGAGTCCGGTGTAATGATCGAAGGTGACCGGGATCTCCTGTTCCAGATGGTGAGCAACCTGATCGACAATGCCATCAAGTACACACCGGAGCATGGCCTGATTGAAGTTGTGGTGCGTCTGGACGGCATCACTGCTATTTTCGAGGTTCGGGATTCCGGTATCGGGATTCCGGATGACGAAAAAGACCAGGTTTTCCAGCGTTTTTATCGGGTGGGCAAGAGCCGGTCGCTGCCGGGTAACGGGCTGGGATTGAGTCTGGTGAGTGCCGTGGCCGAAATTCATCAGGGGCAGATTCTGCTGAGTGACGCCCGGGAGAGTGAAGACAACCCGGGGCTGGCAGTGACGGTGCGTATGCCTGCCTATACCGGTGCCGGGAAGCGGATCAAGGCGACCCGTCAGGAATCCTCAGAGGACGATCCACAGAGCGGCAAAGACGCCTGAACCATTATTGTCTATGGCGTAACACAGGGACTTTCTGCAAAAACGGTTCAGCCCGACGCCGATAACGCTGTAGTCGGATTTCAGCGCGATCTTTTTCTCCCTGCAAGCGCCATTGCCAGATCATCACAAGCGCTGCAAGGTTATGGCGGTTGAGCCGGTGGGTAACGCCCAGGTCGTCGAGCCTGTAGCCGAGGGCATCGATACCCTGAAGCGCCAGGTTCTGTAGTCCCTTTTTAGTCATCTGGTTGAGTCTCCGTTCTGTCGAAAACGTAATTTCCGGGCCACCGCGTGGTAATTTCGATTGTGGATAATGAAGTGTGTAGATTCGGAGGCAGGCAGTCAATTAGCTTGCCTCCCTCTCCAGCACAGCGCTAGCCTTGACCCCGTTACTCACGGGGTTTTTTTATGGATACAAATGTTATTACACCGGAAGGATATGCTGAGCTCCAGCAGGAGCTGGACGATCTCTGGCGGAAGGAACGACCAGAAGTTACGAAGAAGGTCCAGTGGGCAGCAGGCCTGGGCGACCGTTCTGAAAACGCAGATTATCAGTACAACAAGAAAAGGCTCCGGGAAATCGACCGGCGGGTAAGATACCTGCGAAACCGGCTGTCGAAACTTCGGGTGGTGGAGTACAGCCCGGCCCAGGAGGGAAGGGCTTTCTTTGGTGCCTGGGTTACCCTGGTGGATGAGGATGAAACCAGACTCACGTTCAGGATCGTTGGTTCCGACGAGATATACGGCAAAAAGGACTATGTTTCCGTCCACGCTCCGGTGGTAAAAGCATGCCTTGGAAAGCAGGTGGGGGAGGAAGTTGTTGTGAAGACGCCAGATTCGTCAAAAGTGTGGGAAATTGACCGGATAGCTTACGAGGCCGGAAAACCGGTGTGACGGATGTCCACTGATTACGACTGGTGGCGTGGAATGGTGCTGCTTTGCTCAGGCGGCGGCGGTATTGCCGATGGCGGGCTTTTTCAGCACATCCTCGTAGAAGAACGCCAGGGCCTGACTGGCCTGGTTCATTCGTGCGCGAGAGAGGGGGATTCTGTCTTTCAGATAGGCCAGGAACTGCTGCCGGTCTTCGTCGGCCAGTTCATCCGGATCTTTCAGACCATGAAACAGTACAAAGCGAGTGATCCAGTGCAGATAGGTTTGCTGCGTGCGGTTGTTCAGCTGGCGCTGGTTAATCGCGGTCTCGACTTCCTTGATCATGCCCGGGCGTGACTGTTCGAGGGCTTCACTGATTCCCATGATATAAACTCTTCTGACTGCTTGTTGTTGTAATAGTGCGCGCATAGTATGACAAACGTTTTACGGCTGCAAAGGGCATGACGGTAGACCATTGGTGGAGGCGACACAGGGATTGACCCTGGTCAAGCGGGGATGACACAGACCCATCTAGAGTGAGATGGTGTACCTGTATTCAAAACCCAAGGAGAAAACCGGACATGTCTCTGGAAAAACACGATCTGCTGCACGAAATGCCGGAATCGAAAGACACCATTCACGAGCTGAAGATGAAAGACACCCACTTCGCGAAGATGTTCGAGGAATACCACGAGGTGGATCACGAAGTGCATCGCATTGAAACCGGTGCGGAGCACACTTCCGATGAGTATCTGGAAGAGCGTAAAAAGGTTCGTCTGAATCTCAAGGACAAGCTTTACACGATGGTTCGTGATTACGAGGCCGCACAGGCCAGTTAAGCAATGCTCCCGGGGTGACAGGGCTTGTGACTCCGGGAACCGAAAGGAATGTCTCGACAGGGCAAAGGATCATGCCACTTATCAATACCGCTTTCTCCGGAACAAGAGTTCTGGCTGCCGCGCCCATACTCCTCATCTTACTTTCTCTGTTTTTGCCCATTGCGCGGGCGCAAACGCCGGCCATCCCACTGGCGAATCGTTACCATCAGGGCGTTGAGCTTGAGCATTATTGGCTCAGTGAGAAGCTGGACGGTGTGCGTGCCTATTGGGATGGCGAACGGCTCTGGTCCCGGGGCGGTCATCAATACCGGGCGCCGGCCTGGTTCACCGAAGGTTTTCCCGAACACCCGCTGGACGGCGAACTCTGGGCTGGCAGGGGGCGGTTTGCTGAATTGTCGGGGATTGTGCGTAAAGCCCGCCCGGTAGCGACCGAATGGCGGCAGGTCCGGTTTCATGTTTTTGATCTGCCGCTGCAAGCCGCGCCCTTTTCCGAACGCTATCAGCGCCTGAAGGCTTTGGTCCGTGCCGCTGATGCCACTTACCTTGAGCTGGTTGAACAGCACCCCGTTAGCGGCCACGACGAGTTGATGGCAAAGTTGCAGCGAGTGGTTTCCGACGGCGCGGAAGGATTAATGCTCAAGCGTATCGACAGCCTTTATGCCGCCGGTCGCTCTGATGACCTGCTGAAAGTGAAAACACATAACGATGCCGAAGCCAGGGTGGTCGGTCATGTGCCGGGCAAAGGTAAATACCGGGGTATGCTGGGTGCTCTGAAAGTGCAGCTCGACAATGGCAGGCAATTTCGTATTGGTACCGGTTTCAGCGATTCCGAACGCCGGAATCCACCACCAGTTGGCGCTGTGGTGACTTTCCGTTATCGCGGGCACACAGCCACCGGCCTGCCAAGGTTTGCCAGTTATCTGAGAGTTCGTAACGATGAACCGGAACGGCAAATCATTGACTGAACTACCGGCCAGAGAGTCTATTTCGTAGTCTGGTTTTGGGTCTCCGTACTGACTCTTGCCCGCTCCAGCCGGTTGCGGCCCTTGTGCTTCGCCCGGTAAAGCGCCTGATCGGCAAGGCGCAGGAATTCGGACGCTGAACTGTCCGGGGTGGGCACGCCCCAGGCCAGACCAATGCTAACGCTCAGGCTTACTGCACCGGCCCCTTCATTATCGTGCTGGTGTGCAACCGCTTCCCGAAAGTCTTCGAGGCGATCGGTGATGTCGGAGATATCGCGATAACTGGTAAAGATCACGAACTCTTCGCCGCCAAACCGGGCAATCCGGTCGGTGTCTCGCCGGAAATGCTCTCTCATGATGCCAGCGAGGGCACTCAGGCACTGATCGCCGACATCATGGCCCCAGGTGTCGTTGATCTGCTTGAATAGGTCGGCATCCACCATGGCGACAGCAAAACCCTGTTGGTGGCGCTGGCACCACTGGAAGCTTTTGGGGTATTCGCGATCAAAGTAGGTGCGGTTACCCAGTCCGGTGAGGCTATCGGTCACGCTCAGGTAGGAGAGCGCCGCATTGGCTGTGGCCAGCTCGCGATTCAGACGGCCGAGCTTACGGTTCCAGTAGACCAGCAGGGCGGTAATCAGACAGCCCACAGCCAGAATCTGCCAGAGCAGGGTGTAGTCGATCTGTTGTTTTATCTCGAAGTTTTGCCAGGTGCGCTGCAGCTGTTTCCGGTCTTCCGGGGTCAGGCTGGTGACCAGTTGTTGCATAATGCTTTGCAGCATGGGTTCGTCGTTACGGGTGGCAATGGACAGGGACCAGTCCGCCGGTACCCGGCCGATGACCTTCAGATCGGCCAGTCCGAGCGATTGCATGTAATAACTTGCCGTGGCGAGGGTGGTGATGTATCCCGCCAGATCGCCGTTCTGTAGCTGCCTGAGTCCCTCTTGCTCAGAGCTCACGGTAACCAGATTCAGTGACGGGGTCCGGCGTTGGAGCAGTTCCGCAAAGGCATACCCTTCCACAATGCCAACCGGTTGGTCCTCCAGATCGGCCAGGCGCTGTATAAAAGGGGTGTTGATGCGGCCCAGTACCACGTTGGGCACTTCCAGATAGTGTGACGTGAAGTCCATGTAACTGAGGCGATCCGGCGTTTGCATGGCCAGGGGTAACAAGTCGCAGCGTCGGTTTCTGGCGGCCTGCACTGCGTCCGACCAGTTGGCTGTTTTCACCAGTCGAAAATTCAGATTACCCCGTTCGCTGAACAGAGCCAGCGCATCGGCGGCAAGGCCGACATGCTCGCCATCACGAACCCCTTCCAGTGGCATCCAGTCAGAGTCGGCACAGATGGAAATTTCCCGGTTGCGCTGATCCAGCCAGTGTTGCTGTTCTTCGGTCCACTGCACCTCGCCGGTAGCCGGGGCCGATTGGCTGGCACCCAGCCAGCGGTTTTCGATAACCCGTTCTTCGGTGGGCGTGATGCTGGCGAGCCCCTGGTTGAGTATGTCAGCCAGCGGAGAGAGCGACGGGCGCACGCCAAAACGCAGATCCTCACCCTCCATGCCCGGCAGTTTCAGTTCGCCGGCGATCCGCGCGCCGCTGATACCCTGTTGCCGGATCCAGTAGTTTCCGGAATGCAGCGCGGTAATTACCACATCCACATCACCACTGGTCAACGCCTGGAACATGGACTGTTGAGCGTTGAATGCAGACACAGAGTCGTTGTCATTCAGTATCCGGCGAACGGTATCTTCGTAATAGATGCCTGTGCCCAGGGCAATCCGGTAACCGCTGAGATCTTCCAGGCTTTCATAGGACAGGTTTTTATCCAGGGTGAACACCACATTCGGGATTACATGGTAGGGCTCGGTAAAGCGTGCGAGAGACTCCCGTTCCGGGCTATACGACATATTGGCCAGTACATCAATGTCGCCGTTTCTCAGCATCTGGATCAGTTCCGGCCACTGCCCCTGAACGGGAAGAACCTGGATGCCGGTCAGGTCGGCCAGGCGGTTCATGGTATCAACACTGAGCCCCAGCACCCGCCCTCCATCGGTAAAACTGAAAGGCGCGTAGTCCTCCATGAATCCCACGCGCACAGGCCCCAGGCTCCCCAGATACTGTTGTTGCCGGGCGTCAAGGGGCAGATTGCCAGAGGTGGCGGTGTGATTGCCGCCGAACTCCTGCCAGCGCTGCAGAAGGTTATCGATCTGTGACCGGGGGATCTCATTCAGCCCGTTCTGAATCCGTTCGAGCAGGGCCGGGTTGTCTATTCCGACTCCGATGCGGAAATCTTCTCCGGCAAAACGCTCCAGAGGCGCAGGCCCATGCAATTCCAGGAAGCGGAAGCCCCCCTGGTTGGCCAGATATTCCAGAGTTAGTTTCGGGCCAACCGCCACATCTATCCAGCCAAAAGCCAGTGCCCGTACCAGGCTGGGCAGGGAATCATAGTCATTGACACTGAGGCCGGCGTCGCGCAGTTCGCTGCTGTAGAAGATGTCTTCCACCACGCCAACTCGCAGATCCGCCAGATCCTCAAGTGCCTGTACCTGTGGCAACGGTTGATCGCTGTCCTGCATCAGGTAGATTTTGCGCGTGTGATAGGGCTCGGTGAACAGAACTTTCTGTGCCCGGTCCGGCCGCCAGGAAATGCCGTCGATGGCGTCCAGGTCGCCGCGGAGGAAGGCCGAATAGATGTCCGGCCAACTGCCGGCCCGAAAATCGAACTGCAGATTGCCCGCTTTCTCCACCAGCCGCAGTAAATCGATGGAGAAGCCGGTAGGTTTGCGGCCTTCGAAAAAAGTATAGGGTTCGTTGTCTGCAACGACACCAATGGTCACGCTCTGGGGTGGCTCGGCTTGCGCTCTGGCCTGCTGGGCAACAACCAGCAACAGTGCCAGTGTTGTTAGAATCGCCAGAATCAGGCTGTTAATGGCTGGCGGGCGCGAGTGCGTGATGGGCTGGCGGATTGGCAAAATAATGCTTCCGTGTTGTCGGTTTTTCTATTGTAGTTGCAGATTCTGTGTTCAAACAGTCCAATGTGACCACAAGCGGTACATAAGTGTCCGCTATTATTTAAATGAATTCCAGAACAGGAGCCGTTTGTGACAGAAGCCATGATTGACTGGTCATCGACTCCTGCGGCGCTCTGGCGTCGCCACCGTTCCGGCCTGCGGGCCATCCGGAGGCTGGATTCGGTAAGCTGGCAGGATCTCACCGGCATTGACCGACAGAAACAGGCGCTGGCCCGCAATACCGAGCGTTTTCTGGCCGGTGAGCCATCCAACAACGCTTTGCTCTGGGGCTCCAGGGGTACCGGTAAATCATCGCTGATCAAAGCCTTGCTGAATCGCTATCAGGATCAGGGCCTGAGGATGATCGAAGTGGACAAGGACGATCTGGTCAACTTGCCGGAAATCGTTGATGACATCTGCGATTTGCCGTTCCGCTTTGTGATTTACTGTGACGACCTTTCTTTCGATGTGGGTGAATCCGGCTACAAGGCCTTGAAGAGTGTGCTGGAGGGTTCACTGGAACTGCCGCCGGAGAATGTGCGGGTGTACGCCACCTCCAACCGGCGCCACCTGATGCCGGAATTCATGAACGACAACGTGAACAGTGAAATGCGCGGCGGCGAGCTTGCATCCGGCCGAAGCTATCGAGGAGCAGGTGTCGCTGGCAGACCGTTTCGGCTTGCAGTTATCGTTCTATCCGTTCTCTCAGGATATCTATCTGCAGGCGGTAGACGCGCTGTTCCCCTCGGTAGCGGACCGACATGAGCTGCACATCGAAGCCGCACGCTTCGCAACCAGCAAGGGCGTGCGCAACGGTCGGACTGCTCAGCAGTTCTATCGTCAGCACGCTGGCGACCCGCGCTTCGTTTGAGGCCGGCTACTGATTCTTGGCCATGCGAATAAAACGATAATGGATACGTCGTACACCCAGAAACACCAGGGTCAGCACCACAGGAATGGCAATGCCAAGGATCAGGGGTTTGTTGAAGCTGACACCAGACTCCTGCACTGCGTCCATCGCCAGTTTCAGTAAACTGATCAGGTAGTAGGAAATGACCACCACCGAGAAGCCTTCTACCGTGTGTTGCATCATCAACTGAATGCGTGAGCGTCGGTCCATGGAGCTGAGCAGTTGCTGGTTCTGGCTCTGAATGGCCAGATCCACCCGAGTGCGCATCATCTCCGAGGCCCGGTCGACCCGGCGTGACAGATCCTCCAGCCGCTGGCCCACGGCTTCGCAGGTTTCTACCGCCGGGGTCAGCCGGCGAGTCATGAATTCGTTGAGCGTCAGGTGACCGGAGAGCTCGTCTTCGCGTAATTCCTCCAGCCGGGTCAGTACCAGTTTGTGATACGCGCGGGTGGCCGAAAAACGAAAGGTGGAACGGGCCCGGAAGGCTTCGATTCTTGCGGCAATGTGGGTGAGTTTTGCCAGCAATTCCTGCTCGTCCAGATTTTCATTATCCGCCAGATACTGGGTAATGTCCGCCAGTTGCTGATCCATGCTGTTCAGGGATGGGGAGATCTCCCGGGCCAGAGGCAGGGCCATCAACGACATCAGGCGGTAGGTTTCGATTTCCATCAAACGCTGAACCAGCCGCCCCAACTGGCTGTTGGACATTTTGTGGTTAAGTACCATGAAGCGTCCGAAATCGTCGCCGTGTAGCTGGAACGATCCCAGTATCCGGGCTG
>Ga0075106_1000725_pt1 | contig 16326 bp, 17 predicted proteins | sample AntDeeMetag02WF4_FD_69796 | JGI IMG/M metagenome (GOLD analysis project Ga0075106, IMG submission 69796) | Saline lake microbial communities from Deep Lake, Antarctica - Antarctic Deep Lake Metagenome 02WF4 | ecosystem: Environmental > Aquatic > Non-marine Saline and Alkaline > Saline | place... | reverse complement strand
CCTTCAGTCAAATCCCACAGCAATTTTATCTGGCCAACGATAGGGAAATCCAATATGTGTTCAACCACACAAATTTGGATATTGAATTGTTGATTACCGGGAATTTTGATTTGGGCACGTTGAGCTTCGATTTTACCGATAACCAAATTTTCAGGTTTGTCGTGGTTCCTTCTGATTTTGCGAAGGATCCAAATAATGATCTCAGTACTTTTCAATCCTTGACACAGGCCGTTTCAAAAAATAAAAAACAGCTTGAAACAATTGATTATTAAATTTTGATAATTTATAAATTCAAACCCTGCTCTTATTTAAGTTCAGGGTTTTTTATTTATACCGAATGTAATAATGGCAGGCAGGGGATGGGGTTCCCCAAAGTTGAACCATTGAATTAGTGTGATTTTATGAACCAGCTATTTTTTTCAACCCAAAGCATTCAACAGGTTGATGCAGACTTGCTATATTTGTTAATTCTGGTCAATAAAAATATAAGCCTATGAAAATTTTATCCTCAATAGCATTACTTCTACTTCTGTTTTTAAACACGCATACTTCATCAGCCCAACTTCTGGATGGAGAAAACGGAAATTATGATCGCGCCGATAGCTTGCGTGGTTCGCTGAGACCGGAGCGCACAAACTATGATGTGCTGAAATACAACTTAAACGTAAAAGTGGTTCCCGAAAAGAAATATATCGAAGGCTTTAACGAAATTACTTTTGAAGTAAAAGACAGGTTGCCTAAAATGCAACTTGACCTTTTTGCCAATATGAACGTGGATTCTATTGTTTTTCAAGGGCAAATATTGCCCTATAAACGAGAGTTCAATGCTGTTTTTATCAAGTTTTCAGATCCACTTCAAGCCGGACAAAAACAAAAATTGAGGTTCTATTATTCTGGAAATCCAAAAGTTGCCAAACGCCCACCTTGGGATGGGGGCTTTATTTTTAGAAAGGATAAAAATGGAAAACCTTGGGTGAGCGTTGCGGTTCAGGGAACGGGGGCGAGTTTGTGGTACCCAAATAAGGACCATTTGAGTGATGAACCCGAAGAAGCGGAAATCCACGTGGCCGCCCCAAATGGATTAATGAATGTTTCAAACGGAAGACTGGTCGGTTCAGAAAAAATGGATAAGGGTTACACCCGTTGGGATTGGAAGGTTGAAAATCCCATCAATAATTACAACATCATTTTGAATATCGGCGATTATGTTCATTTTTCAGATAAATTTGAAGATTTGGATTTGAATTATTACGTACTTTCCTATAATTTGGAAAAAGCCAAAAAGCAGTTTCAGCAGGTCAAACCTATGATGGCCTGTTTTACTGAAAAATTTGGCCCTTATCCTTTTCCTGAAGATTCTTATAAGCTTGTGCAAACGCCATATCTTGGGATGGAACACCAGAGTGCCGTCGCTTATGGCAACCAATTTTCAAACGGCTATTATGGCCGGGATTTATCGGGAACTGGAATTGGCCTGAGATGGGATTATATTATTATCCACGAGTCCGGCCACGAGTGGTTTGGCAACAGCATCTCGGTTGGTGATATCGCAGATATGTGGATCCACGAAGGTTTTACGACTTATTCTGAAGCCGTGTATGTGGAATGTCAATATGGAAAAAAAGATGCCTTGAAATACCTCAAAGGCTTAAGCCAAAACGCGCAAAACGATAAACCAATAATCGGTGATTTTGGCGTTAATAATGAAGGATCTGGGGATATGTATTTTAAAGGGGCAAATATGTTGAATACCTTGCGCAGCATTATAGACAATGATGAAAAATGGTGGGATTTGCTGAAAAATTTCAGTTTGGATTTTCGGCATAAAATAACCAATACCCAAGAAGTTATTGACTATTTCAATACTAGAACGGAAACCGATGTCGAACCACTTTTCAGGCAATACCTGAGTTATTCAGCTTTACCAAAATTACATTTGAAACGTGTCGAGGATAAAATCCTTGCCCGATGGGAAACAGATGTCAAAAAGTTTGAAGTTCCCGTGGATTTGATAGTAAGCAAGGGTGAAAAAATTAGGGTTCATCCCACAAATGAATGGAAGGCCCTTTCAAAGTTATCAAATAAACCCGGTTTAAAATTAAGCGATGTTAAGCTCGACCGCCTGCATTTCTATGTTCAGATTGAAAAAGATTAACAGTCTGCTTAAAGTCAAGACACTATAAATCAGAAAAAAGTCTGTCTAAACAAGTTCTAATGGTTGACCTGGCTCAAAAGGATATCGTCGATTTCAAGGTCTTCATCTTCAGAGTGTAAAACGGAAATTTGCCCCGTTGTTTCATAGACGACCGCTTTGATCTGGCTCATTTGCAAAACCTTGGATTCCCGCAACTTTGAATAGAGCTCTGGTTTTGAAACGCGCCCTTTCTTTAAGTTTTCTTCAATTATTTCTGCGCCATTCATCAACAAAAGTGGCGGATTGTCAACCATTTTTTGAACAGGTCTGAACCGCCGGAAGATCGCGACGCCCATTTAAAAGATAAAGTGCCGTAAGCCCAACAGCGCCATCAATTATGCTCACTGAAGAAGTTAAAATGGTCGAGGCAAGAATGGAACCTATTGCCACGGTAATCCCAAAGTCAAAACTCGACATTCTATTCGTGTCAAAATCAGTACAGCCAGAAAGATGCCCACGGCGCAAATAGGGATATTTGTCAGTGAATTCCAGTTGGTTTCGATCCAGTCGCAGGTCATAGTTTTTTGGTTTAGATTTTTTAAATTAGTGTAAAGGCCTTTGATATTGTGTATTATTGTATTTTTATTTTAAAGAAGTCTTTACTGTATGACGGTCAAAAATTTTCAACTTAAAAAATTTAAAAAATCAACTGATTTTTATTCGGTCGAATCCCAAGCGCCCAGTAATATTGCATTGATTAAATACTGGGGAAAGCAAGGGCTTCAGTTGCCAAAAAACCCGTCGATCAGTTTTACGCTTTCCAATTGCAGGACAAACACAAAAATCAATTTTACGCGAAAACAAAGACCTTCTACTCAAATCAATTTTGACGTTTTTCATAAAGGAAAACCAGCACTGGGTTTTAAGCCAAAAATCACTCAGTTTTTTGAACGTATCAGTGAGTATGTCCCGTTTATTTTTGATTATGAAATGGAAATCCATACCTCAAATTCTTTTCCCCACAGCAGCGGGATCGCGTCTTCTGCCAGTGGAATGGCTGCATTGACCGCTTGTTTGATTGAGTTTGAAAAACAAGTTTCGATGGAAAATAAAACTGAAGGATATTACAAGCAAAAAACATCTTTTTTAGCGCGGTTGGGTTCAGGGAGTGCCTCGCGAAGTGTCGCCGGACCGCTAATGCTTTGGGGCAAACACAAAGATTTCAAACAGAGCAGCGATGATTTTGCCATTGCCTTGGACGCTTCCATTCATCCTGTTTTCAAAACCTATCAGGACACTATTTTACTCGTGGACCGTGGCCAAAAAAAGGTTTCCAGCAGTGCCGGGCATAATTTAATGAACGGACATCCCTTTGCTGCGCAACGTTTTGAACAGGCTAAAACCCGGATTTCACAGCTGAGGGATATTTTGAAAAATGCAAACCTAGACGAGTTCATTAAACTGGTCGAAAGCGAAGCGCTCACACTTCACGCGATGATGATGACGAGCGATCCATATTATTTGTTGATGAAAGCAGACACGGTGAATGTCATAGAACGCATTTGGCATTTTCGGGAAGAAACGGGTTCAAAAATTTGCTTTACACTCGACGCTGGTGCCAATGTCCACCTGCTTTATCCCAAGGCCGAAAAAGAAAAGGTAAAAATATTTATAGACCAAGAACTGACCCAATTCTGCCAAGAAAAAGCTTATATCCACGATGAAGTGGGAGGCGGGGTTGAGGTTTGACTATTTCAAACTTCAAATTTCAAATGTGTTAGTTAGGGGTTTTTTAGAGGATTTTAAACTTTAATTTCAATTTCAATTTCAGCTTCAATTTCAACTTTCGAAATACCTACGGGGTTATTCTGATCGTGAAAAGAAACCCCGCAGGAAAGTATCCCACTATCCCGACGGTTACTGAGACCAGCTATTCTAGCACAGCATAAGATCCTGAGTCAAGCTCAGGATGACAGGGCGCTAAATGGATTATCTTTAGCAATTATTCTGATCTTGAAAAGAAACCCCGCAGGAAAGTATCCCACTATCCCGATGGTTACTGAGACCAGCTATTCTAGCACAGCATAAGATCCTGAGTCAAGCTCAGGATGACAGGTCGCTATATAGACCATCTTTAGCAATTTTTCTGATCGTGAAAATAAACCCCACAGGGAAAGTTAAGGCAAAGGCCTGCATTCAGGTTGTCTGGGTTTTTCGAATACTGGGTGGTTAAATTTGAAATAACAAATTTGCAATCTCAAAATTTGAAATAATTTAGTGCAAGGGCCGTTTTTTGATCATTCCGCCTCTGGTGTCCTTGACGCGGGTCATCACGACAAAGGCGTTGGGATCGATTTTTGTGATTTCAGTGTTCAAGCGGCTCAGTTCCAACCGCGTTAAAACGGTGTAAATAACGTCCAGGTCGTCATTGCCATCGGGGTGTTTTACGCCGCGTTCTGCCTTATAAATCGTTACGCCACGGCGCAATTTTTCAACAATCATCACCCGGATTTCCTCACTGTGGACCGAAACAATGTTGACAGCAATATATTCTTCAATGCCTTCGACCACAAAATCAAGCGTTTTTGAGGCGGCAAAATAAGTGATCATTGAATAAAGGGCCACTTCAACCGAAAGTAACCAAGCCGCGGTTGAAAAGATAAAAATATTGATTATCATTATAATATCGCCAATGGTGGCATTGAATTTACGGCTCAAAAAAATAGCCAAAACTTCTGTTCCGTCAATAACTGCGCCGCCACGAATAGAAAACCCAATTCCCGCGCCTAGGAAAAAACCGCCAAAAACTGCGACCAAGAGTTTGTCATCTGTCACTTCAGGAAAATGGATATTAGCGATCACCAAGGATAGAATGCCAATGGCGATCGCGGTCTTAATTGCAAATTGTTTTCCTACCACGTTGTAACCCAAAAAAATAAAGGGACTGTTGACCATTAGTATCAAGGCCCAAAGTGGAAAGCTTGATGTCCCGGAAACTAAAAGCGCAATCCCGGTTGCACCACCATCGATAAAGCTATTGGGCAATAAAAAACTTTCAAGCCCAAAAGCGGCGGAGGCAATCCCCAAGAGGATGAGAAAAATTTCTTTGATCCATTGACCAACATTTATTTTTAAACGTCGGAAGGCTTTAGCAGCGCGAAATTCAGAAACATTGGCGCCATCTTGAAGCTCCTTGTCCTTATAAATTAATTTGACTATCCACTTTTTAAAAATGTTGCCCATATAAAGTAATTGCGTCCTGAATTCAGGAAATTACACCCATTATTTAATGATCGCAAGATAGAAATAATGAGGGTATAAAAGAGATGGATTGGATTATAAAATTCGTAAGGCCTAACATGCGATAAGGATCAAAACAATTTTAAATTCTCTGATTTGTCATTGTACATCCGTTGAAAATTTGGGCTGTCCATTCCGTTTTCCCCTAAAATTTTAAAACCCCTTTCGACCTGACGAACTGGGCGACCTGTGCCAGTGATCAACTCCAGGGCCTTGGCAAGAAAAGGTTCGTTTGGATTTCCCAATTGCCCCAGGTTTCTAAAATCCTCTTGAAATTCTATTTCGGGCTGAATTCCATCTGCATAATCTGTGAACCCATTTGCATTGACCGTTTTTAAAACCAAAGGTTGTATGGCATAAGTATGGCATAAATTAACATTGTCCCTGGAAAAATCTGGTGAATCGTAAACCGTGATGCTCCCTTGAAATTTTCCCGCTGTTGGCGTTCCGATTTGTTGCACATCAATATAAGGCATCAGTGAGCTGATGAGCAATTCGCTGGCCGAGGCGGTCGAGCTGGTCGTCAGGACATAAACGGAATTCAGGTTTAAATTATTGATACCTTCACCAGAACTTATTTCAGAATTGAAAAAACGTTCCTTGGGTTCAATATTTTCATTATAAACCTGTCTGGTAAAAAGTTCGCCTTCAAATTGACCAGTGATCATACTTCCCAGGTCATTACTGCTTTCAATGCTTCCGCCGCCATTATAGCGCAAATCGACGACTAGATTGTTAATTCCAGCGCCTTGAAACCTGGCAAAAGCTGCATTCAGATCATCATCAAAAGTTCTTGTAAAGGAATTGTACATCAAATAACCAACTTTTTGATCTTGAATATTAATGACGGTATCGATAAAAACCGGGTTTTCAGTATATTCTTCCTTTGTGAGTGTGATTTCTTGATTGAGAGAAGAAAGGTTTCCATTTTCATCTAGATCTGCCAGTCCAATTGTATAAGTGCGTTCCGAGAGCAGTTGGTTAAAGTTATTCTGAGTAAAAGTGGTGCCATCAATCCGGTTAAAAAGCATTCCCCGTGAAACGCCATTTCGCGAAGCGGAAGAATTTGGCAGGACATAGCGCACATAAGCAAAAATATCCCCAGAGGATTGAATTTGAACCAATCCGAAAGCCATGCCATTGTTCAAACTGATACCGTTAAAGCTGCTTTCCAAAGCGCGATAATCATCGACCAGAACGCTGAAACGGTCCTGGGGCACAAGCAAGCTCGAGAAAAACGCTTCTGGCGAGGAAAATCCGCTGAGATAATTATTGAGTTCACTTTGATTGGAAAAACGGTCGTTGCTCAAAACGGGTTGCTCATCTTTATAAAGATAAAAATTGTTCATCCCTTTATATATAAAGTCCTGTATTTCTAAATTACCGGCAAGACAGCGCGAGTCATCTTGATCTTCAAAACACGAGTTGAGAAGAAACAGGCTGAGTAAACAAATGAGTGGAAAACTATACCTTTTCATAGAGCTTTTAAATTTCAGATTTTAAAAGTAGCGATAAAAAAGCAAATACTAAAACCCATTTTGTAACAAAGTCGTAAATTTATCGTCAATATTATAAAGCTTAAGAAATTGAATCAAAGTGAGTTTTTAAAATTTACGCGGAAAAACCAGGACAATTTGTTCCGGATTGCCAAACGCCTTTTGGTTTCTCACGATGCTGCCCAAGATGCGGTCCAGGAAGTCTGGCTGAAACTTTGGAAAAACCGTGAAAAATTAGATAAACTGGACAGTCCTGCGGCTTTTGCGGTTACGGTGACAAAAAATCACTGTTTAGATCAACTCAAGCTCAAGAACAATAACAATTTACGCATTGTTCACAGCAATTATGAAACACGCTCAAAATCGCCGGATGCAGAGCTTGAGGCTAAGGATGAACTTAAAAAAGTAGGCGAGATCATAAAGGGTTTGAGCAAGAAAGAACAAATGCTCATTCAACTTCGTGAAATAGAACAACTGGATTACGCAGAAATGGCCTCTGTCCTGAATATGCGTGAAAATACCATTCGAGTGGGACTCTCGAGGACAAGGAAAAAAATAAAAAAAGCACTTTTAAAACAACATCGCTATGGAACGGTGGGAGATTGAACAATTGATAGGAAAATACTGGGTGGGGGAAACCGATCTGGAGGAAGAGAATGCGTTGCGTGATTTTTTCAAAAACGAAAATGACATTCCGCCAGAGTGGAAATCCTGTCAGACAATGATGCTTTATTTTGAAGCGGAAAAGTCAACTACAAAGGCACCAGAGGAATCCCGGAATGGGATAAAGACCAAATGGTTTTGGCGAAAAAATACCCGATGGGTCGCCGCTGCAGCTGTAGTGGTGATTGCGATTGCAGGGACGTTTTATGGCAATCAAGATTTGGCGGTAAATTCAAATGAAGTTACTGGAATGACAAACTCAAATATCAAAAACACCAAGGAATTTTTCATTGAAATGAAAAAAACAGTTGAAGAAGGTAAAGAAGATTTAAATGTGATGAAACGCATTAACGCTTTGGGAATGCGCTGAATTTAAAAATAACACTATGAAAATTATTTTTTGTAATTTAATGATCGTTACCCTGTGCCTTTTTGTGGTGTCAAAAACCGAAGCACAAACATCTTTTGATAAATATATGACAATGACCGATGTCACGGCAGTGCAGGCAACGCCTGAAATGTTTGAGCTGATGTCTGACCTCGATCTGGATGAAATGAGTGAAGGTGAAGATGAGAAAAGTATGTTGACGTTGTTGAAAAATGTCGAAGAGGTGATGGTTATTTCTTCAGAAAACAATGCCAGATCAACATTGATGCAACAAGATTTTCAATCTTATGTGGATGGCAAAAAACTCAACAAGTTGATGAGCGTCAATAAAAACGGAAGCCAGTTTTTAATGTATCAAAAATCAGCAAAATCAGATAGTGACATCTCTAAATTTGCCCTTTATATGCACGATGAAAACAATAAAAATCAGTCTTTGATTTTGATTATCAATGGGGAGATGGATAAAGAAAGTATAGAAATGATCCGTAAAACATTTGATGTTCCGGCAAAATCAGATACTTTACAAGTTAGAAATTAATTTGATTCAATGATTATGAAATATTCAGTTTACTGTTTGATTATAGTTTGTATTGCTGTTTTGACCTCTTGCAATGATGATCCTTCATTGGAAAAATATATTATCAAAAATCAAGATGACAGCGCATTTATGACGCTTGATGTTCCAGCGGGTTTGTTCATACAAGAGAAAAATATGGACGGGATGCCCGAAGATGTTCAAAGGGCAATCAAAAGCGTCAAAAAAGCAAATGTTATTGCACTTCCTTTAGATGACGGCAATAAAAAAAGGATGGAAGAAGAGATGGCGGAGATGGATGAAATCTTGAGTGATAAAAAATATAAACGCTTACTGAACCTCAATGTAAAGGGAAAAATGATCCGGTTGATGTATTCTGGGGAAAAGGATGATATGGATGAAATTGTCATTTATGGAAAAGACCCTGAAAAAGGCTTTGGCATTGCCCGCTTGCTCGGCGATGGGATGAACGCTAAAGCGATTACGACCATTATGACTGCAGCCGAAAAAAATCAGTTGGATTTTAATGGTGATGCGTTTTCCGGTTTGAATAAATTAATGGAAAAAAACTACAAATAAGCACTAATTAATTTCCCCAAAACAAAGTCCAACATCAAAACTTAAAATTTTAATGCAGCGGAAACGCTTTTATTATCTGCTCAAAATTCAATATCTTGGCTATAGGTTTCACGGGTGGCAACAGCAACCCGATGTAAAAACCGTCGAACAAGCCTTGAAACGTGTTATATCTTATGTTTTGGACCGGCGGAAATTTAAACTCGTTTCCACGGGAAGGACTGATGCTAAAGTTTCAGTAGAGCAAAGTTTTATAGAACTCATTTTGGATGGTGAAGATATTGACCCTGAAGGTTTCTTTGAAAAATTAAATAATAATCTTCCAGATGATATCCGGGCGCTTGATATTGAGGAAACAGATGCTCATTTCAATATTATCAAGGACGCCAAACAGAAGGAATACTGTTATTTTTTTTCCTTTGGCGAAAAGCCACATCCATTTTGTGCACCACTAATGGTCAGTTATACCCAAAAACTGGATTTGGCTCAAATGAAAATGGCGGCGCGTTTATTTGAAGGCGAACACGATTTCTGGAGTTATGCTTTTCATCCCACACCAAAAACCAAAACCACTGGTAAAATCGATTATTGCCGAATTGAAAAAAACGAACGTTACACTGCAAATTTTTTCCCTGAAAAAACCTATGTCCTGCGCATTTGCGGTGCTGGTTTTAAACGCCATCAAGTGCGTTTGATAATGGGCGCCCTTTTTGACCTGGGAATGGGGAGGCTTGATCTATCTTTTATCAAGCAAAGCCTAAACCCTTTGTTCAAAATCAAAATGACACACGTGGCACAGGCTTCGGGATTGATTTTGACTGAAGTCAAGTTTGATTGAAATTATGCAGTGTGCTTATTCACAGCATTTTAAAATAAATTTTTAAAAACAGTTCTTTTTTTACGCAACCTTTCTGTTCTTTGTGCATCTATTAAGTGAAGGCTATCCTAATCTTAACTCAATTTATTATGATTACTTTTTTAATCGTTTTGGCTTCGCTGTTATTGATCAACACGTTTTTATTTTTATTCAGCAGAAATAAAGAAGATGATCAACACAGGCCAAAAATTGATGCCGTGGATAAAAAACCAAAATCCCACCTTAAGCGCGCATCTTGAAATAAACAGGCTTTATTTATAGTTGACCGCTTTCAAATGTAACTGCAATCAAGCTTTTTTAACATCCTTTAATTGCGTTTTCAAATCTTCCATAGAATCTTGCAATTCCTTCAATAAATGATTTTCAGAATTGGCATCTAGACTAAAGGTCAATTTGCTAGTAACTTCCCAGAGTTCTTGAATTTCACTCACTTTAATTTCAAAGGGCACATAGTCTCGGTTCAAGGAAATCAACCTGATTTTTGATGGATCGTCCAACTTATGCAATTTTTTGACCACCACAGTGTCATAGGTAATGACAACGTGAATCTTGTTATTACTGGTGAGATTCAAATCTGGAACGGCTTTGGCCAGGACCCATTCATCTGGCTTTAAATTTGGCATCATACTGTCGCCCTCAATTTGAAAACCGCGGTGGGTTGCGTTACGGAATTCAGGGAGGGGCATATCAAAGGCCGGCAGTTGTTTATACCATTCCCGCTCGTGGACATTTTGAGGGTAACCTGCCGCAGCGCGTTGGTTGACCATCATGATATTCTCATTTTTTTCAGAATTCAGCGAAATGATTTTCGGCAGGGTTTCGGCTTTGCTGAGGTTCAGATTTTTCTTTGAACTTTCACCATAAATCCACAAAGGATTAATTTGATAAAGGCGTAAAAGATCTTTTATCACTTCGCCAGTTAACCTGGTTTTTCCACGTTCAATGTCAGCGGTAGAGGTTTTTATGCCCAGTTTTTCTGCAAATTCCGCCTGCGTAAGTCCTTGTTCATCACGGATTTGGCGAAAACGTTCAATTTGTATAGCGTGTTTCATAATTCAAATATAGTCTTTTTGGGAATAAATCCAAAATTAATAGGATATTATCCTTTAAAATGGATATATTCCTTACATTCGTAAAAATTCCAATATATGAATTTCGAACGTATAAAAGAAAAACTCAGCATTCTGGCCGATGCTGCAAAATATGATGTTTCCTGCGCTAGCAGCGGAAGTAAACGTAAAAATAAATCTGGTCTGGGCAATTCAAATGGAATGGGGATTTGTCACAGTTATACCCAAGACGGTCGCTGCGTTTCCCTGTTGAAAATTTTATTGACCAACCATTGCATTTTTGACTGTGCTTATTGCGTTTCCAGAAAGAGCAATGATATCAAGCGCACGGGTTTTAAAGTGCAGGAAGTGGTCGATTTGACCATTAATTTTTACCGTCGCAATTATATCGAAGACCTCTTTTTGAGTTCCGGGATTTTTAAAAGTGCAGACGCCACGATGGAACGCCTGGTGCGTGTGGCCAAAGAGCTTCGGGAAGAGGAAAATTTCAATGGCTATATCCATTTAAAATCAATCCCCGGGGCCAGTGATGGAGGCAGGACTTAATGCCGATCGCCTTTCGGTCAATATCGAAATGCCCACTCGGGAAGGCTTGAAGCTATTGGCGCCTGAAAAAAACCGGAAAAATTTTCTCAAACCCATTCAAAAAGCACAGAACGATATTGCCGAGAACAGGGCGTTAAAAAAGCAGCGGGCAACAAAACAACATTTTGCACCGGCTGGACAAAGCACCCAGATGATCGTTGGTGCGACTGGCGAAACCGACTTTATCAAACAGATTGGTTGTTAGGGTTTTATGGGTTCTCTGTGGAAAAATTGCCAAATAAAACCCATCCAAATTTAGACAGTGATATCGATCCAAAATTGAGTTGGGCCCTGCGGAATATGCAGTTGTTCCCAGTTGATGTCAACCGCGCCGACAAATGGATGCTGGCCAGGATCCCGGGCATTGGAATGAAATAAGTCTTTAAAATCCTGAATGGAAGGAAATTCAGGAAATTGAACTGGGAAAACTTGAAGAAAATGGGCATTGCTTTGAACCGCGCTCAGTATTTTATGACCTGCAATTCATCTTCTTTTCATTCCAGGGATTATGCGCCGGCAATCATAAAACAGAAAATTCTAAAAACCAGCCAAAGCAAATTTCAAAAAACATATTCCAATCAGTTGAACCTGTTCAATTGAGCTTAAATTTTTTTTGGATAATCCGTTTATACCGAATGTGATTTGTAATGTCGCATAAATGTTTTTTATACCAATAAATTTGTCCAGTTTTAGAGTTGAATTAGGACAATTGCCATTGGGGTGAAAAAAAATTTAGATTACTAAAGTTGAGTATAATTGAGATTTTTTAATTTTCACTGATAGAACTGACAGAATTAAAATTTTAAATGAAGAGTGCCTGTTTTATTTACGACGGAAGTTTTGAGGGGTTTTTGACCGCTGTGTTCGACGTGTATAATCACAAGTCAAAAAATGCTGAAATTTGGCGTGAAGAATTATACCAACCGGCTTTGTTTGGTGAAAAGATCGAGTCTGTTACTTCGGCTGAAAAGGCCGAACGCGTTTGGAAAGGAATGATGCGAAAAATCGGGAAACCGGCAGTCGATCAAATTTTTAAAGCTTTTCTTTCGGAAATTGAAACTGTGGAAACCACGCTTTTGCGCTATATCGAATATGGTTTTGAAAGCCGTCGTTTCATTCACAAAGACTTTAGTCATCCCGCGGTGATGGAAGTGGCAAAAACCGTCAAACAAATTGGCCGTGAAAAGCACCGGATGGATGCTTTTGTGCGGTTCAGAAAAACTAAAGATGGCATTTATTTTGCCGCGATCAAGCCAGATTTTAATGTGCTGCCTTTGAATATCAGTCACTTTAAAGCCCGTTATGCCGATCAAAAATGGATTATTTATGATCTGACACGAAATTATGGGGTTTTTTATGATTTGAAGGAAGTCCGTCAAATCACAATGGATTTGCCAGATGACATCTTAAAAACCAAACCTGAACATTTTGGTGAGGAAGAAGTTGAATTTCAGGAACTGTGGAAAAGTTATTTTGAACACACAAATATTAAATTCCGGAAAAATTCAAAACTGCACCAGCAATATATGCCGAAACGGTATTGGGATTTTTTGACTGAAAACCACTCGCTTTAGTCAAGCGTTTTCATTGAGTCTTTCAGCTATGATGTCGGTTGCTTCGTCCAGTAAATCATAAACCATTTTAAAACCGTCTTTTATACCAAAATAAGGATCGGGAACATCTTTATGCTCGCCGGGAAAACTTTGCTCGAGGATCATCGCAACTTTTTCACTTTGCTTATCGGTTTTGGCGTGCTCAAGGACATTTTCATAATTTGAGGAATCCATCACATAAATTTCATCAAAACGGTCAAAATCTGCCGGTTCAAATTGGCGTCCGCGCTGGTCTGTAATATCTAAATTGTGGCGTTTGGCTATAGCGATTGAATCTTTATGAGGTTGCTCATCAATGTGATAATCGCCAGTTCCAGCGGAATCCACCTGTACTTTTTCAGGGTCCACTTTAGATTGTAATAACACCTCTGCAAGGGGCGAGCGGCAAATATTGCCCAGACAAACCATTAAAATTTTTGTCATCTCACTGGTGGATTTTAGTGTTCAGGTCTTCTACAAATTTCTTGAATTTTTTGTCGGTAGAGGAGAGGTTGCTCACGGTTTTGCAGGCGTGAAGAACCGTGGAGTGATCGCGTTTCCCGATTTGTTTTCCGATGCTGGCCAGAGAAGCTTCGGTATATTTTTTAGAGAAAAACATCGCCAATTGCCGCGCTTGGACAATGTGGCGTTTGCGGGTTTTTGATTGCAATGTTGCGAGATCAAGCTGAAAATAGTCACTCACCACGCGCTGTATAAAATCAATGGAAATTTCGCGTTTGGTGTTTTTGACATAATTATCCACAATTTTTTTGGCCAAATCTAATGTGATTTCCTTTTTATTAAAGGAAGAATGTGCGATCAAGGAAATAATGGCGCCTTCGAGTTCGCGGATATTTGTGCGGATGTTGTTGGCCAGAAAATCAATAATTTCCTTTGGCATTTCCACACCATCACGAAAGAGTTTATTTTTGATGATGGAGACACGGGTGTCAAAATCAGGATGCATTAACTCTGCCGAAAGTCCCCATTTGAAACGGGAAAGCAAGCGCTGCTCAATATCCTGCATATCAACGGGGGCTTTATCACTGGTCAAAATAACCTGTTTGCCGTTTTGGTGCAAGTGGTTGAAAATATGGAAGAAGACGTCTTGCGTGCCCACTTTTCCAGAAAGCAGTTGAATGTCATCGACAATAAGGACATCGATGATTTGATAAAAATGAATAAAATCGTTGCGGTTATTTTTCTTGACCGATTCAATGTATTGCTGTGTAAATTTTTCAGCAGAAATATAGAGTACGGTTTTATCCGGGAATTTTTCCTTGACTTCCACACCAATGGCGTGTGCGAGGTGTGTTTTTCCCAGTCCAACACCGCCAAATATTAATAGCGGGTTGAAAGAGGTGCCTCCGGGCTTATTGGCTACTGCCATTCCAGCAGATCGTGCCAAGCGGTTAGAATCCCCTTCCAGAAAATTGTCAAAACTATAAGCCGTGTTCAGCTGTGAATCGATTTTGACATTCCGGATGCCGGGAATGACAAATGGGTTTTTGAGTTCTGGGCTTTTGTTTTTTAACGGAACGTCCACTTCTTGAGAAGCTAAATTGCTGCGCTGTGCACTCGGGATTTTTTCAGTATAAGGTTTTTTGCCCATTACCTGGTTTTCCATTTTAATGACATAAACCAGCTTTGCCTGTTCACCGAGTTCACGTGTCAGGGAAACTTTCAACAATTTCACATAGTGTTCTTCCAGCCATTCATAAAAGAATTTCGAAGGCACTTGAATGCTCAAGGCGTTTTCTTGAAGTTTAACCGCTTTGATGGGTTGAAACCACGTTTCATATGCCCGGGGTGTAATATTATCTTCGATAAAACCGAGACAATTCCCCCATACTGTTTGAGCAGTTTTTGACATAAATGACGTGATCTATAGAGTGTTAAAATTAATTTAAAAAATATCCTGAGCCTCAAAATGTGGTTTGGCCAAACGGGTTATTTTGGAATACAAATATGTGAACAATTCAGCTAATAAAAAAATGAAATTGCCCTTGAAATTGTAGTTTTTTTTTCGCATATTTATAACATCCTAAATGATCAACCTTTAGGCCTTTTTTTATGAAAAAGTTTATTTCACGCCTGCGTGTCAGATATGGCGAGACAGATCAAATGGGTGTGGTCCATCACGCAAATTATGCCTTGTATCTAGAGTTGGCACGGGTTGAGTGGCTTAAGGAATTTGCGCTCTCCTATAAAGAAATGGAAGAAAATGGAATAATGATGCCAGTCTATGATATGGGGCTGACCTTCAAAAAGCCAGCTTATTTTGACGAAGTTTTAAGCGTGGAAACCCAGCTGCTCCAACCACCAAGTGTGCGCATAAAATTGGGTTATAAAATATTGAATAAACACGAAGAACTCTTAACGGATGCGCATACTGAATTAATATTTGTTAACTCAAAAAATAACAAACCGATGCGTTGTCCCGATGATATTTATCGAAAAATAATGAAGAGTAATTAATAAATTATGATTTTAATCTAGAATACGGGCATTTGCGTTCTTCCAGCCGTTAAAACGTTCTTTAAAGCCCTTAACTTTTGAGACTGGAATTCCCATAATAATTTTGCATTTCACGCCAAATTCCTCTGAAATTATTTCTGGTTTTTCTCGATTGATCAAAGCCCTGATCTTGCTGGTGTCATCGTATTCATAAATAATTTCAACTTGTTTTTTAATCGTTCGTTTTAAAGTTTTTGCTTTTTTCAGGGTTTCTGCTGCTGTGGTTTTATAAGCGGTGATCAATCCGCCGACGCCGAGTTTTGTCCCGCCAAAATACCGCACAACAACTATAAAAACCTCGGTGAGTTCAAAGGCCTGAATTTGACCATAAATGGGCATCCCCGCCGAATTCGAGGGTTCGCCATCATCATTGACCCGATAGTGCTCATAATTTTTCCCCAAGCGCCAGGCATAACACCAATGATTGGCCTGCGGATGTTCATCTTGAACTTTTTTAAGACATTTTTCAATAGCTTCTTCCGAACCCACGGGAAAGGCATAGCCAAGAAATTTGCTTCCGCGGTCTTTAAAAATCACCCCTTCGGTTGTTTTTGCTATCGTTTTATAAAAATCGCCGGTTTTGTCCATATTTT
>Ga0075106_1000722_pt1 | contig 16407 bp, 17 predicted proteins | sample AntDeeMetag02WF4_FD_69796 | JGI IMG/M metagenome (GOLD analysis project Ga0075106, IMG submission 69796) | Saline lake microbial communities from Deep Lake, Antarctica - Antarctic Deep Lake Metagenome 02WF4 | ecosystem: Environmental > Aquatic > Non-marine Saline and Alkaline > Saline | place... | reverse complement strand
GAGCCAGGTCGACGACCGCCTGGGGCGTGAGTTCGCCGGGCGGCGTCCGGGACGGCGGGTCGGGTCCCACGACGATTGCGTGGCCCTCCGTCGTCGAGATTTCGATGCCCGGAATGAACAGCGGCGTCGTCGAGATGGCGCCGACGTCCGTGTAGTAGTCGTGGTTCGTGAGCGCGACGCCGTCCAGTCCGCGCCACCGACTCGCCAGTGCCAGCAGGTTCGCCCCGAGCGGGTCGTAGCGCGTCGGCTCACCTGCCCACTGGTGGAAGAACCGGGTGTGGGCGTGCAGGTCTACGTCGAACATCCGACCACCTCCGCGCTGACCGCGCCCGGCAGCCCTGTTCCACACCGACTCATTGCCTGTCCGGGTCGGGGTCGTACCCCTCTCCCACGGCCACCTCCACTCTCCCGGGGTCGGTGTGCACCGACAGCGACTGCCCCTCGACCATCTCGCCGTCCAGACTGAACTGCGTCGCCTCCGGCGTCTGGAGCGTGATGTCCAGGGCCGGCGCGTGGAACCGAGTGACGTACTCGGAGGCCCGGCCGAACAGCCGGCCCGCGACGGCGTCACCCATCAGGTCGAGCGCCGAGACGTCCTCGACGACGGTCACGTCGAAGCGGCCGTCCTCGACGTTCGCCTGGCTATCCTCGCCCGGGACGAAACGGCGGGCGTTTCCGACAAGCACCGTCATCGCGTTGCCCTCCCAGACGGTCGCCTCGCGGCCGTTCTCGTAGATGTCGACGGAGATGGGGAGCGACTCGAACTCCGCGACCGAGCGCAGCGTCGCGACAACGTACGCCAGCACGCCGAGGCGCTCTTTCATCTCGTCGGAGGTGTCCCCGCTCGATTCCGCAGTCAACCCCGCGACACAGGAGTTCACGAACAGGTGGTCGTCCGTCCGCCCGAGGTCGATGCGGCGCCGCTCCCCGTTCTCGATGACGTCGAAGGCGTCGTCGATGCCGGTGACGTCGATGTTGCTCGCGAAGTTGTTCCCCGTGCCCACGGGAATCACGCCGAACGTCACGTCGTCGAAGGCGTCCGCGGCGTCGATGCCGCGGAGCACCTCGTTGATGGTGCCGTCGCCGCCGGCCGCCACGACGGTGGACGCGCCGGCCGCGGCCGCCTCTCGCGAGAACTCGACGGCCTCCCCCTCGTTCTCCGTCTCCCGGAGGCCGTACCCCCGTATCGATGCCCTGTTCCGAATCGCCTCCGCGTGCTGTCCGTCCCCGCTGTTCGGGTTGACGACGACGACCGTCTCCGGTGACTCTGTTGCTGACATGGTGTGTACAGTGACTCCATCTCCGGGTGGACCGGCGAACACCGCGGCGGTTCTGACCACCCGCCGGCGACTGGGAGCGCTGCCGGCCGGTCGGACGACCCCCATCCTGGCGTCTCTAGGCATCCGTCGGCGGCCGCGGGTTTTGTTATGGACGGCGTACGGAAATCGGCCCGGAGAAAGCGCCCTGCACACTTTTCGACCTCCCAACCGACCGTCTACCCGTGAGCGGTGCCCCCGACCCGAGCGAAATCTTCCAGCGCGCCGTGGACGAGGGAAACCGACGTCTAGACCAGACGACACTCGAACTAGTTTCGACGAGTTTCATCGCGGGATTCACCGTCGTCTTCGGGATGGCAGCCCTCGGCATCGCCCACGCCGCCGTCGAACCGCAGTTCGGCGACGTCTCCAAGATCGCGGGCGGGCTCGCGTTCGGTCTCGCGCTCGTCTTCCTCGTCGTCGGGCGCACGGAGCTGTTCAACGAGAACTTCTTCGACCCGACCGCCGCGGCGGTCGACAACGACGACTCCTGGATGGTCGGTCCGCTCGTCCGCCTGTGGGCGCTCACGTTCGTCTTCAACTTCGTCGGGGGCGCCATGCTCGCGACGTTCGTCGCCATCGAGGGGGCGCTCCCGCCGGGCACTGCAGAGGCGCTGGTCAGCACCGCCGAGGATATCGTGGCCAGGAGCCCGCTGGCGCTGTTCGCCAGCGCCGTCTTCGGGGGCGCGCTCGTCTCGCTGCTGTCCTTCCTCCTCCAGGCCGTCGACAGCGACGGCGCGCGAATCACCCTCTCCTACATGGTCGGGTTCCTGCTCGCGCTCGGTCCGTTCGACCACGTTGTGGTCAGCGTCCTCCACGTCTACTTCGGGATGCTGTTCGGCGGCCCCATCGGCTACGGCGCGCTCCTCGTCACGATGGCTGTCTCGACAGCAGGAAACTTCGTCGGCGGTCTGGGCCTGGTGACGGTCTCGCACGTCGCGCAGGTGAAGGGGTCCCGCAGCGAGTCCGACTGAGTGGAGGACTCTGGCTGACAGCCTAGACCCCAACAGGGCCCACGGTCAGGCGGAGAGCCAGCCGTCCTCGACGTCCTCGAGCGAGTCCCCGAGCTTCCGGCCCTTGTAACCGTAGATATCGACGTAGCCGCACTCGGACATCAGTATCGGGTAGAACGGCCGGTCGGCGACCAGTTCCTCCCCGTCGACAGTGGCGTACACAGTCCCCTCCGGGACGCACTCGAAGTTCTTGACGTGGAGCTCTCCGTCGGCATCCGGACGCTTCGGGACGGCTCCGGTCATGTGGAAGAAATCCGGGTCGCCCTCCGGCGGATTCCCCGGGAGGGAACCGACCCGGCGGAGGAACGCTCGGGCCTGCAGTTCCGCAGAGATAGCAGCCGCGTCGGTTCCCTGGATTCCCACTTCGATCTCGACGAGACAGCCACACGTCGTAATCGTCCCTTCGTTGACGCCCGAGTGGTCGACGACGTGGGGGAGTGGCAGTTCCGAGATGAGTTCGTACTCCTCGGGCTGTGAGCGGTGGACCAGTCCGAACGGCTCCGGGTGTGAGTGCGTCCCGTGTATCGACACCGTGGTCAGTGGCTCGATCAGGTCGCAGAGTTCCGCCGCGAGACGCTGCTCTCTGTTTCCCTCCGAGTCGCCCGGAAACATCCGGTTGAGGTCCGAGTCGAGGAAGCGCTGGCCCGCCTCGACCGCTGCCGGGTTGGCGATGACGAACATCACTCCCCGCTGGAGGTCGAGGTCGGCCTGCCGGAGGGTACGCACGGCGTGAACGCCGCTCGGTTCGTCGCCGTGGACGCCGCCGACCACGGCCACCTCGGGTTCGCCTGGACCGGCGACGGTCACGTCCGGCGGGACGTACTCACCAGTCATGATTCCAATTTGGTTCGCACGTCCCTGAACGCTTCGCCGCACCCCGGTCTACGGGTGAGAAGTGCCGTCGAAGACAGTGTTGCGCCACCGGAGGGGCCGACGCGCCAGCGGGGTCAGCCGCTCACCTCGTCGGGGAGCGGGTCAGAGGAAGAACGTGACGATGGCGAGCACCACGAAGATGATGACGAGCCACTTGGCGATATCCATACTCAGCCCCGCGATACCTCTGGACCCGAGGACGGCGGCGACGATTGCGAGTATCAGGAAGAACACCGCCAGGGCGATGAGGTCACCCCCGAACTGGAGCGGCGTTAGCTGACCAATCTGCGCGACTGTACCTGCAGCCACCACGGTTGACGGTGTGAACGCCATGCCAATTCGAACGCGCCACGAACACTTCGTTACCTGATGCATAGTGTCGCCGCCTGTCGCCTCACTCGGGGCCGTCGACGGTTATGCTGCCGCTGAGTTCCTGCTCCGGTGCCGGACTGATGGCGACGCCCTCGTCCTCCAGACGGCGTTTCACTGCTCGCGCGTACGCTGACCGGACGTCCACGACGTACCCGGGTCGTGGCCGCTCGATCCAGTAGTGGACGCGGACTACGACCGCGTCGTCCCCGAGTTCTTCGACGTAGGCACTCGGCGCAGGTTCCTCGAGCACGGCGTCGAGTTCCGCCGCTGCCTCCCTGACGTAGCGCAGTGTCTCGGTGACGTCTGCCTCGTAGTCGACATCGACGTGGTCGACGATACGGTGTTCGGCCCGACCGTACGGACGGACGATGGCGTCGTTCGTCAACGCCGTATTCGGAACCGTGACGAGTTCGCCGTTCACCGTCTCGATGCGTGTCGCCCGAAGCTGTATCGACTGGACGGTTCCCTCGTACTCCCCCCACTCGATGTAATTCCCGACGCTGAACTCCGGGTCGAAGACGAGCACCAGGCCGCTAACCAGCGACCCGATGACCGTCTGCGCGGCGACACCGACGGCGAGCGTCCCGGCGGCGACGACGATGGCCGAGTCGCCGATGATGTGTCCGTACCCCGCGACCACGGCCCCGACCAGGACGGCGAAGAGCAGCACGAGGAGGCGGACGTACCGGGTTATCGCATCCTGGAGAGTCGGGTTGTTGCGGTTCCGTCGACGGACCGCCCGACGGACGAGCGGTTCGACCACGAACCAGCCGACCGAAACGACGACGAGAAACCCGAGGAGGAACCACGCGGCCTGGAGGAGGATCGGCACCAGTTCGACGAGTTCCTCGGGGCCACTGCCGGGCGTGGCTGTCGCGGGTTCTGCGCCGAGATGGTGACTGGTGGGGGACATGACAGACGCCCTGCTCCGTGGATACCCTCCGTCGGCCAATGTTATGTGGGCCGTACGGCTCCGAGGGTCGCTATCGGAACCACTCGGTTGTTCTCTGTCGGCACCGAGAACCCGCAGCATCTCACGCAGCAGACAGTTTGATACGTCTCGTCCCCGTAGCGTCTGTATGACCAACGAAGAGGTCACTCGACTGCTGAAGAAGGCGTACGGTGACGAGATCGAGACCGTGATGAACTACCTCACGAACTCGATCGTGCTCGACGGCGTACGCGCCGAGGAGATCAAGGAGTCCCTCAAGGTAGACATTCAGGAGGAACTCGATCACGCCGAACGGCTCGGCGAGCGACTCAAGCAGCTCGAGGAGGCGCCGCCCGCCTCCGCCGATTTCGAGGCCCACCAGCACTCCCTCCAGCCGCCCGAGGACACCACGGACGTGCCCGCTGTCATCGAGGGCGTGCTTGAGGCCGAGGAGGGCGCCATCGACACGTACCGGGCGCTCATCGACGCCGCGACGGACGCCAACGACCCGGTCACGGAGGACCTCGCGGTGACCATCCTCGCCGACGAGGAGGCCCACCGCACCGAGTTCCGTGGCTTCCGGAAGGAGTACGTCAACGACTGACGCGTATCGCGCGCTTTTTGGGCTGCGTCCGTCTGTCGGTCAGTATGGACGTGGCTTTCGTCGCGGCGGCGACGCTCACCGGACTGGTCGTCGGTGCCGTGTTCGCATCGCTTCGCATCCCCATCCCGGCCCCGGGGAATCTCGCGGGCGTGATGGGTGTCGCCGGTATCTGGCTCGGCTACCGACTCGTCAGACACTTCGACGTCGGCATCGACCTGGTGGACGCGCTCGGGCTGTAGCTAGTCGTGGGGTCTAGGCGCGTCGAGGTTCGGGCTGACAGACGGCGCGCAATCGAACCCGGGCCGGTGCGCCGCCAGTTTCCGCGTCGCCGGCCCGGGCAGCACTCAGGTCACACGGCGAGTTGCCCCCGCTCTCGTAGATAAAGCTACGCGACGGGGCGGCAGTGGAGAACTGAGGTAGGGAGTCTGCAGCCAGTTAGTACGAGCGTTCCTTCGGCTCGTACTTGCCTTCGGCGCCTTCGAGGAGCACCGGGCGGTACCAGAGTTCGGGTTCGCCGTCGTTCCAGGAGACGAGCGTGTGCTTGAGGTACTCGTCGTCCTTACGCTCCTGGTGTTCGGCCCGCCAGTGGGCGCCGCGGAACTCTTCGCGGGCGAGGGCGCCCATCGCGATGGCCTCCGCGACGTCGAGGAGGTTGCGCGTCTCGATGGTGTGCTGGAGGTCCGTGTTGAACGTCCGGGACTTGTCCGCGACGTAGACGTCCTGGTAGCGTTCGCGGGCCACCTGGATGTCCCGCAGGGCCTGCTTCAGGCCCTCCTCCTCCCGGAACACGTTGACGTTCTCCGTCATCGTCTCCTGGAGGTTCGCGCGAACGTCGGCGTGGTTGACGCCGTCCTCGCGTTCGAGGAGCGTCTCGATGCGCTCGGCTTCCGCGTCGCGCGTCGCCTGCACCACGTCGCCGGGGCCGCGAGCGTCTCTGCCGCCTTCCACGCTCGCGCCGCCGTCGGCCGCGGGTTCGGCCTCTTCGCGGTCCGGGGCCCCGACCGGCACGCCGATTTCCTCGCGCTCGGCGTCGTCGTACGGTCCAGTCTCGATCTTCGGCTCCGGCATGTCGGCACCAGCAGCGTGCCGACCCGCACGCGCGCCGAAGACGATGAGTTCCGGGAGCGCGTTGCCGCCGAGGCGGTTCGCGCCGTGGAGACTCACGCAGGCGCACTCGCCCGCGGCGTAGAGGCCGGAGATGCACGTCTCGCCGTGCTCGTTGACCTCGATGCCGCCCATCGCGTAGTGCTGGCCGGGCTTGACCGGCATCGGTTCGGTGAGGCCGTCGACGCCCTCGAAGTCCCGCGCCAGGTGGAGGATGTTCTCCAGTCGGTCCGTGATGCGCTCCTCGCCGAGGTGGCGCATGTCGAGGTAGACGTACTCGTCCTCGACGCCGCGACCTGCGGCGATCTCCGTGAGTTCGGCGCGAGCGACGACGTCCCGGGAGGCGAGTTCGCCGTCGTTGGTCGCGTAGCCGTACTCGAACATGAACCGCTCGCCCTCCGAGTTGTAGAGGATGCCGCCCTCGCCGCGCACGCCCTCGCTGATGAGGACGCCCGTAGAGGGGAGCGTCGTCGGGTGGAACTGCACCATCTCCATGTCCTCCATCGGGACCCCGGCTCGGTAGGCGATGGCGACGCCGTCACCGGTGTTGGCCACGGCGTTCGTCGTGTGGTCGTACGCCTGGCCGGGACCGCCCGTCGCGAGGATGACGCCGTCGCGGGCGCGGAAGCCAGCTATCTCGCCGCTCTGGACGTCCCACGCGACGATGCCGTTACACTCCCGGTCGTTCGGGTCGTCCTCGTCGGTGACGGCTAGCTGGCTCACGTACCACTCGTCGTACACCTCGATACCCCGTTTGACCACCTGCTGGTAGAGCGTGTGGAGCATGTGGTGGCCGGTCTCCGCGCCGGCGTACGTCGTCCGCGGGAACGACAGCCCGCCGAACGGCCGCTGGCTGACCGTCCCGTCCTCTTCACGGGAGAACGGCATTCCCCAGTGCTCCAGCTGGATGACCTCCTCGGGGGCGTCCTGCGCGAGGGAGTCGACGGCCGGCGCGTCGCCGAGGTAGTCCGACCCCTTCATCGTGTCGTACGCGTGGTCCTGCCACGAGTCCCCCTCGCGGAGCGCGGCGTTGATGCCGCCCTCCGCCGCGCCCGTGTGCGAGCGCACCGGGTGGAGTTTCGTGACGATCGCTACGTCTGCGCCTTCCTCGTCGGCGGCGATGGCTGCGCGGAGCCCCGCACCGCCACCACCGACGACGATTACGTCGTGTTCGTACATGTTCTACCAGAATTTGAGGTTCTGCTTGACGGCTTCTCGCTTCAGTTCCTGAATGTGTTCGGTGAGCGGGATGTCCTTCGGGCAGACCTCCGTACAGGAGAACTGGGTCTGACACCGCCAGACGCCGTGTTCCTGCTCGATGATCTCGAGGCGCTCCTGGCGCTTCTGCTCGCCCTCGCGCTCGTCCATGTAGAACTGGTAGGCCTTGTTGATGGCCGCCGGGCCGAGATACTGGTTGTCGCCCGCGGCGATGTTACAGGAGGACATACAGGCGCCACACCAGATGCACCGCGTGCTCATCTTCACCTTCTCGTGGTTCTCCCGGGACTGGCGCTGCTCCGCGAGTTCGCCCTCCGGCAAGGAGTCGGGGTCGAAGAACGGGTCGACGGACTCCATCTGGTCGTAGAAGTGGTCCATCTCCACGACGAGGTCCTTCACGACGTCCTGGTGGGGGAGCGGTTCGACGCGGACCGGCCGCTGGAGGTCCGATATCTGGGTCTGGCAGCCGAGTCGCTGCTGGCCGTTGACGAAGAACGCGTCGGAGCCACAGACCGCCTGGCGGCAGGAGTGGCGGAACGTGAGACTGGAGTCGTACTCGTCGCGCGCGTAGATGAGCGCGTCGAGCACCGTCATCCCCTGCTCGAACGGGATGACGAAGGAGTCGAATCGGGGGTCCTGCTTGCCCGCTATCTCGGGGTCGAAGCGGAACACCTTCAGCTCCACCGTCTCCCCGTGGATCTCCTGGGCGGCAGCATCGCGTTCGGTGTCCTCACGCTCTCTGCGCTCTCGTTTCTCGGCCAGCCGACGGTCCTGGTGGGGCGTGGTCGAGGCCTGTTCGGTCTCCGTTTCGGTCTCGGTCTCGGTTTCGGGTGTCTGGGTACTCATGTTAGAACCCCGCGAGCGCGTTTGCGACACGGATTCCCTGTGCGATCAACAGCAGGCTGGCGACGCCGAGCACGACCTGGGCGGCGCGCTTGGCCGTCCCGTCGAGGCCCTGGTTGAGGAGGGCGTTGTAGACGCCGTTGACGCCGTGGAACGTCGCGGTCACGAGGAACAGCACCATCGTGAGGTAGTAGCCAACTTCCTCCATGCGCGCCTGACTGCCCAGGAACTCGATCTCGTAGGCGTGGTGGACGAAGTGTAGCAGGAAGAAGTGGAACGCGAGCACGACGACGAGGAACGCTGCCGTGACTCGCTGGAGCAGCCACGTCGTCGAGTTCGAGTCGAACGAGGAGTATCGCTTCGCCATCTCAGAACGCCCCCGAGACGAACGTCGGCACGCTCGCGACCACGATGATGCCGGTCAACACGAGCGACGCGTAGAAGCTCTTGTCCTGCGATTCCAGCCCGATTCCCAGGTCGACGAACAGCAGGCGGATGCCGTTGAGGATGTGGAAGACGGCGACCGCCAGCAGTCCGACCTCGAGGATGCGGACGAGCGCGAGGCTCTCCAGTCCGCCGAGCGTGCTGTTGTACGCCTCCGCGCCCTGAAGCGACGTGCTCAGGACGGGAATGTGCATGAACAGGTACCCGACGAGCACCCACCCCGTAAACTTGTGAAACACCCAGGCCCACATGCCGGCTTGGAAATCCCGCCACCGGCCGAAATCCTCGACGGGGCCTCGGTCGTACGACTCACTCATACATCGGATGATGTGAGCCCTCGGCACATAGAAGTTACTACACGCGCGTCGTCCGCTCCCCCGCAAACGACAGACGTCGGCAGTTCGCGCTGACCGCCGTTGCCCCGCTCGTGACGTTCACGACGGCCGTTCGGGCATCGTCCCGCTGCGCTCCCGGAGGTAGGCGCGCTGGGTCCGTTCGTCCAGTTCCACGAGGTGACAGATCGGGTTCCCCGGGTAGACCACTGGGTTCTCCAGCGCGCCGGCGAGAAGTCCAGTGAACGGCGCCGTGACGGTGACGACGTCCGTCTTGAACGGATTGGAGATGGTGCAGATGGTGGCGCCCTCCTCGACGAGTTCGCCGGACTCGTAGTGGTGGTCGACGAGGCCCCCGGCGTCCGCGCGAATCCACGTCTTCTGTTCGGCCGAGACGACGGTGCGCCACCCCGGCCAGTTGACGGGTTCAGTTGGGTGGACAGCGTACTCCGCGAGGACGCTGGCGATGCCGTCGAGCGCCTGGTCTATGAGTCGGCGCTGAAAGCGGTGGGCCTCCCCCATCTCGACGGTGATGGTGGGAATGCCGCGCTCGGTGGCTTCGCGGCGGAGCGTCCCGTCGGCGCCGTCGCTGTCGATGATGACGTTCGTGCCAAAGGCCCGCGCGAGTCTGGGGACATCGTCGTCGCTCATGTCCGCTCGCACGTGAATCATGTTCGTTCGGCCCCGGGTGGACGTGTGGAAGTCGACGCCGAAGTCGCAGGGCTCGATGAAATTCCGGAAAACCTGGTCGGCCATGCGTTTCGAACTGGTCGAGTCCTCGTGGCCCGGGAACGACCGGTTGAGGTCTCGGTCGTACACCGGGAGATAGCGCTCCTGGGCGAGGAACCCGGGCACGTTCACGACCGGCATGCAGACGAGCGTGCCGTGGAGGTTGCTGTGGGGCCACTCGTGGGCCACCTCGCGGACTACCTCGACGCCATTGAGTTCGTCGCCGTGGATGGCCGCCGAGAGGAACACTGTGGGACCGGGTTCCTCGCCGTTGATGATGGAGACCGGGATGCGAACCGGGTCCCCCAGGTAGGTTTCGCTAATGCTGTACCTGATGTCCGCGCGCTCTCCGGGTGGGACTCGCCCGCCGTTGTACGTGAACGCCCCCGCTGTCATGGCCCCGGCTTGGTAGCGGACACGTAAAACAGGGCGGAACTACCGACAGAGCTATCGGCACCATTTTGGTCGCGTCGGTGCACGATACCGACAATGGATGATTCTGTCGCGGTCGGCGTACTCAGCCTCCACAACAGCAAGGAGACGAAGGCCATCGTGAACGCGGTGGACGCGCTCGGTCACACCGGCGTCTGGCTCCGCGAGCACAACCTCTGCGTGGACATCGCCGACAACGAGGTCGTACTGGACCCGGACGTCGACGTCGTGGCGAACCGCCTGCTAATGTCGAACACCGAACAGCCAGCGGAGCTGCTCGGTCTGGCGCTCTCGCTGAGCCGCCTGCGTCCGACACTGAACCGCCCGGAGAGCGTGCTCACGGCGTTCCACAAGTTCGCCACCGCGACGACGCTGGCGGAGACAGGCGTCCGACTCCCCGACGCGACGCTCGCACTCGACTCGGACCGACTGAACGCGGAGAAGGCGAAGTACGGCGACGAGGTCGTGTACAAGACCGCCATCGGGACCCACGGCGGCGGGACCTGGAAGATCGGCGCCGACGAGCAGGTGAACCCACGCGTCGGCGACCGCTACGCGTTCCTCCAGGAACTCGTCGAACGCGACTCCGACCGCCACCGCGACCTCCGCATTTACGTCGTCGACGACAAGATCATCGGGACGATGCGACGGTACGCCCCCGACAACGACTGGCGGACGAACGTCGCGCTGGGCGGGGACGTCGAGGGCGTTTCGGAGCTCCCGGAGGAGGCCGCGGAGATGGCCCTGAGCGCGACCGACACCATCGGACTCGACTACGCGGGCGTCGACCTCGTGGAGGGGACCGACGGCTGGCACCTCCTCGAGGTGAACCCGACGGCGGGGTTCAAGGGACTGTTCAAGGCGACCGGCATCAGCCCGGCGCCGCACATCGCCAAACTCGCCATCGAGACGGCGGGCGGCAGCGTCGACGACGACGAGGTCGAACGGCTAGCGAGGACGCTGGACGACTCCACACCGCCGGACGTGGACACCCGACGCGAGCAGCTCTCCGAGGAGGTCAACGTGATCGGGTACACGGAGGACGTCCTCGTCTCGGGGACGAGTGGCACCGAGCGCGTGGTCGCGAAGTCCGACACCGGCGCCTCCCGGACGAGCATCGACACCCGGCTGGCGGCCGAGATCGGCGCCGGACCCATCAAGTCGATGACGAAGGTGAAGTCGGGCAGCATGAAGTCCGGAAAGGCGCGTCCCGTCGTGGACATCGTCGTCGGCGTCGCCGGCGACCGGCACACGGTCGCGGCGTCCCTGGAGGACCGCGGCCACATGGAGTACCCCCTGTTGCTCGGCCGGGACATTCTCGAAAACTACCAGGTCGACGTTCGCCGCCAGAGCGGTGTCGACCGGGAGAGCAACGAGGAGTAAGGGAGCGAAACACACGACGAGAGAGGGGTCGAACGGCTCACTTACCGAAAGTAGGGGAACTACTGTTGTGACGGGCGTGAACACCGCGTCGCGAACCTGATTCATAACAAACTCTCTCGTCTCCGAAGGTCGGACACCGCTGCGAAGCGGTCTACTATGACTGACGACTCCCACCGCGAAACGACCGAACGGAATCGAACGACGGCGACCGACGGCGGCTCGCTGCTCACCCGGCGCCGGATGCTAGCGCTCGGCGGAACGACAGTCGGCGCGCTCGCGTTCGGCGGGGTGTCGTTCGCCGGCGCCCAGGAGGACGACGGAGACGACGACGGCGACGGCCAGTCCGCCCGGCAGTACCGCGTGACCGTCGCGAACCTCACGCCAGGCCAGCCGTTCACCCCGCCGCTCGTCGCACTCCACCGCCCGAGCGTCGAACTGTTCTCCGTCGGCGAGCCGGCGAGCGAGCCGATCCAGGCGCTCGCCGAGAACGGCAACCTGGAACCCCTCGTCGAACTCGCCGGGAGCACGAACAGTGTCAGGGCGGCGGCAGTCGGCGACGAGCCCCTGGTCCCCGAGGAGGACCCCGGCGACACGGACTTCCCCTACTACACCGAACTGGAGCTGTCGGCGGACGCGAGCGCGACACACCTCTCGTTCGTCAGCATGCTCGTCGCGACGAACGACGGCATCGTGGGACTCGACACTGTCGAACTCCCGGACGAACTCAACGCCTCAGACACGCACTACGCGAACGGTTACGACGTCGGAACCGAGGAGAACACGGAGTCGTTCGAGGACCTCGTCCCGGAGGCGAGTCTGCTCATCACCGGCGAAGAGTCCGACGGAACCAGCGAGAGCAACCCCGACCTCGCCGAAGACGGCGTCATCCGCCCGCACCCCGGCATCGAAGGCGGCGGCGACCTCGACCCGGCGGTGTACGACTGGCGGGAGCCAACAGCGCTGGTGCAGGTCGAACGCATCGAGACCGACGAGGGGGACGGCGACGGCGACGGTGGCGGTGGCGGAGGTGGAGGCGGAGGCGACGGAGACCTGCAGCGGGTGTTCGAGGCCGACCTCTCTGGCGACAACGAGGTCCCAGCCGTCGACACCGACGCGTCCGGCACCGCGAGGGTGGCAGTGAGCGAGGACGGAGACCAGATCTCCTACCGTTTCCAGGTCCAGAACCTCAGCAACCCGGTTGCCGCCCACATCCACTGCGGCGGCCCCGACGAGAACGGACCGGTCGGCATCACGCTGTACAACGACGGCGTGTTCACGCCCGGGATCGCGGCGCAACCCGACGAGGGCAACGAGTGTGACTGGGAGACCCTCGACGACGCTGTGGCTGCGATGCGCGACGGCGACACGTACGTCAACCTCCACACCGAGCAGAACCCGCAGGGAGAGATCCGGGGGCAGCTCGAGTGAATCGGTGACGTCGGCACTGTGCCCGGTCCCACTTCTTCGGTGTCCTACCCCTCGTAGGCCCGCCAGAGGTAGAGCGAAGCGTACGAACGTACGGGTCGCCAGCGCTCGGCGATGTCCCGCATCTCAGCTCTCGTCGTCTCCGCGCCGTAGAGCGCCTCCATCCCCTTCCTGATGCCCAGGTCGCCGACCGGAAACACGTCCTCGCGACCCAGCGCGAACATGAGGAACATGTCCGCTGTCCACGGGCCGACGCCGGCGATGGACGTGAGTTCGTCGTGGACCGCGTCGTCGGAGAGGTCGGCGAAGAACGCCCGGTCGTAGCCCCGTTCCCGGTACGCCGTGGCAACGTTCTGCACGTAGTCCGCCTTCGCCGCGGAGAGGCCGACGTCCTGGAGGGCGAGGGGGTCCGCCGCCGCGATCACCGCCGGCGTTACCTCGAAGCGGTCGAACAGTCGCTCCTCGATGGCGTCCGCCGACGCGATGGACACCTGCTGACGGAGGATGGAGGTAACGAGGCGCTGGAACGTGTCCTCGACCAGGTCGAGTTCGAGTTCCCCGTGTTCGGCGACGAGCGGGGCCATCTCCGGGTCCGCCCGGAGCAGGTCGTGTGGGTCGGTCATGTAGTCGGCCAGGGCTCCGGTCGCCCTACGTGTTTTGCTCCGCGAGGAGGAACCCCGCGAGCGCGCTGACCCCGCTGTAGGCGGCGGGCGAGACAGCGTTCACGAGGTACGCCCCAGCGAACCGGACCTGGAGCGCCTCGCCGAACGACGCGCCAGCAGCTTGGGCGGAGAGCAGCGGGTAGGTGGCGAAGACGGCAACGCCCGTCCCTACCCCGACGACCACTGCGAGCGCCGTCCCCCGGGACGTCGTTCCGGGAACGCCCATCCGTAGCGCGCCGTACAGTGGCAGACCGAGCAGCACACCGAGTCCCAGCAGAGTCGCGACAAGCGTCTGGAGGAGGAGTTCCGTGAGAGACGCTCCGAGGGCGGTACTGGTGGAGTCGAGCACGAACAGTCGGAGGACCGTGTGCGAGAACCCGACGACGAGTCCGAGGAGGGCCGCGCGACGTCTGGCGTCCATAGACCGGCGTTCTCGAGCGCCCGACAAGTGCGTTGTGTATCGTACTTGACCGTTCCATCCACCGCGCTCGGGCGTCGCTCATCGGTTCCGGGACGGCCCGCAACGCCGTCTCGTTCCCACGCGTGTAAACGCGTGAAACGTTGTCAGCCGGCGAGAGGGAAACCTTCAACCGGTATCCGGCAGCATCTACCTGTATGGACGTAGACGACATCGAGACCGTCGCGGTGCTCGGCGCAGGCAACATGGGCCACGGCATCGCAGAGGTCGCAGCGCTCGCAGGCTTCGACGTGCACCTCCGAGACATCAACGAGGAGTTCGTCCAGAACGGCTACGACCAGATCGAGTGGTCGCTCGGCAAACTCGCCGAGAAGGAACAGATCGGGGAGGAGGATGCCGACGCCGCGCTCGACCGCGTCACGGCCTACGTGGACTTCGAGGAGGCGGTCCAGGACGTCGACTTCGTCGTCGAGGCGGTGCCCGAGAAGATGGAGATCAAGCAGGACGTCTACGAGGAACTCGAGGAGTACGCCCCCGAGGACGCCGTCTTCGCGACGAACACGTCCAGTCTCTCCATCACCGACCTCTCGGAGTTCACCGAGCGCCCCGAGCGGTTCTGCGGAATGCACTTCTTCAACCCGCCAGTGCGGATGCAACTCGTCGAGGTCATCTCCGGCGAACACACCGACGGCGAGGTCCTGGACCTCACCGAGGACCTCGCGGAGGAGATGGGGAAGACGCCCGTTCGCGTGCGCAGAGACTCTCCTGGCTTCATCGTCAACCGGGTGCTCGTCCCGCTGCTGAACGAGGCCGCGTGGCTCGTCCACGAGGACGAGGCGACCATCGCGGAGGTAGACTCCACGACGAAGTACGACATCGGCCTCCCGATGGGCGCATTCGAACTCGCCGACCAGGTCGGCATCGACGTCTCCTACGACGTCCTCGACTACATGCAGGGCGTGCTCGGTGACGCCTACGAGCCGTGCCCCATGCTCGTCGAGAAGGTCGAAGCCGAGGAACTCGGGAAGAAGACCGGCAAGGGATTCTACGACTACGAGAACGGCGGCGCCGACGTGCCGACCGACGAGACACGCGACGACGTGGCTGACCGCCTCACCGCCGTGATGGCCAACGAGGTCGCCAAACTCGTCGGCAACGACGTCGCGGACCCGGCCGAAATCGACGAGGCCGTGATGCTCGGCGCGGGCTACCCCGAGGGCCCCGCGAAGATGGCCGACACCGCTGGCATCGAACACCTCTACGAGACGCTCGCCGACAAGTACGAGGCGAGCGGCGCGGCGCGGTACGAACCCGCCGCCGAACTCGAACGGATGGCCAGTGAGGGCGAGCAGTTCCACGGCGCCGCAGACACCGAAGACGGTGGGTACGCCGGCTTCGACAACGTCAGCGTCACGGTGGACGGCAACGTCGGCCACCTCGAGATCGACCGCCCGCACCGGATGAACACCATCAGCGGCGACCTCCTCGACGAACTCGGGGAGGCAATCGACGCGCTCGGCGAGGACGACGAGGTGCGCACGATTCTCCTCACGGGCGCCGGCGAGAAGGCGTTCTCCGCGGGCGCCGACGTGCAGTCGATGGCGGGCAGCGCCGACCCCATCGACGCCGTCGAACTCTCCCGGAAGGGGCAGCAGACGTTCGGCAAACTCGAGGAGTGTGACGTCCCGGTCGTCGCCGGCATCGACGGCTACTGCCTCGGCGGCGGCATGGAACTCGCGACGTGCGCGGACATGCGCGTCGCTTCCCAGCGCAGCGAACTCGGCCAGCCCGAACACAACCTCGGCCTGCTGCCGGGGTGGGGCGGCACCCAGCGACTCAAGCACATCGTCGGCGAGGGCCGCGCGAAGGAGATCATCTTCACCGCCGAGCGCTACGACCCCGAGACGATGGCGGAGTACGGCTTCGTCAACGAGGTCGTCGAGAACGACGAACTGGCGGACCGCGCGTGGGAACTCGCCCGCGACCTCGCCGCCGGCCCGCCCATCGCTCAGACGTACACGAAGCGCGCGATGCTGGCCGGCCGCGACTCGACGGACGCCGGCCTCGAGACCGAGGCGCAGGCGTTCGGCCAGCTGATGAACACCCAGGACCTGATGGAGGGCATCAGCGCGTTCTCCGCGGACCGCGACCCCGACTTCGAGGGTCACTGACGCGGCCACTGGAGAACGACACGTTTAAACTACTCTCACGGGTACGCTGGACTGTCGCTCGGTTGGTGTAGTCCGGCCAATCATGTTGGCCTTTCGAGCCGACGACCAGGGTTCAAATCCCTGACCGAGCACTTCTC
>Ga0075106_1000717_pt1 | contig 16509 bp, 19 predicted proteins | sample AntDeeMetag02WF4_FD_69796 | JGI IMG/M metagenome (GOLD analysis project Ga0075106, IMG submission 69796) | Saline lake microbial communities from Deep Lake, Antarctica - Antarctic Deep Lake Metagenome 02WF4 | ecosystem: Environmental > Aquatic > Non-marine Saline and Alkaline > Saline | place... | reverse complement strand
TCATCCCGCAGGTCGTCGACACGGTCATCTACATCGAGGCCGGCCAGGTCCACACCGTCTACGACGTGACGACGGAGGTCAAGGTCCCCGAAGGACTCATGGAAGAGGACCTCGCTCGTCCCGTCATCCTGATCCGCGACTTCGAGACCGGTCAGCCCGCCTACGAGATCTACACGTTCAACCGCCAGGTCGTCACCGTCCCGCTCGGCGAGAACGCCGACGGCGACAGCGGCCCCGGCAAAGATTCGGGCGTCGACCGGATCGCCAAACAGGAGATCGAACGGGAGATCCGATCTATCGCCCACGGTCACGTCGAAGTGGATCTGAAGAGCCCCGACACCGCCGTCGTCTGGGTCGAGGAGAACGACATCTCGCAGGTCATCGGCAAGGGCGGCGGCCGCATCAGCGACGTCGAGAACCGCCTCGGCATCAGCATCGACGTCCGGTCGCTCTCCGAGAAGCCCGCCTCCGCCGCTGGCGGGAATTCGGGTGGTGGCGGGGGCGGAGGCTCCAGTGGGGGCAGTAGCGCCGGTGGCGGTGCCGCCACCGCTCAGCCCGGCGAAATCGTCACCCCGGAGATCACTTCTCGCCACGTCGTCGTCCCGATGGACGGTCACGCCGGCGACACCGTCGAAGTCCAGGCCGACGGCGAGTACCTCTTCACGGCGACCGTCTCCCGCGGCGGCGAGATCCAGATTTCCCGGGGCAGCGCCATCGCCGAAGAGATGGAGCAGGCTATCGACCGCGGGAAGGCGATCACCGTGGTGCCGTCGTAGCGACTAGCATACCGCGAGCCGAGCGAGCGGTTTCTCCGCGACGAACGAAGTGAGTCGCGGCCTTTTTCATCGACGTTTTTCGAGGAGTAGTTCCCGCAGCGAACGGAGTGAGCGAGGAAACCCGACGAAGAAAAAGGTCGTGGCGCAGGCCATCGACCGCGGGAAGGCCATCACCGTCGTTCCGTCGTAAAGGAGCATACCGCGAACGGAGGGAGCGGTGTCTCTGCGAGCGGCCCGTACCGCCACTTTCTACGTATCGATCCTACGCCTCGCGCAGGTCCCACTCGTCGAAGCCGTAGCGCTCGATGGCGTCGAGTCGGCGCTGCTCTTCGTCGGTGAAGGAGACGTCGAGGGCGGCGAGGTTCTGGTCGAGCTGTTCGACGGAGCTACAGCCGACGACGGGGACCGTCGGCTGGTCACGGCCGACCATCCAGGCGAGGGCGACGGCGTTGCCGTTGACGCCCTTTCGTTCCGCGAGTTCCGAGACCAGGCGCATCTTCAGGCGGTTCTCGGTGCGGACGTAGCCCTCCGGAATCGAACGGTCGTCGCGGCCGTAGCAGCCCTGGAGCGTCGGGGAATAGGGGAGGACGCTGAGGTCCGCCTGGTCGCAGTAGTCGACGAGTTCGTCCGTCGTCGGGAGCTGGGCGTCGAAGTCGGCGTCGCGGTCGGGGATCATGTACGAGAAACGCGGCTGGACACACTCGAAACGGGGCCAGTCGCGTTCGGCGGCGATGCGGTTGGCGCGGGCGATACGCCAGGCAGGGAAGTTGCTCGCGCCAAGGTGCCGCACTGCGCCGTCTTCGACGAGTTCGGCGAACGTGCTCATTACGTCGGTCTGGGGCGTCGCGGGGTCGTCCACGTGCGCATAGAGGAGGTCGATGGTCTCGATGCCGAGGCGGTCGCGGCTTCGGTCGACCTCCTGGCGGATCGTTTCGGGGTCGAGTTCCCGGTCGACGTCGCCGTAGCCGAACCCGACTTTGGTGGCGACGGTCATCTCCCCGCGGACGCCGCGGTCGTCGAGCCACTCCCCGACGAGGGGTTCGCTCTCGGGTTCGTCGTAGCCGTCGACCCACGTCGCGTAGATGTTGGCCGTGTCGAGGAAGCGGCCGCCGGCCTCGTAGTAGCGGTCGAGGACGTCGAAGGACGTCTCCCGATCGACGCTGGAGCCGAAGTACATCGTTCCGAGGCACAGCGCGCTGACCTGTTCACCAGTCGCTCCGAGCGGAGTCGTCTCCATGGGCTCCCCTTGGACCGGCTGTCCCGTAAACGTACCACACTCCGCGGCGCCGGCCAGCGCGGCGGCGGCCGAGGGCGTGCGCGTGGCTCTCCCGAGTCGCTAATGACACGTTACTCTCGTGACCCCGCTGCATAACAAAGTGTGTCACACGCCAACGTGGCGCATGTACCGCGTACTGGTGCCCATCGACACGAACGAGGAGCGGGCGGCCTCACAGGCCCGTGCTGTGACGACACTCCCCGACGCGGCCGAGAGCGTGGAAGTGGTGCTCTTGCACGTCTTCGACGAAGACGAGCGCGCCGACGACACGACGCCGACGCAACTCACTGCGGGCAAGCGGGCCAGGGAGATATTCGAGAATCACGGAATCCCCGTCCGACGGGAGAGCACGTCGGGCGATCCCGTCGACGAGATCCTCGCCGCAGCCGAGGATGTACGCGCCGACGCCATCGTCATGGGCGGCCGAAAGCGGTCGCGGGTCGGCGCGCTCCTGTTCGGGAGCGTCAGTCAGGCGGTGACGCTCGGGGCTGACCTTCCGGTGACCATCACCGGCGACGACGTCGCCGGCGCGCCGACGTTCGTCTGTGCGTCGTGTGGCGAACGCTACTACACCGAGACGGAGATAACCAAGTGCAACAGCTGTGGCGGCGTGAAAGTAGAAGAAGCGGTCTGAGAGACTGAGACGTCAGTCGGAGACTGCGGCGTCGGCCTGCTCGGCCTCGTCGGGTTCGACGATCTCGTAGAGATTCTGTCGGGCGTCGGCGAAGTAGACGTCCTCCTCGATGACGCCAACTTCGTCGAGGCGTTCGAGGGCGTAGCGAACGGTTCGCGCCGAGAGCATCGACTCCTCGACGATGCCCTTCTGGGTGAGCGGGCCGTCGTACTCCAGAACCTTGTAGACGAGCTTCGCGCTCGGTGGAAGGTCTGCGATGGCCTCCCCGTCGGAATCAGTCATCACGTGGTTCGAACAGCGCAGGCTCCATAAAGATTGAGGAGTCAGGCCGGTGAACCCGTCGCGAGTGGGTGATCGTGGTGTCGCAGCGTCGGGGAAGGTTGAATAGTTCTACGACGATGGGAGTGTTCCCGTCGAGTTTCTCGGCGCTTGCACGGATCGGGCGGCTTTTGGTGCCTCGTAGCCGAGACACCACCATGGCTACGGAAACGGTCGACGGGATGAGCGCGCACATGCGCGGGCTCACGGTCACGACGATAGCCGCGGTGGCGGGCATCGCGGCCGGCGTCGCGTCCGACGCGGTCGCCGGGGGTGACCCGCAGAGCCAGGTCGGCATCGGGGTCCTCGCGATCGCGATCATCGTCCAGTTCCCCCTCCTGCACGTGCTCGGGATCGAATACGACGGCCTCGGGACGAAGGACAAGGTCTACGTCGCGTTCATGACCTTCTCGCTGTGGTTCGTCTCGTGGGGCATCCTCCTGGCGTCTTCCCTCTAAGATGGCGGACGACAGCATCGCGGTCGTGGACCTGGACAGGTGCCAGCCCGACCGCTGTAACTACGAGTGCATGAACTTCTGCCCGCCCAACCGGACAGGCAAAGAGTGCATCGTCAAGCGCGGCGACACGTACGAGGAGGGCGAGGAGTACGAGGGCAGTCCCGACCAGGTCCGCATCTCCGAGGAGATCTGTCTGGGCGAATCCTGCGGCATCTGCGTCGAGAAGTGCCCCTTCGACGCCATCGAGATCATCAACCTCCCGCAGGAGCTGAACGACGAGCCGGTCCACCGCTTCGGCGAGAACTCCTTCGCGCTGTACGGCCTGCCCGCGCCCCAGGAAGGGCGCGTCACGGGCATTCTCGGCCCGAACGGTATCGGGAAGACGACGGCCGTCCACATCCTGGCCGACGAATTGGCCCCGAACCTCGGCAAGTACGGCGAGGAGCCGTCCTGGGACGAAGTGCTCGACCGCTATCGCGGGACGGAGCTCCAGAACTACCTCGAAGACCTGCGCGATGGCGACGTCACCGTCGCGCGCAAGCCTCAGTACGTCGACCAGATCCCCGACCAGTTCGACGGCCCGACGCGCGAGCTACTGGAAGCGACGGACGAGCGCGGCGCGCTGGACGACCTGGTCGAACGCGTCGGTATCGAACCGGTGCTGGACAACCACATCGACACCCTCTCCGGCGGCGAGTTGCAGCGGGTCGCCCTCGTCGCCACGCTGGCTCGCGACGCCGACTTCTACTTCCTCGACGAGATAACGCCGTACCTCGACATCGGCCAGCGGATGACTGCCGCACAGCTCATCCAGGAACTCGCCGAGGACGAGGACCGCTCGATGCTCGTCGTCGAGCACGACCTGGCGATCCTGGACCTCCTGACCGACGCGCTCCACGTCGCCTACGGTGAGCCCGGTGCCTACGGTATCGTCACCAGCCCGAAGTCGACGAAGGGTGGCATCAACGAGTACCTCGAGGGGTACCTCGACAACGAGAACATGCGCATCCGGCAGACGGAGATCGAGTTCGAGGAACACGCGCCGCGGTCGACCTCGACCGGCGACGTCGTCATCGAGTACCCCGACCTCGTCAAGTCCTACGGCGAGGGCGAGTTCTCCCTCGAAGTCGAAGGTGGGTCGATCCGCGAGAGCGAAGTCCTGGGCATCGTCGGCCCGAACGGCATCGGCAAGTCCACGTTCGCCAAGATGCTCGCCGGCCGCCTCGAACCCGACGAGGGCGAGATCGACACGCGGCTGGACATCGCCTACAAGCCCCAGTACATCGAGATTGACCAGCCGATGCGCGTCGACGCGTTCCTCGCCTCCATCACCGACGACTTCGGCTCGTCGTACTGGAACACCGAGATATCCCAGCCCCTCCAGTTGAGCGCCATCATGGAGCAGAACCTCGACGACCTCTCCGGCGGGGAGCGCCAGCGCGTCGCCATCGCCGCCTGCCTGTCGAAGGACGCCGACATCTACCTCCTGGACGAGCCGTCGGCCCACCTCGACGTCGAACAGCGCGTGCTCGCGACGAGCGCCATCCGGCGCTACGCCGAGAACCACGACGCCACGGCGATGGTCATCGACCACGACATCTACACGATCGACCTGCTGTCGGACCGCCTGCTCGTCTTCGACGGCGAGCCCGCCCACCACGGTCGAGCGAGTCCCCCCGTGGAGATGCGCGAGGGGATGAACAAGTTCCTCGCGAACCTCGACGTGACGTTCAGGCGCGACGAGCGGACCTCGCGGCCGCGTATCAACAAGCCCGGGTCGCAGTTGGACAGGCAGCAAAAGCGGGATGGGGAGTATTACTACGCGCCGTAGGCTGCTCGCTCGCCGAGGCGAGCGAGCAGCTTGATGCCGAGCGGGAGCGACCGCAGGGAGCGACACGCGAGGCGTAGGGTGGTTCCGACCGCAGGGAGGAACCACCTAAATGTCGAGCGGTGAACGAAGTGAACCGCGAGACGAGGATGCCGCCGAGCGTAGCGAGGGACTATCTTACTATCGAACGGTGAAGCCGTGGGCCGTAGCTCACCACTGTGCAACGGCTTTGCTATAGCACCCAGAACCGGTAGACGTCGGTCCGATAGACGCCATTATTAGCGTGGAGTGACATTTTGTAGGCGGAGACGCTCGCGGATCGGTCGCGGTCGACCGGCGGGGCCACCGCTGGTACGATCCGTGAGAACACAACGAACGTCCCGCGGATCACGACGGCTTCCCCAGCCACCCATGTCAGCCAACAACCCACCGACGATGCGGATCGAATGTACCGACTGCGAGTTCGCGACGGTCGTCAGCCCGGCGGACGGCGAGAATCCGTACGAGACCGTCGAGATGCACGGCACGGAGTCGGGCCACACGCTCGAACTGTCGGTGGTCGAAGAGTGAGACCCGAGTCCGGGAGTCAAATACGGGTGGAGCGGCGGCCACGACATCGGTGCGTGAACTCGCCGGTGGTGGGCGGTGGATGTTCGACGGATAGCAAACGGTCGGTCTCGAAAAAGCGTTCTCAGGCGGCCGGGTCCGAGGTGCTGCCCGTCTCTGCGCCAGCGACCGCGTCCTCGAGGCCGTCGTCGACGTCGACCGCCTCGTCAGCGGGGAGTTCGCGGTCGTTGTGGACCTCCTCCTGGGCCTCCGTCACCGAGTCGTCCCCCGTCACTGATACGAAGATGTCGCTCAGTTCGTCGACCCTGGTTGTGGATTGACTTTCACTCATCGCACCTTGGTATAGAGGCACACAGTGGATACCGTTGATGCCTAATAGATTTGGCATCTGGGCGGACGCGGCGAAACTCAGATCGCGTCTCGCTGGCAGGAACCACACAGCGACGGTTCCTTGACGTCGACTTCCCGGACGGTCGGTGAGAAGTTCATCACGCAGCGCTTGTTGTCGCAGTGTTCGAGGCCGATGGTGTGGCCGATCTCGTGGACCACTTCCTTGCGGACGCGGTCGGCGAAGATGTCGCTCGCCGAGCGGTTGGAGAAGCCGCCGTCGGAGGAGGTCTGGAGGCGGTAGGTAGAGATGACGCTGCCGCTGCCCGAGAGGTACGCGAGGCCGAAGACGTAGTTGCGCCGGCGGTAGTACAGGTCCTTGCCGGTGATAGCGATGTTCTTGTCGCCCTTGCCTACTCGCTGTGCCAGGTCGATGAACTCCTCGGCCCGGTACTGGTCCCGGGATTCGTCGTGCGCACCGGCGGGGATAGAACGGGGCTCGTGCATAGAGACCTCGCAGTCGTAGACGGAGCGCAGGCCGTCCGAAGCCTCGCGCTTGACCGTCGCGGGGACGTCACCCACCGGCACGATATCGACGTGCATAGGAACGTATATGCATGGGTGTGGCATAAACATCCCGCCATGACCACCGCACGTGAGGCCCTTGTCGACCGATTGAGGGATTACGACCGACTGGTCGAGGTCGGCGTCGGTCGACGGCCCGACGTCGCCGGAGCGCTGGTCGAACGGGGCTGTGCGGTCACCGCCACCGACGTCGTCGAACGGACGGTTCCGGACGAGGTGGGGTTCGTCCTCGACGACGTGACCGATCCGGACAGGTCGGTGTACGCTGACGCCGGCTGCGTGTACGGGCGCAACCTCCCGCCGGAGTTGCATCGACCCGCCTGGGCCGTGGCGCGCGAGTCTGGCGCCGACTTCCTGTTCACGACGCTCGGTGGCGACCAGCCCCAGATTCCCATGGACCGGGAGACGCTCCCCGAGGGCGAGACGCTCTTCCGGGCGCGCGACGACGTGGTGGGTGCGAACCGGGAGTGAGACGGAGGTTTTGCGTTTGCGTGGATCAGCTCTACCTGAGCGTTCATTGACCGTGTAAACCTCACCGACGAGGATTCTGTCAGGCCCAAAGTGAATTCACAGAGGTGGGCAAAATGCAGGCCGTGAATGCAGCAGTCTCACTGCGGAATTACACTACACAACCCATTCGATAGTATTATTACCTTGACAGACATGTATGGGCTAAGAATTTGAGAGGAATATGGGTATTCCGACAAAATTCACTCAACAATGATGCCAGAGAATACCGGAGAGCGAAAGCCTGCTGACGGCCGACTTCACATGGGAAGACGACGATTTATCGGGACCATGGCTACCACTGGAGCAGCCATTGGAATGAGTGGACTGGCGAGTGCGGACACAGACGATGAATTCCCCCCGACCGGCATCACCGAATGGGGAGATCCTGTCACCCTCGGGAATGGCCTGGCGAAGACGTTCACCACAGTGACGCCATCAGGGGTCCCGAAATATTACGGTCTCTTCATTGAACGGGCCGCACTCGAGGGGCTCCCGTCGGCCGACGAACTCGCGAGTTCCGGCGAGGACGAGTATACGGACAAGTACGGCCCGAACGGCGAGTCGGTGATCATCCACCACAAGTGGTCTCAGGAATTTTTCATCCCGTTTCCGGAGACGGACCCGACTCCGTTTACCTTCCTCGGACTGAACTGGAACCCCGGTGGCCACCCGCCTGACAGCGTCTGGACCGAGCCGCACTTTGACATCCACTTCCACATGCTACCGGCAGACGTCGTCGACGCCATCACCGGGCCGACCGCGCCGACCTACGACCTCCCGGTCAGATACATTCCCGAGGGATACGTTCGCGGTCCGGTCGTAGATGAGCGAGTTATCACCGACATGGGCGAACATATGGTCGCCCCCACCGTACCTGAGATGAACGGAGGGACGTTCACGAACACACTCATCTGGGGAGCCTACGACCCGGACGGCGACGATATTGCGGAACTGTCGTTCGTCGAGCCGATGATCACCCAGGCGTACCTTCGAGAGCACTCCGACACTGATCGACGAAGGATCGCTCAGCCCGCGACGTACGCCAGAGATGGTGTCTATCCGACGGCGTACGCGGTCCGTGACGTACCGAAAAGCGACGGAATCGCCATCACCATCGAGAACTTCGAGCGATGCCACGGGGACAACTAACGGCAAGAATCTATCAGTAGCAGCGTCTCCGGTGAAATCCGTTCTGTGGTATACATTCTCTCTATACGGCAAGCCACTTCTGGCATTTCCGTTGCAGATCTACTCTCGGTGTGCTGATTACAGGGTGCGTATTAATCACCAGGTACATCGAAATTTCGCCACGAGGATTCGTCTTTCAGACCGACAGCCCAACCACTACCAGGGATTGAACCCATAAACCCACGTTTGCCGACAATTTTCTGATTTGCCCAGTTATCGAACTTGCAGAGAGCGATCCTCGGGCGCGTTGTCACCGCGGTCGGACCAACGGACGATGAACCGTGACCCGGCGGCTGTCAAGAGCCCGAGGGAGAGTCCCCAAGCGACGTGGTTCACGAGTAACCGAATCGAGAGATTGGGGATGGACGCCGGAATACCGATAAGCTGCAGCCAGATTGGGGCGATAATCCCAGCAGCGACGATCCAAAGGAGGACCCCCCAGCCGAGGCCAACCAAACCGAACGCTGTCGGGTTATTGCGGTACGCAGCGGGCAGTACGGAAATAATCGCGAGGAACATAAATCCGAAGACGACGCTATGGAATTCATGGGTGAGCCACCCCACGATCGGGCTCGCAGTTCCGTAGAAGACACCGATGGCCGAGATGGATCCACCCAATGTCTCAGAGACGATCCCGTACACCACCCCGGCGAGCACTGAGGCAGTGAGTACGACGAGGACCTGTGGGACAACGCCACGAATACCTGAGAGGCCAGTGGCCATAACTGGGCGCCCAGCGACCTCCGGCTTTGTACGGGGAAAGTCGAGCATGATCGTCGTTCCTTCGTCAGTCACCGCAGTCTCGATTTCTGTCGAATAACTCTCGGTAAATAGGCGGACGAGATCTAACCCAAAGCCCATATCCAATTTGTCGTATTCGTCGATATCCCCGGTTTCGAGGAGGCGCTGCTGGTCTACGGGAAGGCCCGGTCCGTTATCATGGACACTGACGCGAACCGAGGATGGTGTCTCAGTGACGTCGACGCTGGGGGCAGTATCCTGTCCGTGGACGATCGCGTTCTCCAGGAGATGGGTGAACACGAAGGGTAATCGATCATCGGCTGTGACTTCGAGGTCTTGTGGGACGTCTTCCAGGAGCACAGTCGCATCCGGGTAGTCGTTTCGGATGGATTCTGCGGCCGCTTCGAGACTCGCTTTGAGATTTGTGAGGCTTCCCGTCGGCTCGCTGAGACCCGCACGCTTCGTAAAATACCGGACCTCTTCGACCGTCTGCTCGATATCGGCGGCGCGATTCTCGATGATAGCGCCCGCTTGTGGATTGTTGTCGTGGTCGACTGCCCCAAAGCCACGAATCGGCGTCAATGCATTGAGGATTTTGTGGCGGAGCATGTGGTTGAGCACAACGAGCCGGGTCGTCTGCTGCTGGAGGACGGTACGTTGCTGGCGGTTCCGGGCAGCATATAGCCCAGTTAGCGTCCCGCCGAGACTACCGCCAATGAGAAATGTCGACAGATCTGACTGCGAGCGGATCGTTGCCACGCTCAACGACTCAGTTCCGACCGAACCGAGGACCGTAAGGAGTGCAAGAACCAGCATCGTACCCGTCCCAACGACGCACCATGAGGCAGTCGTGCGTACGAATTCCGAATCGACATCTGCGACGGCCAATACAACGCCAAACGACGCCAAGCTCAGGCCGAGGGCGAGCGGAATAACCCCGGCAATGTAGAACCGAGTGGGGTCATTGGACACGGCAAGCGTCACAGTGAATCGTGTGAGGAAGAATCCGATCCCAGCGATCACGAAGCCGCTGTAATTCAGATGCGTGTCCATCGTCGATAGGAGATTGCCAACGAGCAGCATAAGGATATGTGATGATTTCAGCTGCTGAATGACAGGAGTGCCCCACGAATGTCAATGTCCAGACGATTGGAGTTGATATCGTAGGCGATCCAGGCGGCCCAATCCCAGTAACGCAGCATCCAGAGACGCCCCAGTAACATAGTATCCCAGTTGTTGTGGGATCAGCCCGGACACTTGCGTACGGGTTGACTCGAACGTTCCGGCCTGAACCGATCCTGGCCGCTGCGTTGAATGGACCCTCCGCATTCACCACGGTAGTTTTCACAGCGGTTGGAGATATTGCCCATGGGTGTGGTACGGAGGGTCTCTGCATAGACCAATCACAGAGTCAGGGAACGAGTCCGCCAATCCACCCACCGAGCAGAATGGGAACCGAAATGAGGACCCGCCGCGACAAGCACCACATGAACGTAGACGCGGTCGTGCTGGACGTCGACGGCGTGCTGGTGGACGTGGCGGACTCCTATCGGCGGGCAATCGTCGAGTCCCTGGAGTCGGTGTACGGCGAGACCATCCCCAAGGCAGCCATCCAGCAGTTCAAGGACGCGGGCGGGTTCAACGACGATTGGGAGCTCACCTACGCGGCGGCGCTGTACCTGCTCGGCTCCCGCGAGGGGATGGAATCCGATATCGGGGGGTTCACGGATGGTATCGCCGAGCACGGTGGCGGCCTGGATGCGGCGGAAACGGTCGTCCGGGAGTCTCTCGACGATGACGCTGCGGCGGCCGTCTTCGACGCCTGGGACCCCGAGCGATTGCGGGACGTGTTTCAGCAGCTGTACCTCGGGAGCGACCGCTATCGCGAGTTGGAGGGAGCGGAACCCGAGATGGAGACGGCGGGGTTCGTCAACGACGAGCCGGTGCTGGTCGAGCCCGAGACTATCGAGACGCTGCAAGAGCGCTACGACGTCGGCGTCGTCACCGGGCGACCCGCCGCAGAGGCGGACATCGCGATGGACCGCGTGAGCCTGGCCGTCGACGACGAGTACCGGTTTACGATGGACGACTGGGAAGCGGGCAAGCCCCACCCACACGCGCTCCGGACCGTCGCCGAGCGCTTCGGCGCCGAGCGGGTGGCGTTCACGGGAGATACCCTCGACGATATCCGGACGGCGGTCAACGCCGACGCCGCGGACGAGGGCCGGGTGTACTACGGCGTCGGGGTGCTGACCGGCGGGCTGACAGGAGACGACGGCCGGCGAAAGTACAGCACGGCGGGCGCCGCCGCCGTCGTCGAGTCAGTCAACGACCTGCCGGACCTGCTGGAGTAAGGCGCCGGCGATCAACGAAAGCGCCGGCTAGTCACTGTTGCTGACCACGCCAGCCAGCGTCACGATTGCGACGGTGGCAGTCGCCACAGCGATGGCAGCGATGACCGGGTTGGCGACGGCCCACAGCGCGATGGGAGCGACGGTCACGATGGCCATCCCGCAGGCGAAGCATTCGAGCGTCGATCCGTCGCACGGCGTCGGGTCGAGGTGGGTCGGTGTGGGAGTCCGCATCACAGGTGAACGTCGGGCCGCCGACGGTATAACTATAATCTGAATGATGTTTTTGTAGAACGGTTTACTGAACTGCGTTCGGGTAACGTATCTGATAGAACCGGTGCGAAACGACGAAAACCGTCCCGGCGGACTGGCTCAGACTCGTTCGGTCTCGACGACGGAGAGGTCGCCGTCGACGGTGACCCGGAGCGTCTCTCCCTCGACGGCGATGTCGATGCGGATTGCCCACGGATTCTCCTCGAGGACAGTGGCCGACTCGTCGTCGACGCACCACTCCAGGCGCCAGTAGGGCGTCTCGGAGAGGGCGACGCCGTGATCGCCGTAGAACGTGACGACCGCGGAGTGGTCGAGCAGACCCAGGCCAACCGCCGAGCAGAGCTGGTGGTTGCACTGCTCGCAGACGTGGTCGGCCCGCAGCGAGGTGCCCAGGCAGCACTCGCCGTCGCGCTCGATGGTGGTGTTCATCCGGCCGGAACACTCCGGACAGACGCCGTCCTTCGCCAGACAGTGGAGGTGACGCACGCGCTGGTCGAACGCTTCCAGGATCTCGGCGTCGGAGCGGTCGTGGAGCCCGCCCGGCGGGAACGGGTACTCGCCGTGGCCGTGGCCGCAATCGGGACAGTCGATGGCGAGCACCTCGTCGTCGTAGCGGGCCGCGAGTTCGGCGCCGCACTGGGTGCACGGGTCGTCGATGTCGATCTCGCGGCGCGGGTGCTCGGTGAACGACCCGGCGAGGATGGCCTGAACGATGCGCTCGCCGGCTGTGCGGAGTTCGTACCCGCCGGCATCGGAACTCGTCCCGCCGGTCGAGTCCTCGCCGTCGACTTTGCGGACGAACTGGTCGGTCAGCTTGTTCAGGTGGTAGTTGAACTGCGCGCTGTCGCGGACGCCCACCTCGCTCCGGAGTTCGGAGAACCGAACCGGGTCGTCGAGGCGCCAGAGCGCCTCCAGGATGGACAGTCGCGTTTCGTCGCTGACGAGCGCGAAGGCGTCGGCGGGGGCCACGCAGTCCTCGCACTCCAGAATGGTGTCGGCCCTGCTCATAGCTCGACTGTCGTCCCCGTCCGCCAAAAACGTTGGTGGGCGCGACGGCCCCAGTAACAACGTTTATTCGGCGCTCGGTCCACGCTACAGCTATGCAGATTGCCTTACTCGGCGGCACCGGCGACATCGGCGAGGGGCTGGCGTTGCGCTGGGCGATGGACTCGAACCACGACGTCGTCGTCGGCTCGCGGGACGCCGACCGCGCGGCGGCGAAGGCCGGCGAGTACGAGACTGAACTCGACAGTCGCGGCGTCGACGCGTCCGTCGACGGCGCCGACAACCGCTCGGCGGCCGAACGCGCCGACGTCGTCGTGGCGGCGGTCCCGGCCTACCACCTCACCGACACCGTCGAGGCCGTCACCGACGCGCTCGACGCGGGAGACGTCCTCGTCTCACCGGCCGTCGGCATGAAGCGCGACGAGGCGGGCTTCCACTACAACCGGCCCGGCGCCGGCAGCGTGACGGCGCTGGCCGCCCGCGCCGCACCGGAAGACGTCCCCGTCGTCGGCGCCTTCCACAACCTCGCCGCTGGCCGCCTCGCCGACCTCGATACGGCCATCGACTGGGACACCGTCGTCGTCGGCGACGACCACGACGCCAAGGAGACGGTGATGGGCCTCGCCGACGACATCGAGGGCCTCCGCCCGCTCGACGGCGGCCCGCTGGCCAACGCCGCCGAAATCGAGAGCGTGACGCCGCTGCTCATCAACGTCGCCCGCCACAACGACGGCATGCACGACCTCGGCGTCGAATTCCGGTAGGCGAACGATCCGGACCGGCTCCGAGAGCCGTCGCTCGCCGGTGTGTGGGAACGAAAACGAAGAATCCGATTAGGCGTTGGCCTGGTCGAGTGCGGTTTCGAGGTCGTCGTGCTGTGTGACGCCAACGAACCGTTCGACGATGCCGTCGTCGTTCTCCACGATGAGCGTGGGCAGCGAACGCACCTGGTACTCGTTGGCGACGTCCTGCTCCTCGTCGACGTTGATCTTCTCGAATTCGACGTCGCCCCAGTCCTCTTCGAGGTCCTCCAGGATCGGGTCCTGGGTCTTGCAGGGGCCACACCAGTCGGCGTAAAAGTCCTTGAGCGTGACAGTCATTGCTGGTTCGGCCAGAGTTTACCGTGCGGGCCAGATAAGGATTTTCACCGAGCAGTCGACACGCGGGTGACTGGCGCGTCCGTCTTCTGGCTGTTCGCCGACAGCTGTTCGGCGGTATCGACGACCGGCAGCGGCGTCGTCATCACGCCGCCATCGGCCGGCCGCGAAAGGGAAAGGCTTACTCCCGCGCGGAGTTCAGAAACGATCATGAGCAGCAACGACGGCGGCGGGCTGATGTCCAGTGCCGGCCTGGTCCGGTACTTCGACGCGGAAGACCAGAACACGATCCGGATCGACCCCCGTACCATCGTCGCCTTCGGCGCGATGTTCGGGTTCCTCGTCCTCATCCTGAACACCTTCTGAGCGGCAGGCGGCGACGCGGCGACGGTTCGTCGCGCGAATTCGGCCGACAGTACAACCGTTTTCACGGTTCGAATCCGAACGGTCAGTATGCACTTCACCCAGCGCGAACAGCGGGCGTTGCGCGAGGCGGGCCTCTCGACCGACGAGATCGAGTCCGCATCGGAGGCCGTCGTCGAACTGACCGACGAGGCCGCCACAGACCTGAAGAGCTTCTTCGCCGACCGGGAGACCGTCTACTCCGACATGGACCTGGCCCACAGTTCGAGCGACGTCCAGGAGCACACTGTCGACTCCCTCGACCTGTTCACCCACGCCGACGACATCCGGGGGTACCTCCGGTTCGGCTCCTGGGGCGTCCCCGTCGAGGGCGGCCGCGTCCTCTCCGAGGACGCGGTCGAACTCACGCTCGGGCCGACGGTGGACGCGCGGGTGCGCTTCGCCGCCGACCGCGAGGCCCTATGACGGTCCAGGTGCGTGGCATCTACGCGACGGCGCTGACGGAGCTGTTCAGGGACGGCCCCGGCGTCGTCCAGGCGTCGAAGCCCATCCGCGAGCGATTCGACGCCGAGTTCCCGCCCGAACAGGCCGACGCCGTGGTGTCGACGACAGACGACCGCCAGGGAGTGGAAATCACCGGCGACGCGGAGACCGTCGAGCAGGTCACAGACAGCCTCCAGGCACTCGCCCGCGACGCGCTCGCGTGGGCGGACCCGGCACCCCGGGGCGCCGTCTTCGCCGGCGAGATCGTGGACACGCTGGGGAGCGGCGCCGTCGTCGACCTGGGCGAGGGGAGCGAAGGGTTCCTGCCCTACGCGAACAGCCCAGAGCGGGTCGACGACGGCGACTGCCTGCGCGTCCAGGTGACCGAACCGGCCCCACCGTGGGGGGACGACCGCCCGGTGCTCGACGCGACGATGTGCGTCCAGGGGTCGCTGGCGACGCTGGTCCACGGTGGGACGGCGGCAACCAACGGCCCCGCGCTCGCGGACATTCTCCCGACCGACCCCCGGAACGGCTGGGGCGCGCGGTGGGACGCGGCGAGCGACGACGCGGACCTCGACGCGCTCTCGGACGCGCTCGACACGCTGAACGAGCGGGCCGCGGCCATCGACGATGCGCTCGCCGACGGGGACGGTCCCTCGGACGGGGCCGAATCCGCCGACGGGGACGCGCCGGTACCGGCAGACGTCGCGCCACACCGCGACGTCACCGACGAGGCGACGACCTGGGTGTGGTTCGGTCGCGAGAGCCGGTTCGCGCTTGACGAGGTCCGACGTGAGGTGACGACGACGATGCCGGGGCACCACCGGACGAAGGCGGGGACGAACAGCGCCTCTGGAGCGGTCGACCTGGTCGAGGCGCTCGTCGACGACGAGGACGTCGACACCGGCGAGAGCGACTTCCCCTTCGCGGCGGTCGCGCGCCAGTTCGGCCCGCAGACCGGCGACACAGTGGACATCGCCCACGGCAAGCCCGACGGCCGCCTGTTCACGCTCGGCGAGGCGGCCGTCGACGCCGTCGAGGCTGACGGGACGGTGACGCTCCGGCGAGAGATGACTCCTGGAGGCCAGTACGACGGGCTCGGCGTCGAACGGCAGGCCGGCGACGTCGCGGTCACGAAGGTCACGGAGGGTCGCTGGTGGTATCCGACCACCTACGAGGGATCCGACGGCGAGCGCCGCGGAACGTACGTCAACGTCTGTACGCCCGTCGAGGTGTTCCCCGGCGAGATTCGCTACGTCGACCTCCACGTCGACGTGGTGAAACACGCCGACGGTACCGTCGAACGGGTCGACGACGACGAACTCGACGCGGCGGTCGACGCTGGACACGTTCCGGAACCCCTCGCGGAGAAGGCCCGGAACGTCGCGGCGTCACTGGTGCATGGTCTCGGTGGGAGCGACTCGTGATCCGGTGGGCGGCCCGTCCCGCCGGCGGGAACGGTGCGACCGCCCCGCCCTCAGGGAAACTCGCCAGTTTCCCCAGACGAGTTCACCGGATGGTTACGAGGAGTCGCCGACCGGTCGGCGAAAGGTCGCGTTGAAAATTGGCAAACGCATCACGGGGCGGACCTATCCACTAAATAGTTATATATCCGAGACCTCATGTTCTGTTCAGTGGGGTACTGTCTCGTACTGCCATCGAATCTATGACACCGAAAGGGAGCACACACTGATGGACGCCGACACAGAGACGTACCACTTCAGGA
>Ga0075106_1000714_pt1 | contig 16526 bp, 7 predicted proteins | sample AntDeeMetag02WF4_FD_69796 | JGI IMG/M metagenome (GOLD analysis project Ga0075106, IMG submission 69796) | Saline lake microbial communities from Deep Lake, Antarctica - Antarctic Deep Lake Metagenome 02WF4 | ecosystem: Environmental > Aquatic > Non-marine Saline and Alkaline > Saline | place... | reverse complement strand
CGGGAAATCCGCCAGGCACTGGTGAATGTCGAGCGCCTGTTCAAACTGCTGGGAGACGAGCCGGCGATTCAGGATGCACCGGAGGCCACCGATCTGGCTGTGGATAACGGTGAAGTTCGTTTTGAACACATCCACTTTGCCTACCGCCCGGACCGGCCCATTCTGCAGGACGTGAATTTCACCATCCCGGCGGGCCACAAGGTGGCGGTGGTCGGCGCCAGCGGTGCCGGTAAATCTACCCTCGCCCGCCTGCTGTTCCGTTTTTATGAGGTGGATAGCGGAGCGATTCGAATCGATGGCCAGGATATCCGGGATGTGACCCAGGACAGCCTGCGCTCGGCAATCGGCGTGGTGCCCCAGGATACCGTGCTGTTCAACGATACCCTGTACCGGAACCTGGCCTATGGCCGGCCGGAGGCGACCGAGGAAGAAGTTTACCGGGCCGCGCGAATGGCGCATCTGGAACACTTTATCCACAGCTTGCCGGAGGGTTACGACACCAAAGTGGGTGAACGTGGCCTGAAACTGTCCGGCGGGGAAAAACAGCGGGTGGCCATCGCCCGCGTGATCCTGAAGAACCCGCCGTTGCTGATTCTGGACGAAGCGACCTCTTCTCTGGATTCTTTATCCGAACAGGCGATTCTCGGTGCCTTGAAGGAAGTCAGTCGTCAGCGCACGACGTTGGTGATTGCCCACCGGCTTTCCACCATCCGCGATGCCGACACCATTCTGGTGATGGATGGTGGCCGTATTGTGGAAAGTGGTAGCCATAACGAGTTGCTGGCCGCTAGTGGGCACTACGCCCATCTTTGGGAGCAGCAGCATCGGGGTGGCGGACAGTAAGGGGAGGGGCCCTTCCAAAACACGCTGTAAATACGTCCCTGTACCGCTCGAGCTCCGCCATCCATGGCTCCGCACGGTTTTGGAAGGGCCCCTCCCCTCACTGTCGCATCAGGCCTGGGTATTAACGTTCTCCAAGCCGCAGAGCCAACCCTGAAGCCCGAATCACCTGCTGCCCCACGCTGTCCTTGAACACCCGGGCATCCCCGGTAATCAGGCTGAACCAATTTTTCGCCCGGGTGATGCCGGTGTAGACCAGCTCTTTGGTCAGTACCGGGCTGAGGCGATCCGGTAGCACCAGGCAGGTATGGTTGAACTCCGATCCCTGGGATTTGTGCACGGTCATGGCGTACACGGTTTCCAGCTGCTGCAGCCGGCTGGGAGAAATCCAGCGGATGCCGCCGGTACTGTCGCCGCTGGGGAAGGCAACACGCAGGGTGTCCCTGGATTCACCGGACCCGGTTCTGTCCCAGGGCACACTGAAGGTAATGCCGATGTCCCCGTTCATCAGGCCCAGGTTGTAGTCGTTGCCGGTGACCAGCACCGGCCGGCCGGCGTACCAGCCTTCCGCTCTGGGAATCCGTTTTTCCGCCAGAAGCTGGTGGGCAATGCGATCATTCAGACCTTCCACGCCCCAGGGGCCTTTGCGCAGGGCACAGAGCATCTGGAAATCGTTGAAGGCTTCCAGGATCCGGATCGCCAGGGCATCCCAGTCTTCCCGGGCGCTGTCTGCATTCAGGTCGTGATTGTTTATCAGCTCCAGGTAATGGCGATAACCGACCGGGGGCGGTAATTCACGGTCATTCACTACCCGGCCCTGCCCGCCATTGCGGAATGCCTCCGGGGTGCCGGTAATCGCGTGCCGGCAGATCTGCTCCAGCGTTGCTTCCATATCCGGCTTGGACGTGTGGCCGTTCAGCCAGATCACATCCTCAAACGCTGCGTCGCGGCTCTGCTGCAATATGGCAGTGTCCAGCGCATTGCTGTTCACCGCCTCGGCCAGCGTCCGGATGCCGCTGTCCTGCTGGAACCGGTAACTCTTGCGCAGCATGGCCACGGCCTGGTCCATGGGCTGGCCTTGGGGATCGACCAGCGTGTCAGGCACCGTGGCGGCGGTGATGGCTTCCAGCCATTGGGCGGTCTCTGGAGTGTAGTGGGCCTGCAGGGCCCGCTGGCACAACTCGCCGAGTACCGCGCCGGCGTCCACGGAGGCCAACTGGTCCTTGTCGCCCAGCAGAACTAGCTGGGCGCTGGCGGGCAGGGCATCGAACACTGAGGCCATCAGGTCGACATCCACCATGGAGGCTTCGTCGATCACCAGAATATCCACCAGCAAGGGGTTGCCCCGGTTATGGCGGAACTTGCGGGTGTCTGGCCGGCTGCCCAGCAGGCGATGCAGGGTGGTGACCTTGGTGGGAATGTCGTCCAGCTGAACGTTACCCGGCAATTGTGCCAGTGGCAGACGGCTGACGGCGCCGCCGATGGATTCGTTCAGGCGGGCGGCGGCCTTGCCGGTGGGAGCGGCCAGACGAATGCGGTATTTGCGCCCGTGCCTCTCCGGCGATTCCCCCGCGACCGCCTGCAGCGCTGCCAGCAGGTTCACCACGGTGGTGGTCTTGCCGGTGCCGGGGCCGCCGGTAATCACTGAAAAGCGGTTGCGGGCGGCCAGGGCGCAGGCGAGTTTCTGGTAATCCACCGGTTCCGGTGACTGGAACAGTTGGCCAAGGGCGTCGGACAGGGTTCGGGCCTGGGCGGATGCCGGGTCGGTCAGGGGCGATGGCAAGGCCAGACGCTGCAGGATGCCTTCGGCGATGCGCTGTTCATAGCGCCAGAACCGGCGCAGGTACAGCCGCGTATCGTTCAATATCAAGGGCGTTGTCAGTGAACCATCACTTACTGCCAGAGAGCTGGTAAGAGAGGCCTGACAATCGGCCAGGGTTATTTTCGACAGCAGGTCGCCGGGTTTCAGATGGCTCAGTTCCACCACTTCGGATTCGGTGAGGGTTTCGCGAACCGGGTCTTCCGGCGGCAGCGACAGTGTGTTGCCGGCATCGGCCAGCAGGTTGGCCAGGTCAATACAGACATGGCCCCGGCCTACCTGATGAGAGGCCAGCGCGGCTAACAGCAGAACCAGAGGGCTCGGGCGTTCGCCCTGCTCTTCCGACAGTTCCCGGATCAGCCGGGCAAAGCCGACATCCAGCGGCCGTATCCATTCCGCCTGTTGCCATTGCTGCAGCAGGGTGTCGGTCTGTTCCAGGCTGGCGAGCAAACCGGAGTTGTCCACCGTCCGGGGTGGCGACTCAGGCACCGGGGCGTTGGCGGGAGAGTTATCGCCCAGATCCAGAGCAATCTGGTTTTCGGATTGGTAAGTACGGTTACGGCTCATGCGGCCACCTCTCCGGTAACCGGTTCGCCGTCAAACAGGGCGTCGAGTTGTTCCATCAGTGCTCTCGGTGGCTTGTCGGTAAAGGCACCGCGGGTGCCGGCATTGACCCCCCGCAGGAACAGGTACACGGCGCCGCCGATGTGCTGGTCATAGTCGTAACTTGGCAGCCGGACTTTCAGCAGGCGATGCAGGGCCAGCAGGTACAACACGTACTGCAGGTCGTAGCGTTTGTCGAGAATGGCGTTACCCATGGCCTGATCGGTGTAGGCGCTGTCGTCCTCACCCAGGGTATTGGATTTATAGTCCAGCACGTAATATTGCCCGTTGTGTTCGAACACCAGATCAATAAAGCCCTTGAGCATGCCGTTGAAGCGGTTTGGCTCCACTTGCGGCCGATCGGCGCCATTCAGGGTATGTTGGGTGACCAGGCTGTCCAGTGTGCCGATGCTGACGTTGCGGCTTTCAAACCAGAATTCCAGTTCCGGGCGCAGGGTGGCCAGGTCGGCCAGGCTGGCGTTTTCAGGGCCGGAGCGCTGCAGTTGCAGTGGCCGGGTGATCAGCGTGAGCAACCACTGTTCCAGCGGTTCCACCCAGTCGCCCCAGCCCCGGGTGCCGCACCGTCGGCTGAGCTGTTCCCGGAGCATGGCGGGGTTATCTACAACCCGCTGGAAGCCCTGCTGGCTGCACCATTCCAGCAGTTCGTGCAGAAAGGTCCCAGGCCCGGCGCCCTTGGGGAAGTTGTGGTGATTGCGATGGTCCGGCACTTCGGGCGTTTCTTCACCCTCTTCCTGGGCGCTTTCTTCCAGCAGGTTCTGAGTCTGGGCGTCTTCCACTTCGCCGGTGAATCTGATGCCGGTGCCAGCCATGCCGGTGTATTCAATGGACGAATAACTGGCAATCCACCAGTCCTCCCTGGCCGCGCGGGTGGACTTTAGCGCCGGGCCCAGGGCTTCCGGGGCCTGTTCGGTGTACCGGGTCTCGCTGGCATTCGGCAGTGGCGTGATGGCAATTTCCGTTCGGCCTTCCGCCAGTTTGCCCAGGCAATCGCTGATCTGGCTGTCTGCGTTGCCGGCAATCAGGTAACCCAGGCCGCTCTGCTGCCAGTTTTCGAGGGCGGCAGCGCCCACCCAGGTGGCAAACCGGGCCCGGGTCAGGGCCACGTAGAGCTTGCGGATATCTTCCCCCAGCCGCTCCTGGTCGGCCCTGGCCACGTCGTCGGCGTTCGGGTCGAACACAGTGACGAGTTTGCCGTGGTCATCGTGGTAACGCACGAAGGCCTGCTTTTCGCTCTGGGACCGGTAGGCGGTGCCGAACGGCAGGAACACCAGCGGGTATTCCAGACCCTTGGATTTGTGCACGGTGATCACCTTCACCAGCCCGGCGTCGCTTTCCAGGCGCAGGGTGCGGTGTTCGTCCTCTTCGTCTGCCGCGCGCAGGATCTGGGTGAAGTGGTGCACCAGAGCGTGCTCACCGTCCAGTTGCAGGCTGTCCTGCTGCAGCAGTTCGGCAATGTGTAGAATGTCGGTCAGCCGGCGTTCACCATCGGCCCGCTGCAGCAACCGGCCGGGCACTTCGAAATCCATCAGGAAGCTGCGCAGCATGGGCAGTACGCCCTGGCTCTGCCATTGCTGTTGATAACCCATGAACCGTTCGATTTCCCGTTCCACGGCCAGTTCATCGGTAAGCAACAAATTCAGGGTCTGCCAGGACTGGCCGAGGGTGGGCGTGGCCAGGGCCGCTCGTATGTAGGCCAGTTGCCGAGGCTCGGCAAAGGCTCGCAGCCAGCACAGCATTTCTCTGGCTTCCTGCGAAGTCAGCACCGAATCCCGGTCCGACAGGTACACGCTCTTGATGCGCCGGCGGCCGAGAGCATCCCGTACTGCACCGGCTTCGTTGCGGTTGTTGACCAGAATGGCGATGTCTTTGGGGGTCACCGGTTCGAGGTCGGTGGGGGTGTCCGGCAATGCAAAACCGGCTTTTCCCGCCTGACCCAGAGTCAGCAGCCGGGCGATCTCGCTGGCGCAGGTTTCGGCGACATCGGCGGTGGCGGTGCCTTTGGCCAGAGCTTTGGGTTTACCGTCTTTGCCCTCTTCTCCGGATTCGTGGGTCCAGAACATCAGGCTCGGTTGCAGCTGGTCCTCCACGGACCACAGGCGTTTGGTACCGTTGGCATCGACGCCCTGGAACGGCAGGGGTGAGGTGTCGCCCTTACCGAACAGGAAGGCGCCGTTCTGGCTGTGCTGATCGCTATACTCAAACACCCGGTTCACGGCCGCCACCATGGGTCTGGCGGAACGGAAATTCCGGCCCAGGGTGTAGGTTCGCTCCCTGACGCCCTGCCGGGCCTGAAGATAGGTGTGGATATCCGCGCCCCGGAAGCCGTAGATGGCCTGCTTCGGGTCACCGATCATCAGCAGGCAGGTGTCCGTGTCGTGGCCCGCCACGTTATAGATCCGGTCGAAGATGCGGTACTGAACCGGGTCGGTGTCCTGGAATTCGTCGATCAGCGCCACCGGGAACTGGCGGCGGATGGTGGCCGCCAGCTGATCGCCCCGGGCGCCGTGCAGGGCCTCATCCAGGCGGGTGAGCAGATCATCGAAGCCCATTTCCGAGCGTTTCTGTTTTTCCGATTCCAGGCGTTCTGCCATCCAGTGACTGGCGTGGCGCAGGATGTCGGATTTGGCGCTGGGCTGGTTCTGGCCAAACTCGATCAGGGCTTCGATGGCGTCGAAAGCCGCATGATGAGGCGCGGGCTCATCGCCTTTCAGGATGTTGCCCAGGCCTTCGGGAGTCTGGTTTCTGAAGCCGGCGGCACTGTCGAGTTTTTCCGGTAACAGCTCATCGGATTCCGCCCACTGGAGCAGCAGATCCCATACCTTGAGCATGGCGTTCTTGCTGGTGCCGTGCAGCCGTTTGCTTTTGTTCAGCTCGTTCAGCAGGTCGGTGACTTCCTCTCGCCACTGCGCCCAGGGATGGTTTTTTAGTGCCTGCGATTGTTCGAGACGCTGGCTGACCACCTGGTTGATGGCCTGGTGCACGCTGGCCGGCGGCGTGCCCAGACTTTCCGGGTCATCGATCAGATTGCGCACGGCCTTGCGCAATTCAACCGGCGTTTTCCAGTGACTCAAGGCTTCGTCCATCAGCGCCGGCGGCAGTGGATACACGAAGGTACGCCAGTAATCCCGGGCGACCTCGTCCAGCAGTTCGCTCTGGTCGGTTTCCAGGGTGAGCTTGAACAGGCTGCCGCTGTCGAAGGCGTGTTCGCTCAACATGCGGTTGCAGAAGCTGTGAATGGTGGACACGGCGGCTTCGTCCATCCATTCAGCAGCCAGCAGCAGCTTTTTGCGGCATTGCGGCCAGGTCGCCGGATCGGGGTAGCTTTCGTTGCGTAGCTGGTAGATCAGCGCGGTTTCCGCCGGCGGATCGGTGTCGTCGGGAGCATCGGAAAACACCTCGGCGGCCTGGGTCAGCCGGGTGCGAATGCGTTCCCGCAATTCCTTGGTGGCAGCCTCGGTGAAGGTGACCACCAGCAGATCTGGTGGCAGTAGATCCTGCAGCGGGCTGTCTTCCCTCTGGCCATGACTCAGCACCAGGCGCACATACAGGATGGCGATGGTGAAGGTTTTGCCGGTGCCGGCACTGGCTTCGATCAGGGCGCTGCCGTTCAGGGGTAGCGCTAACGGATCCAGGTTGGGGTTATGGTTATTCATCTGGTCAGTCATTCCATGCTCCCGATCTGCTCGGCTGCGGACTTGCCCTGCTCCGCTTCCCACAGGGGGACGTAGAGGTCGTGCAACAGGGACTCAAATTCGCCACTGGCCATCAGCAGCTCCGGGCTTTCCCAGGCTGCCCGAAGGTAGCCGACATCCCGATCCAGCGCGGTGTTGTAACTCTGCTCGGCTTCGCTGATGGCGCGTTCGTGATCGCCCAGGTATTTTTTGCTCTGGTAGAAACTGGTAATCCAGGCGAAACCCGCTTCGCAATGCAGCGGCAGGGCCCGAGTGGTGGCTGCCATCCATTGCCCGATAATGGCTTCCAGATGGCTTTGGGCGGCCAGTTTGTCCATGGGCAGGAAGCGGAATTTACGGCCTTCTTCCTTGCCCAGAATCAGGGTTTCAAAGGGCTGGCCGCTGACCTGGCCGGCCAGATGCATGGTCCATTCCCGCATCAGGTTGGCGTAGCGGACTTTCTTGCTGTAACCGGAGCCAGTCAGCAGGCCGGAACGGGCCACCACCAGCCGGCACAACTGGCCTTCGTGGTTGCAGCGCAGGCCATCGATCAGATCCACCACTTCCACCGAACCCAGCGGGTTTTCAAACCGGTAGTCAAACGGCAGTGGCTCGGCCACGGCTTCCGGCCATTGCGCCAACGCGCCCTGGTAACGCTCAAACAGATCCGGCAAACGCCCGGACAGCTCCGAGCGCAGCCGGTGCTCGGTTACCCCCATGCCCAGGTCGCCCCGGCGGGCCATGCGGTCGAGGGTGGCTTCCAGCCGGTCGTGCAGCTCTTCTTCGGAGCCGGCTTTCAGCAGGCCTTCCTGAATCAGTTCGTTGTCCAGGCGCCAGCGGTCCAGGCCATTCAAGTCGAAGTTTTCGTTGTCGGTGTCTTCGTCTTCCACATCCTCAAAGCGCACCTGCAGGCGGCGCTGATAAAAGGTGTCGATGGGCTTTTTCAGAAAGCCGGCCAGATCGTTCAGGCTGATGGGTTCTTCCGGTGGCTGGTACGGCAGGGCTTCCTGTGCCTGTTCGGCCGTTTCCACACCGTGGGCACTGCGCCATTCCCGTTCGTAGGTGAACAGGTTGCGAGCCTGAAGTACCTCGGCCAGGGGCCTTGGGGGTGTGCTCTCACCGTCATGCCCGCTTTCCCCGGTGCTATTGGCTTTCGGGAAATAGGCCCGGCTGAAGGGTTGCAGCGGATGCTGGGTGGTCAGGGCGTTAGTAACCGGTGTGTCCGGATCACCGGCCAGCTTCCACAAACTGTCGAGATGATCTTGCAACTGACCTACAAGCACCGACGGTGGCCGCTCGGAATCGTCCTTGATACTGCGGCCGACCCAACTGATGTACAGCTGCTCCCGGGCCGACAGCAGGGCTTCCAGGAACAGGTAGCGGTCGTCTTCCCGACGGGAACGGTCCCCGGGACGGTAGTCTCGGGCCATCAGGTCGAAATCCACCGGTGGCCGTGAGCGGGGATAGTCGCCATCGTTCATGCCCAGCAGGCACACCTTTCGGAAGGGTATGGCCCGCATAGGCATCAGGGTGGCGAAGTTCACCTTGCCGGCCAGGAAGCGCTGGTTCAGGCCGCCTTCGTCCAGGCCTTCTAGAAGCACATCCTTGACGATGTTCAGGGGCAGTTTCTTCTCCTCAAGGCCGGCAGCCAGTGAGTCTTCCAGCCACTGCTCCAGCTGGCGGCGAAAACGGTTGAGCAGCAACAGGTCGTTGCCTTCCACCTTGTGGAAAAACTGCCCGAGCATCTCCGAGAACAGGGTTTCCCAGGCGCCCGGTGTGCGAGTGGTCTGCAGTGCCTGCCACAGGGTTTCCAGTTGATGCACAAACTCACTCAGACGGCCGGCCAGGCTGGCTTGCAGCCCCCCGATTTCGCCATAAGGCTCCACGCCACCCCAGGGCTCGTCCTCACCCATGCCGTAACCCAGCAGCATGGCCCGCAGGCCGGACTGCCAGGTGTTGCGATCCAGTTCGGCGGGAAGGTCCAGGCTTTCACGATGCTGCCCGTGCAGGCCCCAGCGGATGTTGGCACCTTCCACCCAGCGCCTGGCCAGGGGAATCTCGTCTTCGCTGATGCCAAAGCGGTCGCGGATGCCGGGTACTTCAAGAAGGCTGAGGATTTCACTCACGCCGAAACGACTACGGGGCAGTGACATCAGGGTTTCCAGGGCAATCAGTACCGGCTCGTGGTGACGCTGGCCCTGGTCGGAGATGGTAAAAGGAATATGGCGCTTGCGACCGGGCTGGTAACGGCCGAATACGGCCTGAATGTGGGGCGCGTACACGTTGATGTCCGGCACCATCACGATCACATCCCGGGGCCGCAGGTCGGGATCGGCGTTGAACGCCGCCAGCAACTGGTCGTGCAGGATTTCCACTTCCCGCTGGGGGCCGTGGGCATCGTGGAACACCAGGGAATGGTCGTGGGTCAGGTCCAGCTGGCGGTTCTGTGCGCGGAGTTCCTGCAGCGGTGTCAGGTTGTGGATATCGTTCTGTAACTCGTGCAGCAGGCAGGGCGCTTCACCGGCACCGTGTTCGGAGAAAATGTCGATTTTCTGGTCCGGCGTGCGAAAGCTGTCGCGATATTCCTCCGGGTTATCGAACTCGTCCAGCAGGCGGATGTAGTCCCGCCCCTGCTTGCCCCAGGCCGCCAGCAGCGGGTTGGCGTGCTGGTGCAGCTGATCCGGATCGTCAATCTGTGAGAGCACCGGATGGGCCGCGCCCCGCTTGCGTTCGGCTTTCAGCAGTTCCCGGTCGCTGATGATGTCTGCCCAGTAGAACTGGCTGGGGTTGTGCACACAGAGCACCACCTGGCTGAAGCGGCTGAGCACATACAGGGCTTCCAGCGCCTGCCGGGGCAAGGACGACACACCAAACACCACAATGCGTTTGGGCAGCCGGCCCGGGTTGGCCGGTGTGGAAACCTGCTGCCCATGTTCCATAAACCGGGTGTGAATCTGCGAGCGGCTGGTATGCGCGGCCTCGCCCACGTCTTCCACCAGTTTGCGCCAGAGCAGTGGCTGCCAGCGGGTTTCCGGGTCCAGGGCTTGTTCTTCGCCCCGGGCGGTAATGATCGCGTCCTTGCCCTGCTCCCAGGCGGTCAGCCAGTCGGCGCGGAACACCTGGTACTGGTCGAAGAGGTCCGCCACTTTCTCGGCCAGCTGGAAGTTGCGCAACTCCGGGTCGGTGCCGTCCAGGAACCGGGCCAGGGGGGTGAAAGTGTCATCCTGCCCCACCAGTTCCGGCAGCAGCCGGTACAGCCGCCACACCAGCCGGCGCTTGTCGAACGGCGACTGCTCCGGCACTTCCCCGTCTGGCAGTACCGCCCGGTAGGCTTGCCAGATAAACCGGGCGGGGAACAGGAAATCCATGCCGGCGGCAATGCCCAGCCCGCCTTCAACGCCATCGTCGGTGCGTCTCTCCGCCAGCGCCAGCTTCAGCCACTGGGCAATGCCGTTGCTCTGCACCAGAAAGGTCTCGCTCTGCAGCGGTGGCATGGGGTTCTGCCGGCAGATGAACACCACGGCACGGCGCAGGTCTTCCAGGTGATTGGCGTGGATGGCGTGAAAGCCGGGTTCGATGGCGTTGGTGTTGGCCATGAGTGTCCTTAGCTGCGAGTGTACTGAATGCTTGGGCGAACAGGTTACCTTATGCGCGCCCGGATTCGCAGCGGAAGTGCCAGGCACCCGTCACTGCATGGCCAAGGATACCGGAATTGTGCGACAAATCCGGTCGCAGCGGGCCGGTCAGTAGCGAAGCAGTGCCAGCAACAACTGGCGGACCCGATGTTTGGAGGGGGCGTCCAGACAGGTCAGGTCTTCCACATGCAGGTGCCGGTTGTGTATCAGCCGGCCGAGGCATTCAGTCGACACCGAAATGGCCACCTGTTCCGCGTCTGTCTGATCTTGCCAGCTGACGTGATGGCAGTGATTGCGTTGTATGCGTTCGGGGTGCAGAAAAGGCATTCCCATAAAGCCTCCTGAATTCAGTGAACCACTGCGACTGGAGTGAAGGCGTGTTCTATCCAGAAAATCCACAGATCGTTCGGTTCGGTCAGTGAAAGGTGAGCGAACATCCGGCGGTGCCGGGGGCATAGAAATGTCATGGCGTCCTCCTTGTCTTTATGCAAATGATAATAGTTTGCATTGAGGGGGTTGGCAAGGTGACAGGGTTACTATTTTCTCACGATTTGGGGTTTGAGCCTGGCTGCCCTCCGTCGTAAAGTCAGGGCTTCTTTACCACCCGACCGCAGTGCCCCTCATGAGCCAGCATTTACTGACGCCCGCCAGCCTGGAACACCCTCTGTATTATCTGCAGAACATGGATGTTCTGGTTGCATGGGTAACAAATCACCACGGGGATCTTCTGGATGATCGGGAACAGGCGCGGCTGGCCGCATTTGCCGCCCTGGGCACCAGTGCGCGGGCACTGTTGACCCGAATGGTGATGCGCACCGGCGAGCTGTTCCGGGCCGACAAGCTGCGCTATCCGGAGTTGCCCGAACCGGAGGCCGAGGCGTTGGCCGTTCTGCAGCAGGATGGCTGGCTGGATAACGACCCGGAACTGGCGCTGGATGACGTGTTCCGGCTGTTCACCCTGAGTGAATTGCGACCGGTATTTGGCCCATGGCTGCAGCAACAGGGCCAGCCGAAAACCCTGGGCAAGGCGCAGATGCGTGAACAGCTGGCCGAGGCGTTTCAGGAGCCGCGACACCTGGGGGCCTGGCTGGGCGCGAGTACTCTAGGCGAGAGTACAGCGGGCGAGAATGCTCTGGGCGCCGCCGTTACTGTGGTGCGCCTGCAGGACATGGCCCTGTTTGACCGCATCCGCTTGATGTTCTTTGGCAACCTGCGCCAGAGCTGGACCGATTTCGTGCTGGTGGAACTGGGTATACAGCAATTCGAACCGGTACCTTTCACGCCCGAGTCCCGTGCTTTTCACCAGCGGGCGGATGTGGATTGTTACCTGCAGATGCATCAGTGCCGGGAGCGACTCGACAATGGCGAACCAGCGGCCGGGGTCTGGCAAAGCGTGCCGGGACCTGTGGATAATCCGTGGCTCGCCAGCCGCCGGGATCGCCTGCTGCTGGAACTGGGCAAGCAGGCTGAACGGCAGGGGGATAAAGAGCTGGCGGTGCAGGTGCTTGCCGAAAGTCATCACCGGGAAGCACGCTTGAAACAGTTACGGCTGCTGGAACGAATGAAACGGTTTGATCAGGCCTGGGACATTGCCTGCCATTGGCAAACCCGCGAGTTGAGTGATTCCGAAGCCCAGGGTCTGGCCCGCCTTCTTAAACGGCTGGCACCGAAAGTTGGCGAGCAGAAACCTGCCGCAGCGCCGGCACCGGAGATCCGGGAATTCACCGTCACGCTGCCTCAACCCGCCGTCGGCAGTGTGGAGCTGGCGGCGTTACGGCATCTGACGACAGAATATGCCCCGGTATTCTATGTGGAAAACACCCTGATCAACGCGCTGTTCGGGTTGTTGTGCTGGCCGGTGATCTTCAAGCCCATTCCCGGTGCCTTCTTCCACCCTTTCCACATTGGCCCCGCCGACCTGACCCGGGAAGATTTCGTGCGCCGGCGGCAGGAGGAATTCGATCAGTATTTTGCCTTGCTTCAGGATGGCCGCTATCGGGCGCGAATTCTTGAAACCTTCCGGGAAAAACAGGGCATCGCCAATCCCTTCGTGATCTGGCCGGTGGTGTCTGAAGAGTTGCTGGGCCTGGCTATGGATTGCATTCCGGTGATCCATCTGGATGCGCTGTTCCGGCGGCTGTTGAACAATCTGAAAGAACACCGCAGTGGCTTCCCGGACCTGATCCGGTTTGTGCCTGGTGCTGAAGTGCCGGAACAGCGCTACGAAATGATTGAAGTGAAAGGCCCCGGCGACCGCCTGCAGGATCACCAGCACCGCTGGCTGGCCTTCTTTGCCCGGGAAGGGATCCCGGCCAGCGTCTGCTATGTGCGTTGGCAGGACAGCGAGGTGCCCGAGTGAGGGTTGCGGTCCGAACATTATGCGAATTCGGCGCCCGCAAGGGTGATCTGGACTTCCGCTATACCCCGGCGCCCAGCGCCGAAGAGGGCATTGCCGGCCATCAGGCCATACAGAGCCGCCGGGGATACGGCTACAAAAGCGAGTATTCACTGACCGGGAACTGCTTGGGGCTGGAGCTGTCCGGTCGCGCCGATGGCTACGATCCGCACAAGGGACGGCTGGAAGAAATCAAGACTCACCGGGGGGATCTCGCCCGCGTTCGGCCTCACCAGCGCGCTCTGCACCGGGCGCAGTTGCGGGCCTATGGTGCCTTGCTTTGCCGGCAGGAAAGCCGAAAAAAGCTGGAACTGGCGCTGATCTACTACGACACCGGCAAGGACAAGGAGACAGCGGTGGTGGAATCCGCCTCCGCCGATGAGCTCTGGCAGGAGCTGGAAACCCTGTGCGGCATCTACAAAGCCTGGGCCGAACAGGAAGCGCATCACCGGGAACAGCGGGATGCGCTGCTCTCGAACCTGACCTTTCCCTTTCCGGACTTTCGCCCCCGGCAACGGCAACTGGCGGAAACCGTCTACAAGAATTCCATGAAGTCCGGAACCCTGCTGCTGGAAGCCCCCACCGGTCTGGGCAAAACCCTGGGCACCCTGTTCCCGGCTCTGATGGCGATGTCCGCGGCGAAACAGGACCGGCTGTTCTACCTCACCTGCCGCAACACCGCCCGGCAGCTGGCTTTGGATGCGGTGGATAGACTGCGCTCGGCACAGAATGAGCTTCAACCCTGGCCATTGCGAACCCTGGAACTGGTCTCAAAAGACCACGCCTGCGAACATCCGGACAAGGCCTGCCACGGCGATTCCTGCCCGTTGGCCAAAGGCTTTTTCGATCGGCTGCCGGACGCCCGGGCCGAAGCAGCCCAGACCAGAGGCATTCTGAATCAGGAAAAATTGGCAACGATCGCGGCTGGTCACGGACTATGTCCTTATTTCCTGGCGCAGGAAATGGCCCGCTGGAGCGATCTGGTGATTGGTGATGTGAATCGATTGTTCGACCAGTCTGCCCTGCTCCATGGCCTGATTCGCCAGAACAACTGGAAAACCAGTGTGCTGGTGGACGAAGCCCACAATCTGGTGGACCGGGGCCGGGGCATGTATTCGGTGCGCCTGGAGCAGCAGCAGCTACTGAAAGTAAAGAAGATCGCACCCAAACCAGTGAAGTCGGCGCTGGATCGTACGGCCCGTGCCTGGCAAAGCCTGATCCGGGACCAGAACGCGGATAACGATCAGTCGGTGTTTCTGGCAAGCCTGCCCGCCCAGCTGCTGGGAGCCCTTCACGGAATGGTCTCCACCATCACCGATTATCTGGCCGATCACCCGCCGGACCTGGCCCTGCAGGAGGTGATGTTCGAAAGCGTGGCCTTCATGAAGCTGGCAGACACCTTCGGCGACCACTCTTTGTGCGAATTTCAGCGTAGTGGGCGGGGCCGGGCCAGCGTGAGTATCCAGAACCTGATCCCGGCGGACTTCCTGAAAGACCGCTTTGCTGCGGCGCAATCCGTGCTGCTGTTTTCCGCCACACTCAGCCCTGGCGTTTACTACCGGGATTTGCTGGGTCTGCCTGAAGACACCCGTTTCACCTCCCTGCCCGGCCCGTTCAGCGCCAACCAGCTACAGATGCAGTTTACGCCCGGCATCAGCACCCGGCAGACGCATCGGCAAGCCTCCCTGCAACCCATTGCCGATCTCATCGCCCGGCAATACCGGGAGCGCCCGGGCCATTACCTGGCCTTTTTCAGCAGTTTTAAATACGCCAGGGAGGTCAACGAAACCCTCGCCGAACAAGCGCCGGACATTCCCCGACGTTCCCAGCAACCCGGTATGACTCCGGAGCAGCGCCGGGAATTTCTGGCGGGGTTTCAGGAGCCCCAGGGCAGTGTGGCCTTTGCGGTACTGGGTGGTGTGTTCAGCGAAGGTATCGACCTTCCCGGGGATCAATTGATCGGTGCCTTCGTGGCCACGCTGGGCCTGCCGCCTTTCGACCCCTGGCATGAGATCCTGAAAGCGCGTCTGCAACAGCGGTTCGGTGAAGGCTATCGTTATACTTACCTGATTCCCGGTCTGCAGAAAGTGGCCCAGGCGGCGGGCCGGGTGGTCCGCACACCGGAAGATCGGGGCGTAATCTGGCTGATTGATGACCGGTTTCTTCAGCCGTCAGTCACTCGGCTTTTGCCGCGCTGGTGGTTTCCTAACGGTTGAAACAGGTTTCAATCGGACAGCGCCTATTGGTATTCAGGCAAATAGAATGCTTCTATGTGCGCTAGCGAACGGACGAGCGACGGATGGTGCCTTTAGTGTGGGCCATACGGAGCATTGTCGGTGGATACAGGCCGGCAGTCCCGGGCTGGTTGCAGAGGCTCGGGGCGCTCCATGGCATAAGGAGAGATGCTATGAGTGTACACAGGATTCGTCGGGCCATTGGCCGTTCCATCATACGCTTCACAGAGCAGTGGGAGTGCTGAGTATGCTGGGATATCGTGATCTCTGGAGAGCCTACAAGGCCAATAAACAGGCCCGGAGAAGAGTCGAGGAACAGTTGTTCGAAGAAAAGGAACGGGCAAAGGTGACCCTCGACTCCATTGGCGATGCGGTATTGAGTACGGATATCGACGGGCGGGTCTCATACATGAATGTGGTGGCCGAAATGCTGACCGGCTTCAGTCGTGAGGAGGCCATCGGAAAGCCCTTGAACGAGATTTTTCATGTGGTGGATGCGGCGACTCACAAGCCGGCGTCTGATCCTGCCCGGCGAGCCATTGAGTCAAACAGCATTGTTGCACTGGAAGCGAACGCACTGCTGGTCGACAAAAACGGCGAAGAGCTGGCTATTGAAGACTCCGCAGCGCCCATCCATAACCGTTATGGTTTGGTGATCGGCGCGGTGATTGTATTTCACGACGCCCGCTTTTCCCGGGAAAACACCGCTCGTATGGCACATCTTGCACAGCATGATGCCCTGACGGGCCTCCACAACCGCAACGCTTTTTATGAGCGATTCGACCAGTCTTTGTCATTGGCCCGGCGCCACGGTAACCAAATGGGGGTGTTATTTATTGACCTTGATAACTTCAAGGTTATCAATGACGCTCTTGGTCACAACAGCGGCGACCGGATCCTGGCCGCCCTGGCTGAAAGATTGAAGAACTGTGTTCGGGCGGCGGATACGGTTTGCCGCTATGGGGGCGATGAATTTGTGGTGTTGCTGGCGGAAGTGGCTGAGCCGGGTCACGCCTATGCCGTTGCCGATAAAATACGCGAAGCGGCTGCAAAGCCGATGCTGATTGATGGGCACGATATGTCCCTTCAGCTGAGTATTGGTGTGAGCGTGTACCCGGACAACGGAGAGACCGCCGATAAGCTCCTGAAAAGCGCGGACTGCGCCATGTATCGGGTCAAGGCATTGCGCCGTCCTATGTCTACAGGCATGGCGAGTGCTTCTATCGGCCTGCAGCGACGAAGTTAATACCGGGTGTAATCAGAGGAGAGCCGATCGGTTTCCCGCTTAACCACGGCGTAGCATTCACA
>Ga0075106_1000707_pt1 | contig 16621 bp, 12 predicted proteins | sample AntDeeMetag02WF4_FD_69796 | JGI IMG/M metagenome (GOLD analysis project Ga0075106, IMG submission 69796) | Saline lake microbial communities from Deep Lake, Antarctica - Antarctic Deep Lake Metagenome 02WF4 | ecosystem: Environmental > Aquatic > Non-marine Saline and Alkaline > Saline | place... | reverse complement strand
CAGACCGAAAAGACGGTCATGTTCGTGATTCTTACCCTGATCGTGGCGGTCGCGGCTTTCAATATCGTGTCCACACTGGTCATGACGGTCCAGGATAAGCAGGCCGACATCGCGATCCTGCGCACGCTCGGGGTCACCCCGGCGGGCGTAATGGGGATATTCCTCGTCCAGGGCTGTGTGATCGGGCTTGTGGGTACGGTGCTCGGCGTTGCGGGCGGGGTATCGCTGTCGCTCAATATCGGTGAACTGATGCCGGCGTTGGAGAGCGTATTCGGGATCGATCTGCTGCCGGCCGATGTGTATTACATCAGCGATCTGCCATCGGATATGCAGATCGATGACGTGGTCAAAATTACGCTGCTGTCGTTCGGTCTGAGTATCCTGGCGACGCTCTATCCCGCGTTCCGGGCCTCGCGCACACAGCCAGCGGAAGCCTTGCGCTATGAATGATACCGCGACTCCGGCGATCAACTGTGAAGCCCTGACCAGGCGCTTTCGCCAGGGTGATCTCGATGTTGATGTGCTCATGGGCGTCGACCTGACGATCCAGGCGCGCGAGCAGGTTGCGATCGTGGGGGTATCGGGTTCCGGCAAGAGCACGCTGCTGCATCTGCTCGGTGGGCTCGATGAACCGACCTCGGGTCGGGTCTCCGTGATCGGTCGCGATATGTCGAAGCTGGGTCCGGCCGCGCGCGGACGCCTGCGCAATCATGCGCTCGGTTTCGTTTACCAGTTTCACCATCTGCTGCCGGAACTGACTTGCCTCGAGAACGTGGCACTACCACTGACGATCGGCGGTCAGGCGACGCGGGTCGCGTCACGGGAGGCGGAGCGGTTGCTGGAGCGGGTCGGGCTCGAACACCGGCTGCGGCACAAACCCGGCGAGATGTCAGGTGGTGAGCGCCAGCGCGCGGCCGTGGCTCGGGCGCTGGTGACGCGCCCCGCCTGCGTGCTGGCGGATGAACCGACCGGCAATCTCGATGAGCGCACGGCGGCCCGGGTCTGGGATCTGATCGCCGAGCTCAACCGGGAATCCGGCACGAGTTTTCTGGTCGCGACCCACGATCACGGATTGGCGGGACGTATGGATCGTGTACTGACCCTTACGGACGGACATCTCGACGACGCAGCGTAAAGTCAGCCGTTACCGGATTCGGCGCGCCGGCGACGGCGCGCCAGCAGTGAACGGATCACGTGGTAACGCCAGAACAGTCGACTGACCACGTACCCGACGGCCGCGCTAAGGATCCCGAGCAGCACGCAGCCAAGCCCGAGCGGCTGCCAGACCATTCCGAGCTCGGCGGTCAGCCACGCGAATGTCGGTTCGAACTGGACGGGCACATACGGTTCATCGAGCAGCCAGCGCCCAAGGCGCCACGCGAACCAGTACATCGGACCCATCGTCAGCGGATTGCTGATCCAGACCACGATGACCGACAGCGGCAGATTGACCCGGATCAGGAGCGCCAGCAGCGCGGCCAGCACCATCTGTATCGGCAGCGGCACCCAGGCGACGAACAGCCCGATCGCGATCGCTCCCGAGGCCGAACGGCGATTGAGGTGCCAGACATCGGGATCGTGCAGCCGCCCGCCGAGGGCGTAGCGAAGGGACGCGTAGCCACGCAGGTCTTTCGGGGTGGGCAGGTAACGGCGAATCAGTTTCTTCGGCATCATCGCTGCCGTTTCACGGGTGGACCTGGCGGCGCATGCGCCTGCATTATCCACGAATCGCAGGGATGCGGGAACTGCCATGGTCCGGTTCGCGGCGGGGATGCTGCTCGGTGTCTTGCCATTGGCCTGGATGGCCATACTGCCCCCGTGGTGGCTGGCGCCGCTGCTGGCGACCGGCGCGACGGGACTGCTCGCGGCGCGCCGCTGGCCGCTCCTGGCCGGTGCCCTGGTCGGACTGGCCGTGGGACTGGGCGCGGCCCAGGCGCGGCTTGCCCATGCCCTCGATCCGGCACTGGAAGGCGAGGACATTACGGTTACGGGCACAGTGACCGGGATTCCAGGGGATCACGGGCGCCGCACCCGGTTCCGCCTGGTCGTGGACCGTGCCGAGCGCGATGGGCGACCGGTCGCGGTGCCGAAAATCGTCCGGCTCAACTGGTATGGCACCGATCGTCCGGATATCGAGCCCGGAATGCGCTGGCGTCTCGGGGTCCGGCTGGACCGCGCGCGAGGATTCGCGAACCCGGGGACCTTCGATTACGCGCTGTGGCTCTTCCGCGAAGGGATCGCCGCGACCGGTTATGTGCGCGCACCGGAAACCGCCCGCCGACTCGCGGACGCCGCCTGGCCCTCGCTTTCCTCCGCGCGCGAGCGGCTGCGTGAACACCTGCAACCGTTGATGCCGTCCGGCACGGGCGGCGGCATTCTCATGGCCCTCGCGCTCGGGCATCGGGCAGGGATTGCGCCGGACGCATGGGATATCCTGCGGGCGACCGGAACGACCCACCTCGTCGCAATCTCGGGTCTGCATATCGGGATTGTCGCGATGCTCGGCTTCCAGTGTGGCCGCGTGATCTGGCGTTGCGCCGGTCCATGGCGTCGGTTCGGGCCGCGCCCGATCGCCCAGGCCTGGATCGGGCTGGTGGCGGCGACCGGCTATGCCGCACTCGCGGGATTTGCATTGCCGACCGTCCGCGCCCTGCTCATGCTCGCCGTCGCCCTGGCGACAATCGTCCTGCGCCGTCGCGCCCGCCCGCTGGAGGGGCTGGCCGCGGCCGCGGTTGCGGTACTCCTGTTCGATCCGCTGGCCCCGCTCGGCGCCTCGTTCTGGCTTTCCTTCGGGGCGGTCGCGGCGATCCTGTACCTGGTAACCGGTCGGGTGGCCCCCATCGCACGGATGCAGCGATGGCTCGGCCTTCAGCTCGGGATCACCGTCGCGTTGACGCCGTTGCTGCTGGGTTTCTTTGGGCAGGCTTCGCTGGTGGCGCCAGTGGCGAACCTGATCGCGATCCCGTGGATCAGCCTCGTGGTCGTGCCGGTGACCCTGGCCGGGACCACGGTGGCGGCGGTATGGCCGGATTGCGCGCAGCTGCTGTTCGGGCTGGCGGATTACGCCCTGGCACCGCTGTGGTATCTGCTGCGTGTATGCGCCGACTGGCCACTCGCGGAGTGGCATGGCGCGCGGCCGACGCTGCCGCTCCTGCTGCTCGCGCTTGCGGGCGTGGGCCTGTTGATCGCGCCGCGCGGTGTGCCCGCGCGCGGCGCCGGACTGCTGGCCCTGTTGCCGCTGCTCCTCTGGCAACCGACGGGGCTCGAGGAGGGTGGTGTCCGCCTGGATCTGCTCGATGTCGGTCAGGGTCTCGCGGCAGTCGTACGGACCCGCGATCACGTGCTGGTATACGATACCGGGGCCCGCTTCTCCGCGCGCTTCGATGCCGGTTCGGCCGTCGTGGTGCCGTATCTGCGCGCCCAGGGCGTGCGCGGGATTGACGCGCTGGTTCTGTCCCATCTGGACAACGACCACGCTGGTGGACGAAAAGCGGTACTGGCGGATCTGGCGCCCCCGACCGTCTGGTCCAGCGCACCCCATCGGCTGGACCGCGAGTCACGTTTCTGCGCGCGAGGGCGGGGCTGGACCTGGGACGGTGTCCGGTTCCGCTTCCTGCACCCGGGTCCCGACGATGCCCTGACGGGCAATAACGCCTCCTGTGTACTGCGCGTCGACGCGCCGGGCGGCTCGCTGCTCCTGCCGGGGGATATCGAGGCCGATGCCGAGTGGCGCCTGCTCGCCCGCGGGGCGGAGGTTGCCGCCGATCTTGTGGTTGCACCGCATCATGGCAGTCTGACGTCATCGACGCCCGCGTTCGTGGGCGCGGTGGATCCCGACTACGTGCTCTATGCGGTCGGCTACCGCAATCGCTGGGATTTTCCTCGCCCGGAGGTGGTTGCCCGGTGGGCGCCGGCGACCGGCCTTGGTACCGATTGCGCCGGTGCCATCCGGGTCTCGGTACACCCGGAGGACGGCGTGAGCGAACCACGGGGCTGGCGCCAGCGGGCACCGCGTTTCTGGCGTGCCGGATGTGCCCGTGTCGGCAAATCCGGTACCATGCGCGCGGTCAAGCCGGGGGGTTCCGCGGCCCAATCGGGAGGGTAGACGGTGTTCGAACTCGTACAGGCGGGCGGTTGGCTCATGGCGCCGATCATTCTCTGCTCCGTGGTCGCGCTCGCGATCATCGTCGAGCGCGCCTGGTCGCTGCGCCAGCGGCGTGTCGTGCCGGCAGGCCTGGTGGCCCGCGTCTGGCGACAAGCCTCGAAAGGCCCCGTCACGGAGGAACAGATCCGGGCCGTGCGGGATCACTCGCCGCTGGGCCGGATCCTCGCTGTCGGACTGCTCAACCGTGATCGCGACCGCCAGATCATGAAGGAGGCGATCGAGGAGGTCGGTCGCGCCGTGTCACATGAACTCGAGCGATTTCTGACCGCGCTGGGCACGATCGCCGCGATCACGCCGCTGCTCGGACTGCTCGGCACGGTGATCGGTATGATCAGCGTGTTTACGACCATCACCAATCTCGGTGTCGGCAACCCGGCGGAGCTCGCGGGCGGTATATCGCAGGCGCTGATCACGACGGCGGCGGGCCTGTCGGTAGCGATCCCAAGCCTGATCTTCTATCGGCATTTCCGTGGCAAGGTCGACGCCCTGACCGTGGAGATGGAGCAGGAGGCGATCAAGCTGGTGGAAGTGCTGCACGGCGACCGTACCCTTGCGCAATCGCGGGGGAGCGAACAGGCGTGAACTTCCGCAGCCGTCAGCGCGAGGAACTGGAACTCAATATCACGCCGCTGATCGACATCGTGTTCCTGCTCCTGATTTTCTTCATGGTCTCGACGACCTTCCAGAAGCAGTCGGAACTGGAAATCCAGTTGCCCAAAGCGGAACAGGAGGCTACGAGCGAGCCGCCGGATCCGCTGGAGATCGTGATCAGCGCCGATGGGCAATACGCGATCGGCGGACGCAAACTGTCCGACAACGATCTGAACACCCTGATCGATGCGCTCGGCAGCGCGGCGGGCGATAATCGGGACCGTCCGCTGATCGTGCGCGCCGACGCGCGCACCCCACATCAGGCCGTTGTACGGGCGATGGACGCCGCATCGAAACTCGGTATCGATCGCCTGTCCATTGCGACCGCGCGCGAATCCGCCACGGACTGACGTCACCAGGAGCCGGACATGGCCCAGACGGGCGAATACCCATCCGCATTACAGACCTACCGCCGGCTGCTGTTTTACGTGCGCCAGCACTGGGGGCCCTTCGCGCTCGCTTTGGTGGGGCTGATCGGCTACGGGGGCACCGACGCGGCCTTCGCGGCCCTCATGAAGCCGATGCTCGACAGCGGCTTCGTCGACAAGAACGCGGACAATATCCGCCTTGTGGCCATTGGCATTATTGGCGTTTTCGCGCTGCGCGGGCTCAGCGGGTTCATGTCCAACTACCTTATGGAATGGGTCGGCTGGCGGATAATCACGCGGATGCGTCAGCAGATGTTCACGAAGATCCTGGAGATGCCCACGAGCGTATTCGACACGACGCCATCGGGTGAGTTGATCTCCAAGCTCACGTTCAACGTGCAGCGGGTGGCGCAGGCGGCGACCACCGCGGTGACGATCGTGGTGCGAGACACCTTTACCGTAGTGTTCCTGGTCGCGTGGATGGCGTACCTCAATTTCTGGATGACAGTCAGTGCGCTGGTGGTGGTTCCGTTCCTCGGCCTCATCTTCCGCTACATCACGCAGCGGTTCCGCCGGGTGAGCCGGCGTATCCAGAACCAGATGGGCGACGTCACCCACGTGATCGAAGAGGCGGTGGAGGCCAACCGTGTGATCAAGATCTTCGGGGGGCGCGAGTATGAGTCGGATCAGTTCAGCCGGATGAACGAGCGCATGCGCCGCTTCCAGATGAAGATGGCGTACACGAAGGCGGCGAGCGTCCCGTTGATCCAGTTCCTGTTGGCGATCGTACTGGCGGCGGTGGTTTACGCCGCGAGCATGCCCTCGGTGGTCCAGGCGAACAGCGTGGGTTCTTTCGTGTCGTTCTTCACCGCGCTGATGATGGTCTTTCCGCCGATGAAACGCCTGACCAACGTCAATGCCCTGATCCAGAAGGGTATTGCGGCGGGCGAGAGCGTGTTCGAACTGCTCGACCGCGACGGCGAGCGCGATACCGGGACGCAGACGATGGAGCGGGCCCGGGGCGATGTTCGTTACGAAGATATCAATTTCGCGTATCACCCCGAGAAGGGCGCGGTGCTTGCCGACGTCAATCTCGATATCCGGGCCGGCGAAACGGTGGCCCTGGTCGGGCGCTCCGGCAGCGGCAAGACGACGCTGGCGAACCTGCTGCCGCGCCTGTATGAGCTGAGAAGCGGCCGAATCCTGCTCGACGGCATCGACACACGGGATCTGACGCTCGACAGCCTGCGCGCACAGATCGCGTACGTCGGCCAGACGGTCACGCTGTTCAACGATACGATCGCGAACAATATCGCCTATGGCCGCCTCGGCGGCGCGACACGCGAGCAGGTCGAGCAGGCGGCGCGCGACGCCCATGCGGCCGAGTTCATCGAGCAGCTCCCGGAGGGCTATGACACCCAGGTCGGCGAGGACGGGATCATGCTCTCGGGTGGTCAACGCCAGCGGCTGGCGATCGCCCGGGCACTGCTCAAGGACGCCCCGGTACTGATCCTCGATGAAGCGACTTCGGCGCTGGACACGGAATCCGAACGGGCCGTCCAGGCCGGTCTCGAACGCCTGGTCCAGAATCGGACCACGCTGGTGATCGCGCATCGGCTCTCGACTATCGAGGGGGCCGATCGGATCGTTGTCATGGACGGTGGCCACGTGCGCGAACAGGGTTCGCACACCGAACTCATCGAGCGCAACGGCGCCTACGCCAATCTCTACCGCATGCAGTTCGGCAACGCGGCCGTGGACGGCGGCTGAGGTGAACGGGTTCAACCGCTGGCTGGTGCGGCGCTGGCGCCAGCCAACCCTCGTCAGCCGGTTGCTTCTGTGGCCTCCGGCTGCCGCTTTTCGTCTGCTGGCGGCGGTGCGGCGCCACGCCTACCGGCGTGGCTGGCTGCATGTCCACCGCCTGCCGGTGCCCGTGATCGTCGTCGGTAACCTGACCGTCGGCGGCAGCGGCAAGACGCCCCTGGTCATCCATCTCGTGACCGCACTCCAGGCGGCGGGATGGTTGCCGGGCGTGGTCAGCCGGGGTTATGGCGGGGCAGGGGGCGATGTGCGGCGGGTCGATGCCGGAACCGGGCCGGAAACGGTCGGCGATGAACCGGCGCTGATCCACTGGATCCGTGGGTGCCCAGTCGCCGTAGGCGCCGACCGGGTCGCGGCCGCGCGGGCGCTGATCCCGGACTGTGACGTCATCGTCGCGGACGATGGGCTCCAGCATTACGCACTGGGGCGGGACCTCGAGGTAGCGGTCGTCGATGGCCATGAGGGGCTGGGCAATGGTCGTTCCCTGCCGGCGGGTCCATTGCGCGAACCGGTCGGCCGGCTCGATTCGGTCGATTTCGTCGCGGTACGCGACGGCGAGCGTCCGGGCGCCTGGCCGATCGATGTCCATGCGGATACGATCCACAGGGTCGACGGCGGCGGCGATGCCGAACCGCTCGGGGCATGGCGAGACGCGCAGGTGCACGCGGTTGCCGGAATCGGTGTGCCGGAGCGTTTCTTCAGCCAACTCGAACGCGCCGGGCTCGTGATCGAACGCCATGCCTTCGCGGACCACCACGCGTACCGTCCGGAGGATTTTGACTTCGGGGACGAGCGCTCGGTACTGATGACGCAGAAAGATGCGGTAAAGTGTCGTCTGTTCTCCGATGCCCGTCTGCGCTACGTCGCCGCGCGGGTCGATGACCGTAACCACCTGGCCGCCGCGATCATCGATCGGCTCGCCGGGATGCAGGCAACCGAGAGGTCGTGATGGATCGCCGTCTGCTGGATATTCTCGTGTGCCCGGTGTGCAAGGCACCGCTGGTATATCGCCGCAAGGAGCAGGAATTCGTCTGTACGGGCGATCGCCTGGCCTTCCCGATCCGTGACGGGATTCCCGTCATGCTCGAAGACGAGGCGCGGGCCGTCTCGCTGGAAGAGGCGGAAGAACTGCGCAAGAGTCGATGAGCACCTCTTTCCGGGTCGCCATTCCCGCCCGCTACGCATCGACGCGGTTTCCCGGCAAGCCGCTCACCCCGATCGCGGGTCGGCCAATGCTTGAACACGTTTGGCGGCGCGCCTGCGAAGCGGGGGCCGAAGAGGTGGTCGTGGCGACGGACGATGATCGGATCGCGGCGGCGGCCGATGGCTTCGGCGCCACGGTGTGCATGACGCGCAGCGATCATGCCTCCGGTACCGACCGCCTGGCCGAAGTCGCACAGGCGCGCGGCTGGCCCGATGACGCGATCGTCGTCAATCTGCAGGGCGATGAACCCCTGATGCCGCCAGTCGTATTGCGCCAGGTCGCGGAAGACCTCGCCGCGTTCCCGGACGCCGCGCTTGCGACGCTCTCGGTGCCGATTGCGGACGCGGACGCGGACGAACGGGATGAGCCGAATGTCGTCAAGGTAGTGACCGATCGCGCCGGTTATGCGTTGTATTTCAGCCGCGCGCCGATCCCGTACCCGCGCATGCCCGCCGCCGCGCCAGCCCACCGGCACCTGGGCATCTATGCGTATCGCGCCGGCTTTCTCCGCCGTTTCAGTGGGCTGGAACCGGCGCCCATCGAACGGGCCGAACAGCTGGAGCAGTTGCGCGCGCTGTGGCACGGTCACCGCATCCACGTAACGGAGGCGGCCGCCGTACCCGCCGCTGGCGTGGACGCCCCGGGCGATGTCGCCCGCGTGGAAGCGGCGCTCCGGGACGATCATTCCGATGCGTGACTGGGAACTGACACAGCGCGAGGTGCTCTACGAAGGCTTCTTCCGGCTCGCGCGGTATCACCTGCGCCACCAACGGTTCGATGGCGAATGGAGCCCCGTGCTCCAGCGCGAGATCTTCGAGCGCGGTCATGCGGCCGCGGTCCTGCCTTACGATCCGGACACGGACCGCATCGCCCTGATCGAGCAGTTCCGCCCCGGCGCCCTCGAGGCGTCTGCCGGTCCATGGCTGCTGGAGTTCGTGGCCGGGATCATCGAGGAAGGGGAAACGCCGGAAGACGTCGTGCGGCGAGAAGCGATCGAAGAAGCGGGCTGTACCATCGGCCGCCTCGAGTGGATCTGCCGTTACCACGTGAGTCCCGGCGGCAGTACCGAGACCACGGCGCTGTTCATCGGCCAGGCATCGCTGGATGGCATCGGCGGCGTTCACGGCAACGCCGACGAGCATGAGGACATTCAGGTTCACATCGTCGACGCCACCGAGGCGATCGCCATGGCCGACGATGGCCGGATCTCGAACGCCATGGGCCTGATCGGCCTCAACTGGTTCGCCCGTCACCATGAACGCCTGCAATCGCAGTGGCGGGCCTGAGTTTTGAAGGCCAAGGGTAAGCGCTACTTATCAAGTGTTTTGCGGTTTGGTTCTCGCAGAGGCGCGAAGCACGCCAAGGACGCGAAGAGAGCAAACTCTGGATAAATGGAGAAAGTCCGAGCGCTCCGATTCGGGCATGATTCTATAATTCCTTCCCACGGTTCCTCCGCCCGTTTTTTCTGGTCTTCTCTGCGTACTGCGCGCCCTTTGCGCCTCTGCGAGAAACTTTCTGCACAGCCGCGGATTTGGCAACGGGGCACCACGAAGGCCAATCCGGTAAAAACGGGGGTGCGCCAATCCGAGACCCAATCAATCCGGTTGACGAGTCAAAGACTCAGGCGCCGGAACTCCGGGTCCGGTTCGCTGTGCTCCCAGACATCATCGAACCATTTCCGCAGTTCCCGCGCCCGCGGGCCGGCGTGGAAGTCGACGCTTGCTTCGAAGCGATCGGCCGCGAGACTTCAGCCCGTATCAAGGAGACCCCGTAAGCCACTGCCAAGAATCGTATTGTTATGCCGGTTCTTCGATCTGAATCGGTCACGGAAGTTGCGCTGGCACAGAGTCGATAACATCGGCGCTTGCGATGAAAGCGTGGATCGAATAGTTTCTGCGTCAGACTAAAGAGCGGTATCGCGGGCAGGAAAGCCGGAACGACTCCAGAGAACGGCCAAAAATCGCCGACGCGCCGGTCACGCAGCTCCCTCCATACAGCTGATCACGTACAGGGAACGTACGCATGCAACCGATCGATTCAAACGCCCATGCCCGCCTGGTCAACAGGCAGCATCCCGGTGCACCATCGCAGTTCAGGAACTACGATCTATTCGAGTGGCCAGCCAGCTTTCGCGCGCCAACGGGAAATTCACGCCGAACAGACGAAAGAATTCGCGCGAACGGCTTGATCGGGCCCATACAGATCCGGCAACCGGGGCCGAAAGATCAACACGCTACGGGAGAGAAGCCGAAACGATGTCCCCGGATGGTTGCCCGGTTGTCGCGATCCCTCTCGGGCTGGCTGCGATACTGCTCTCGCCGCAGGCCTCATGGCGTAAACCATTTTATTCTGCTCGTCCTCATATCTGTCGTTCAGCCGGTTTTTTCTTCGACGGTCGTCAACAAGGGGGATTACCCCGACCTTTTGTCCGCTCAGAGACAGTGCATGGTGGATTTAAAGGAATTCAATGCGCAGTTACCGGACGGTGCAGCGCCTTTCAAAGCCAATGACAATGACTGCCTTCGCGAGCAACCGGAAGGACCGTCGTACGAGGTTTGGGAACGCACTACTCCCTCTTGGCGGCCGCCGCGATACGCTCCTTATGAAGAACACATGTACTACTACACGGAGTCGACTCCGTCCTTATCGCCAATCGACAAGGGTAATTTCCCGGACCGGGCGGCCGCCCAGAAGCAGTGCATGTTGGACTTGAAGGAATTCAACGCGCAATTACCGGACGGCCCAGCCTACTTTAGAGCCAAAAACAATGACTGCCTCAAGGGTCAACCGGAAGGGCCGTCTTACGAGGTGTGGGAGCGCACTACCTTTCTCTGGCAACCACCCCGGTTCGCCCCGTATGAAATACACCGGTACTACTACACCGAAAATGAATCGCCTCAACAGCTATCTGCCGAAGCAATTAATGCCGGCGCACCGAACTGCGCGGCGAGCGTGGGCAACCCCATTCACGCCGGCACCGGGAACAAGTACCAGCGCGAGGCCGATCTCGTCGGCTGGAGCCCGTTCGCGGCGGCAATGGTGCGCCACTACAACAGCCAGGTCGAGACCGTCGACGGTCAGCACTGGCGCCACACCTGGCAGCGGCGCATCTCCGTCGACGGCTTCGAGTACACCGATGCGCAGGGCAACGCGCGCACGCTCGACGACACGCTCGCACTGGTCCGCCCCGATGGCCGCGAGCTCATCTTCTACAAGATCGGCGCGAAGAGCCTCGCCGCCACCAGCGCCGAGATACCGGACGACATCCCCGCGGTCGGTACGGACGAGTACCCGCTCGAGTGGATCGGCAGCGAGTGGCGTTACCGAACCGATACCGGCGAGCGCGAGTACTACGACGAACAGGGCCGGCTCCAGCGCATCACCGACGCCCGCGGCTACACGCAGACCGTCAAGCGCGACGGGCAGGGGCGGATCAGCCGGGTCGTCGGCCCCTACGGCCGCGCGCTGGTCTTCGCCTACGACAGCGACGGGACCCTCGCTTCGGTGACCGACCCGCTCGGCAGGGCCGTTGACTACGGCTACGACGGTGACGGCCGCCTGGTCAGCGTCACCGACCGCACCGGTGCGACCCGCAGATACCACTATGGCGACAGCGGCGCGCCCGCCGACGCCCTGACCGGCATCACCGACGCCAACGGCGATCGCTTCGCCACCTGGACCTACGACGAGCAGGGCCGGGCCATCACCAGCGAACACGCCGGCGGTGCAGAGCGCACCGAGCTTGACTACCGCGACGATGGCACCGTGCACGTCACGGATGCCAATGGTGCCGAACGAATCTACACCCTCGAGACCGTGCGCGGGCGCAAACTCGCCAGCCGGGTCGACGGCGACGGCTGCAGCGCCTGCGGCGCCGCCCGCGAGCGCGAGTACAACGATCGCGGGCTGCCCACGCGCGTCATCGACCGCAAGGGCAACGTCACGACGTATGCCTACAATGCCGCCGGGCTGGTCACTGAACGTACCGAGGCCGCGGGCACCGCCGCCGAACGCACCGTCACCATGGACTGGGACACCGGCCTGCGCCGTCCCGTGCGCATCACCGAGCCCGGGCGGGTCACCGAGTACACCTACGACGAACACGGCCGCCGGCTCACGCGCACCCGAATCGACACGGCGACGGGCCATGCGCGCACGACCACCTGGCAATACCATCCCGAGCGCGCCGACGGCACACCGGGGCGGCTGGCGGCCATCGACGGGCCGCGTAGCGACGTCGACGACGTCACCCGCTTCGAATACGACGCGCAGGGCAATCGCACGCGCGTGACCAACGCCGCGGGCCACGTCACGGGGATCACCGCGCACGACGCCTACGGGCGCCCGACCGAGATCGTCGATCCCAACGGCCTGCTCACGCAGCTCGTATACGATGCCGCAGGGCGCATCGCCCAACGCGACCGCGGCGGGCGCGTGACCCGTTTCGCCTACGACGCCGTCGGCCAGCTCGTGCGCCTGGAGCGCCCCGACGGCAGCGTCCTGCACTACGAATACGACGCCGCCCACCGCCTGACCGCCATCGAGGACGGGGACGGCCACCGCGTCGAATACACCCTCGACGCCGGCGGCAACCGCACCGCGCAATACGTGCACGACGCCAGCGGCGCCGTCGCCCGCGCGCACCGCCGCGCGTTCGACCAACTCGGGCGCCTGATCCGCACCATCGGCGCGCAGGGCCAGAGCACCACGTACCAATACGACGCCAACGGCAATCGCACGTGGACCACCGACCCCGCGGGTGCGACCGTCAACCGCGCCTTCGACGCCCTCGACCGCGTCATCCGCCAGACCGACGCCATGGGCGGGACCACCGCGTTCGCCTACGACCGGCGCGACCGGGTGACCGCCGTCACCGACCCCAACGGCAACGTCACGCGCTACACCTACAACGGCTTCGGCGACCGCACGAAGGTCGACAGCCCCGACGCGGGCGTGACCACCTATGCCCACAACGCCGCCGGACAGGTCATCGAAGAGACCGACGCGCGCGGGCGCACGACCAGCTACACGCGCGACGCGCTCGGACGGCGCACCCGTGCCGACTACGCCGACGGCACCAGCGCCACCTTCGTCTGGGACCAGGGCGACAACGGTATCGGGCGTCTCGCGCGGATCGAGGAACCGAGTGCCACCACCGAATGGGCTTACAACGCCTTCGGCCAGGTGACCGAGCGCACGCAAACGGCCGACGGCATCACGTTGACCACCCGGTACGAATACGACGCCGCCGGACGGCGCACCGCCATGGTCTACCCCTCGGGCACGCGCGTGACCTACACGCACGATGAAGACGAGGTCACGACCCTCACCGTCAACGGCGAGCCCGTGCTCGAGGGCATCGAATACGAACCCTTCGGCCCCGTAAGCGACTGGACCTGGGGCGACGGCGACCGCCATACCCGCGCCTACGACCGCGACGGGCGCCTCGTCGCCCACGCCATGCCCGACGGAACCCGCATGCTCGCCTGGAGTGCAGACGACCGGGTCACCGGTATCACCGGCCCCGAAAGTGCGAAGAGCTACGGCTACGACGCCAACGACCGCCTGTCGAGCGCCAGCAGCCACAACGGGCACTACACCTACCGCTACGACGCCAACGGCAACCGCACCAGCCGCGGTATCGACGGCGAGCAGGCAAGCTATACGTACGCCGACGACAGCAACCGCCTGCACCAGGTCAGCGGCGCGCGCACTGCCGCCTACACCTACGACGCCGCCGGGAACATGACCGGCGACGGCGAGCACCAGTACCGCTATGGGCCGCGCGGGCGCATGCGCAGCGTCGATGGCGGAGACACCGCCGAATACCGCTACAACGCCCTCGGCCAGCGTGTCTACAAGCGCGCGCAGCGTGATCGACCCGACTACGCCGCGCTGGCCAAGCAGGCACGGCAGCAGGCCGATGCGCTCGCCGGCGAGGCGCAGAAGCAGCGCCAAGAGGCGGTCGAGGCGCAGCAGGCGGCAAATACGGCCACGCGCGACGCCGAACAGGCCCGCCGCACCCAACAGCGCGCCCAACGCCGCCTCGAGCGCCACGGGCGCCGGGCGGAGCGCCACAGCCGGCGTGCCGAGCGCTGGCAGGATCGGTCCGATCGCTACACTGACCGCGCCGACCGCTACCGCGAGCTTGCGGCCAACGTCGGCGGCGGCTGGTGGGCCGCCTGGCGCGCGCGTTACTACAGCTGGCTCGCCGACCTCTACGGGCGCGTGGGCGAGTGGTACCAGGGTTCGGCCGATGAGGCGGCAAAGCGCGCCGAGCGGTCAGCCGGGCGGGCCGAGACCGCCCGCGGCGAGGCTGAAGTGGCGGGCCGACGGGCTGAGCGCGCCGAGGCGGCGGCCGAAGCCGCCCGCGAACGAGCCGAGCGCCGTTCCGCCGACGCGAAGGCGAATCAGAGCGCCGCGGTCGAAAAGCGCCGCCAGGAGGCCGAATATCGCCGGCGCGCCGCCGAGCAGGGCCCGCTGATGAAGACCACGCGCTTCGCCTACGGTCCGGAAGATCGGCCAATCGGGCGCTACGACGAGAACGGCCACGCCGAGCGCGAATACATCCGCTTGGGCACCCGCCCGGTCGCCACCGTTGACCGAAACGGCAGGATCCACTATATCCACGCCGACCAGCTCGGGACGCCGCGGGCCGTGTCCGAGCCCGGCGGCGATGTCGTGTGGCGCTGGCAATCCAGCCCGTTCGGTGAGGGCGAACCCGACGAGAACCCCGGCGGCAAGGGGCGGGCATTCGAGCTGCGGTTGCGGTTGCCGGGGCAGTACTTCGATCCCGAGACCGGGCGGCACTACAACTACTTCCGGACATACGATGCGGCGATTGGGCGGTATGTGAAGCCGGATCCGATCGGGTTGGCGAGTGCTAGCACGAACCTGTACGGCTATGTAGGCAGTGATCCGGTCAACTCGTTGGACCCTCAGGGCTTGGCGACATACAGCCTAGGAGTTGGCGGTTCTTTCCAGCAAACAGCTGCAGGTGGTTCGACATCAGCAAGTATTGGCGTCGATACGGATTGGCAAGTCTGTGTCCAGTTCACGACCTGCGGGAGAATTGGGCCGGGACAATCCGCTGGTATAACCGCAAGTGCCTCTGCCGGAAACGGAACTTTCTGCGAAGGAAACTCAGTTTCCGGCGGTGCATTTGTTGAAGGTGGTTCTGGCGTGTTCGGTGGAGGTTCTGTGGATGTTGGGACCGGTGGTGTATCCGGGACGGGCGCGATCAATATTGGTGTTGGCGGCGGGGCCGCTGCAGGCACACAAACTTGTATAACAAGGACCCATTGTTTTTGAGTAAGGGTTTCGGAAAATCGGAGAATTGATGAAATCGGTCCAAAAAATTGCACTGGCTATCAGTTTCTCGATAGCTATATCTGGCTTTTTGATCGCCGCATCGACCGAGCACAGGGTGGTCGGAATAACGATTTTCATGGTTGGTTTTTTTGTCGCCTGTATCTCAATCATTGTTACGATTGTCTCCATACCAACGGATATTTTGGGACGGACGACAGGAGCCGGTATAAAAATAGCCGCGACAGGGTTTGGAATAATTGTTTTGGGCCAATTATCGGGGGTCGTTGTCGGACTGGATAGTCGGATTGGAGATGCCGCGTTCGTTCTGGGCGTGGCAGTGATGCTGACGGGGATATTGGTTGCGGTTATCAAAATTGCGAAATAGGAGTAATCATATTTGTACGACTCGGATAATCGGGGCTACCTCAGACGACGTTTTGATAATCGGGGACAGACTGAGGTAGCCCCGGTTTTGCGGACACCTGATTAAGGTGATTGGACTTCTCCCACTATCATGGACAGCCGTGGCCGGTGATTCGAGCACAGGAGAAAGGCGTATGAGCAGTCAGAGATATACCCCGGAATTCTCAAGGACGAGGCGGTTCGCCAGGTCGTCGATCGCGGCCATTCGGTCTCCGAGATTTCGCAGCGCCTCGGCGTATCGGCTCACAGCCTCTACAAGTGGGTCAAGGTGGTCAAGCCGGATGACTCCGAGAAGAAGGATGACGAGTTGATCGAGGCCAGAAGCGAGATCCTCAAGTTGCGCTCGCAGTTGCGACGCACGGAAGAGGAGCGTGACATCCTAAAAAAGGCCGCTCGGTACTTTGCCGGCCAGCCCGAGTAAAGTACCAGTTCATCAACGAACACCGGCATGAATTCGGCGTGTTCACGATGTGTCGCCTGCTCCGCGCATCGCGCAGCGGCTTTTATGCGTGGATCCACAAACCGCTGTCGGATCGGGCGATCGAAGACCGGCGGCTGCTGGAACTGATCCGGGATTCGGAGTTGTTACTCTGACCCCGAACTCCCCTAGCCACAACGGGCACTACACCTACCGCTACGACGCCAACGGCAACCGCACCAGCCGCGGTATCGACGGCG
>Ga0075106_1000704_pt1 | contig 16721 bp, 21 predicted proteins | sample AntDeeMetag02WF4_FD_69796 | JGI IMG/M metagenome (GOLD analysis project Ga0075106, IMG submission 69796) | Saline lake microbial communities from Deep Lake, Antarctica - Antarctic Deep Lake Metagenome 02WF4 | ecosystem: Environmental > Aquatic > Non-marine Saline and Alkaline > Saline | place... | reverse complement strand
GAGTCGAATAGCAACATGCAAAGACCTGATCTTTCAGAATATCCGCACCGGGTCTAGTAATGCGCTACTTATTTCAGGGTTCCCACACCGCAAAGGCGGTGGTGTTTGGTGTGTAGAGCATCCAAATGGACCAAGCGAGGAAGAAATGCGAGAACGCTATATGCGTTAATCAATAAACTGATAACTATTTAAGGTTCAAGAATATGAGTAACGAGCAAACTATTAAAACATTGCCAATAAAGTTCAAAAAATTGAACGAGTCTGCGAAAGTTCCCGGTTACTCCACTGATGGAGCGGCTTGCTTTGATCTTAGTGTATTAGGTGGCGGTAATATTGACGCTGGCGCAAGCCGTATTTTTAATACAGGGCTTTCGTTCGAGATCCCGGACGGTTTTGTTATGCTGGTTTTCAGTCGTTCAGGGCATGGGTTTAAAAAGAATTTGCGGCTATCGAATTGTGTTGGCGTTATTGATTCTGATTACCGTGGCGAGGTGAAAGTAAAAGTGCATAACGATAGCAGTAATGGCGTAGCCACAATCGAGCCCGGAGAGCGTATTGCTCAGGCGATGGTACTGCCTATCCCGGCTGTGTCGCTTGAGGAATCGAATCAGTTAAACGATACTGAAAGAGCCGAAAACGGTTTTGGATCAACAGGAGAGTCTTAAAATGGCTAAATTTGAGAAGAAAAAGCTAAAACAGATTAACAAAAATACAATGCAGTATGAAACCCGAAAAGGCTTAGCTCGTTGGCATACGGAATCCGGTTTTGCTGTTGTCACTCGCGTGAAAGGTCGTCACAAATGCGATAGCGAAGAACAGTTTACCACCATTATCAAAGAGCATTTGCTGACGCAATAAACCGAGTTTTAGCCCCTGTTTTTAGGGGTTTTTTTGACTTATTGGAGTCATTACGATAGTTTAGAATTTAACTTAATTGAGGTTTTATTTTATGGATAAACAAGCCCCCATTTGCCCCTACTGCAACAAGAAATCCCAAAAAGTAAGCGGCGACCATGTGTACCCACATCGCGCTGATCTACATTATAAGGTTTTTTACGTCTGCGATGATTGTGATGCCCGAGTCGGTTGCCATCCCGGAACAGATAAGCCATTAGGTCGGCTGGCTGATGCTGATTTAAGAAAGGCAAAGCAATTAGCTCATGGGGCGTTCGATCCGCTTTGGCGAGATTTAAAGTTGTTTAAAAACAGGAAGCGAGCCTATTCATGGCTGGCTAACAAGTTGGGTATCGAGTCCGGCAAGTGCCATATTGGTATGTTTAACGAGGAATTGTGCCGCCGCACGAAAAATGTCAGTGATTTGGCGGCTTTAAATGGTGTCAATTATGATTGATAAAAAAACTGAGTTCCCGGAATATGAGATCCGGGCTGTCGATGATTTAGTGCCGTATGCTCGGAACAGCCGGACGCATAGCGATAAGCAAGTTGCTGAAATAGCGGCTAGCATTAAAGAGTTTGGCTTTACTAACCCGATCCTGATAGATGGCGAGGGCGGAATAATTGCCGGGCACTGTCGGCTTATGGCTTTGCAAAAGCTAGGGGTTGATGAGGTGCCATGCGTAAAGTTGGAACACCTTACGGAAGCGCAAAAGCGAGCTTATGTAATTGCTGATAACAAACTGGCTGAAAAAGCCGGGTGGGATGAAGATTTACTTAAAATTGAGCTTGCTGATTTGAAAGATGCTGGCTTTGATTTGTCGGTCACTGGTTTCGAGGACAAAGAGCTTGAAAATCTATTTGGTGATGATGACGATAGCCAATATACTCGAAAAGTCGAAGCTCCAACTTACGACCCGGCAGGTGTTCAGCCTAACCTTGATGATCTTTATTCTGACGCAAAAACAGCCGAGTTAATAGCTGAGATTGACGAGTCAAAAGTGACCCCGGCTGAAAAGGCATTCTTAAAACGTGCGGCAGGGCGGCATACGGCGTTCGATTTTCAAAAGGTTGCTGATTATTACGCCCACGCCAGCCCTGAAATGCAAAACCTAATGGAAAACAGCGCATTGATCATCGTTGACTTTGGCAAGGCTATCGCCAATGGTTACGTAAAAGTTAATGAAGAAATAGCGGAGCAATACTTAAATGAGCGCAAAAACTCCGATGAATGATTTTGCAGTGTTCATTTTGACGCATGGCAGAGCAGATAGGGTTTTTACCCATAATACGTTACGAAAGCAGGGCTATGATGGTAAAATATACATCGTGGTCGATGACACGGATAGCCAGATCCCGGATTACAAAGAACGGTATGGCGATTCGGTTGTCGTGTTCCCGAAAAAAGATGCTATCGAAATGACCGATGCCGGAGATAACCAGAATAAACATGCGGCTGTCGTTTACGCTCGAAATTACGCTTTTGAAGTGGCGAAACAGGTTGGCGTTACTTACTTTCTGGTGTTAGACGATGATTATACTGATTTTCGGTTCGCGTTTGACCACGAAATGCAGTACATCACTAAGCAGGGGCGCATCAAAAACCTAAACGAAACTTTTAGGTACTGCCTAGACTTTTTTATTGCGTCCGGGGCGACCAGTTTGGCGATGGCTCAAGGTGGCGACTTCATTGGCGGTGAGGGCTCAAAGGTTGCCACCTGTTATTTGCGAAACGAATTATCGCGCAAGGCGATGAATAGCTTTTTTTGCTCCGTTAATCGACCTTTTAAATTTGTCGGGCGAATCAATGAGGACGTTAATACCTACGTTGAAATGGGATTGCGCGGATACCTCTTTATAACGCTTGCCCCATTAAGAATCCAGCAAAAGCCCACGCAGTCGAACGCTGGCGGCTTAACCGATATTTACCTAGACCTCGGCACTTATGTAAAATCGTTCTACTCTGTAATGTATGCACCAAGCTGTGTGACCGTTGGCGAAATGGGTGTGTTCGATAGACGATTGCACCACAAAATCAAATGGAAAAATGCAGTGCCTATGGTGATTGATGAATGTCACAAAAAAAAGGTGTAGACGATGGCTAAAAAGAAAGAACTAACGCTTAAAGAACGCGACCAAGTGGAAGCCCTTGCCGCGTATCTAAACCAAGAGCAGATTGCAGACTTTCTCGGTATTGCCCGGAAAACATTTGCAAGGATGCTAAAGGACGACCCGACCCTTTTTACCCAATATAAAAAGGGGAAAGCGAGAGCGATAGGCAAGGCGGCTGAAACTGTTCTGACTGAAATCCGCAAGGGGAATCTGACCGCCGCATTTTTCTATCTGAAAACGCAAGCCGGATGGCGTGAAAACCTTGACGTTACTAGCGGCAATCAACCCATTGGAGCGCCTAAACAAATTAACGTGGTCGGACGCAAGGCAGGAAGTAAAACAGACCGTAAGAATGGCGATAATGAGGAAGATGGCAAAACGCCCGGAGCAGAATAGATGGCAGAACTTGTCACTGATGCTGACTTTGAGGATGATGACGAAGCGGTAGAAATCGAGGAAGTAGAGATCCCCGATCCGCTTGTTCATGTTTTCGAAGAACCGCTACGGTCATTACGTTACCGTGGGGCTTACGGTGGTCGAGGGTCTGGTAAGTCGTACAACTTCGCTAAGATGGCGGCTCTGTTCGGATCAAACGAGCCTTTACGCATTCTGTGTGCGCGTGATATTCAAGCCAGCATTGCCGAATCGTTTTATGCCGAGCTAAAGAACGCCATCGAGTCTACGCCGTGGCTAGCTCCCCTTTACGACATTAAAAAAGACAAGATCGAGGGGTATAACGGTACTAAGTTCTTTTTCCGTGGCTTGCGCCATAACATGAGCAACATTAAGTCAATTGCTCAAGTAAATTTGTGCATAGTTGAGGAAGCAGAGGACGTTGGCGAGGATAGTTGGGTTGATTTGATACCATCGATCCGGCATCCGGGCTCTGAAATTTGGGTGATCTGGAACCCTAAAAAACTTGGCTCCGCTACTGATAAAAGGTTCAGGCAACATACACCGCCCCGGTCGCGCATTGTCGAACTTCAATACTACGATAATCCGTGGTTTCCTGATGTATTGGAAGAAACCCGGCTTGATGATAAAGAAGTTTTACCTTGCGAACTTTACGCTCATATATGGCTTGGTGCTTATTACCAACACACTGACGCGCAGATATTCGCCGGGCGCTATGATGTTGAGGAATTTACACCGGGGGCAGATTGGAATGGACCTTATTGCGGATTGGATTTTGGTTTTTCACAAGATCCTACCGCTGGCGTTAAGTGTTGGGTTCACGATAACGTGCTTTATATAGAGTATGACGCTGGCAAGGTGCAGTTAGATATTGACGATACAGCGGAATACTTTAGGAGAATGATCCCCGGATTTAACGAACAGCCAATTAGTGCTGACTCTGCTCGCCCGGAGTCAATTAGCTACCTCAAAAAGAACGGAATGCCTAAGATCCGGGCTGTTGAAAAATGGCCTAATTCAGTCGTTGAGGGCATTGAGTTCATAAAATCGTTTAAGCGTGTTGTAATTCACCCACGTTGCAAAGCGACAAAAAATGAATTTGAATTATACTCATACAAAGTCGATAGGCTGACGAAAGAAGTTACAACGGATATAGTAGATAAGTACAATCACTATATTGATGCGATACGATATGCACTATTTAAGATGATACGGCAGAAAACGGAGCCGAGAGTGCGTTCACTTTGAGCAGGGGATCTAAAATGTTTGGAATTGGCAAGCTGTTCCGCAAGGCTTCAAAAACAACCGAATCGGGTGGCTTTGCAAATAACCGCCCGGTTTGGAATATGGGGCGAAAATTCAAAAGCTATGCTGATGAGGGCTTTGAAAAAAACGTAGTTGTTTATCGGGGCATTGATAAAACAGCTAAAGCCGTGGCTAGCATCCCTATATATGCGAAGTCGGTTCGTGGCAAGCGCGATGACAAATCAGATCTAGCAAAGTTAATTCAGAAACCTAACTTGATGCAGACAGGCTCTGATCTAATGGAACAAATTGCCGGGTTCTATATGCTGGCTGGTAATTCATACCTTGAAAAAACCATGCTGAGTGATAGCCGTGTCGGTGAGCTTTATTGCTTGCGTCCTGACCGCATGAGCATTAAGCCGGGCTCCACCGGAATCCCTAAAACTTATCAGTTCGCAGTTGCAAACGAGGAACCAGTATTTTTCCCGGTGGATGAGATCCGGGGGTACTCTGACATACTCCACATGAAACAATTTAACCCGACAAACGATTGGTATGGCTTATCGCCTTTATCCGCTGGTGCATTCGCCGTGGATCAGCACAACGAAACGATGCAAGCCATGCAGTCCATGTTGGCAAATGGCATGGTTCCGTCCGGGGCATTAAAGACCAATGAAGAATTGAGCGACCCGGCATATAAACGCCTAAAAGAGCAAATGCAGGAGAAGTCTGGCTCCCGGAACAGCGGTAAAACATTGTTGTTAGAAAATGGCGTAACTTGGGAGCAGATGGGCGTATCGCCTGACAATATGATGATGATTGAGACCAAGTACAGTTCGGCGCGTGATATTGCGCTGGCGCTTGGTGTTCCACCGCTGTTGCTCAATATCCCCGGCGATGCGACCTATTCAAATTATAAAGAAGCCCGGCTAGCTCATTATGAGGAAACAGTAATACCGCTTGCTGAATACATCATTGATTCCATGAACCGTTGGTTAGCTCCTTATTTTGGGGGGCAAACACTGGCTCTTGATTTAGATCGGATTCCGGCTATTTACGAGAAGCGTTTAACGCTTTGGGATATGGCTAACAAATCGAATGACCTAACTATCAATGAACGCCGAAAAATAAAAGGTTACCCACCTGTGGAGGGCGGCGATACCGTGTTTGTTGGCTCCGGGCAAGTGCCTATTTCTTTCGCTGATGATGGCTTGCCCGGTGAGGGCGAAGTAACGGAAGAATAACATGGGCGGCATTACCGGGTTCGACAGAGCAAAAGAGCTACATATTCAAAAGATCATGATCGGGCGCATGGTCGGTAAATATCGGGCAGGGTTTCAGCGCGAAATAGTAAGTGCTATGCGTCAAGCGGCTGTTGACGTTTCTCGCGGTGGTGATGGTGATGATATACGAGCACAACATGAACAAAATCTAGCTCGTATGCTTGACTCGCTTTGGCGTGAATCCGGGAACATGATGGGGAGTCGTGTTTATAACGCAAGCAATGCAAAACATGGTCGCTTTAACCTTTTGGTAAAAGCTGAGGACCCGGTTCAACCGTGGATGAGTGCATTGCTAGGATGGATTGCAGATCGCAGTGGGGTAAAGGTAAAGCAAATTAGCGACACGACTGTAAAGCAGGTTCGTGAATTTGTGCGCCGGGGTGTCGCAAATGGCGATGGTTTAGAAGATATAGCCGAGAGCATTCGGGATAACTCTGCTGTAATAGGTGGCTCCCGATCACAGACAATTGCTAGAACAGAAGTTCATAACGCCGCCATGTATGGATCATACGAGGGCGCTATGGCTACCGGGTTCGATATGGTCAAGGAATGGATCGCATCAAATGATGGCGCTACTAGGGAAGAACACAATGCGGTCGATGGTGAGCAGGTAGAAATGAACGACTACTTTTATGTTGGTGATTCGCAGTTGCTTCATCCCGGCGGTGATGGTGAGCCAGCCGATGTTATAAATTGTCGTTGCGGAATAGCCTATAATACGGTTTAGCAATCAGTTATTTTTTGCGCTATGCTACTAAAAACAGTGTTCAGGGGTTGATATGAAACAGAAATTTTACACCGCGCCAGTAGAGCTTAAAGAGCTTGACGAAGAAACTGGCGAGTTTGAGGGCTACGCAAGCGTTTATAACATCGAAGATTCGGACGGTGATATAATCATGCCGGGTGCCTTTGCCGAAGCTGTAACGAAAATGAATGAGGGCAAGCGCCCTAAAATGCTTTGGCAACACAATCCGTCTGCTCTTGTCGGTTCATGGCTTGAAATGCGCGAAGATGATAAGGGGCTTTATGTCCGGGGTCGTACCCTTGAAGAAGTGGAAAAGGGGCGCGAAGCAAGGGCATTGATGAAAGCTGGCGAACTCGATGCCATGAGTGTCGGATTCAACGTATTGCAAGAAGAACCTAACCGCGATTCGCGGTGGGGCTCTAAAATCCAATTAGCCGACCTTTGGGAGATCAGCTTAGTTACGTGGGGCGCTAACCCACAAGCTAAGATCCAGTCGGCAAAACATATCGAACGTGTTCTGCGTGATGCAGGATATAGCCGAAAAGAAGCCACGGCGATTGCCAGTGGTGGGTACAAAACAGCATTCGGTCAGAGCGAATCTGGTGATGCTGAGGTACAAGATGTACTTAGTAACTTAATCAAAACTATCAAAGGGGGCAATCATGCCACGCGATAACAACTTACCGGATTCGCTAGAATCGACAATTAATGAATTAAACCAAACTTTTGACGACTTTCGTGAAAAGAACGACCAGCGATTAAAAGAAGTTGAGCAGTTTGGTAAAGCAAAGGGCGAATTGGAAACTCAGGTTACCAAAATGTCTGGTCGCATTGGCGAACTTGAGAAACACGCCGAAAAACTTGCTGATGTAGAAAAGGCACTTGCTCGCCGCCAGTCACAAGGCGATGGCACTGGTGCAGATTTGCAGAAACAAGCTGATGAGTTCATGCAAATCGCTTGTAAGCGCCGGGGCATTCCGGTCGAAGCGTTGAGCGTTGATGAGTATCAGGATTATCGCAAGTCGTTCAACCAGTGGATGCGTAAGGGCGATACTATTAGCGCGGATCATCAAAAAGCGTTATCTGTTGGTACTGACCCGGATGGCGGTTACTTGGTTGACCCTGATACTAGCGGTCGCATTGTTCAAAAGGTTTTTGAAACTTCGCCCATGCGTAGCTTTGCGTCAGTTCAAACCATCGGTACTGATTCGTTAGAGGGCTTGCTTGATAACGATGAAGCGATGAGCGGTTGGGTTAATGAAACCGAAACACGCGAAGAAACTGACACGCCGCAACTCGGCAAGTGGTCTATCCCGGTGCATGAGCTATATGCTCAGCCAGCGGCAACGCAAAAGATGCTCGATGATAGTTCGATCAACATCGAAGCATGGCTATCTAACAAGGTTGCTGATTCTTTCAGCCGTAAAGAAAACGCGGCGTTCGTTAATGGCGATGGTTCTGGCAAACCTCGCGGTTTCCTGACCTATCCTGATGGCACTAAGCTAACCGGGCAGATTGAGCGCGTTAAAACTGGTGTAAGTGGCGGCTTTGCTACCGATGGCACTGGTGCTGATGCGTTAATCAACTTTGTGTACAAGCTGAAACAAGCGTATCGCGCTCGCGGTAACTTCTTCATGGCGCGTCAGACTATGGCGGATGTTCGCAAGTTGAAGTCTGCCGATGGTCAGTACTTATGGCAACCGGGTATTGCTGGCTCACAGCCTAGCCGTTTAATGGGCTATGGCATTGGTGAGTTTGACGACATGCCTGTGCCTGCGGATGGCTCACTGTCTATCGCCTTTGGTGATATGCGTAGTGCTTACCAAGTCGTTGATCGCGCTGGCATTCGCGTATTGCGCGACCCGTACACTAAAAAGCCTTATGTCATGTATTACACGACTAAGCGCGTTGGTGGCGATGTGGTCAACTTTGAAGCGCTGAAACTGTTGCAGTTCAGCGCATAATTATAGTGCCGGGGTTCGCCCCGGCTCTGTTTGGCTTAAATAATTCGAGGGGATTACCATGCCAGTTAAAGATTTAGCAAATAACGTACAGGTAAACGATGGCTCTGTTGCTGTTGATATTCGCAACTATCAATCTGTGATCGCTATTGGTGCGTCAGCAATCACGCTGGAAGAATCAGACGATGGCTCAAGTTTCACCGATGTCGCGGCTGATGATCTGATCACTCCGGTTGGTGGCTCTGAACAAAATAGCGCATTTCAGGTTGGTTACCGTGGTTCAAAACAATATCTGCGTTCGGGTGTAGGAACGTACATCGTGGGCGGTGATTTGAACCGAGTGCCACCGGGTTCCGATTTGGAATCATAAGAAAGCGACAGCCCTTTGGCGTAAGCTGAGGGGCTTTTTTTGATCATTGATGGAGTAAAGACCATGCTAAAAGCTAAAGTTACCAAAAAAGAATATACGTTTGCTCGCCGTGGCGTTGAGGTCGTTACTGTGGGTAAAGGTGAGATTTTGCTTGGCGAAGATGCTGAAATCGCGATCAATTCTGGCGTTGCCGAAGAAGTAAAAGAAGCGGATAGCTCAAAAGAGCCTGAAAAAACCACCAAATACGGTGCAGAAAATGAATCAGGCGATAGTAATGGCGACAATAGTAGTAGCGATAATAGCGAGGGAAGCGAAGAAGATGACGACCCGGAGCTATCAGAGGGGAATGGCAAAAAACCTGAAAAAAACAAGCCAGCAAAAAGCCCAAGCAAGAAAAAATAAGGGTTAGCCAATGTTTACGATGACAGGCGATAAGTTAGTAACACCACCAGCATCAAAACCCATTGAAGCATCAGAGGTTCAAGGGTATTTGATGATCCCTGCTGGTCAGGACGATACGATCATTAACATGATGATTGATGCGGCGATTGAATTTGTCGATTCGCACCTAAGTGTTGCCCTAATCACTCAAGAATGGGAAATGACTTTTGACCGTTGGAGTTCCAGCGGTACAGCTTGGTGGGATGGGGTAGTTGATGGCTCGATCAGTGAGTTACATAATGGGCGAGAAATTGAAAAAGAATTAAATAAATACCCTTTGCAGTCGCTTGAGTCTGTCACCGTAGATGGCAAGACAGCCAGCGTTGACTTGTTTAACGTAGACACAACTCGTATGCCGGGGCGCATCGTCGTTAAATATGGTCAAGTTTTGCCTACCAACTTCAAGACAGCTAACGGATATGTCGTGCGCTATGTTGCCGGGTTTGGGGATAACCCTAGCGATGTTCCGAGTTCTTTGCGTTTGGGCTTATTATCGTTGGTTGGCTATATGTACTCTAACCGGGGAGATTGTTCCGGTGCGGCTGACGCTTGGCACAAGTCGGGCGCGGCTGATTACTTTTCTGCAATCAGGGATCGGCGGATATGAGTTGCAAGTATAGCGCCGGGGATTTGCGCGACCGGGTTAAGTTGTTCAGTAATGAAAAGCAGGGCGATGGTGCAGGTGGCTATAACCGCTCACTTGTTCCGTTCCCGGATAACCCTATCCCGGTAAAAGCAACCGCCATGAGTGCAGGGCGGCGTGATGCTCGCGGCGAATTTGATAAAATACAGAACCGATTTACGTTTGTTTTCAGGTATCGAGAAGATATTAACGAAAGCACTATCATTGAGTTTTTTGGTGACAATTACAGGATCACTGGAAAATGGCCGCACGAAAATAAACGATTCTGGCTGGTGGTAGAAGCTATTAGCGAGCAAGATTGATGGGGTTTAAGTCTTATTTCCCACAAGTACAGCAAACCCTAACCAGCGGCATTCAACGAAATGTTGTTGATGCTACCAACCTTGCCCGTAATGAACTTATAAAGCGTCAGCTTCGATATGGAGCAAGATCCGGGGCGGTATATCGTAAACCTAACCAGAAAGCCACATATCAGGCTTCGGCTCCGGGCGAGCCCCCGGCAAACCGCACTGGCAGATTGTCCGGGAGTTGGCAAACTGATTTTATGCCGGGTGCTGGTCGAGTTGGCACCAATGTAAAATACCTAATTTTCCTTGATAAAGGCACTGCTAACATGGCAAAACGCCCATTGATGGGATGGGTATTTAGTGCCAAGCTACCAGCAATAAGACAGATACTTGGCAGGGGGATCGGCAAGTGATTGAAAAAGTTTTTTATCAGAAAGCGAAAAGCGATGCTGATTTAATGGCTATGCTTCCCGGTGGGGTAACGACCGAATGGAACACAAATGGAGAGTTGCCGAGGGCAATAGTCAGTTATAACTTTACTAATAACGTAAATAACCCGGTTGATTCCGGCTCGGTTTCTATTGATATTTTTGTGCGGGGCAATTCGGTTATTACTGTTAAGGAAATAGCGCAAAAATTCGTTGCTTTATTTGACAGGCATTTAGCCTATACTGATGATACTGGTAACACGGTTCGGTTTTACTACGCCGGGGGCGGTTTTGTGAGTGAGCCCGATCCGCAATTTACTCATTACTCACTTGATTTTAACGTGCGATATTTAAGGGGTTAACCATGCAAAATCGTAAAACAGGCGTTACTAAACAGACCGCTAAGCGTCTTATTGTTGATAGCGGCGTTGTCATTCTCAACTATGGGATTGAGGGCTTAGAACGCATTTTAGGCGCTACCGAGGGCGGCGCAACATTTTTAATTGAGCAGGACATTTACGAGCCTGAAATTGATGGCTTGCCGGGTGCACTTGCTGGTACGCGCCGTGTTACTGCCGTTCACCCCCGGATCACAGCCCGGTTGCTTGAACAAACAACACAAAACATTGTTTTGAGCCTTGCTGGTTCCGAGTATTCCCCGGATACTGATAGCGATTACGATGTTATTACTCGAAAGGGTTACGTGATCCCTACTGGTGACCATGTGCAAAATATCGCGCTTGTCGGTCGTGTCACTGGAACCAACAAGCCAATTATCTGCATGATCAAAAATGCTATTGCTGATGGTGGCTTTGAAATGGCGATGGAAGATGAAAACGAAGCTGGACCAGAGATCCAATTCACCGGGCATTTTTCGGCTGATGATCTGGATGCAGAGCCGTGGGAAATCCGCAACCCAATTTTTAAGCCGATAATGCTTAGTTACACTGCTGGAGCTAACGGTTCAATCACTGGCGAAGCAACACAAAATCTTACTGAGGGCGACGATGGCACCGCCGTTACCGCCGTTCCCGAATCTGGTTACGTTTTTGACCAGTGGGATGATGGTGTTACTACTGCAACACGCCGTGATACCAACGTACAAGCTGACATTACCGTGGAAGCTCTTTTTGTATCTGAATAAACGAGGTAGAGAATGGAAGTTCGCAAATTAAATACTAAGGATCTTTACATTGTCGGGGGCATGCTAAGAAAGGTAGCCCCGGATTTGCGTCAGATTCAATTTGATAAGCAAAAAAACGAATCTGAAAACGAGCATAAGATGCGTGTTGGTCAGGCTGTTTTCTCGCTTTTAGCTGATAAGCTGTACGAGGATGTTTGGGATTGGCTTGCTGATGTTTCAGGTCAGAGCAAAGATGATTTGCTTGCACAGCCTATTGAGTATGTTCCTGAGCTAATCAACCACCTAGCCAAGTCGGAAGATTTGACTAATTTTTTTACAAAGGTGCGAGGTTTGGTCGGGAAATCGATCTGATCGATGCGTTAGCCGGGCGCTATGGTTGGGCTCCCGGCTTAATCCTCGAATGCGATTGGGAAATAGCTGTTAACGCAATCGAGTCGCAACAGCGTGAGTACCTAGATCAGTGGAAACGGTCTGCTTTTATTGGCTTTCAAATGGGTGCTGGCAAAGAGGGTCAGACTTTTGGCGATTATCTAAAAGGTGTCGGGTTATCCGATAAGCCAGACCAAGAGCCTAAGCATAAACGGTCAGAGCGAGCGCAAGCGGCTATAAGTGATGCAATGCGTATCATTTCAAAGGATAATAAAAGGGCGGCTAAATGAAACTGTTTGAAGCGTTTGGCGAACTCGCACTGAAAGGGCAAGAACAGGTCATGCAGGGCTTGAAAGACGTTGACCAGCAGGGTCAATCTTTCGGGCAACGCATGGATCAGTTTGGTCAAAAGGTCGGGAGAGCTGGCTCCGCTATGACAAGGTGGGTTAGTGGACCAATGGCGGCGGCTGGTGTCGGACTTGCCGCTTTAACCAAAAAGGTTGCCGCAAATGCTGACCGTATCGCTAAAGGAAGTCGAGAGGTCGGCTTATCTTATGCTGCTTATCAAGAATTAACGTTTGTACTCGGTCAGGTTGCCGGAGCTTCTGACGAATTAAGCCAACGCGCTTTAGGTCGGCTTAATCAGCGTATTGGTATTGCGGCGCGTGAGGGTGGCAAATATGCTGAGGCCCTTGTTGAAATGGGCTACACACAGGAACAGGTAGCGTCCGGCGCAATCACCGCTGAAGATGCTTTTAATAAGCTCACCACCCGACTTTCACAGTCAAGCACTGCAAGCGAAGCGGCGGCTGTCGCGTCTGAAATTTTGGGCGTTCGCATCGGTCGAGTATTAGGACCCGCTTTACAGCAAAATGCTGGCGTTGTTCAGGATTTAAGAAACAAATACCGCGATCTTGGTTTAGGTATCAGCGGTGAAGCGTTGGAAGCTAGCGAGAAGTTTAACGATCAGCTTGACGTTGTTACTCGCCAATTTAAGGACGTAGGGGTTGAAATAGCAACAGCATTTATGCCTGTTTTGATGGACTTAATGCTGTTCATTAAGGAAAGCGTTGCCCCTGTTCTGGTTAAGTTCGCTGAATCTCTTGGCGCTATATTTGATTGGTTCCAGAAGTTGCCGGAGCCTATGCAGTCATTTTTGGGAACGATTGCTGCTATTGTGGTGGCGCTTGGACCATTCCTAGCTATCGCTGGCAAAGTGCTCTCGATGTTTTCAAAAATTAAGGCCGCTATCGTTGCAATAATAGCTCTTAAAGCAGGTATAACATCCTTTTTAGCTGTTACGACAACCGGGTTTGCTACATTGACTGCGGCGGCGGCTCCGTGGATTGCTCTTGCGGCTCTCATTGTTGCCGCTGTCGTGGGAATTATCGCTATATTCGAGAATTGGGGCGCTATCACCGAGTGGCTTGAACAGGTTTGGGACTCCGCCGTTTCTTCTATCGAGTCCGGGGCAACCTCTGTTCTTGACTTTATGACAAGTTGGGGCTCCAAGTTCGTTGATATATTCCGGCGCTTGCCTGATACGATTTTGAGCTTCATTAGTTCATTGGCTAGCGGTGCGTGGAATGCTATTAAGCAGATGGGCTCTAATATCATAAATGGGCTGGCGGACGCTTGGAGCAATGCGTTAAATGGCGCACAGCAGTTTGTCCGTAGTATGATCGGTGCGATTAGCCGTTTGCCCGGAGTGATTATCCGTACCATTCGTGACATGGCTATGAGTGTTGTGACTGCCATTAGAAACATGGTGCTTGATACGCTTAGTTGGCTTAGGGAGCTTTACAATCAAGCAGTCGGGAACTCTATCATCCCGGATATGGCGCGAGATATTGGCGCAGAAATGGATCAAATGGCTGATGCAGGCGGCGAGAGTGCAAAACAGTTTGCAAACAATGTTTCCGGGGACCTAGAAAATGCTCAAAGTGGTTGGCAGTCGGGCATGGCGGCTCAAACTGTCAGTGGTAGCGGCGATGTTCATGTTGATATGCGAAACAGTATTATCCGTGACGACCGCGATTTGACTGATAGACTAATGCGTAAGGGCGGCGAACTTGCAGGGGCATTTTAATGGCAATTATTGGTCAATTCTCGCAAACGGTAACGATAAATGGCGTTACCTATCGAGTAAGGGATCTAAACTTATCTAACGACTCTGACAGCCGGGTTGCAAAGGTTAGGTTTGCGATTGATCCGGACTCTAACCGAGGTGGTAACACTGATTCGATAAAAGCCGGGGATCAGTTAGTTGTAAGTCAAAACTTTGACGGAAGCAACAAGATAACATCCGGGATCATCCTTACAGTCAATCATAACCGGGCTGGTAATCGTGATGTAATTCAGATAGAGGGGGTTAGCGAAGAATACCAATTACAGCGCGTTCGTTTTGCTTACCTTTGGGAATCTACCGCCGCAGATGAGCTTATTGCTGATGCTTTTGCTCGATTTGCTCCGGGGTTCGGTCTTAGCATAGAGAATGATCCTACCGTCATTGAGTCGATGGAGATACTTTACGACTCGCTTTATGACTTGTTACAGCAAGTTTGCCGCATTACTGGCATGGCATGGCGGCTTGAAAATGGCACTTTCTATTACTTCAATCCTTTATCCCGGACAAGCGGAACGATACAACAGCCTTTTGATATTGAGGGCTCAACTACTCAGGTAAGCGATTCGATTAAGGGTGTCTATAATATCGCTCGGATGCAAGCCTATGAGTTTGCCCAAGTTTGGGCTGAGGATTATGTTAGACCGGGGCAGTGCTTAGATACGCTATTCGTTGATCAAAAATGGGCTGACTGGAAGCTGGCAAACTCGCCTATTGTTCAAGGCGTTGAGTTTATAGATGGTCGCCCGGAAATAACTGCTAACTGGTCGCCTGATGGTGAGGTGAAGCTATCAAGGGGCGTTACTACGCCATACGAAAATGAGCCTTTGCTTATTCGGGTTCGCCTTAAATTTAAACGCCTTGTTTGGGTTGATAAAATAGATCAAGCCAGCATTGATGATTATGGGGTGCTTCCGGCTCCGGCAATAAGTGGTAATGATTCGGTCGGTATTCCAGCGGCAGAGCAAATACTTGAAAACTACCTTGCTGAAAAGTCGCGCCCTATTATAAAGGCGACGATGGGGCTTACCTATTTTGATCATGATGTGGATTCGATTTGCCGACTTGTTTACCCTAGCAAGGGGATAGACCGGGAGCTTTTTGTAAAGTCTTATTCAATCGCTACGAACGGCACAATTACAACGGTAAGTGTTGAACTGGTGTCGCCGTCTGACTCCGAACTTATGCTTGTTAGGCGTTCGCCCGATCCTGTGGTGGATATTGAAAAGCGCGTTACCCGACTGGAAAAACGCCGGGCGAGCCTTAGCAATCAGCAAGGCGAGTTTGCTTATACGATTGGACCGATACGGTTTGCTCCGCGATTCGCTGATAATTGGGGATGGGATGATTCTAGCTTGATCCGCTATGTGCCTAATACTTCTGACGAATGGGTTTGGGGTGAGTCGGTAACAAGCGATATTATTCCGGTCGAAAGCGTTGCTGATAATTGGGATTGGGGCGACTCGGTATCATCAAAATTCAATGAAGAAAATGCGGATAATTGGCTTTGGGGTGCTTCTGCCATAACCAAGCATTTGGTAAATGCTGTCGATTTATGGGGATGGTCGGAGTCAGTGACAACATCTGATTTGGATTTTTCCACCATTTCTGATAATTGGGTTTGGGGTGGTCAAGCAGTCGTTAGCTCTATAACCATTGAATCTGTTGCGGATAATTGGGTTTGGGATGGTGGCATTGATGTAAATGTGCTTCCTAGCGATAACCTAAGCGCAGATAATTCGGTTACAGTTGGAACGGTAGGGCTATCTATTGATGACAGCGTTACGGTTGGCTCTAGCGCCTTATTTGCTGGAAATGATGTGACAATCGCAAGCGTTCCGTTTAATGCTGATAACTCGGTAACTTTGGGCGGCTTTGACGTTGATGATTCTGTGTTGCTTGATGGTGTTAACACTGATGAGTCCGTCTATCTTGACGGTGCAAATACCGAAAAATCGGTTACACTTGGATCATTGAGTACCGAGGAATCGGTTTCTATGGGTAAATTATATATAACTGAGGATGTTTAATTATGGCTGGTTGGAAAGGTCGCTTTAGAGTAAAAGGACAAACTTTTGACAACGAAATCTTATCAGGTGGGCTTAGTTTTTTGGGTGGGTTATTTACTGGCTCACAGGCTGACCGAGCGGCGGCGATCCGCCTTGAGTCTGCTGATGGTCAGGATTCGGTCACCGTATCGAATACTCCTACTTTTGAGGTTTCAGGTAACACGCTTACGGTATCGCTTGTCGCTACGTTT
>Ga0075106_1000702_pt1 | contig 16776 bp, 21 predicted proteins | sample AntDeeMetag02WF4_FD_69796 | JGI IMG/M metagenome (GOLD analysis project Ga0075106, IMG submission 69796) | Saline lake microbial communities from Deep Lake, Antarctica - Antarctic Deep Lake Metagenome 02WF4 | ecosystem: Environmental > Aquatic > Non-marine Saline and Alkaline > Saline | place... | reverse complement strand
CCCCTTGTCGTGCATCGTCTGCGTCGTCGGTGCGCCGACGCGGGACTTGCTCTGCCGTTCCGAGTGGTTGAACGCGCGCCATTCGGGCCCGCGGTCGATGTTCTCGTCCTCGATGACCAGGCCGCAGTCTTCGCAAATGAGCTCCCCGCTACCGTCGGACGTGATCTCCGTCGAATCACACTCCGGACAGGTTCGCTGGGACTCCTCTGTTTCCTGCTCCTGCGTCCCCTCCTGCTCGCGCGTGCGCGTGGGCCGCTCCATGTGTTCTTTTAGGGAGAACGATTTCAGACATATAAAGGTTTGGTTGTCAACTGCTAACACTGGGTTCGGGGGTGTGAGCGTCCCGGTCGCAAAAGCTTATCCGGTCACGCGACCGGGTACGTCGCATGGAAGTTGCCGTACTTGGCGCCACTGGGGACGGCCGAGCCATCGCGAGCCGGTGTGCGCTCGCGGGCTACGCCGTCCGCCTCCACGACGGGGACGCGAACGTCGTCATGGACGCCATCGACGCTATCGAACAACGACACGGCGACGAGGCGCTGACAGCGATCGACGGCACGACGGGCCTCGACGCCGCGGTCGGCGACACTGACGTGGTGGTCGACGCGACCGACGGGGACGAGCGGACACGACGCGAACTCGTCGCCGAGGTCGAAGAGACCGTCGACGAAGAGACGCTGATCGCGACCACCGGCGCCGCCGTGTCGGTGACGGGCGTGGCCGCTGGCCTCCGCAAGCCTGGACGGGCCGTCGGTCTCCACTTCGTCGACCCAGAGGAGTCGTCGCTCGTGGAGGTCGTCGTCGCCGACCAGACCACCGAAACGACCCGCGAGCGCGCGGTCGGGTTCGTGGACGGACTGGACGCCACGCCGTTACTCGTCCGCGACGTCCCAGGGTTCGCGAGCACGCGCCTGGATCTGGCGATGATCGTCGAAGCCGTCCGCATGGTCGAGGAGGGCGTCGCCAGCGTGCCCGACGTGGACCGGGCGCTGGAACTGGGCCGCGACCACCCCGTCGGTCCGCTCGCGCTGGCCGACCAGATGGGGCTGGGGAACGTCCTCGACGCGCTCGAAGACCTGGCCAACCGGCTCGACGGGCGGTTCGACCCGCCGGGGCTGCTCCGGGAGAAAGTGAGTGACGGCTCCCTCGGGGTCACGACCGGTGAGGGATTCTACGAGTGGGAGAACGGCGAACGCGTCGGTCCCGCCGACGCGACGCCCATCGTGCGCGGCCGTCCCGGTCTGGAAAGTGACGCGGGAACGCCGCCCGAACCGGGTGGGCCGGCGGGCCCGGACGACGGATGAGTTCCCGGCGTTCCGAGCGCAGCGCCGACAGAGACGCGCCAGAGGGCGACGAGTCACCCGACATGGGCGACCTCTTCGACGAACTGGAGGAACTTGCGGACCTCGTCGACCACCCCGACGAGCGCGCGCGAGTCCGCGAGGCGATGCGGACCGCGACGGAGGCCCAGGAGGACGCTGTATTCGGCCGCGTCGTCTGGGGCTTCGACCGGGCCGACCTCTCCGAAGCGGTCCTGGGCGCGCTCCTGTTCGGCATCCCGATGGCCGTCGAGGGCGGGACCAACGAGGCCGGCGAGTTCCTCGCGACGCGTCCGTTCCTCCTGGCGGGAACGGTCGCTGCCACCGTCGCCATCGTCGTCGGCATCCTCTACGTCGCCGATATACAGGACGTGCGGGTGCGCCACCGGTTTCTCGGCGTGATCCCACACCGGCTCGCCGGGGTCCTCGGGACGGCGTTCGTCATGTCGCTACTGTTGCTAACCGCGTGGGGACGCATCAACTGGGGCGAGCCCGGAATTGCGCTGAGCACGTGTCTCGTCGCGCTCCTGCCCATGAGCATCGGCGCCGCCCTCGGCGACATCCTCCCGGGGAGCTGACCGGGCGAGCCGGACCTAGACAACGACTCGCACGACTGCGACGCGGTTTGGTAACCGTTAAAAGCGGCGGTCCGATAGTGAGTGGTATGAGCGAGAGCCAGCAAAAGCGGACGCAAAAGTGCGTCTCCTGTGGCATCAACATCGCCGGGACGAACGCGGCGGCGTTCAAGTGCCCGGACTGTGGCCAGCAGATCTACCGCTGCGCCAAGTGCCGGAAGCAGAGCAACCTCTACGAGTGTCCCGACTGCGGGTTCAGAGGGCCATAATCATGGGGAAAGTCGCAGCCAAGATCAAGGTCATGCCCCAGAGTCCGGACGTCGACCTCGACGCGCTCCAAGAGCGCCTCGAAGGCGCGCTCTCCGAAGGCGCAAAGATCAACGGCTTCGAACGCGACGACGTCGCGTTTGGTCTCGTTGCGCTGTTCCCGACGGTCATCGTCCCGGACGACTCCGGCGGGACTGAGGCTGTCGAGGAGGCGTTCACCGAGGTCGAGGGCGTCGAGTCGGTCTCGGTCGAGAACGTCGGCCGCATCTAGTCGGTTCCTTCTTCCGGTCCGCTTCGAACGCGAGCAGTCACGACCGAAGGATCCCGGCTTCGAGAAAACGGGAACGGACGTTTTATTAGGGCGAGCGGACAACCAAACCGCACGAATGCCGAGTTCGAACGGACCCAAGAAAGGAACCCGGAACAAGCTCAAGAACACCCCCCGCCAGCGGGGCACCAGCCCGCCCCAGCGCGCCATCGAGGAGTTCGACACCGACGAGAAGGTCCACCTCAAGACGGACCCCTCCGTATCGGACGGTCGATTCCACCCACGCTTCGACGGCCAGACCGGCACCGTCGTCGGCAAGCAGGGCGACGCCTTCAAGGTGCAGATCAACGACGGCGGCAAGGAGAAGACGATCATCGTCACCGCGGCGCACCTCCGACACCAGGAGTAAGGGATGACCATCTTCAAAAAGAAGCTCGACGAGGAGTACCTGACCCTCGCCGAGACGAAGGAAATCCTCGAAGACATCGAGGCCGACCGCGCGGTCGACGAGGAGCGCGAGATGCGCTACGAGCTCGCGCGCGCCATCGAGCACGTCAACCGCTTCGCCGAGCTCGACGTCGAGGAGTCCGAGGAGTTCGTCGACCAGCTTCAGGAGCTGGAGAAGGTCGACGAGGCGACGGCCTACAAGATCGCGAACCTCCGACCGCTCGACCGGGACGAACTCCGCGCCGTCTTCGCCCAGGAGCGATACTCGCTCTCCGGCGACGAACTCGACGAGATTCTCAACGTCGTCAAGCAGTACGCCTGAGGCACGCCTCACCCGTCAGTTCTCTTCGGTCGGCCTTTTCACCGCCGCTGTTTCTCCGGACTCGTCACTCGACCTGGCCCATGGCCCGCCGCGCGAGCGGTGCACGACCCCCTCGCGAGACCACCGTCCGGAACCCCTATGCCCGGCCGTCGCCTGCCGACGGACGTGTCCCTCGACGTGTCGCTCGGGCGCGGCATCACGCTCGACTTCCACGAAGGCGAGACCGTCGTCTTCGACGGGAGCGACGGGGGCGATGTGCCCGTGCTGAGCCACGCCCATGGCGACCACACCACCAGCACGAATCCACGTGGGCTCGTCTGTTCTCCCCTCACTGCGGCCCTCGCCACCGAGCGGCGGAACCTCGCGAACCCGCTCGAAGCCGGGAGCCATCCCGACATCGACCTCCGTCCCGCCGGCCACGTCGCCGGGTCGCGCGCCGCCTACGTCACCGACCCGGCAAGCGGCCGGACGGTCTGCTACACGGGTGACGTCTGCACCCGCGACCGCCTGTTCCTCGACGGATTCGACCCGCAACCGGCGGACGACCTCGTAATCGAGACGACCTACGGCAGCCCCGAGTACCGCCTGCCGCCGACCGACGAGGTGTTCGCCGATATCCGCGACTGGCTCCGGGAGACGATGGACCGGGTCGTCCTCCTCTACGGGTACGCGCTCGGCAGAGCCCAGAAGCTTCAGATGCTGGCGACCCGGGCCGGCCGGGACCGCGTCTTCGTCACCGACGCCGTCGCCGACGTCAACCGGGTGATCGAGGCCCACCGGGACGTCTCGTTCGCGGTCGAGCGGCTCGACGCGGACGTCGACCTCCGCCCGGGCGACGCCGTCGTGCTACCGCCCCACGAGAAGCGGCGGGGATTCGTCGACGGCCTCGTCGGCGACGCCGAGACCGTCGACGCCGGCTTCTCCGGCTGGGCCGTGGACAGTTCCTACCGGTACCGGCGCGGCTACGACGTCGCGTTCCCGCTCTCGGACCACTGCGACTTCGATGAACTGACGGCGGTCGTCGAGGCCGTCGACCCCGAACGGGTCTTCACCCACCACGGGTTTGCCGACGAGTTCGCCCGGCACGTCACCGCGGAGTTCGGCGTCGAGAGCCGGGCCCTGAAGCGCGACCAGCACACGCTCGCCGACTTCTGAGGACGGACGGCGCCGTCTGTTTGTAGACTGCCGGGGGAGAGATTCCCTGACGCCGCGTTCTCCTGACCCTCGCCATTAAGTGGGTTCTAGACATACCATCGGTCATGAACGATTCCGAGGGGGGCGACAGTGGCGAGACGGTCGTCTTGCTGGATTTCCTGCCACACGGGAAGGCAGACGACGACCGTCCGCAGTACCAGAAACAGCCACTGGCCTACGCGATGGGGCTCGAGGACTTCCGTCTCTACGAGGCCGTGGTCGCCGAGGACGCCGGCGTCAACATCGGGGACCGTCTCGGCATCGAGAGCGACGCGTTCGACAGAATTCACGAAATCGAGTACGAGGAGCTCTCGGGTGGTGCCCAGTCCGAACTCGACTACGCCGTCGACGACATCGTGGCCGAGGAGGAGCAGCGCTTCGTCGACTTCTACAACGACGCCCAGCCCATCACCCTGCGACTCCACCAACTGAATCTCCTGCCCGGTATCGGGAAGAAGCTCCGCAACACCATCCTCGACGAGCGCAAGCGCAAGCCGTTCGGGAGCTTCGACGACATCGAGTCGCGGGTCAGCGGCCTCCACGACCCCTCGGAGGTGCTCGTCGAGCGGATCATCGAAGAGCTCCGCGACGACGACCTGAAGTACCGGACGTTCGCCCGCCGCGAGGAGGAAGACGAGTGACCGGCGGCGCCGGAACCACGGACGACCCCGACTTCCGGGACCCCGACGGACTCAGGCGACGCGCGGGCGTCCGGGGCGACCCGAACAAGGACCAGCACTTCCTCGTCGACGACCGCGTCCTCGACCGGCTCCCCGGCTACGCCGACCCGGGCAGCGACGAGGACGATGTCGACGCCCCTGACGACGGCGGCCACCCGGACCCCGCCTCCCTCGACCTCGGCCACGTTCTCGAAATCGGCGCCGGGACTGGCGCGCTCACGGACCGATTGCTCGCCGCTGCGGACCATGTCACCGTCGTCGAGCGCGACCGAAAACTGGCGAAATTTCTCCGGGAGGAGTTCGCGGACGCCGTCGAGGCCGGCAACCTCACCGTCCTGCAGGGCGACGCACTGGACGTCGACCTCCCCGATTTCGACGTTTCCGTCTCGAACCTCCCCTACGGCGCGTCGAGCGAGATAGCCTTCCGCTTGCTCCCCCTGGGCAAGCCACTCGTCCTGATGTTCCAGCAGGAGTTCGCCGAGCGGATGGCCGCCGACCCCGGGACGGACGACTACGGCCGGCTCTCCGTGACCGCGGGCCACTACGCCGACGTCGAAGTCGTCGAGATAGTTCCCGCCGAAGCGTTCGACCCGAAACCCCGCGTCGAGAGCGCCGTCGTCCGGACGACGCCCCGGGACCCCGACTACGACGTTCCCGACGACGAGTTCTTCCTCGACTTCCTGAAGGCCATCTTCACCCAGCGCCGGAAGACGATGCGCAACGCCGTCCGGAACACCGCCCACATCTCGGACCTGGGAGACCCCGACGCAGTGGTCGACGCCGCGGACGAGGAGCTGATGAGCAAACGGGCCGGCGAACTCCCGCCGGCGACCTTCGCCGACCTGGCGTCGCTAGCGTACGAAGTCGGTGATCCGGGTGGGTACTGACGCTGACACAGTATGACTGACGCAGACGGAAACGACGACGGCGAGAGTCGGGACAACGGCGGCCGTCCGTCGCTCGCCGAGCGTCGCGAGACGCCCGATGTCTACCAGCCAGCGGAGGATTCGCACCTCCTGGCGACTGCCGCTCGCGAGGAAGTAGGCGCTGGGGAGCGCGCCCTCGACGTCGGCACTGGGTCAGGATACGTCGCCAGCGCACTCGCCGACGCGGGCGCGGACGTCGTCGCCTCCGACCTCAATCCAGTCGCGTGTCGGCAAGCCCGTGAGGAGGGGGTGGCCGCCGTTCGTGGAGACCTGCTCACCCCGTTCAGAGACAGCGTCTTCGACCTGGTCACCTTCAACCCGCCGTACCTCCCGACGCCCGAGCACCGGGAGTGGGACGACTGGATGGAACGAGCGCTCTCCGGCGGCGAAGACGGGCGCCGGCTCGTCGACCCGTTCATCGACGACGTCGAGCGCGTGCTGACCGCTGAGGGGAGGGTTTTCCTCCTCGTCAGCAGTCTCACAGACGTCGATGCGGTGGCGGAATACGCCGGCACACGCGGGTTGACGGGTGAGACTGTCGCCGAGGAGAAACATCCCTACGAACGACTCGTCGTCCTGCGGCTCGTCCCGAGCCAATAACTCACACGCATCAGATCGAATGGCAAATATTAAAGGCCGTCATTTCGTACCGTTTTCCAATGACGCAGGTAGTCTCCACGACGCCCGGCCTGTTCCCGTTACCTGACTGGGCGAAAGAGGAACTGTCCGACCTGAAGGGGCACCAGAAGACCGACCTCATCAGCGGCGACGAGTCCGCCGAGATAACGGAGGCGTACGACCGCGCCCGCCGAGACGTCGTCGAGGCGCAGGTCGACGCCGGACTCGACCGCGTCGTCGAGGGGCAGCTCCGCTGGGACGACATGATCGCTCACCCGCTGGCTGTCGCCGACTCCGTCGACACGCGCGGTATCGTCCGCTACTACGACAACAACAACTTCTACAGGGAGCCGGTCGTCACCGGCGACCTCGAAGCGACGGGCGACGTCGCCGCCGAACTCGACGCGGCCGCAGAACACGTCGATTCGGGACTGCAGGCCGTCCTTCCCGGCCCGTACTCGCTTTCCGACCTGGCGACCGACGAGCACTACGGCGACGAGGCCGCGTTCCTCGACGCCGTGGCCGAGTTCCTGGCCGACGAGGCCGGGCAGTTCCCCGACGTCGAGACGCTGTTCCTGCTCGAGCCCTCGCTCGTCGAGAACGCGCCCGGCGACGGCGCGGACGAGCGGGCCAGCGAGGCCATCGACAAAGTGGCGGCCGCCGTCGACGCCGACGTCGTCGCCCATACGTACTGGGGCGCTATCGAGGAGAAGGTGTACGCCCACCTCATGGACGCCGACGTCGACGCCATCGGCTTCGATCTCATCGCCGACCACGAGCAGACCATTTACAACGTCCAGGAGTACGGGACCAAGGACTCGGTCGCGCTCGGCCTCGTCGACGGGCAAAACACGCTCGTCGAGACGCCCGAGACCATCCGCGAACGCATCGACTGGTTCGCCGAGCAGACGGCCGGCGACTACGACACCGTCTACGCGACGGCGAACACGGAGACGTTCTACCTGCCGGTGAACAAGTTCGAAGCCAAGCTCGAAGCACTGGCTGAGGCCGCGGAACTCGAGGAGGTGCAAGCCTGATGACTGGACCACGAGAACAATTCAAACCGGAGAACCACCCGAACGACCACTTCCTGCTGACGACCGTCGTCGGCTCCTACCCCAAGCCCAAGTGGCACGACCGCGCCCGCGAGCTATTCGAGGACGAGGACGCCGACTTCGGGAGCGACGAGTGGGAGGAAGCCAAGGACGACGCCTCGCGACTCATCACGGAAGAACACGAGCGCTCGGGTCTCGACGTCGTCGTCGACGGCGAGATGCGCCGCAACGAGATGGTCGAGTACTTCGCCGAGCGCATCGACGGCTACGAGTTCAACGGCCGCGTGAAGGTGTGGGGCCACAACTACTACGACAAGCCCAGCGTCACCGAAGCGGTGGAGTACGACGAAGAATGGCTCGTCAGCGAGTACGAGTTCACCAGCGACGTGGCCTCGCGACCCGTCAAGGTCCCCATCACGGGCCCCTATACGCTGGCCAACTGGGCGTTCAACGAGGTCTACGAGGACGAGGCGGCACTGGCTTACGACCTGGCCGACCTGGTCAACGAGGAGATAGAGGCCCTCGTCGAGGCCGGCGCGCGCTACATCCAGATCGACGAGCCGGCCCTCGCGACGACACCGGACGACCACGCCATCGTCGGCGAGTGCCTCGAACGCATCGCCGACGAGGTCCCCGACGACGTTCGACTGGGCCTCCACGTCTGCTACGGCGACTACTCCCGCATCTACCCCGAAATCCTGGAGTACCCCGTCCACGAGTTCGACCTGGAACTCGCCAACGGCGACTACGAGCAGCTTGACGTGTTCAAGGCCCACGAGTTCACGAAGGACTTCGCGATGGGCGTCACGGACGTCCACGTCGCCGAGGTGGAGTCCGTCGAGGAGATCAAGGAGAATATCAAAAAGGGCCTGGAGGTCGTCCCGCCGGAGCGACTCACCGTCTCGCCGGACTGCGGCGTGAAACTGCTCCCCCGCGAGGTGGCCTACGGGAAGATGAAGAACATGGTGCAGGCTGCCCGCGAGGTCGAGGAAGAACTCGACGCCGGCGAAATCGACGTCGTCGCCGGGCCGGAAGCCAGCGCCGACTGAACGGCCGGAGACGGTCGAACCGCCGGACGTCACGCCGTTTTCGCGCCGTTGCAAAGTATTAATAGCGCGTCACGTCTTGGACACCTTGAGAACAATGCCAGCACCAGCCACCCAGAGCCGGGCCGAACTGTACCTCCGCGGAGACACCTACGGGACGTTCGACGCCCAGCAGGACGTGTTGAACAGCGTCCGCGCGCTGGAAGCTGACGACGTCCTCGACGAGGCCGCGGTGGCCGGCGAGTGGTCGCGGATCCGGACCCTGAACGAGGACACCAGGAGCGAGGCCGTCGAGACGTACCGCGAGTTCGCCGACTGGGCCGACCGGAACGGTCACTCGCTGGGCCCGGCCTTCGAACGACGGACGCGCTCGTACCTCGGCCTCGACCAGATCGACGACGTCGTCGTGTTCCCCGTCGTCTCGCTGGCCGTCTACGAAGACGAGCGACTGCGGGCGGTTTTCCCGTGTTCCGACGATGAGCGGGCCTACACCGTCCGCGACTGTCTGGATGCGTTCGAACGCGACGACGCCGAATGGCTCGACCAGTTCGACGCCGTCACCGTCGACCGGGCGGAACCGCATCTCGAAGCGGGGCTGGGGGACCGTGACACCGGTGGGCAGACGGCGTAGGTGTCAGTAGCGGACGGGCAAGCAGTAGCGGACGCACAGCCCCTCTCAGAAAACGGTGCAAGTCGCGGCATTTGCACGGAATCCCGGCACACCGGTGACGTTACGGTGTGCGCGACTGTAACGCGGGTATGACAGTCGTCGTCGGACTCGGACAGCGACTGACGGGTGAGTCCCTCCACCCGCACCTGCGGCGTCGGGTCGACCGCGCCGTCGACGTCTTCCGGCGCGCTGACCGGTCGGCGGATGCCAAGGCGTGGCTGGTCTTCACCGGCGCCCGGACCAACCCCGACGTCCCCGTCGCCGAGAGCGAGGCGATGGCCGAGCACGCAGTGACGGCGGGCGTCGACCCGGACCGGATCCGACTCGACGCGAACGCCCGGGACACGCGAGAAAACGGCTACTTCGTCCGGCGCCTCGTCGATGAACTCGTCGACCAGCAGGGAGACGCACGCGAGACGATTCACGTCGTGAGTTCGTGTATCCACGCCAGACGGGCGGTCGACGTCTTCGAGCACAGTTTCGGGCCCGGGTGCGAGATAGACGTCGCCGACTGCGTCGAGGGAGAGGCAGACGACCCGGCGGTGGCGATAACACCTGACGGCGTCGAGCGGGATCGACGCGCCGACCGGGAGTTCTTCGATCCGGTCACGCCGGGAGACCTGGGCGAACTGTACGAGCGGTTCCGCCGGTCGGACGAGTATCCCGACTGGGCGGCCCGGGTCGATCCACCGACGGCCTGATAGTGGTGGTTGTAACTGTTTACCGGCGTTCGCCGGTACCCGCCACGTCGAACGCCGGTACGGGCTTACAACCACCACTATGACCCCGGAGGTATAAGCTTCCGGCGGGCGGACAGACAGGAAATGCCGCGGGTCATCTGCGCGGGCCACGTCAACTGGGACGTCACCCTCCGGGTCGACGACCTGCCGCCCGTCGACGGCGAAGCGACCATCACCGGGCAGCGACAGGCGGGCGGCGGCAGCGCCTCGAACGTGGCCGTCGTCCTCGCCGGCCTCGGCGTCTCAACGCACCTGCTGGGGAGCGTCGGCGACGACGAGCACGGCCAGTCGGCGCGCGAAGAACTCGCGGACGTGGGCGTCGACACCACCCTCGTGGAGGCGCCCGACGCCGCCACGTCCGTCAAGTACCTCGTCGTCGCCGAGGACGGCGAGGTGATGGTATTCGGCAACGACGGCGCCAACGAGGCATTCGGTCCGGCGGACTTGCCGGAAGACGCCCTCGCGGACGCCGACCACCTGCATCTCACGGGTCAGGACCCGGACACCGCCGCCGCGTTCGCCCGCCTCGCGAACGACGTCGAGACGCCCGTCAGTTTCGACCCGGGACGCCGGCTGGGCGACCGGACCTACGAGGAGACGCTCGCCAGCGTCGACGTCGTGTTCCTGAACGAGCGCGAGGGCCGAGTGGCCGCCAGCGAGGGTCTACTCGATGACGTCGCCACCGTCGTCGTCAAGCACGGCGCCGGCGGCGCGGAGCGACGGACCGGCGGTCGGACGGTGAGCCACCCCGGCTACCCCGTCGACCCCGTGGACACGACGGGGGCCGGCGACGCCTTCGCTGCCGGGTTCATCGCCGGCCGGTTCGAAGGGGACGACGAGCACGCGCTCTCCGTGGGCAACGCCTGTGGCGCCCTCGCGGCGGCCCGGACAGGTGCGCGTCTGCAGGTGAACCGTCAGGAGATCGAAGCGCTACTCGACGGCAACGCCGCTGGCTCGGTCGAATCGAGAGTCACTGACGCCGTCGATACGTCTGGTTCGGAAGACTAGGGTCGGGGAAGCGACTCGACGAGTCGCTCGAACTGCTGGCGGTACTGGGCCTCGGCGCGAGCCCGGGCGAGCCCGGAATCCTCGGCGAAGGCGTCCTCGAACCCGCCCATCCGCCACAGCAGCGTCGAGAGCTGGTACAGCGGCCGGCGCTCCTCGTACCCGTCGTCGAAGGCGAACGCGCGCTCTTCCCGGTAGCCGTCGTGGAGCGTCTCGCGGAGCCGGTCGCGTATCGCCGGATCCTGAAACGCCGAATCGATAAAGAGGAACTCCGTCTGGGCGAGGTGGTACTCCGGGTGGGCGGCCAGTACGTCCTGCCAGTCGAGGACGGCCGTGATGGGCTCCTCGCGACTGGCATCGAACAGCAGGTTCGCGGGCCTGAAGTCGTCGTGGACGAGCCGCGGGACACCGTCTTCGGGGACAAGCGCCAGCGCCGGTTCGATGCGTTCCCGGGCTCGCTCTGCCACGTCGGCGAAGGGCGTCTCGGCAAGCGCGTCGACGTGGCCCCCGATCAGCTGTTCGAAGTACTCCCGCCAGCTCCCGGTGAGGTCGCGGACGATGATCCGCTCTTGCCAGAGGTCGAGCCAGCCGAAGGCCTCGAAGGCAATTTCTGAGTGGAGGTCGCCAAGCATCCGACCGACCTGGGCAACGGCCCGCTGCCGGACGTCCATCGAGAGGTCGCCGAACCCCTCCGCGAGGTTCTGTCCCTCCAGTCGGGCGGTGATGAAGTACGGCGGCACGTCGTTGACGGGGTCCTGCTCGAAGACGAGTATTTCCGGGACGGGGACGTCGCTCCGTTCGGCGACGAAGTCGTGAATCTTCGGCTCGACGGCGAAGGAGGCCATCTCAGGGGGTTCGAACTTCACGACGACCTCGTACTTCTCGCCGGCGTACTCGAGCGTCACCATGAAGACGTCGCTCTGGTGGCCACCGGTCGGTCGCTCGAAGGTGAAGTCCGTGTAATCGGGGCCCGACTCCGCGAGCACGGCCTCCAGATCCGCTACTGGCGACGACACAGGAGACGCTAATTGGGGGGAGGGGAAAAAGTTGTCAGTTCCCGCTGCCCGGTTCCGGCCGCGACGGACCGTGAGACTGTCATCTTCGATTACACGAACGGTCCCGTCGGCTCGACGGCGCACGCTTCGAGACGGTGAGACCGAGGTTGCGCCACCCACGAAACTAACAACCCCGGGCGCGTTTGTGGGGGTGAGGATCACTCACGATGACTGTTCCACGCGACGTCTACCTCCCCGTGGCCGCACAGCCCAGCGTCGACACCCTGGTCGAGTTGACTCAACGTGCCGAGGACGTAGGCTACGAGCGGGCCTGGCTTCCCGAAACCTGGGGCCGTGACGCAGTGACGACGCTGGCGACGGTGGCCGAGCGCACCGACTCGATCGGTCTCGGTATCTCCATCGCGAACGTCTACTCCCGGTCACCCGCGTTACTGGGCCAGACCGCCGCGACCCTCCAGGAGGTGTCGGACGGCCGGTTCCGCATCGGGCTCGGTCCCTCCGGCCCCATCGTCGTCGAGGGGTGGCACGGCGTCGACTTCGACCGACCGCTCAGGCGCACGCGCGAGGCCGTCGAGATAGTCAAGACCGTCAACCGCGGCGAGCAACTGAACTACGACGGCGACGTCTTCCAGCTCTCGGGCTTTCGGCTGCGCCACGAGGCGCCGGAACCCCGGCCCGGCGTCGACGCCGGAGGACTGGGGCCGAAGTCGGTGGAACTCGCCGGCCGGTTCGCCGACGGCTGGCACGCGCTCATGCTCACCCGCGACGGGCTCCGTGACCGGCTGGACGACTTCGACCGGGGCTCGGAGCTGGGCGACCGCGACCGGTCCGAACAGCGCGTCACGCTCTCGGTCCCCTGCTGTGTACTCCCGGACGGCGAGCGGTCACGGGATCTCGTCAGGCAGCACGTCGCGTTCTACGTCGGCGGGATGGGAACGTTCTACAGGGATTCACTGGCCCGCCAGGGCTACGAAGAGACCGCCCACACCGTCGCCGAACGGTGGGCCAACGGCGACCACGACGCCGCGACGGCCGCCATCGACGACGACCTGCTCGACGAACTCGCGGTCGCCGGCACGCCGGAGGAGTGCCGGGGCCGATTCGAGCGATTCGCCGAAATCGACGGCGTCGACGCAGTCTCCGTTTCCTTCCCGCGGGCCGCAGAGCCCGACGACGTCGACGCGACGATGGCCGAACTCGCGCCCGAGTGACCGCCCGGCGAATCTTCTTACCGTTCTGGCACCTACGTCGTCGTATGGCAAATTCGACAGACGACGGTCCCGTCGACGGTGTCGTCCGATGCAACGTCTGCGGCCGAAAGTTCGACGATCACGACGCCCTCGAACACCACGTCCGCGACCAGGGACTCCTCTGGTAGGCCTGGAACAGTCAGGTCGCTACCGTCCCCGGGACCGGCGGCCTACTCGAAGGGGAGTCCAGTCGTGGATAGAGCCTCCCGACGGCCGTCGAGGACGGCGAATCGCGCTCCTCGACGGGCTTCGAGCCAGTAGAGCAAACGCTCGGCCCAGCGAAGTTTCCGCGCTTTCTCGGAATCGACTCCGGGGTCGTCGAAGTCCCACCCGGGAAAGACGAGCGCGCCGGCGCCGAGATGGTCGGCCAGGAACGCCGCGCGGTCGCCGTCGGTGAACCCGCCGAAGTTCCGGACGGGGCCGACGGGCGCCGCCTGGGTCGTCGGGATCAGCCCGTCGGCGTCGCACGCTGGGACGTGCTCCCGGATCAGGTCGACGTTGTCTCCGTGGGCGTGGACCGCCACCGGCGTCCCGTCGCGGGTTATCGCTTCGATAGTCTCCGGATGCTTGTCCAGGTCGGTGACGACGCAGTCGACCGCGATACCATGCGCCAGCAGGCGGTCCGCCGCCGTCGACGCGGCGAACACCGCGTCGGCATCCTCGACGAGGACGAAGTCGTCTTCGAGTGACGGCCCGGCCCCGGCGACGGCGACCGTCTCGTTGCCTCCCCGCAGCGTCGGGAGCGACGCCTCGAAGTCCGGTGGCAGGAGCGCTGCGAGGACGTCGCGAGCGCGCTCGTCGCCCGCCCGGCCGTAGCCGAAGTCCGCGAGGACGGCCTCGTAGACGGGTTCCCACTCGTCGAATTCCATAGCAGTCACTGGACAGTTCGGTCCACGATAAAGCGAAGTTTGAGCCGAAATGGCATAACCGTGTACCCCTACCCGGTTGCCCTTTCGGCCTTCATCGAATCTTTTCGGGGCATCCGGTATAAGCTTTCTCTTACTCACACCGCCCGAGTATCAGATCGAAGACGTCAGGCAAGCGAGTAGGACGGCCCGCTGGAGACCCGAGAGTGGCGATCTGCAGAGACGTTCCAGAATTCAGTGACGTTTTTCCGCCGTCTGAGGCGGCCCGTCTCGATTCCAGGTGAAACGCGAAGACCGTCGAGAGAGTGGGTGAGGGCGGTGAGATCGCTGCGATCGGAGTTCGGTGCTCACCGATTTCCGGCGGCGAAGGCGTCACCGACGCGGGCGGCGTCCACCGTCTCGGCCACGTCGTGTGTCCGGACGACGTGGGCGCCGCGGTCGATGGCCATCGACGTTGCGGCCAGCGACACCGGCAAGGCCTCCTCGGTCGAGCGGCCAGCCAGGTCGCGGAGGAAGTTCTTGCGGTTGATCGAGACGAGCATCGGCTGCCCGAGTTCGCGAAACTCCGACAGACGGCGGAACGCCTCCCGGTCGTCCTCGAGGGTCTTGGCCTCGGACCACCCGCCGAAGGCCGGGTCGACGATGGTCTTGTCGGTGAGGCCGTTCTGTTTGAGCGCTTCGTACACCTGATCGACGTAGTCGGCCTCGTCCACCCAGGCTCGGGACCGCCGCTCGGCCCACGGCGTCTCCTCGACTGCGCCGGGACGTTCCAGATTCGGCGGGCTGGCCATCTTCGCCACGGCGACGTCGTACTCGCGGCAGACCTCGGGCATCTCGGGGTCGGCGAAGCCGCAGATATCGTTCACCATGTCGAACCCGCGGTCGATTGCCGCCTCGGCGACCTCGGCGTAGCGCGTCTCGATGGAGAAGACGGCGTCACCGCTCACAGACTCCATGGTTTCGACGGCGGTGTCGAGCCGGTCGAGTTCCTGTTCGGGCGAGAGGACGTCGAAGCGCTTGTTGGCGGTTTCGAGTCCCACGTCGACGATGTCCGCGCCCTCGCCAACCAGTTCCTCGTCGACGTAGGCGGCGGCCTCGCCGGCGTCGTCGAAGACGCTCGGGTCGTAGGGCGACTCCCGGCTGACGTTGAGGACGCCCATGATCCGCGTCGGATGGTCGTCACCGATCCCCAGCCCGGCCGCGTCGACGGTTTGCATGTCTCGCCACTCGGTCTGGGACCTGTTAAGCCACCGGATATCGACGGCGGCTCCGACGGCGCACCACCGCGCTTTTATCCGGTTCTACCGTACCGCCGGCTATGGGCAAGGTCAACATCGGGCTCCGTGGCTGGCGGTTCGACGAGGACGTGGTGTTCGACGACGAGGGTCGGGTCCGCCCGCTCGGGGTGATGGACCCAGACGCGCGCGACCGCATCCTGCGGCTCACTGAACGCGTCGGCGACCCCTGCGACGCCTGCTGGCTGATCCACGGCGAGGAGAACGCCGAGGAGTGCAACCCGGCCGAGGTCATCTACGGCGAACCCCAGGGGGAGGTCGTCCTCTGTAGCGACCACGAACGCGACTTCGTCTACTGGTTCCGCAACGAGGCCGACGAGGACCTGGTCGGCCACCCGGAACTCGGCGACGCCTTCCACGAGTGGTTCGTGGACGGCGGGCGGGCACCCGGCACGTTCCCGCCGCTCGACCACGTCGACGAATCGCCCGACGAGGTTCCCGACGCCGGCAACCTGCACGATGAGCTCCCGGGACTGGAACAGGAACTCCGCGAGATGGACGACGAGGACCTGGACGCACTCGACGTGGACCTCGACGACCTGGACGTATGACCGGCGGACGTATGGCCGGGTGGCCAAAGCGATGACGGGAGCGATTCGACGATGACCGACGTCAGCGTCGCTGTCGTCGATGCCAAGACGCCGGGCAACGTCGGCACCATCGCCCGGGCGATGAAGAACTTCGGGCTCTCCGACCTGCTCCTCGTGGATCCACCGGAACTCGACCCCGACGGCGAGGCCTACGGCTTCGCCGGGCAAGCGCGCGAAGATATCCTCCCGAACGCCCGCGAGGTCACCTTCGACCACCTCGTGGAGAACTACCACACCGTCGGCTGCACCGCCGTCACCAACGAGGACGAGGACAGCCACGTCCGCTACCCGTTCCGGACGCCCGCCGAACTCGCCGACAGCCTCGCCGGCGTCGAGGGAGAGACCGTCGTCGTCTTCGGCCGCGAACGCGTCGGGCTAACCAACGACGAACTCGCCCGCCTCGACGAAATCTGCTCGATTCCCGCCAGCGCCGACTACCCGGTGCTCAACCTCGGCCAGGCCGCGACCATCGTGCTGTACGAACTCCGCGAGCTGACCGTCGAGGAGACCCAGCTCCCGGCGACCGTCCACGAGCGCGCGAGCGAACGGGAGATAGAAGGACTGTACGACCAGTTCGACGGATTCGTCGCGGCGTCGGGTCACCCCGAGGAGAAACACGCGAAGGCC
>Ga0075106_1000689_pt1 | contig 16885 bp, 14 predicted proteins | sample AntDeeMetag02WF4_FD_69796 | JGI IMG/M metagenome (GOLD analysis project Ga0075106, IMG submission 69796) | Saline lake microbial communities from Deep Lake, Antarctica - Antarctic Deep Lake Metagenome 02WF4 | ecosystem: Environmental > Aquatic > Non-marine Saline and Alkaline > Saline | place... | reverse complement strand
ACAGTCGGCCGATCAGTTCGCGGCGGGCTCTATGCGGCCGAGGCCGCCCAGCGCCCGACGCACCGATTCCAGACCCAGGCGGCCGCGCCAGTCCGGCGGCCGATCGATCGCGCAGGTCAGGTCATCGACCTGCGGCTGTTCATCGGAATGCAGACGCAGTTCGAGATGCCAGGTGATATGACCGAGCCCGCCACCGCCCCGATCGAGCCCAGCAAGCACCGGCAACGGGCCGGCGAGCCGTACGCCCTCAAGCGGTGATGCCGCCGCCCGCGCGCCCGAACGGGCCGCTTCGACCCGGAATCGCCCGGGCTTGATCGCCTGCTGCAGGGCCTCGTCACCCTCGCGGCGCAGACCCAGGCTGCACCAGGGCGCGAACCGATTGCGATCGTGATAGCGCGTGACCCGCCCGGCCTGGAAATAGACCCGGGCCTCATCGGCGGGCAGTATCATGCCTTCCTCGATCACGAGAACCGAACCGGGCGCCACCGGCGTCTCCGTGCGCGGACCGGAACTCCCGGAAGACGCGCAGCCGGTGCCGAACAGCAGGGCCGCCAGCACGGCGATTGCGGACATTCGGGGACGGAACGGGTTCATCATGCCCCGATCATAGCTGCCCGGCACGACAAATGCCGGACACGCGTATCGTGGCGTACGGTGCGGAGACCACTCGCCAGCCTCGTTTCCGGGAACACCATCGTCGTAGGCCGGCTTGCGACCGAAGGGAGCCAGCCGGCAAAGCGCCTGGCCCAGCACACATGCGCCGGCTGTTGCCTTCGGCAAAAGCCGGCCTACGTCACTGCCACGGGTAAACGTGGCACATGCGTCAGCCCGACTGCTGCAGCCCGTGGGCGATGCCGTTGACGGTCGACAGCAGCGAGCGGAACAGCGCGTCGTCTTCGCGCCCGGCGGCACGCCAGCGCGCGAGCAGGTCCACCTGGACGAGGCTCATCGGATCCATGTAGGGATTGCGCAGCCCGATCGAGCGCTTCAGCGCCGGCTCGTCGTCGAGCAGGTGCCGGTTGCCCTTGAGGCGCAGAATGAGGTCGACGGTCCGGTCGTACTCGGCCTGGATCACGTCGAAGACGGGTCGGCTGTTCTCGGGTGCGAGTTCGGCATACCAGCTCCCGATACCGAGGTCGACTTTCGCCAGCACCATCTCGGTATCGTTGACGACATTCGCCAGGAACGGCCAGTCCGAAAGCATTTCGGCAACCACCTCTTCCCCATACTGGTCGACCGCCGCCTGCAGGCCGGAGCCGAGACCGAACCAGCCCGGGAGTACCTGCCGGCTCTGGGTCCAGGCGAAGACCCAGGGGATCGCCCGGAGGCTCTCGATGCCCTGGTCGGACTTGCGCGCCGACGGCCGCGAGCCGATCGCCATGCGCTCGATCACGTCGATCGGCGTGGCGTGGCGGAAGTACTCGAGGAAACGGGCGTCGTCGTAGACGAGACCGCGATAGGCAGAGCGGCTGGCGCGCGCGATCTCGGTCATCATGCGGGCCCACTCGTCCTCGCGCGGATCGACCGGCTGGGGGGCTCCGGTTGCCTGCAGCACGGGTGCCAGACTGGTTTCCAGGGTGCGCATGGCGGTCGAACGCACACCGTACTTGGTGTGGATGACCTCGCCCTGCTCCGTGACCCGCAGGCGCCCGCGCACCGAACCGCGCGGCGCGGAGCGGATCGCCCGATGGATGCGCCCGCCGCCGCGGCTGGTGGTGCCGCCGCGACCATGGAAGAAGGTCAGGTCGACACCGAACCGATCGGCCACGCCGACGAGATCCCCCTGCGCGCACTGCAGGGCCCAGCGCGAGGCGACCAGCCCACCATCCTTGCTGGAATCCGAGTAACCGACCATGACGACCTGGCGGTCACCGCGCGCGGCCAGATGGTCGCGATAATTCGGGTCGGTCAGCATCTGTTCCATGATGCCGGCGCCCGCCTCGAGGTCGCCGACGGTCTCGAACAGGGGGGCGACATCGAGATCGACGCGGCCGTCCGGCGTGGTCAGACCGGCCCAGCGGGCCAGCAGCAGCAATGTCAGCAGGTCGTCCCGCCCCTGGGTCATGCTGATGATGTAACAACCGATCGCGCGCGGCCCGTAGCGCTCGCGCAGCTCGCCGATGGCGCGAAAGACATCGAACGTCTTCGTGCTCTGTTCATCGGTCACCGGCTCGGGATCACGGCCCTCGCTCAGTGCGCGTTCCAGAACCTCCGTGCGCTCGGCGGCGTCGCGTTCCGTCCACTGATCGTCGCCAAGGCACCGACCCATGACGGCCCGATGCACGCGCGCGTCCTGGCGCACATCCACGGTCGCCAGATGGAAACCGAACGTCTCGGCGCGGCGCAGAAGCCGGCGGACACTGAACAGGCCGGCATGTTCGCCGCGGTTGTCGCGCAGGCTGTCGGCCATCGCGCGGATATCGGCGATGAACTCGTCCGGCGTCGCATAGCCGTTCGCCTCGTCGTTGACGGTGGCGTGCAGGCGTGCCGACATCAGATGACAGAGTTCGCGGTACGGCATATTGCGATGGCGCGGCGGGATCCGCCCCGCCGCCGCGGGGAACCGTTCCATATAATCGGCGACCCGATCGGTGACGGCGGCATCGACCCCGATCCGCGAGGTGGACTGGGACAGACGCCGGGCCAGCTGCGTGAACTCACTTCGGTAACGCGCGAGGATGCTCGTGCGCTGCTGGTGCAGGGCATTGCGCAGGGTGTCCGCGTCCACGTTCGGATTGCCGTCCATGTCGCCGCCGACCCAGGACGCGAACCGCAGCAGGGTCGGCAGCTCTATACGCTCGCCGTGATCCCCGAAGACCTGTTCCAGCGCGTTCTCCACCTCCTCGAAGAACGGCGGCACGATGCGGTAGATGATATCCGTAAGGTAGAACAGGACATGCTCGAGTTCGTCGGCGACGCTCGGGCGCAGGCTGGGATGTTCCTCGGTCTGCCAGGCCGAGGCGACCTCCGAGCGAACGACGTTCAGTGCCACCCGGTCTTCCGCCGGCGTCATCGACGGATCGAGGCGATCGGTCAGAGCGCGGATGATGCGCTGCTGCTTCTCCAGGATGGTGCGGCGCGTCGCCTCGGTCGGATGCGCGGTGAAGACCGGTTCGATCAGGACATCGTCGAGCAGCGTCTGCAGCCCTTCGCGATCGAAGCCGGCGGCGCGCAGATCCTCGAACGCCTGCTGCAGACCCTCGATCTCCGGCGACTCGCCCCGGACCTGGCGCTCGCGCAGACGCCGGATCCGGTGGACCTCCTCGGCCAGATTGACGACCTGAAACAGGGTTGCGAACGCGCGCACGAGTTCTCCGGCATCCGCCGCCGACAGCGTATGCAATCGCTGGCGCAGATCGTCGGCCGCATCGGCCTCACCGCGACGATGGCGGATCGCGGCCCGGCGTACGGCCTCGACGTTCTCGAAGAACTCACCGCCGAGCTGTTCGTGGATGATCTCGCCGACGAGGTTGCCCAACTGGCGCACGTCCTTGCGCAGGGGCGCGTCCTCGGGTGCGGCGGCCTGCTGGTCACGCGAATCGGGTGCGGATACCACGGTAATCTCCTGGGCGATGCGCTCGCGCGCCCTTGCGGGTGGGGATCGGCCTTTTACTGTAACGTTTTACGCCCTGTCAATGCGCCTGAAAACGGATTTCGCCCTGAGACAACGGCTTTGCCATAATGGGTCGCATTCGGGCATGAGTGCGGTTGCCGCGCCCCGCCCCTGTGGTCCACGGCCCAAGGCCAGGAGGCAGCATGAAGACAGGCACCGCAACCGCGGCGATCGCGACGATCCTGCTCACGGCTCCAGCGGGGACCGCGCTTGCCGACAAGACGACCGGGGACTTCCCGGCCTGCGGCAAACCCTTCTGGCTCGAGGCGATGCTCGAATTCCAGGACAAGGGCAGTACCGAACGCTACGAGCGCTGGCTCAATCATGGCCGCTGCATCGAACTGCGCGAAGGCCTGGAGGTCGAGGTGGTGCGGTATTACGGCGATGCCAAGAGCAAACGGGTGGAGTTCGAGATCAACGGCTACCGCTTCTTCACCGTGCGCGAGGCGATCGCCCAGTCACTGTAGGCGGGCCGCCGAAAAGCCGGAGCCCGCCGCGGGCGCCTGTTCGCCGCCAGGCAAACGCGCGCGGCCCCCCGCCCGACCCGCACTCAGCTGATCCAGCCCGCCAGCGTCAGCAGCGCCAGGGCCGCAAGCCAGAGCACACCGGTGCGCAACGTCAGCCGACGCGCCCCGTCGGCCGCCGCGGCCGGATGATGGGAGCGCCGGTCGCCATCGCTGCCGGGGGTATCCCGCTCAAGCTCGTCATCGCCTCGCAGCGCACCGGTGCCCGTATTGATGAGCAGCCACTGGTTGGCGGTGAGCAGATCGTTGGCCGCCGCGGTGGTGGCGCGCATGCGACTGAGCGCGTGCTCGAAGCTGCCCGTCATGGCGTAACCGAACGCCATCAGGCGCGCGGGCAACCACCCCAGCGCCCCGAGCACGTGGCGCAACGCCCGATGCAGAGCCGGACGCGCCACGATCCCCGGTGCCGGCTGCAGCGCCGCCTCGGCCGCCATCCGGTAGAGCACCGCGCCGGCCGGCCCAAGCAGACAGAACCAGAATACGGTGGCGAAGACGTGGTCGTGCGCGCGGACGAGCACGGCCTCGACCATGCACCGCCCCTCCTCCTGGATGGTGTCCGGCACCTGTTCGCCAGTGAACCGTACATAGAACCAGTTACTGCGTTCGGTATCGTCCGCGCGCCGGGCCTCGATGTAGTCCTCCAGCACGTCGGAGACATCGAGCGGGCCCAGCGTCAACAGCAGCACGACCACGCCAAGCGCGATCGCGACCAGCCCGAACAGCCAGCCGTTGACGAGCCATTGCACGGCAAACATCAGCAGCGCCGGCGGCACCACGACCGCAAGCGCGGCCAGAACCCCAGACTGATCCGCCGGCAGGCGCGTGGCGATGGTCTCCGCCACCGGGCCGAACCATCGGGACACCCGGCTCTCGCGGTGCATCTCCGTGATCCGGTCTATGAACAGACCGATCAGTACCGTGATCAGCGTCATCCCGCAGAACTCCCCGCCATGTTCCCTTGCGCTTCCAGCAGCCGATCCAGACGACGCCACTCGAAAGCGGGACCGGGGTCGGTCTTGCGCCCCGGCGCCACGTCACAGTGCCCCGCGAGACACCGATGATTGAATCGAGGATAAGCGGTGGCAAGCGCCGTCACAACTCCCGCCAGGCGATCGTATTGCACTGCCTCATACGGCCAGTCGTCCATACCTTCCAGTTCGATCCCGACCGCGAAGTCATTACACGCCTCACGCGCCCCCCAGCAGGAGCGCCCGGCATGCCAGGCCCGCTCGTGGAAGGGCACATACTGCACGAGCGCGCCGTCGCGGCGGATCAGCACATGCGCGGACACCCGCAGCCCGGCAATCTCCCGGAAATACGGATGGGCATCCGGATCCAGCGTATTCGTGAACAGCCGATCGATCGCGTCGCCACCAAACGCACCAGGCGGTAGGCTGATGCCGTGGATCACCGCCAACGACAGATCCCACGGATCGGGGCGCGCATCGCGGTTCGGCGAGGGGCATTGACGGGCCGCATCGAGCAGCCCGGTGGCGGGATCGACGTTCATGGCCGCGTCCGGATCTTCGTTGACCGGAATACTGAACCCATCCGGTGGCACTGACAACGAATTGGTGCATCGGAGCGCCCCGCTGATCGGGCGACACCTGTACCATAGCGGTCCGGCACCAGGGCACGCCCGCCGCGCGACCATGCGGACCAGGCCACCGGACCGTCAGCAACCCAGGCAGAGAAATCCATGCGCAAAGGCATCCTGATCGGCATCGCAGCGGCCACCATCGGTGTCGGTGCCGCCGCGGCACCGCCCGTCATCGGCACGATCACGCAAAACGAGTTCGCCAATGTGCGCGAACGCGTGACCGCGGCCTCGCCGTTCGTCCACTCATGGGACGTTACGGCATTCGACCAGGGCTATCTCGGCGCCACCGCCACCAGCGAGCTCACGGTCGGCTACCCCGACTCGGACGAACGCGTCACGATCGTGCTCGATCACCGGGTGCGGCATGCCCCGAACGCCGGCACGGACCTGGCCCACATACAGACACGACCGCGGATCCCGGAAGGCGATCCGCGCAGGATGGTGCGGGCGCTGTATGGCGACGACCGTGAACCGCTCCAGATCGAGACCCGCATCGATTTCCTCGCCAACCAGACGGTCACCATGCACTCACCGGCGACCAACGGAATGCGCGAGATCGATGGCGGCCGTGTCGACTGGCGCGGACTCAACGCCACCGCTACCATCGGTCGCGGCGAGCGCGACTTCACGTATCGCGTCGACATGCCCGGCCTGCGCCTGGAACCGGGCGACGGTGAACTGAGCGCACTGGCCATCGATGCCGTCGAGGCCAGCGGCAGCTATGAGGCGACCGCACACGAGAACGTCTGGACCGGCGGGGCATCCGGCCGCATCGAACGCATTGAGATCCAGTCTCCGGACGGCGATATCGCGCTCGCCGATCTGCGCTTCTCCGACGACGCGCGGCTCAGCGACGACCTGTTCGGCTTCGCGCTCCAGGCATCGGCCGCGGCACTCGACACCCCCGACTACGACCTCACCGAACTGCGGCTGAACATCAGCGGCGAACGCATCGCCCCCGCTTTCCTCCAGACCCTCCAGCAGGCGCGTGCAGACAACGACGAACGCATCGACGGCGATGAGGTCATGGCCCGCCTGCGGGCCGCACCGTGGGGCGACATCGCCGTGCACGAGCCCCTGATCCGTCTCGACACGTTCGAGGCGAAAACCGACAACGGCAGGATCACGATCTCCGCCCATGCCGGCCTCGCGGACCCCGGCGCCGGGCAGCAGGGCATAGGTATGAACGACCTTATGGGTCTGGCGCGGGGGGAGATCGACGCGAGCGCCCCCGAGAGCATGGTGATCGACGCTGTCGCACGGAGCATCGCCCTGCGCAGCGACACCGATCCCGCCACCGCCGAGCGCAACGCCAACAACACACTCCTCACTCTGGCCGCACAGGGACTGCTCATCATCGAGGACGGGCAGATTGAATCCAGCGCTCGCTACGACCGCGGCGCAATCAGCATCAACGGCAACCCCCTGTTCGGCGGGTGATCGCCGATCCGGGGCGGACAGTTAACCCGGCCGGCATTGCCCGTATCCGGGGTGGCTCGGATGGCGTACGGAAGATGCCGGTGCGTTCGGTTCAGCCAACGTCAAGCCGTGACCAGCCACCGGGGCGTGCGTAGAATGGCAAATCCCCCTCGCCTCCCGCTCGGGAACGCATGGCCGATCTGAATCCACAGCAGCGCGCTGCGGTGCGCCATATGGGTACGCCGATGCTGGTGCTCGCGGGCGCCGGCAGCGGCAAGACGCGCGTGATCACCCACAAGATCGCGTGGCTGATCCGCGAGGCCGGCCTGCCGGCGAAGGGCGTATTCGCAGTCACGTTCACCAACAAGGCCGCGCGCGAGATGAAGGAGCGCGCCTCGCAGACGCTGAAAAAGGAAGAGTCGCGCGGGCTGTCGGTCTCGACCTTCCATACGCTCGGACTGTATCTGCTGCGCACGGACGGCAACGCGATGGGCTATCGACGCGGGTTCACGATCATGGACTCGACCGACAGCCTGACGGCGATCAAGGAACTGGTGCGCGGCGAGACCTCGGGCAACCTGAACGAGGAGGACGAGCTGCGCGGCATCATCAGCCGCTGGAAGAACGATTTCGTCAGCAGCGACCGGGCGCTGGCCATCGCCGAGGACGAACAGGAGGCCCGCGCGGCGCGCGTTTACGGGCAGTACGAGAAGCTGCTGCACGCCTACAACGCGGTCGATTTCGATGACCTGATCGTGCAGCCGGTGCGCATGCTCAACGAGCACCCGGAGATCCGCGAACGCTGGGACAACCGCGTCCGTCACCTGCTGGTGGACGAGTACCAGGATACGAACAACGCGCAGTACGAACTGGTGAAACAGCTCGTGGGCGTGAGCGGTGGTCTGACTGCGGTGGGCGACGACGACCAGTCGGTGTACGCGTGGCGCGGCGCGCGGCCGGAGAACCTGGCTCGGCTGGAGAACGACTTTCGGGGCCTGAAGATCGTCAAGCTGGAGCAGAACTACCGCTCCAGCGCCCGCATCCTGCGCGCAGCGAACCATTTGATCGGTTATAACCCGCACGTGTTCGAGAAGCGCCTGTGGAGCGATCTCGGCCTCGGCGACCCCATCCGCGTGATCGCCTGCCCGTCCGGCGAGGACGAGTGCGACCGGGTCGCGGCGGACATCCTCTCGCGGCGTCTGCGCCACGGCCTGAAGTGGAGCGATTTCGCGATCCTGTACCGGGGCAATTTCCAGGCGCGTCCGTTCGAGAAGGCGCTGCGCGAGCGCAACATCCCTTATCAGGTGAGCGGTTCGGCTTCGTTCTTCGATCGCGCCGAGGTCAAGGACATCCTCGCCTACGCGCGGTTGATGGCGAACCCCGACGACGACACGGCCTTCCTGCGCGTGGTCAACACGCCGCGCCGGCAGATCGGCGCGGCCACGCTCGAGAAGCTTGGCCACTATGCCCGCAATCGGGGCACCTCGATGCTCAATGCGAGTTTCGAGATGGGCCTGGGCGAGCACGTCTCCGGCACGCCGCTGCGGCGCCTGCAGCAGTTCGGCGAGTGGATCGTCTACATGGGCGACAACGCGCAGCGCGGCGATCCGCTCGCGGTCCTGCGCCAGACGATCGACGAGATCGGCTACCGCGACTGGCTCGACGAAATCTCGAGCGATCTCAAAACGGCCGAGAAACGCGCGGGCAACGTCGAGGAACTGCTCGCCTGGATCGGGCGCATGGCGACCGACGAGGATGGCAACGAGCGCGATCTGCCGGCGCTGGTCGCCCGCCTGACCCTGATGGACATGCTCGACCGCCAGAGCGACGACGAGGGCGGCGACGCCGTCAGCCTGATGACGCTGCACGCGGCCAAGGGTCTGGAGTTCCCGCACGTGTTCATCACCGGCATGGAGGAGGAGGTCCTGCCGCACCGCGCCAGCCTGGCCGAGGACCGCCTCGACGAGGAACGCCGTCTGGCCTATGTCGGCGTGACCCGGGCACAGCGTTCACTCACCCTCACCTACGCCGAAAAGCGCCGGCGCTGGGGCGAGGACATCGACTGCGAGCCCAGTCGGTTCCTCGAGGAACTGCCGGATGACGATCTGGTCTGGGAGGGCACGCAGGCCCCCAGCGACCCGGAGTCCCGCCGGGCCGCGGGCCGCGAGCAGATGGCGAATCTGCGGGCGCTGCTCGGAGAATAGGCAGGCCGCGCTCAGCGCTCAGGTCCCGTCCCGTTTCAGGCCCTCGGAACGGGTTCCTCGTCGATCCGCAGGTCGTAGTCCTCGACCAGGCGCGTCAGCACATGGCGCTGGTCCGCGTCCAGCGACAGGGCCCGAAGGCCGTTGCGATGGTAGGCGGGATGGGTCGCGGGTTCAGTCCAGGCGACCGTGGTTTCGGTGGTCAGTTCAGCCAGACCGTCAAACGCCACCGGCAGCGGGATGCGCACGCGATATGTGCGTCCCATCGGCAGGGGCTTCTCCGTGACAACCATCAGGCCGTCCTCGGAGAGGTTCGACAGATGACCGATCACGGAGTCGTTATCGGCGTCATGGACACGGGCATTGAACAGCAATTGATGTCGATTCGCGCGCCGACGTTCGTTCACCGTTTTCGGTCTCCTGTGTTGAATCCGGACCGACCCGGTCCGGGTGTTAAGCGATTCGTTACTCAGTCGCGCAGCTCGAATTCCTCGATCAGGTTGGCGAGCGCCGCGCGCTGCTCGGCCGTCAGTTCCAGGTCGCGGAAGCCGATATCGCAGAAATCGGGGTGCACGTCATCGGCCACCCAGGCGACGGTCGCTGGGAACTCGAATTCGCGGCCACCCTCCACGCCGGGCGGCATGCGCATCTGCAATCGGTACGTGCGATCGACACTGAGCCGGCGTTCGCCCGTGATCATCAGTCCCGCGCTGGAAATGTCGGTGAGACAGCCCAGCTGCGCGCCCGTCTCCGCATCGAACACGCGCAGCAGGAACATGAGGTGACGCCGCTGCAGTTCGCGTCGTTCCATCGTCCTCCCCCCTCGTTGCCCCGCCGATTGTACCGTAGCGAGGGGGATTGTAACGGGTTTGTATTAATCGGCGGCCTCGCGCAGCAGCCGCAGCATCCCGGCCGCCTTGTCGAACGTTTCCTGGTACTCGGCCGCCGCCTCGGAATCGATCACGAGGCCGCCTCCCGCCCAGCAGCGCACGCGCCCATCCGAATACACCAGCGTGCGGATAGCGATGTTCGTGTCCATGGCGCCATCGAAACCGATGTAACCGATGGCACCGCAGTAGACGCCACGCCGGTGCGGTTCGAGTTCCTCGATGATCTCCATGGCCCGGATCTTGGGGGCGCCGGTGATCGAGCCTCCGGGGAAGGACGCCCGCAGCAGATCGAGCGCGTGGCGTCCGGTGGCCAGGCGCCCCGTGACGGTGCTGACCAGATGGTGCACCCCCGGGAAACTCTCGAGTTCGAACAACTGCGGCACGCGCACGCTGCCGGTCGCGCAGACCCGTCCGAGGTCATTGCGCAGTAGATCGACGATCATGACGTTCTCGGCGCGGTCCTTCGTGCTGGCGACCAGCGCTGCGCCCAGTTCGCGGTCACGGCCGGGGTCGGGATCACGCGGGCGGGTCCCCTTGATGGGCCGGGTCTCGACCCGGCCGTCGGTATCGACCTGGAGGAAGCGCTCAGGGGAGACCGACAGGATGTCCGCGGCCGGGGTACTCATGTACGCGGCGAACGGTGCACGCGCGGCCTGCCGGAGCTGCCGGAAAGCCGGCCAGGACGGACCGCTGGCGGCGACTTCGAAGCGCTGCGCGAGATTGACCTGGTAACAGTCGCCCGCCCGCAGGTATGCCTGTACGCGTTCGAACGCCCGCCGATAGCCGGCCTCATCCAGGTTCGCCCGAGCCGCGCCCCGCACCCGCAAACGCCCACGCTCGGTGGTCCCGGGCGGATCCCGGAACGCGGCCTCGAGATCGGCCCAGCGTTGCGTCGTCCGCGCATCGCGTCCCGCGGCGACGAGCCAGCTCCGCCGCTCGACGTGATCGCTCACGAAGGCCCAGTCGTATATGCCGACCGCCATCTCCGGTATCCCTTCGGCGTCGACGGCCCGTGACGGCACTCGCTCAATCCGGCGTGCGAGGTCATAGCCGAACCAGCCGATCGCGCCGCCGGCGAACGGCAGGCCGCCCGGCGGGCGGTAATCGACCGCACCCAGTTCCGCGCGCAGGAGCGCGAAGGGATCGGCGGGCGAGTCCACGACGGTGCCGTCGCGCCGAACGACACGGGTTTCCTCGCCCCGCGTCTCCAGGGTGACCGACGGATCCGCGGCGATGATGTCGAAACGCGCACGTGCACCGCCGTGGGCACCGCTGTCGAGGAGCACCGGCCAGACCTCGTCGACGACACATTCGAAGGTCACCGCGGGGTCCGGCCGGTAAGGCAGTTCGACGGAGCGCTGGGCGGCGGTCATGGCGCGGTCTGCTGGCGGTTCGGGGAACGCGGATGCTAGACCGCCCCCGGCCCCGTTTCAATCGACCTGATTGGCCAGGATGTGCTGGTACTCGCGGATTCGCCGTACGTAACGGACCGGCTCAGTACCGCGCGCATAACCGTATTTCAGATCATTGTAGTACTCGGGGTCCGCCAGCAGCGGCAACACCTTCTTGATATCCCGCCAGCGGTGCGGATCCAGTCCCAGCTCGCGCGCCAGCGTCTGGGCATCGTGCATATGTGCGCGGCCCACATTGTAGGCCGCGAGGGCGAGCCAGGTCCGGTCGGGTTCCGTCACTTCGGGCACGAACCGCTGTTTCATACGGGCAAGGTATTTAGCGCCACCGAAGATGCTCTGGCGGGGGTCGAGGCGATTCTCCACGCCCATCGCACGCGCCGTGTTAAGGGTCAGCATCATGATCCCGCGCACGCCCGTCGGGCTGCGCGCGGCGGCGTTCCAGTGAGACTCCTGGTACCCCTGGGCCGCAAGCAGCAGGTACGGCAGACCGTACTCCTCGGCTGCTTCCCGAAAGTAGTTGTCATACTGCGGGAAGCGCTCGCGGATCCGCCGGATGTAGACCGCGGTATCGACGTAGTCGAACAGCGCAAAGAAACCGTAGTAGCGTTCGCGCAGGTCTTCGAGCTGGTCACTGGCGCGGAATTCGGCGAGCCAGTCCTCAACGGCAGCGGCGAGATCGTCCCGTGCCTGGGGCATGACCCAGCCGAGCTGTTGCTCGGTGGACAGATTGAACGGAGCAATGAGTTCAGGGAAATAGCGGCGGTTGATGTCGACGATCGTGGAATCGGCGACCGTGCAGTCGATCTCGCCATCCCAGACGCGACGCAGCAGCTGCTCGGTATCGACCTCCGCGTCGACCGTCCATTGCAGATCCGGATGTCCGTCGGCCTTCAATGCCTTGAGCCGCTCGACATAACTGCTGTCGGCGATCACTTCGATATCGAGACCGATCAGATCCTCCACGGACTCCGGCTGGACGTTGTCGCGCCGGCAGACCACCTGCTGCGTCACGGGCTGATAGGCGGGACCGAAGCGGAATCGATCGCGGCGATCCTCGGTGCGCGTCAGGCCGGCCGCGGCCAGGTCGCCCTCACCGTTCTCGATCGCATCGAGCGCCGCGGTCACGGTCTCACGGAGTTCGTACTCGACTTCCACACCGATCGACTCGGCAAAGGCCTGGACAAGTTCGTGTTCGGGGCCGGCCGGCTCGCCGTCGCGGCCGATATACCACGTCGTAGGGGCATTGCGCGTAACCACGACCAGCGCCCCCGAATCGCGGATCTCTTCGAGCGGGCGCGACGGTGCCTGCTCCGCATTCGTCTCGGAGCCATCGCAGGCGCTCAGCGCCAGTAGCATTGCGGCGGCGATGATCCAGTGAAGGAATCGCATCAATGGTTCTCCCGATTCGGTATGTTGGTCTTCAAGCCGAGCAGCCCCGTTCGCATGCCCGCGGCAGACGGATGGCGCGGTTTCGCCGGCGGGTACCCCGGTGCCGTTCACTCAAGCGGGAACTCGGCTTCCAGTCGGGCATGGAATGCGGCCGCCAGGGTATCGCCGGGGCGCCCCGCTGCCGTGCCGCGGAGTCGGTCGGGCATTACCGATGCGTCGAAGTAGCGTACCCCGACCAGGGCGTACTGCGGATTCGCATCGCCCTGCTCCAGGAAGAACCGATACAGTCGCAGATAGCCCTCGGCGATACTGCGGCGGTCGGCCTCGGTGAGCGCCTGCGGCTCCCCCTCCAGGGTCGGCAGCCACAGGCCCTGGCGCACCTCGAGGCGATCCGGGTTCGCGATATCGCCGTTGTGGTTCCAGATGTGCGGCCAGTAGTACGGATTGACGTAGTTACGATCGGCCAGGTCCCAGAGTGTATCGCCGGCGCGCACGGTGTGATCGCGGCCGCTGAAATACGGACTGCCGTCGGCGACGCCCATATTGGCCGCATCTTCGGCGACAGTGCCCGAGCCCGTTGCAGCGCGTTCGCTTGTCGCGGCCCCGGACTCACCCTGGCTGGCGGCAGTGTCCGCGGTGTCGGCGGTCGCTCCCTGCGCAGTCGCCGTTATTCCGGTGCCGGCATCGCCAGCCTCGCTGACTACCGCGGGCGCGCTGTCTCCGGCGGGAGCTTCAGCGCTCGCCCCTGTCGCCGGCGTGGCTATGCGGGCCGTCGTACGAACACCGACCGATGGGGCTGGTACATCAGGGGCATCCGCGGCGGTCGTACCCGTCACCGGCGTCTCATCCAGTCGATCGCCATCGGCGACGCTTTCGAGCTTTCCGGTGGTGGTCTCCGCGGTGCTTGTCTCCGCGGTTCCCGTTCCTGCACTTCCCATGTCTGCAGTATCCGTTCCCGCAGCCCGCGTCTCCGCAGTGCTTGGCTCCGCAGCGCTTGGCTCCGCAGCGCTTGGCTCCGCAGTGCTTGGCTCCGCAGCGCTTGGCTCCGCAGCGCTTGTCTCAGCGGTGCTGGTCTCGCCGGCGCCAGTCTCTGCGATACCGGTCTCAGTGGCGCTGGTCCGCTCCGTGTCCGTCGCGCTGTTCTCACGCGTGCCAGCGGGACCGGCCTCGCCACGGTTGATCGCCCTCTGCCCACCGTTCACTGCGCCCGCAGAGGCCTGATCCGGACGTGCCGGAGCGGGCTCTTCGGCGACCGGCGGCGCGGGCGGAGGACCCGGCCGGAACAGCCACGCCAACCCCAGGACCACCAGCACGAGCAGGATGAGTAATGCTGATCGCCAGCCGGATCGCCGCGCTGGCGTCGCAGACGCTTTCTCCGACGGGACATCGGGGGTCTCGACCGATCCCGGCTCAATCGGTGCCGACTCATTCGGTGGCGGTTCATTCGCCGCCCGCGCGCGGGTCAGCGCGGCTGGCGACCGGGTTACCCGTGAATCGGCTTCCAGATCGCTGCCGGGGCCCGCCGGGATCGGCCCCTGGACGCTGAGTTTCGCCTCCGGCATCGCGGCCGCCGCGGCCCGCTCGGGTTCGGGCGGCCGGAGGCTCGCGACACCCTCGGCCGGGATCCTGCCCGCACTGCGTCCGGTGTTGTGCGCCGCGGCCGCGGCGCTGGCGGCGAGCATGGCCTCGCGCGAGGCATGGGGCTCGCCGATGGGCAGTGCGGGCGCCTGATCCGGCTCGATCCGTTCGCGCAGGGCCTTCGCCGGGCGGAACATCACGCGCCAGCCTGCCGGGATATCGATCGGTTCGCCGGTGCGCGGATGACGCCCGCGGCGCGCGGCCACCGGGCGCAGACGGAATGTACCGAAGCCATGCAGGCGTACGGCACCATCGCGTACGAGACCATCCCGGACCGCGGTGACCAGCGCGCGGGCGGTGGCCTTCAGGCGTTCTTCACGGGCGCGATCGTCAGGGGCGATCGCACGCGCGATCTGTCCATCGAACACGCGTCCGTTCATCGGGGCCGCTCCCGGATCGCTGCGCGCAGCCCGTCGGCAGGCCGGAAGGTGATCTGACGTCTGGGCGGGACCTCGAGACTCTGGCCGTCGGCGGGCCGGTGACCGCGATGACCGGGCACTTCGCGGGTCGCGAACGAACCCAGCCCACGGAATACGACCCGGTCGCCTATTGCGAGGTGATGCGAGATCGCTTCGATCCACGCATCGAGCAGGCGATGGGTCTCGGCCTTGCTGTAGCCCAGCTGGCCGGCAATGTGCGTAATGATATCGGACTTGTTCATCGATCCCCCCTCCCCTCGGGGCATGGATCGATTCGAGCCAGCGTCCAGTATAACCGAGTTGGCCTGGTGGGCCATGGCGCGGCCCGAGGCCGCCGAGCCGGGGATAAAAAAACGCCCGGCGAGGCCGGGCGCAACGGCGGTCTGTTACCGCCAGCGGGAGGGACCACTCGGACTCGATACGGGCGCCGCGCTCAGCAGCGGCGTTTACCCCGCAACGTTTCCGTAAACCGTTTCGACGCCACGCCCCGCGCAGTTTCACCCGGAGGCGAGGGCCGTTCCATCAGGTGCGCATCTCAGAGCCTGGTACGTCGTCGAGCTGTCGGCCCACCAGGCAGATGATCGCGATCATGGCCACGCTGACGACCGCCAGTGTCACGGCGATACTGATCACGGGGCGGGTCAAGGCATCGGCAAAGTAATCGGGTGTCGCCCCGCTCGGCTGCAGACGCATCGCCGCCATAGCGGTGTAATGCATCCCGCACACTGCGAACGCCATAACCAGCGAACTCGCGTGACGCAGGTTGCCGCGCCAGTGAACCGCAATGCGCAGCGCGGCGATCGAGGCCGCGATCGCAATGGCGATCGACACGCCGACCAGCGTCTGGTCGTGACTCATCGCCGCTGGAATCCGCATCGCGGCCATACCGGTGTAGTGCATCGCGGCGACGCCGAGCCCCATCACGGTGCCGGCGACCAACCAGGCGGCGGTGCCATGGAAGCGGTTGACGACATACAGGCCGGCCGTCGTGAACAAAACGGGCAGGACCAGCGAAAGCAGCGTCATTTGCGTGTCATAGGTCACGGGCGCATCCGGCTTGTAGGCGAGCATCCCGATAAAGTGCATCGCCCAGATCGTGCAGCCTCCCATGACGAGCCCTGCGAGTCCCAGCCAGCCGACGCGGATGTTGCCGTCTTCGGTCGCAATATGACGCGACAGCATCAGCGCCGTGAACGCACCCAGTGCCGAGACGAGAAACGATACCGCGATCAGCAGCAGGCTGTAGTCATCGAGTGTATTGGTCATCGGTATTCCCCCGTGATCCGGCCGCCGCGGCATTCGAACCAGGACGAACGGAAGCAATTGCATCGACCCGTGCAACGGGTCGGAATCCGCCGCACGCGGATTCCAGTTGCGCACAATACACTCAAATTGCGCGCAATTCAAATATCTGGCGCACAATCTATCCCCGCGGAATCCTGCCCGCAGCCGGTCAGCGCCTTGCGCGGCCCAGGCGCCCCCACTACCCTTGACGGGTTTTCCATTCCGCCCCTTTGACCGCTCCCGGGAGTACCGATGGCCCAGCAGAAAAAGTCGCGCCGTGACGCCGATCCCAGGCGTTTTTCTTCCATCGTGGTCGATGGCCCGGAACGGGCCGCCAGCCGCGCGATGCTGCGCGCCGTCGGCTTCGGCGAGGAAGATTTCGAAAAACCCCAGGTGGGCATCGCCTCGACCTGGGGCATGATGACGCCGTGCAACATGCACATTAACGGCCTGGCCGATGCCGCGGTCGAGGGGGCCGACGAGGCCGGCGGCAAGG